>Ga0209647_1002589_pt1 | contig 14513 bp, 13 predicted proteins | sample GraSoi_2013_60cm_FD_185827 | JGI IMG/M metagenome (GOLD analysis project Ga0209647, IMG submission 185827) | Grasslands soil microbial communities from the Angelo Coastal Reserve, California, USA - Sample 9_17_2013_60cm (SPAdes) (version 2) | ecosystem: Environmental > Terrestrial > Soil >...
CATTATCCTGACAACAGCTGTCACCTTGATCCTCGGCGCAATCCTCGGGCTGGCAAACCAGTATAACTGGACAGGCACGATGACCTCTTTCCTGGGCTTGCTGACCTATTTCGCCGTGAACGTGGTCAATATTGTCTTCTTCAGACGCTTCCGACGCGATAAGTTTAACTGGTTCCTCAACGGCGTTGTCCCCGCGTTCGGCATGCTCATCGTCCTCTACATCCTCTACAATTCTTATCTGGCATCACTCTGGGCAGCCGGTTGGGCCTATGGCCAAAGCGTACAGTTGGCCGTCGTCATCTGGCTGCTGCTGGGGATCGTCTGGACCCTCTGGCAGCGCAGCCGTAATCCCTCGCTATTCCACAAGAAAGTCGAGGTGTTCGAGGATAGTCTTGAGCTACCGGATGGTGAGTCAAAGGAGTAATGGCGTGTTTATCGATCTAACCATGCCCATCGCTGAGGGCATGCCTTTTAACCCGGACCATTTCCCGCCTGAAATCACATCCTATGCAAGTATAGCAACCCACGGCTGGAGTGCCTCCAGGTTGGTTCTTGATTCCCACCTGGGTACACACATGGATGCTCCCTGTCACTTTGTGGCAGGTGGTCAATCCCTTGACCAGCTTGACCTGGATGTGTTGATAGGCGTTGCGCAGGTTGTACATCTGGAGCAGGTAGGTGAGCAAGAAGCCTTGACTCCAGCCTCTTTCCCATCGATCAACCAGCCTCGCTTGCTCATACACACTGGCTGGTCAGAACGAGCGCTGCATACACCGGCTTATTTTGCGCGCTATCCTTACTTGACCCCTGAAGCGGCCGAGTATCTAGTAGATAGAGGAGTGCGCCTGGTTGGCCTGGACTGCCCTTCGGTGGACTATGATCCGGGCAAGACACATGTCGCTCTGCTCAGTCGTGGCACTGTAATTATTGAAAATCTCATCAATCTGTATCAACTACCAGCATACTGCGCCTTGATTGCGCTGCCGCTGCCGATTAAAGGTGGAGATGGTTGTCCTCTTCGCGCTGTTGCCCAGGTACAGTAAACTGTCAATGAACGTATACAATAATTAGTATAGAATTGGGGGAATGAAATCACCATGATTAATTTCTATGACACATCCACGCTGCCGACGGAAGAAATGCTTGAGGCCATGCACCGGGCCAAACTAGGGGATGACGTGTATCATGAAGATCCAACGGTCAATGAGTTGGAGGCACTCTCCGCTGAGATGCTGAATAAAGAGGCCGCGATCTTCATGCCAAGTGGCACCATGTCAAACCTGGTTGCGGTCATGTGCCATACCCATCATGGCGATGAAGCAGACAGAACAAATCGTGGCCTGCGGTGGAGGCAGCCGTAGTCCCTTGTGGATGCAGATGCACGCGGACATCCTGGGGAAGCCCATCACCGTGCTGGATGAGCCTCATGCAGCCGCCCTCGGCGCAGCTATCTGTGCCGCCACTGCTACAAATTGGTATGACCAGATACAGGCTGCCGCGACAGCGCTAACCCGCCTTGGACAAATCTTCTTCCCCAATCCTGAAAATCAGCAGGTTTACCAGCAAGGCTATCAGCATTATCAGGCTGGCTATCTTGCTCACCGCCAACTTCTGAAGAGCAGCAGAGCATAGAAACGGCTCACTTCCCCTATCCCGCATCTTCCCGCACTAACCTCTGCCCGCAGTTGAAACAGTAGCGGAAGTAGCCTGGACTGCGCGCACCGCAATTGGCGCACGTAAGCCCCTGCTCCTCTTCAGCAAGCAGCTCTGTCGCTTCCGCTGGTACTGGCGGAGCAGCAGGAGCCTCTTCTTGTTGATTCTGACGCAGCACCCGTAAAACCTCTGTGCGTGCCTGATCCAGCCGGACACCCAGACTCTCTAAGACCCCGGCACCTATCCCCTCCCCTTCGCGTATCAGACCTAACAGGAGATGCTCAGTCCCGATAAAGCGATGATTGAGGCGCCGCGCTTCATCCACGGCCAGCTCAATCACCTTTTTCGCCCGTGGCGTGAAGCCAACCTCACCGAGCACAATCCGATCACCACGCCCGATAATCGCTTCTACCGCACTGCGAACCTGGTTTACTTCAACACCCAGATTGCGGAGCACCTGAGCAGCAATACCCTCCCCTTCACGCACCAGTCCCAACAGCAGGTGCTCCGTACCGATGTAATTGTGTTGGAAACTCCGCGCTTCTTCCTGCGCTAAAGTCAGCACGTGCCGTGCCCGTTTCGTGAACCGGTCGAAGCGATCAACAATCTCCGCCGGCGTCGTGAATTTAGCCTGCAATACTTTCCGCATCAACTGCGTAAGCTGGTCGAGCGGATTATTCGCGCCAGCGCCTGATGCGTCACCTGTCCGAGCAGATACACGCTGCCGCTGCAGATAATCATCCAAATCAGACGGCGCAAAGCGGTAATCGGCCCCAATACGATAGGCCGAAAGATCGCCTTTGTTGACCAGTCTGCGAATCGTGACCGGATCAACATGCAACACCTCCGCCACTTCCTCTGAAGTCATCAAATGTTCCACAGTAGTCCCATCTTTCCGTACTATAGAATACTATGCATTACTAAAAGGACTAAAAGTAACTAATAAAGAATATATATTACTTTTGATAAAAATGCAAGGGAAGCCAACACATACCTCTTACCCCCTCGTCCCACAACGCCCTTCTCGCTCGTTTCATCTATAAGAAGCATAACAACCTTCAAGATTCTTTCCCCAGGAGATTACTCATGAAACGACCACTGCCAGCAGAAGCCTATCAGTTTGCCGAAATGTATCGCTTGGGCAAACCCACAATCATGCACACCATTAACGTCCGTTCCCTCATCGCTGCTCTTTGGTTTTCTATTACAATGTGCCTCCTGTGTCTCTATTTGTTCGGTATCCTCTTTATTTTTAGTTACGAAGTAATAATCAGTTATCAATGGAACCTCTTCCTGCTCGCCTTAGCTATTATTGGCTGTTGCATTCCATTCTTTTTTGCTCTACGCTTCTTTGGAGGAATAGGTAGAAACGCAGTGAAAACCATGGTATCGCATCCACATGCCTATTTTTGCCCTGAGGGATTTGTCTATATCTCTGGGAACAAAAGGGAAGTGCTTCACTGGAATCTCATTGAATCCGTAGAAGCGAAGGAGCTAAATGCTCTTGTTGCTCTATGGACATCTTCTCAGCGCCTTTGCACAGTTCTCCTTATGGATGGTAGCAGGGTAACGTTATGCAATGAGCTAGGTGGAGGCCTAACCAGTCATATCAAACGACGCGTGACGTTATATCGCAAAAAGGATCACCACGAATGATAAATATATCTGAACTACCAGCTAATCTCCAATATTTGCTTGCCGGGGGAACATGGCAAGCAATATCTATGGGTTGCTCTGGCAACCAGGTCTTCCACATCGCCCGGACCAATGCACCAGCCTGCTACCTCAAGATCGCCTCCGACCCCTCTCAACGGGAGCTAGTTACCGCGGAAAAAGAGCGGCTCGACTGGTTACAGGGGCGCCTGCCTGTGCCATCCATCTACGCCTTCTGCTCCGCTAGCGCCCATACCTACCTGCTCACATCAGAAATATCCGGCCTGATGGCCTGTGATGCTGCCTTTGCCCAGGACATCCCCGCTGTGGTCCATCTCCTGGCCGAGGGGTTGCGCCACATCCACCAGGTAGATATTACGCACTGCCCCTTTGATCAACGCCTTGCTTCGGAAATCGCCTCTATCCAGCAGCGCGTCGCAGCAGGCTTAGTAGACACCGCCAATTTCGACGATCAGCATCAGGGCATGTCCGCCGCAGAGTTATTCAGAATCCTCGTCGCAAGCCAGCCGTCCACAGAGGACATCGTATTCACTCATGGTGATTATTGCTTACCCAACGTACTCATCGACCAACCTCACAGTCGTATTAACGGCTTTATCGACTGGGGACGTTCAGGCATATCCGACCGCTATCAAGACCTGGTCGCGGCAGCACGCAGCCTGACACGTAACTTCGGTCCCGGCTGGGAACCCTTACTCTGGGAAATGTACGGCCTGGAAACTCTGGACACCGCCAAATACCAATTCTATCTACTACTCGACAAGTTTTATTAAGCACCTGAACGCGCATCTTTCTCCTCCCGCTTCCGCCTTCCTGCACAAGAGTTTTTTCTGCCAGGTACACTATCTATATGTGTCACCCGAGGTTTTTGATAAAGTGACTCATGGGAGACATCCAGTTAACTGCCATCGTATGTGAGACATCATGTTCAAAATCATCGGCTAGCATCATCTCCCGTGATAGTTATCGATATCCTCAAAGGATGAGTTAATAATTTACAAAAGTGACAAGGAGCAACAGATGAGTACAACTGAAGATATTCGTGTTAGGGAACTCGAACCGAACACGCTTGCCTTCCTCAAGAGTCTTGAAGCCCAGGGTGGACCGCCCCTTTACACATTGTCACCTGCTGACGCTCGCAACGTCCTCGTTAGCGTCCAGAAGTCTAGCAATGTCACAAAGTTGCCGGCCGACATCCAGGACCGCACCATTCCCGGCGGCCCAACTGGTGAGATTTCGCTGCGCATTGTCCGACCACAAGGCATGAGCGGTGTCTTGCCAGCAATCATGTACTTCCATGGCGGAGGCTGGGTCCTCGGCGATAAAGAGACCCATGATCGCCTTGTTCGTGAGATTGCCAATGGAGCGCAAGCAACCGTAGTCTTTGTGGATTATGCACGCTCACCCGAGGCCAAATATCCGGTCGCCATCGAGCAGGCGTATGCCGCGACAAAGTGGGTCGTGGATAATGGTGCCTCAATTGGCGTTGATCCGTCACGCCTCGCTCTGGTTGGTGACAGCGTAGGAGGCAATATGGTCGCCGCCGTCACCCTGCTTGCCAAGCAGCGCGGTGGCCCAAAGATCGATTTCCAGGTCATGTTCTACCCGGTAACTGATGCCAACTTAGATGATCAGTCGTATAAGCAGTACGCCGACGGGCGAGACTGGCTCTCACGCGATGCCATGAAGTGGTTTTGGGACAGCTATGCTCCGCAATCAGTGCGGAAAGAGCCAACGGCCTCGCCCCTCCAGGCCTCGCTCGATCAACTCAGAGGGCTACCCCCGGCACTCATCATTACCGACGAGAATGACGTTCTGCGTGACGAGGGTGAAGCCTACGCCCACAAGCTAATGACCGCAGGTGTGCCAGTGACGGCGACCCGCTATCTCGGTACTATCCACGACTTCGTGCTGCTCAACCCAATTACGAATACACCAGCTCCTCGTGCGGCAATCGCCGAGGCCAACGCCGCCCTTCGCAAAGCCTTCACACGCTAAGCGCCATACCATGAATACACCGCAAACCCTCTCGCGGGTTATGTGGGGGCAGGTTTTACGCCTGCCCTCGCGCCCATCCCGTTTGGGCAGGTTTTACTCTTGCGCCCATCTCTCGTACCTTCTCAAACCATAAAAACAATCCCCACCTCCATAATGCTTACTTCCAATAATCATCTTGTCCAGTCAAGCTAAACAGGGTAATATACATGTGGATGCTCTCTTGCCGCTTCTTATATTGCTTCAAAGGCAACACTCATACCTGCAGAAAGGAACTTACATATGCCTGCCAACTCCATCCAACCCGGAGATACTGAAAAAACCATGTCAACTGCTAACGTTCTCACTGAAAGAAACAATACAGTCCTGATCGTCACCATCAATCGGCCCCAGGTACGCAACGCCATTGATGGTCCTACCGCCCAGGCCCTGGCCACCACCTTTCGCACCTTCGACGCCGACGAATCGCTCAATGTAGCCGTGCTCACGGGCGCAGGCAGCTCCTTCTGTGCCGGGGCCGATCTCACAACCATCGCCAGTGGAGAACGCGACTTGCACGTCGCAGAGGATGGAGATGCACCCCTGGGCGTCTCACGCCTGCTCCTCAGCAAGCCGGTCATCGCCGCCGTCGAAGGCTACGCCGTCGCCGGTGGTCTCGAACTCGCGCTCTGGTGCGACTTGCGGGTCGCCGCCACAGATGCCACCTTCGGTGTCTATTGCCGCCGTTGGGGTGTTCCCCTCGTCGATGGCGGCACCATCCGCTTAACGCGGCTCATCGGACACAGCCACGCCCTCGACATGATCCTCACCGGGCGCGGCGTCTCCGGCCAGGAAGCCCTCTCCATGGGTCTCGCCAATCGCCTCGTACCCCCTGGCACAGCCCTAACCGCAGCCATCGCCCTGGCCCAGGACCTCGCCCGTCTCCCCCAGCTATGCCTGCGTTCGGACCGTCTCTCCTCCTACGAACAATGGCCACTCCCCATGGCCGAGGCATTGCGCAACGAGACCCGGCGTGGCCTGCAAGTCCTCCAATCCGGCGAAACTCTCACAGGCGTTAGCCGCTTTATGCAAGGTCAAGGACGACACGGCAGCAAGGGTGAATGAGTAAGCAGCAAGCAAGTAAGGATGTATCCGAAACAGGAACAAGGTCGGACCTCCCGTTTTGCGGCAGGTCCGACCTTTTACTTCTTCGGGACAAGAAGGAGTGTATTGGGCCACTCTCCAAGGAAGTCAACTGTGCTTTCATGCATAAAATGTCCTAAGAGGACCACATATGCCTGAAAGATCAACGAGGCAGGATATGCCTAAAAAGATGCATTCGAGTCAGAACCGTTAAGTTTCACCAGAAAGTTTGAAGAGACGAAGTAACATGGAGGGGGCGGATGACCCGAACCAGCAGCATGAGCCAGAACAGCAGGCTGCCGAGGCTGAAGAGCAGTGCTGCCGTCAGCAACCAGAGATGGAACTGCGTAACGACAGCCAGCGCCTCGTCTGCAGGCCTCTGCACGACGACGGCCCAGCCGGCATCCGGAACGGGAACGGCGCTGAAAAGCCAGTCCTGACCATCGGCCCCCAGACCCAGGCGTGAGGCTGCATGGCCGTGCAGTGCTTGATCAGCGCCTGGCAATTCGTTCAACACCGTCCACAAGATCTGCTTATGGTTGGGTGTACCTATGAGCACGCCGTGGTCATCGATGATGCTGATCATGAGCCGCCGACCCTGGCGCTGCTGCGCCTGGACGACAGTGGTTAGGGGGTCGCTGAGTGCGACGAGCGAGAGGCTGCCCACTACGATGCCGACCAACTGACCGCTAGAGGCGCGCACAGGTTCAGCAATGATGACGCCCGCATTGACAGTTGTTTCAGCTGCAATGCCTACCTCGAAGACCGGGCCGGTGGCCGTGAGGGCCCGCTGGACGACGTCGGGAGGCGAGAATTCAGCCCCTAACCCCACCTCGCTCGGCGGCCAGGAGACGCGCAGGACGCCCACCGGGTCAAGCCAGTAGACTTGATCCACGTCGCTGTGAGTGGCCTGGAAGGCCTGGAGGGTGCTCGCCATCGCGGCAGGCGTACCGACCTGTACCGCAAGCTTGCCTAGCGAGACAAGCGCGTTCTCGGCGTCGTGCAAATGGAGGCCGGTTTCGAGCGCGATCTCCTGTGCCAGCGCCTGGTCTGATGCCTGGGCGTCATTGCGCAGCAGCTGCTCGCCCACAGCATTGACTCCCACGCCTCCGAGCAGCACGACGACGACAAAGAGCAAATACACGCTCAGCAATTGGACCAGGGGAGATCGATGCACGAAATGCAGCATAGCCAGTACTCCTCTGTGAGTTCTGTCGGGTGATCCATACACGGGGAGACCAGACCGCCAAAGATCACCGAACACTTCAGCCCTGATGCACTCATCGAGCGCAACTAAGACGGTGAATGCAATCTCGTCATTGACGCTTAGCCGCCCAGGCCGCAGGCGTGCATTCCACCACTTTGGCTGCCCAACCACTTCGTGCGTACCAGTTCGAGATTTTACTCGCGAGCAGGGTGTGTGTACGACTCACCGACTCGTCGCCGTCCCAGGACAAGTAAACCGTGCCATGAGCCTGTGATGACAGTGTCGTCGATTGGACATAAACGGCGCATAAACGTGGCCTACCCCGTCATAAATAGCGCGTAAATATTCGTATCCACATTCCGCACGACTTCTCGCTCGAGAAAGAGATGTTTTCGTCAGCAGGTGTGCTTTTACCCAATTATTGGCAACGTTTCTGAAGGATAACGTGCCGATATCTTGCCTTTTTCCCTATCTTTATGACAAGCAAGCAGTCCCATATTCTGAAGCAATTCGTGGCAGCAAGTCGGATTTGTGAGGCATATCATGACCGTTCTAGCGGCGCCGGATCCACACCAATGGCCGCTGCAACAACAAGCTGTGCCTGACGAGCGGGTGCCACACTCGTCATCTCTAGGGCTGATGCGTTACAATGAAGACGTGAAGGAGGGAGGTATGCCGAAAAGGAGTCCATCACAACACGTCCCAAAAGACATGCAGGTGCGTTTTAATGAGATCACCCAACTCACAGACGCTTTCTGTCAGACCTACTTGAATGACGAGTATGCGCAACTGTGCCGTGAGCTGACGGCGACCCTGTGCCGGAAACGCCCTTCGCCGCTGGTGCGAGGCAAGGCCAATACTTGGGCGTGTGGGATCATTCACGCACTTGGCATGGTGAATTTTCTCTTCGATTCTTCACAGACACCCCATATTGCGGCCAGCCAGATCTGGGAGTATTTCGATCTGAGTTCCAGTACGATGCAGGCCAAATCCAAGCAGATCCGCGATCTGTTGGGCATGTATCCCATGGATCCTGATTGGTCGATCCCATCCATGGTTGACAAGAACCCCCTGATCTGGATGCTGGAGGTCAATGGGCTGATCATCGATGTGCGTCAGGCACCACGGGAGATCCAGGAAGCAGCATTTCGCCAAGGGTTAATCCCCTATATTCCTGAGACGTGATTGGTAACTACCTAAAGCAAGCAGACACACTTAATCTGTCCAAGAGCCCATGATTAGAGTCGCCAAGCAACCTGTAGAAGCGCTTTGGAGGAGAAACGACGACCTATCGCACTTTAGGCCTATCGGTGCGAAATTGACGAAAAAATACGTCAGATGATCCTGGAGGCTCACACGCTTTTTGAGGCCACCGGAAATAACTACGGAATACGTGCCATGACACTCATGCTCGGCGATGTCTGCTCTGCCCAGGGAGCACTGCACCAGGCCACCCAGTTCTATTAACAGGTGTTGGCTTCAGCCGGAGAGGATGTCTCCGATCGGGGGTACGCGCTTTGGTCTCGCTGAACTCTCCTATGAGTGGAATGATCTGGAGATCGCGGAGCAGTACTTCGAGCGTCTCAAATCCGTGCTCGCCAGCCGCATACACGGATAGCTAAGGGTCTGGTTGAGGAGCAAGAAGTTATTTGTAGTGGAGAGGGCCAGGCTGCCGATGGCAGCCTGGCCCTCTCCACTACAAATAACTTGCGAAGCGCCGCAGGCGCTGAGCAGTCAAACAAAGAAAAAGAGCTACTCCTCCTCTTCGAAAACAGAAAGCTCCTCAATCAGCTTATCAAAGTCAACTACTTGCTGTATACTATCCGTTGTTCGCTCGCGCGTTATTTCTGGTATAAAGAAACTCGGTGGTTCTTGCGGTGTCTCTGGTACAAATACTCCTAGTCGTGCATCGTCCAGGATCGTGTTCTCGTCCGTGATACTACCTTGTAACATGGCCCCGCGCAGATCAGCGCCCGTAAAAACTGCTCCGCGCAGGTCTGCACCCTGGAAACATGCGTTACGCAAGTCTGCATTAACAAAATAAGCATTGCGCAGGTTTGCACCTGCAAAATTGGCCTCGCACAGTTCCGCATTAAGAAAGAATGCTCCTCGCGCGTCTACCTCAATGAAATGCGCGCCATTGAGCTTCTTATCGCTCATATCCAGGTCTCTCAGGTCACACTTATCGTATATATGCCAGTCGATACGCATCACATCCATATGCTTCTGGTTCTCCCTTCTACGCAATCCCTGCAATCTATTTATACTATCCATGCTCTTAAGTATCCTTCACACCCTCTCGCCGGTCCTTCGATCATCAACCCTCAAAGCTCAACATCTTTTTCGTGATTACAGTATAGCAATACATCTATATAAACGGCACTATCCTGGTACTTTCGGGATACTCCAAACCATCCCAAATCAATCCAATATATATCATTTCGCAATGGAAGCATTTAATCTACCCTTGGCACGCGGGCCAAAATCGCCGAGACCACCTCGTAGCTGCTGGTACCCAGGCGTTGGGCAACCATCTCTGCCGTGAGTACAGCCCGGCCCTGGCATCCAATCAGGACCACCTCATCGCCGACTCGTGCCTGGGGAATATGTGAAACATCAATCATACACTGGTCCATGCACACACGACCCAGCAGTGGCGCCTCCTGTCCATGAAGCAGCACGCCGCCCCAGTTGCTTGGTGCGCGGCGAAAGCCATCTGCATAACCTACGGGCAATACTGCAATGCGTGTAGGTTGCTTTGTTACGAATGTACACCCGTAGCTGATAGCCTCACCTGCCGGTATGACTTTGACCTGTGCCACTGAAGTTTTGAACGCCAGCGCAGGGCGAAACTCTTGCGGGAGGAGCACTTCATCCGACGGATTCAGTCCATACAGGGCGATTCCCGGTCGCACCATATCAAATCGCGCTTCCGGCAAGCTCAGTAGAGCAGCGCTATTCGCCGCGTGCACAAGTGGTGGACGCAGTCCTTCGCGCTCTAAAGCCTCTAGCACACGATGGAAGCGGGCCAGTTGCATACGTGCGTGAGTCTGGTCGTAGGTATCGGCCATCGCGAAATGCGTAAAAATACCCTCCAGGGTGAGATTGGGCAGGGCCATGATTTCACGAACCAGTGCCAGTACCTCTCCCACCTCCTCTGCCCGTATGCCCAACCTTCCCATACCTGTATCAACCTTGACATGCACCTTAACGCCCTTGTCCAGAGCCTGCGCTGCCCGCGCCAGGGCCTGCGCGGACTCTATAGTGTAGAGAGTCACCGTCAGCCCCAAACGAATAGCCTCGCGCATCTGCCAGGGAGGAACATAACCAAAGACGAGAATGGGCGCGGAGATCCCTGCTTCACGTAATGGTTTCGCCTCGCTCGTCGTGGCTACTCCCAGCATACTCGCGCCGTTGCGCAGGACGGTGCGCGCAACTTTAATAGCTCCATGCCCATAAGCATCGGCTTTGAGGCTGGCGAGCACGCGCACCTGAGGTCCCACCAGGGTCTGCACCTGGCGCGTATTATTGGCGATAGCGCTTAAATCGATTTCTACCCACGTGGGTCGCTCCGCGCGCATCACTACGATCTGCTTCCAGCCGGGCGTCTGGCGTACCAGCAGTTCTGGAGCTCGTTGTGGTTCGGCCATGAGCCGCTCGGTTATCCGCTCCATACGTGTCTCTTCAGAACCCTTGATGAGAACAAGAGCCTTGGGGTGAAGCTCGTCAAGCTGCGCACGCTTGTCAGGTAGCTCCATGAGAGCCTGAGCCGCCTGCGCGGCATCTTCATGCGTCGAGGTAATAATGATGTGTTCTCTGGCCAGGCCAGCCTGCTGGGCGGCCTCAGCCACAATTGTGGCGTTTTCTCCCCGCAAAATCAGGTGGTCAACGCAGGCAGCGGCTGTTTGTCCTACTAGGCGATGGGCCTCCTGTTCATAGTCACCCAAACGCAGCATATCGCCAAGCACCGCGATACGTCGATCGGTCGGCAGCGCCTGCAATGTTTCCAGGCCCGCGATCATAGAAGCTGGCGTAGCATTGTGCGTATCATCGAGCAGCGTCGAAAAGTGTACACCCGGTAACGTTTGCAGCCTACCTGGCAGAGCATGCAGTTTGCTCAGCGCAAGCTGTATCTCTGCGGGCTGCAAGCCACAGTGTTTGCCGACCGTATAGGCCGCTAGCATCGTAGAGATATGATGTGCTCCCAGCAGGTGCGAAGTGAGTTTCAGGCCCGGAGCGGAATGCATAACTTCCAAATCCGCTTTGCTAGTCGGTGGATTCAACCTGGACGCAATGAATTGTGCCCTTGTGCGACCTGTAGTTGGTAAAGTGCAGCTTATACCTGACCAGCTTACCTCGACATCCTCTACTTCTGAAGGGGCAAAGGATATAACCGGAGCGATACATTGGGAAAGCAAGGCGTGAATTAAGGCATCATCAGCGTTGACAATCGCACGACCCTCTGCTGGGAGCGCGCTCAGTAGCTGCCCCAATTCAGTGGAGAGGCTGGCGAGCGAGCCGAAATATTGGAGTTGGGCCGGGCTAATATTGGTAAGGACGCCAATGTGAGGACGCGCCATCTTGCAGAGATCGCTGATTTCGCCTGGATGGTCGCAGGCCAGTTCTAATACAGCGTATTCGTGTTGCGCTTCCAGGCGGCCAAGTGATAAAGGTAACCCCAGTAAATCATTATAGTTCTGCCAGCTTTTAAAGGTAGCAAAGCTGCCGCCCAGTACTTCGGCAATGGCTTCTTTGGTGCTGGTTTTGCCAGTACTCCCAGTCACCGCGATGACTATAGGGTGCCAGCGTTCCAGGATAAAGCGCGCGTACTGCTGCAAAGCGCTGCGCGTATCGTCTACCGCGATGGTTGCCACCTCTGCCTCAGCCAGCAGCACCTGCGTTTCCTCGGCCAGCGACCCGAGCACGCGTCCATCTACCAGCAAACCTGCTGCACCGCGCTGGACGGCATCTGCCAGAAAATCATGGCCATCGCCATGCTCTCCCCGCACTGCCACAAACATCTCTCCCGGCAGCAATTGGCGCGTATCATGGTTGAAGCCAGCAAATTGCTTCTGCTGGCCGGGATAAACGAGGGAGCCCTGTGTCGCCTCAAGCAGATAATCAAGCAAAATCATCTTAAACGAATTTTCCTTCTCCTTTGACCCTAAGCCTATCATTGATCTGCGTCAACGTATGCTCCATACCGCTGCATCACACAGAAGTACTCGGCCTATTATAGCAGGCTCCAAAGTTGATGGCTATGCTGCAGGTGTACTTGACTGTGGGTTAGTGTAGGGAGTCGCTGAGCAGCCAGACGATGAGGCCCCACTGGTGCTCCTGTTGCGGATCGGGCTGGTCACTCAGCCAGCCCGGTACGGAGCCCAGCGTCTGGGTAATCTGATTGAGGACTTCCTGTCTTGCCATGTCGTCGTCCTCCTTTCCACCCCTATGCCAAGGTAGAGAAGCATAACCGGACTGGAACAAGGTAGCATGGCCAATGGACTAAGAGGGATTACCGCAACAGATAGACAGTACGGCTCGTTCAATACTGTGCGGAGAAAATCTGCCGGTCTTGCTGCTCCAATCCATCAGTGAAGTATTTGTTAGCCCAGGAGTCATCCGTGCAGAGGGTGAGACCCACAGGATTGTTTGCCGTTAGATCTAGCAGATAGCGGAACCGGTAATGTTCATACATCCGCATAAACTCTGAGAGATAAACATCCACCACCTCTGGTTGATGAGCAATCACCAATTGATTCTCGTCGTTGTTCTCGCTCGAGTTCTGACTGAAGTTCGCAGAACCTGTCACCACAATAGGTGATGAAGAAAGTGGATCAATCAGCATATATTTGGAGTGAACATACACACCCTGGTGATGAAGCGATTCAACCTGGAATTGATCCAACTTGGTCTTGATGTGATCCGCTGCGGCGAAGAGATCATTTGTTGTACGATGCGCGGCTACGACCTTGTTGTCCGGAGTGTTGAGCAGACCAAAGGCCAGAAACTTGTTTTGTGGATCATCAAGGACGTCATTCAGCCTCTGGTCCAGCCCGAAGGGGGCGGTAAAGCAGACCAGATGTTGAGCATTGTGAATCAACTGCGCAAGGGTATCAATGGCAATCATGGTCGTGCGAGGACTGAAAATGGGATACAGATTGGGATTACCAGCCGGAGGAACGGGGGAGAACTGTTCGGCATTACTTCGCGATGTCTTCAGGTCTGGGTCATGCAACAACGCCTGGTGTATTTTCAGGTATGTTGCCGCCAGGTTCTTATCCTCAATAGCGTGACCAACATTGGCCTGGCCATAGATAGCCCCATCCGTGAAGTTGGTTGATCCCGTCCAGACGGCAAGCGGTTGGCCGTTTTGACAGAGCACCATGAATTTGTTGTGAGAAATGCTCGGAATATTTGTGCGCGGGTGACACACGGCATCAAGTTGATGCTTTTGAATGGCTGCCTGGTTGAGAACACGTGGGCCGGTTGGACCCGGAATAGCGTCATAGATGATCTCTACATTGACTTTACGATCCAGTGCCTGGCGCAAAGCATCCAGAAAACTGTCTTTTTGGAACTCATAGACGCTCAGATACAACGAGTAGGTCTCATCGCTGGCTCGCCCAATAAAGGCAATTAGACTCTCTTCCAGTCCGCGTGATAACCAGCGGAATGCTGCGCCGTCAGGGACCTGATTGGGATCTTTGTCGCCGAATAGATTCACATAGGCCTGGCTGGCTGCTGCAAACCGGTTAAAGTGAACCTGGTGACCATCACCGCCCACATGCAACGGGTCTTGCATCTGCACGTCCACCGTCACACTATCGCCCGCTTCAAGAGAGCCAGGCGTACCATACATGGC
>Ga0209647_1002591_pt1 | contig 14512 bp, 12 predicted proteins | sample GraSoi_2013_60cm_FD_185827 | JGI IMG/M metagenome (GOLD analysis project Ga0209647, IMG submission 185827) | Grasslands soil microbial communities from the Angelo Coastal Reserve, California, USA - Sample 9_17_2013_60cm (SPAdes) (version 2) | ecosystem: Environmental > Terrestrial > Soil >...
CCTCCCAGAAGCCGGGCCGGTCCTTCTCCATGAACTCCAGGCCGTTCAGCCACTTGGCGCTCTTATAGAAGTACAGCTTGGGCACCAGCAGGCGCACCGGCCCGCCATGCTCAGGCGCCAGTGGCGCCCCGTTGTGGCTCAGGGCGATCAGCACATCGTCGTCGTCGAGCGCCGACAATGGCAGGTTGGTCGTGTACCCTGTGAACGAGTGCGCCATGACGAAGCGGGCGGACTCCTTCGGCCGGACGCGCTGGAGAATCTCCCGAATGTGGACGCCTTCCCAGTCGTTGTCGTAGCGGCTCCACGTGGTCACACAATGAATATCGGTTCTCAGCTGCGTCCGTGGTAGGGCTTGCAGCTCGTCCCACGTCAACTCGAAGGGCTCTTCCACCTCACCCCACACTTTGAACCTGTACGCGACCGGGTCGAAGCGCGGCGTCGCCTCGTAGGACAACACCGGCCATTTCTTCGTCTCATACTGGCCAGGGGGCAGGCGAACTTGTCCGTCCGGGCCGAGCTCCTCCGAGACCTCACCTGTCTTGCGCCCGAACAGCCTTGAAAGATCCACCAGCCCCTCCTACCGCATCCGCGGCGTGGTGCGCCGCCTCGAACTCGCACTGACGTCTGCGCTCAATGCCTTCCATTATGCTGCGCGTCGCCGCTGACCTGCAAACGGCCGCGCCGGCAAGTGCGCTCTCTGTGCGTGCCTGCACCGGCAGTTGTGGACGCATGCCGTTCGTGTCAGTGGCTGGGGATGTGACATACTGAGCGCGCGTCCGCGGACTGGGCAGCCGCCGCGACGCAGCTACGGTGCGGGATACGCGGAGCGTGCTGGAGGACGGCATGGACCTCGAGTTACAGGGCAAAACGGCGATCGTCACCGGCGCGAGCCAGGGAATAGGGCACGAAATCGCCCGCCAGCTACACGGCGAGGGCGTCGCCCTCGTGCTGGTCTCTCGCCATGACGAGACACTGTCGCGGGCTGCGCGCTCTATTGCCAGCGACAGGAGCAGCCGTTCGACGGCGCCGGTGCACCCCATCGCGGCCGACCTCACACTGCGTGCGGAGGTGGAGCGCGTGGCCGAGCAGGCAATCGCACGGCTCGGTGCGGTGAACATTCTCGTCAATAACGCCGGCCGCGCGCGCACGGGCGCGTTCTTCGACCTGCGCGAGGAAGACCTGCAAGAGGTGTGGCAGGTCAAAGCATTTGGCTACGTGCGCATGGTCCGGGCGCTCGCGCCGCACATGAAGGACCGCAAGAGCGGCTGCATCATCAACATCGTCGGCAGCACCGGCCGGACACCGACCCAGGATTTCATCGTGGGCAGTATGGTCAACGCCGCGCTCGTCAACTTCACGCGCGGCATGGCGCGCGAGCTGGCGCCGTTCAATGTGCGGATCAACTCCATTAGCCCGGGCTGGACGCTCACAGAGCGTCTGGAGCGCAGTCTGGAGCTGCAGGCTGGGGCACAGGGCGTGACGTTGGAAGAGATGATTCGACGGGAGGCGCGCGGCATCCCCCTCAATCGGCTGGTGGTCATGCAAGAGGTCGCGCGCCTCACACTCCTGCTCGCCTCTGACCAGCTACCCTCTATGACCGGTGAGGACATCATCGTAGACGGCGGGGTGACACCTTCCGTCTGAGCCGGGTGCGAGTCGTGAGCACGGAAGCTCTTGGGCTTGCGAACGCCTGCGCCTGCCAGTATAATGGCGCGGGCAATCAGCCTCTAGTGGGTCTAGAGGACGTATCTGCCAGCGCTCTGTTGCCTTGGGCGTACGGAGTGCTGGCGGGCAGGAACTGAGGAAGGGATACATAGCTGACATGGAGCTCAAAGGTACCCATAAGTTTGCGGTCGCGCCCCAGGTGGTTTGGGATGCGCTGCACAACCCCACGATTCTCAAAAATTGCATTCCTGGAATCGAGGAGATCGCCTGGCAGGGCGAGAACGCCATCAATGCGCGTATCTCCGGCATCGGCCCAATGAAAGGCCCGTACGGGGGGACCGTCAATGTGCTGGAACACACAGCGCCGAGCCATATGAAAATTGGGCTAAGCCGCACCTCGGTCAGCGGCAACCTGTCGGTGGACCTGGCTCCAGACGGCGCGGGAACGCTGCTTGCATATACTGCACAGGGCACTCTGAACGGCGCGTTTGCAATGCTCGACAATCCCCTGACGCGTCCGCTGATCGACGGCCAGATTGGCCAGTTCTTCAGCAAGCTCGACGCGCAGATCAGCTAGCCTCTGGCACTGTGCTCGTGGAGGGGCGGCTCATCATGAATGCTGCCCCTTTGTGTTAAGCTGACCCATGTCTGCCTTGCCCACATTCGCTCGTGAAGGTGGAGGTTACTATGGCGCCCGCATCCGCTTCCGCTGTGCACGTGGATTTCAATGTGCCGGCCACCATGCGCGACGGCACGATCCTGCGCGCGAACGTCTATCGCCCAGATGACGGTGGAGCGGGCGCCTATCCGGTGTTGCTGACCCGTCTGCCGTATGGCAAAGACTTACCGATGGGCAGCAGCGTGCTGGACCCCGCCCAGGCAGCACGACGTGGCTACATCGTCGTCGTGCAGGATGTCCGTGGCACGTTTGCCTCCGACGGCGAGTGGTTCCCTTTCCAGCACGAGCGCTCGGACGGCGCCGACACGATCGCCTGGGCGGCGCAGCTACCCGGCGCGAACGGCACGGTCGGCACCTTCGGCGCGTCGTACTTTGGCTTTACCCAGTGGGCCGCGGCCACACAAGCGCCTGCGGCCCTGCGTGCGATGGCGCCGATGATCGCTTGGGATGATCCAGATGACGGCGTCGTGCGCCGCAACGGCGTCATCGAGCTCGGTACGTCGGGGTACTGGAACTTGATGCAGGGCCTTGGTCAGCTTGCGCGTCGACATGCCGGTGATCCCCGCGCGCTCGGTGCGTCGTTCTACCAACTGGCGCAGGAGTTCGACCGCCTGCCGGCCAGCGGCTACGCTGAGCTGCCGCTGGACCGCTTTGGTCCCCTGGCGCGGCTGGGACTGGACGAGCCGCAGGGCGTGCTCACCGAGCGTGGCCGGGACGGCGGGCGGGCGGAGCTGATGCGGGTGGCTCCCGCATACGCCCTGGATGTGCCGGTGCTGCACATCGGTGGCTGGTACGATATCTTCCTCAATGGCACGATGCGCAACTTTCAGGCGATGCGCCAGCACGGCACTACACGCCAGCACCTGCTGATTGGACCCTGGATTCATGGCGACGTGCGTCACGTCGTTGGCGAAGTAGACTTCGGCCTCGCGGCCTCGGGCACCCTTGTCAATCTGCGCGGTGACCTGATGTCCATCCAGCTACAGTTCTTCGACCGCTGGCTCAAGGGCGCGCCCAACGGCTTCGACCAGACACCCGCCGTCCACTACTTTGTGATGGGAGCCAACACCTGGAAAAGTAGCGACATCTGGCCACCGGCCGGCGCGCGCGAGGAGCGTTGGTTCCTGCACAGTCAGGGCGACGCCAATTCGCTCGCTGGTAACGGCGTGCTTGCCCGTGAGCAGCCTGCTAGCGAGCCGGCGGACTCGTATGTCTACGATCCAGCACGGCCAGTGCCGACGCTCGGCGGCGCGACGCTACTCCATCCGGTGTTCCGCGCCGGTCCCCGCGACCAGCGTCCGGTGGAGACGCGGCAGGATGTGCTCGTCTATACGTCGGCGCCACTTAGCGCCCCCATGGAAGTGACGGGACCGGTCAGTGTGTCGCTGTTTGTGGCGACTGACGTGCCCGACACCGATTTCGTTGCTCGCCTGAGCGACGTGCATCCCGACGGCACGGCGCTGCCACTCACCGATGGCATCACCCGCATGATGTATCGCGACGGCGTGGGCGCCGCCGCAGAACCCCTGGCGCCGGGGCGCGTCTATCAGATCGACATCGATGTGTGGTCCACCAGCGCTGTCTTCCTACCGGGGCACGCCATCCGCCTCGACGTGACCAGCAGCAGCTTCCCGCGTTGGGAGCGCAACCTCAATACTGGCGCCGATAGTGGGAAGAGCGTGGAGATGCGTGCGGCGCGCCAGACCGTGCTGCACGACGCCGAACATCCTTCCTGTTTGACGCTGTCGGTGGTCCCGGCCTAGCGAGGACCAGGGAGGCCGCCGAAGCTGGATGGGCGACCGGCGGGCGGCCCATCTTCCTATAGCCAAGGGCTATGCATCTCCACACTCTACGAGCATCGGGTCGAGACATCACGTCGAGACATCACAATGCCGGCGGCGCCATCGCTAGCGGGCAACCACGGAGATTGCGTGATAGCCGGACGCGCCGTCGGGGAGCGGCGCCGCCTCGGCGTAACTCTGCACCACGCCGGCCAGATCAATCGCGCGCACCGCGAGGATGTGCTGACCGGGCGAAGGTGTCCAGGGCAGTTCCCAGAGCACCCAGGTAAGCGCTCCCAATGGCCTGCGCAGAGTGGCGGCATGCCAGGTGGCACCACCATCGGTCGTCACATCCACGCGTGCGATGCCGCGGTCCGCAGCGTAGGCGATGCCGGCCACGAACGTTGGCCGTGCCATCAGCAGGTCGCCGTCGCGCGGCGTGTCGATGCGCGACATCGTCTTCGCGCGCGCTTCGCGGGTCCAGCCACGCTGTTCCCAATAGCCCTCGTAGCCGCCCGACCCAACCTCGAGTCGCGTGAGCCATTTGCCGTTCTTCATGCCGTAGAGACCGGGGATCAAGAGGCGCGCCGGGAAGCCGTGCGCCTGCGGCAATGCCTCGCCGTCTATGCGGTATACCACCAGCGCCAAGGGGTCGAGGGCCTGACTCAAATGCAGGCTGTCGCTGTAGCCGTCGGCGGCGTGAAAGATGACCTCGCTGGCGCCTTCGCGGATGCCCGCCGAGTCGAGTAGCTGCGCCAATCCAGTGCCGGCAAATCTGGCGTTGCTGATGAGATCGCCGCCGACTTCGTTACTGATACATGCCAATGTGTGGTAGCGCTCAATCTGTGGCCGGGCCTGCAGCTCCGCGTAGCTGAGCGTATACGGCCGCTCAACCAGGCCGTCAATCGTGAGCTGCCAGCCGCGCGCATCTAGCTGCGGATCGCTCACGAGATTCTTCGAGACGTAGTAGAAGTTCTGCGCCGAGGTCACCTCCGGCGTGCTGCCCGCGACCTCCGTCCATGCGCCATACTCGGGCACCGGCGGCGGCGTGATGCGATCGGGGATGTCGTTCAGCGAGAGGCGAGGGCCACGCGGGCTCGGCACGCCGACGACGTTGGCGAGTCCAGACGAGACGGCTTCCCAGAGCAGGGCACCACCCGCCAGGATGCCCAGCGCGATGCCGGCATTGCGCAGGAAGCGCCGCCGTGCGAGCTGCGTAGGTTGCCGTTGCGGCTGGCTCAACATGCCACGGGCGGCCTCGCGCTGCATCAGCGTGACAAAGCACACGCCGAACGCCAGGTCCGGCAGGGCTTGTATGCCGAGCGCAGCGGCCGCGCCCCCAGGCAGACCGGCGCCAAAGAAGCCAGCGCCGATGAGTGGTGCGACGATGCCGCAGGAAAGCACCCAGAGGCCCGCGGCGAGTGCGAGCACCTCCAGGCCAGCGCCGACGAGCGCAGGCTTGCCCGTGAGCACGCTCATCCGGTGTGCGCCACGCCAACGTAGGCGGAGCGACCAATAGGCTACCCCCCAGGCGGCCACCAGCAGCATCTGAAGCACGACGAGCGACCCAAAATAGACATGTTTGGCGTTGGAGCCGAAGATCTGCAGCAAGGCGCTGAAGAGCGGCAGCGGCACCAGCACCGTCGCGCGATCGCCGAAGACTTCGGCGGGCGTGGGCACGCCGGCCACCGCTCGCGCCAGCAGCACCACGACCTCAGCCACCGCGGCCGACACCAGCGCGACGCCCGCGGCCTCGCGAAGTCCCGCGCGCACGGCGCCGCCGCCCTGGCCATTGCGCGTGTCAGGCGGCGCGGAGCTCTCGGGAACATTCATCACACGCCTCCTCGCCAATCGTCTGCTGCTGAACGCCAACCCACGCCGGTCAGTTCCCTGCGAGTCCACGAGCGCGCCAGCGCGGCAGCGGGCCCTGGGCCAGCAGCGCCGCCGCCAGCACCAGGGCGTCGCCGATCTGCCGGATGCCCACACGCGCCTCGAAGTCCTCGGCAGTGGTGTAGGTGCTCGCGCCGCCGAAACGTACTGGCGGGTGGCAAGCCAGCACTCCCATACGTTCCAGCGCCTCGAGCACCTGGCGCACGGCAGCAACAGGCCGGCCGGTGGCCCGCGCGATCAGCAGCGCGGTCAGCGGCTGGAGCACGGCTGCCCGTTCCAGCGTCAGCACGGCGAGCACAACTTCCAGTTCGCGCCAGCCCAGGCGTATCGGCGACTCCTCGACGGCGCCGCCGTCGCTGATTACCAGATGCGGCACCTCAGGCACCGGCTCAGCAAACGTCAAGCCCGCCATACGCGCCGGCTCGAGCGTGTGGGCGAGCGCCCGAAAGCTGGGCAGCGCGCGCGCCAGCGCCGCCAGCGTGGCCCGCGACGGATTGAGCGCCGCGATATGCCCGGACTCGAGCTTCGAGAGGTATCCCTTGGAGAGGCCGGTGACGGCGGCAAGCTCGCTCAAGCTCAGGCCAGCAACCTGGCGTGCGGTGCGCAGCAAGCCGCCCCACTGCACCTGCCAGTCGGGCTCGTCGCGGAGCTCGGGCGCGGTCTCGTCCATCATCAGCTAGTACCTGTTACTCGCGGGTACTCGTGCACCATCAAGTGTAGCGGCCAGTGCTTACAGAGAGCTTACCAAAATTGAGGCTCGAAAGCCCCTGAGTTTCAACCAGGGGGAGTGTTGTCGGGTAGCAAGCTGGCAAGCTGGCAAGCTGGCGAGGTGCCGTCTTGAGCAAGGCTCTTGTCCAACCGCCCCCGCCGAACCGTGCGTGCACCGCGCACGCCCAGTGCCCAATCCGGGCGCTGATCGGCCGACTGCATCAGGCGGTCGCGCTGCTTTTTTTCGTAGATTCTCCGGGTCCGGGCTGGTGATCCACTGCTTGGTGCGCTTCCAGCCTACGCCTAGGCGCTTGAGTGTCTGGCGGATCGTCTCGTCGCTGACGCGGGTCGGGCTCACGCCCTGGGCAACACTCACCTCCGCGGCCCAGGCCAACGTCCACCGGCTGCCGGGCTTGCCGAACTCCCGTGGACTGCGATGCAACAGGGCCCGTCACTGCTCGGCCCGCTCGCCCGCCCGCGAACGCCTGCGAGCGCACCCGATGGGGCCGCGTGGAGCCGGCTGCCAAGCTGGCTACCCCCTGTGCGCTGAAGCGCCGCATGACCGGTCGCGCCGGTTTCTCTGAGCAGCCCACCGCTTGGGCGATCTGTGGCACACGCTCGCCGCGCGCGCTGGCGAGCACGATCTGGCAGTGCCGCAACACCACCGCCTCCGACGAGCGTGAGCCAGCCGCGAGCTGGGTGCGCTCCTTGTCGGTGAGCGCACGCACAAACAGAGGTGGTCTCATGCTATCCATGAGAGCGCATTCAGACTACTCGCTCTTGGCATCGCACTAGGAGAGAAGTGCGCGGCGACCTCGCGGCGACCTCGCGGCGACCTCATGGTACGCTGTGCACAGGGATTCGGGTCGTTTGGTGCCCATACCTTCATCGAGGTGATCGCATGCAGATGGACTTCTCGGCCCTCGGAACGGTGACCTCCGACCGGAAGCCACTCTTCCTCCCGCAAGGAGTCGTCGCGACCAGCCAGCACCTGGCATCACGGGCAGGCCTCGCAGCCCTTCAACAGGGCGGGAACGCCGTCGATGCCGCGCTCGCGGCCGCGATCACGCTGACCGTGGTCGAACCGACCTCGTGTGATGTGGGCGGCGATCTCTTTGCGCTGGTTTGGGATGGACGCACGTTGCACGGACTGAATGGCTCTGGGCGGGCACCCACGCGTCTGACGCCGCAGGAGGTGCGCCGGCGCGGCTATGACGAGTTGCCGGCGGAGGGTTGGCTTTCGGTGACGGTACCAGGAGCGCCGGCGGCCTGGGCTGAGCTGCATCGGCGCTTCGGCAGACTCCCGTTTGCTGGGCTGTTCGCGGCGGCGATAGCGTATGCGGAGGCGGGCTTTCCCATCTCTCCGACGGTGTTCTGGCTCTGGCGCGTGGGGGTGGAGGGCACCCATGCCCATCTACAAGGAGCGGAATACGCGGGCTTTGCGCCGGTCTTCGCGCCTGGTGGACGCCCGCCGCAGATTGGCGAGACCTGGCGCAACCCCGATCTCGCCCGCACCCTGCAGCGGATCGCCGAGAGCGGTGCAGAGGACTTCTACCATGGCGAGCTTGCCGAGCGGATGGCTGCGTTCTCCACACAGACAGATGGTGTCTTGACAGTCGCCGATCTGGCTGCGCATCGCAGCACTTGGGTGAAGCCAATCCATGCTCGCTACCGTGGCTACGACGTGTGGGAGCTGCCGCCAAACGGGCAAGGGCTGGCGGCATTGATCGCGCTCAACATCCTGGAAGGTTTCGAGCTGGGAACCTATCTACGCGAATCAGCCGAGCGCTACCACTTGCAAATCGAGGCCATGAAGCTGGCGTTCGCAGATGCGCACCGTACCATCGCCGATCCGGAGCGGGTCAGCGTGCCGACCGCCGAGCTGCTCTCGAAGGAGTTTGCGGCGCGGCGGCGTGCCCTAATCGGCAAACAAGCGCTGCTGGCTGAGCCGAGCGCGCACCTCGCCGGCGACACGGTGTATCTGTGCGCCGCCGATGCCACCGGCAGGATGGTGAGCTTGATTCAGTCGAACTCCGATATTTTTGGCTCGCATGTCGTCGTGCCGGGAACAGGGATGGCGCTGCAGAACCGCGCTTCCAACTTCACCCTCGATGCGACGCACCCCAATTACCTGGAGCCAGGGAAGCGCTCGTTCCACACGATCATGCCGGGGGTCTTGACGCGCCAGGGCGCGCCCATCGGCCCGTTCGGCGTCATGGGAGGGCACATGCAGCCGCAGGGGCACGTGCAGATGATCGTGAACACGCTCGACTACGGCTTGAACCCGCAGGCCAGCCTGGATGCGCCGCGCTGGTTTTGGGACGACGCGCGCCGGGTCAAGGTCGAGCCGACGGTGGCTCCCGCGATCGTGGAGGCGCTCCGGCAACGCGGGCACGACGTGGACGTGGATGGCCAGGTGGCGTATGTCGGGCGTGGACAGATGATCTGGCGCCTCCCGTCTGGCATCTACGTGGCGGGGAGCGAGCCGCGCGCTGATGGCTGTGCGATCGGCTATTAATGTGCGCTCGAGACGGTTGGCGAACGAGAGGCTGTGAGGGATACCGTTGGTAAATCCGGGTCAAGCGACTGCTAACTGAGCGAATCGAGACTGACAAAGAGCAGGCCGATGGGCGCGCCCTGGTGCGTCAAGACCCCCGGCATGATCGCATGGAACGAGCGTGTTGCCGGAGCGCCTCCACGATCGCGGGAGCGCGCCCCGGGCCGGGCCAAGCGCACACTCCACCACGACAGGGCATGTGCGATACCAATTATCCGCTCCCTGCTCGCTTGGAGCGGTGTCACATACGCCACAACCTTTCGCGGAGACCAAGGCGGCATCCTCTAGACACGCTATGCTAGCATAGTAACTGCCACCAGGCAGGCGATGGCGCCGACCATCGCTCCAACGTGTAGTAGGGAGCAAGTGGATGCGTTGAAGCGCGGATGCGGCGCTGCTGTATGCGCGGCGGCGAGTATCGGCCAGCAGGGACGTTGGAGGTCTCCATGACCATCCCTAGCGGCACAGGGTATCGCGTGCTCATTATCGACGACAACCGCGACCTGCTGGATTTGATCACGCAGTCGCTCACCTTGTTGGGCGACTACACCGTGCTGACCGCCGACAACGGCGCCGATGGATTGTCCCTGGTCATGGAGATGCGCCCCGATTGCGCCGTCATCGATGTGAAGATGCCAGGACTGGACGGCTATCAGCTCGTGCGGGCGCTGCGCGGGGATCCCGACACAGCGGCGATCCCGCTGATCATCCTCACCGCGCTGACGCAGGAACACTACCACTTCGCCGGACTGCTCGCCGGGGCGGACCGATATCTTACGAAGCCGGTCACCCCGTCCGCGCTCGTGCAGGCGATCCACTCGGTCGTGCGCCTCAGCGAAGCAGAGCGAGCGCGCCGCTTGCAGGCTCTTCTCGGCGACGCGGATGCATCATCCTGAGTGGGGAGCTGGAATCCATGAACGCCGCGATGAAAGACGTCCCATTCATCGTCCGCGCGGAGCGGCAGATCTACGCCGAGTATGATCGCGATCGCCGACTGCGCATCTCGCGCATCATCGCCCCCGGTTTTGTGAGCGTCCTGACACTCCTCATCGTGGCGTCACAGATCGTCCCGCAGCAGTTTGCGGGCACGCGCAGCAATCTGGGCATTATCGCCCTCTGTGATGCGTTCTTCCTCCTAGGAGCCGCTGCCGCCGCGCGCAAGCACGTCAATCTGGCCACGGGGAGCATCCTGCTCGCCGCGCTCCTCATCATGGCGCTCTCGGTCCTCGTGAACCAGCCCTTCATCCTCTCTGATCTGTTCACCGTGCCTGCAGTGGTCATCATTGGGCTCTCGGCACTCATCGGCCGGCCATGGATGATTCTGGGGACGACCGCGCTGACCACCGCCTTCGTCCTCTTCCTCAGCGGCAGTCCCAGCCTCGCTCACGATCTGGCGGACCGGAACAACGTCAACTCGCTCGGCGCGTTCATTGTCGAGCTGTGGCTCCTGGCGCTCGTCCTGTACAGTGCGGCGCGGGGGTACCGTACGGTCCTGCGCCAGATCAGCGATGTGCGCGTGCAATATGAACGCGCGCGCCAGCTCGACGAACTAAAGGATCAGTTCATTACCAGCGTAAACCATGAGCTGCGCAACCCCGTGATGCTGTTGCAAGGTTATGTCGAGCTGCTGCGGCTCAAGGGGAGCACGCTGTCGGCGGAGCGGCGTGACGACCTGATCCAGCGGGCGAGCCGGGCGGGCGAGAGCCTTGCCCACCTCGTCCAGAGCATTCTGGATACACGACGCGTCGATCAGCAGGCAAAGGACTTTGCGCCAGAGGCGGTTCCAGTCGCCGAGATGGTGATGACGGCGGCCTCGCTGGTGGACCCAGGGCAAGGGAAAGGGGTCGAGCGCGAGCTGCATGTGCAGGTCCCCCATGAGCTCTCGATCTGGGGCGAGAAGGTGCGGTTGCAGCAGATCCTGACGAATCTGCTCTCCAACGCCATCAAATACTCGGCTGCTGGGACGCCCATTGAGGTCAACGCGCGTGTGGTGTCGGAGGCACTGCCGAGGTCGAACGTGTGGCGGCTCCAGCGGCGCAACGGCGGCGCGCCCCGCGCCGGGCGTCGTATGGTCGAGATCGAAGTGCGCGACCACGGACTCGGCATTCCGCCGGATCAGGCGCCGCTCCTGTTCCAGCGCTTCGTCCGCCTGCCACGTGACCTGGCCTCCACCACCGTCGGTAACGGGCTGGGGCTGTATCTCTGCCGGGAGTTGACGGAGGCCATGGGCGGGCGCATCTGGGTGGAGAGTACCGGGGTCGAGGGCGAAGGGTCAACGTTTTACCTGCGCCTGCCGCTGGCGTCGCCGCCGGCCGGGGCGGAGGCCGCGTGATCCCCGTCGCTGCGATGGTCGGCCTCGGTGTGCCGACACCAGGAAGTCGCGCCTCCATGCTGGCGTATCCTCGGTACAGGAGTGGAGGGCCTCATGCGCGATCTACCTGATCCAGACGAACCACACGAGCCACACGATCGATACGCCCAGCGGTGGCGACGCGTCGAAGACGCCATCCTGCGCAGCTCCGGCACGCTCGACGCCGGCGTGCGTGCGGCGCTCACAGCCGGGCGGGAGATCCCGGAGCCGCTTGCGCTGTATGTGGACAAAGTCACTCGCCACGCCTACCGCGTGACGGACGACGATGTGTGGGCACTGCTCGCAGCAGGCTACTCGCAGGATCAAATCTTCGAGGCGACGCTGAGCGTCGCGCTCGGCGCCGCACAGAGGCGCTTACGGGCGGGACTCGAGGCCTTGCGCCCGGCGCGCGAGGACAAGGTAGAAGAGAAGGAGTAGGCGATGCGCCTGCCCAAGGTTGCGACAGGCCAGCGCCTGCCGCACAAAGCGCTGCTCAGCACGATCCGGCTGCTAGCGCTGGTGTCGGGCGACCCTACGGCGCCCCCCGATATCATGAGGACCGTCCTCTACCGCCCGGAGCTCTTTGGCCGGCCCTACAGCGATCTGGCCCACGCGCTGCTGCGCGGCCCATCCGACTGGTCGGTGGGTGAGCGCGAGCTGTTCGCTACCTTCGTCTCGCACTTGAATGCGTGCCGGTTCTGAACGGGATCGCATGGCGCGGTCGCGTCACACGCACTCGGCGATGCCCTCACTCAGGCGGTACTCGTGGACTGGCGCACGGCGCCGGTCGCGCCGCAGTTGCGGGCGACGCTGGGTCTGCTGGAAAAGTTGACGCTTACACCCGAGGAGTTCGGTCCCCAAGATGTGGAGGTGGTGCGGGTGGCAGGGGTGAGTGAGGCGGCGACTTTGGATGCGATCTACATCTGTGCCGCGTTCAATCTCATTGACCGGGTGGCCGATGCTTTGGGATTCGAGGTCCCGGTGTCCTTCACGCGAGGCGCCGCAAGTCAATTGAAACGCGGCTATAAACTGTGATTGGGTGGTCCAGCGGACACGACCGGTAAGAGAGGCAACGCATGTCGAAAGAATCGGCCACGGGTACAACCACTGTGGCGCCTGCCACGACAGCCGCGGGATTACGCCCCAACGCCGTCGGGTTCGTGGGCGTGCTCATCCAGTCCGTCGCCCTCATTGGACCGGGGGTCGCCATCGCCTTCGGCCTGGGTCCCGGCATCACCTATGCCGGAGGCTCCTTCCCGCTCTCCATCGCCCTGGCGATGGTCGCCTCGTTGCTGCTCGCGGTCGGCATCGGCCAGCTGGCGATTCGCCTCCCTTCCGCTGGCGGCTTCTACACCTATATCAGCCGCAGCTTTGGGCGCTCCCTGGGGTTCCTGGCCGGCTGGATCAGCATCCCCGCCTATCTCCTGTTCCTGCCCCTCAATCTGCTGGCCTTCGGGTACGCCTTGCAGCAAGCCAGCGGCGGCAGCCTGCCGTTGTGGATCGGGGCGGTAGCGCTGGCGGTCATCACCGGGCTGCTGAGCTTCTTCGGCGTGCGCCTCTCCATCCGCACCCTCGTCGTGCTGGGGGCCATCGAGGTGCTCGTGTTCACAGTGCTGAGCGTTTTCCTCGTCAGCAACCCCCCCAGCGGCAATACGCTCGACGCCTTCACGCCCGCGGCGTGGGGCGCCCGCGGCGGCATCTCGGGTGTCCTGGTCGGCGCGGTCATCGGCGTGCTCTTCTTCAACGGTTTCGAGTCCGCCGTGCTGCTGGCGGAAGAGTCCAAGAATTCGCGCAAGATCATCCAGCCGGTGCTGCTCATTGCAGTCGTGTTCACCGGCGCCGTCTTCATCCTGGCGAGCTATGCGGGCCTCGCCGGCTTCGGCTTTGATTCGAGCTCATATCTCGCTGACACGTCGGGCTCGCCCTGGTTCACCCTGGGCGCGCGGGCCTGGGGTGTCGCTGGGAAATACATCGTGCAACTCGTGGTGCTCAATTCGCTGATCGCCAACTGCCTCGCTGGCTTCACCGCGCTCTCGCGCGTCGCCTTCGCGATGGGCCGCGCTGGGGCGCTGCCCAAGGTCTTCGGTCGAGTGCATCGGCGCTTCCGCACTCCCACGTTGGCCCTCTTCCTCGGCGGGCTCGTGGCGATCGGCATTGCCCTGTGGTCGTATACGGTCTACGGCGATCCCCCCAAGAGTTTCCTGCTGCTCTTGGACACAGCGGCATACTGTGTGATCGTGAACTTTGCCGCCGTGAGCCTGGCGGTGCCGTTCTTCTTCCTGCGACAGCGGCGCAGCGAGTTCCGCGCGCTCCCCCACCTGGTGGTGCCGGCGCTCGCGGTGCTGCTGCTCGTCGCCGTGCTGGGGGCGCAGTTCGTCACGGCGACCACGCCAGAGCAGTATCCTGGCCTCCTGCCGCAATACCTGGGGACCATCATCGTGGGCGGATGGCTGACGCTGGGCATCGTCTGGGTTCTGGCGCTACGCGCGTGGCGGCCTGCCGCGCTCGAGGCGGGCGAGCGCACCTACGTCGAGACGGCCTGATGCCACTTCCCCACGCAGGTGGATGCGCAGCGTCCCCCGATCAGCGAGAGACCTGGCGCCGCACCGCCCGGCGCAGCTCATTAGGGTCATGCTACCGCACTTCGGCCTCAAACCGATCGTGCGAGGCATGTGACACTCCCCATGGCTAAAGCCAGGGGCTTCTCGGCTGAACGACATGATGCCGAGCGACTTGCCGGGTGTCCGCCGGAACGAGCTGGCGTCCGGATGGATGGCCAGCATACTTGCGAATGGAGTGTACCGCGCCTGTTTTACCCGCTGGCGGCTTGCCCAGCGGAACGCCCCGAACACGCGACAGGGTGTGCAAAGTGCACTGGCCCG
>Ga0209647_1002593_pt1 | contig 14494 bp, 13 predicted proteins | sample GraSoi_2013_60cm_FD_185827 | JGI IMG/M metagenome (GOLD analysis project Ga0209647, IMG submission 185827) | Grasslands soil microbial communities from the Angelo Coastal Reserve, California, USA - Sample 9_17_2013_60cm (SPAdes) (version 2) | ecosystem: Environmental > Terrestrial > Soil >...
AACTTGTTTCAGTTGGAAGCGGAGAGCAAGACGGGCACTCCAAGACACGGCTACTCGAGGCCTTGCGGGCGCTCCCAGGAGCAATGAAGGTGGACGAGATCGCGGAGCGAGAAGAAGAGGATGGCAAACGCGGCACCACGCTGTTCCGCCTCTATTCAGAGGACGCGGGAACGCTGACCGTGCAGGCGACGCAGGCCGTGGCCGAAGCAAATGTTGAATTACGCGACCTGCACCTTGCACGCCCAAGCCTTGAAGACGTTTTCATTTACCTGACCGGGAGGAATTTACGCTAATGGCTACCACAACGACACAATCAGCGAGTTCAACTCTCCAACCAACAATATCCATGAGGAGCCGCGTGGGCACTGCGCTGACCGCGTTTCTGGCGATCTTGCGCCGCGATATCGTGGTGACGGGGCGCGAATTCATCTCGTTCCTGCTGCAGGTGCTGCTCCAGCCCCTGTTCTTCCTGTTCATTTTCGGCAAAGTTTTGCCCAGCATTGGATTTACCGGGCAGGGCTTCACGGCCATACTGCTGCCAGGTATCATTGCGCTGACCGTGGTCACGACGGCGCTACAGGGCGTCACGCTGCCGCTGGTGCTCGACCTGGGCTTCGCACGTGAGATCGATGACCGCCTGCTCGCGCCCCTGCCGGTGGAACTGGTAGCAGTCGAGAAGGTGCTCTTCGCGGCGATACGCGGCCTGATAGCGGGGGCAATCATCTTCCCGCTGGCTTACTGGATACTGGGAAGCGGCTACCAGGTACGTACCGACGCAATTGGCGCACTGATTGGCATTATGGTTCTCACCGCGTTCGCAGGCGCAACTTTGGGCCTGACCATCGGCACGCTTGTCAAACCGGAACAGATCGGCCTGATGTTCGCGCTGATCTTCACGCCGCTGATCTTCACGGGGTCTACGTATTATCCCTGGGCGTCACTGGGCAATATCAAGTGGTTTCAGATCATTACGCTCTTCAATCCATTGACGTATGCCGCCGAGGGGTTGCGCTCTGTTATGGTACCCGGCTTCAACGGTCAGGCGATTCCCACCCTGGCCATGGGGTGGGTGCTATTGGGATTGGGTGTCACCTTTGTCGTTTTCCTTTACCTGGGGATCAGGACATTCCACAGGCGTGTAGTGATGTAATGGATATTGACGCCTTGTACAGCGGAGATTGTTTAACGTGGCTGAAAACGATCAAGCCGGAATCGGTTGACCTGGTGTATCTTGATCCACCTTTCTTCACGCAAAGGGTGCAGACGTCGAAGACACGAGATACCAGCCAGGAGTACGGCTTTGCGGATACGTGGGCAAGTATAGAAGAGTACAAGGCGTTCATGAAGCAGCGTATCGAGGAGTGTAAAAGGGCGTTAAAGGATACGGGAAGCATCTTTGTACACTGTGATAGTTCTGCATCTCATCATTTAAGGCTGATCCTCGATGAAGTTTTTGGCCCGGGCAACTTCCAAAGCGAGATCATCTGGGTGTACCGGCGCTGGAGTAATACAAAACGCGGCCTGCTTAACGCGCATCAAAGCATTGTCCTCGCGTTTTTCCTGAGGACGCCGCGTCGCGCTCAGAAGCCAGAGCCGACGACCACATTTGGCGTGAGTGCACACACCTCCGAAGCAGCAATTGGATCTCGATAATGGGGGTCAGCAGACTATGCGGGGCTACACATATTCTCAGGCCCTGCGTGAAGGAACGGGCCAGTTTGCCGCAAAGTAGAGAAGGCCTGTCCTTCGAAAATCCCCGGCCCGTTCAAGCTGCATGGGCCGGGGTAAGCGTGACCGTGTAGCCGAGCTGTTCGAGTCGGCGAACATGATGACGCTCAATGCGAGCGGTATCGAGCTTGTCAAAGTAGTCAGCGAGCGCGTTCCGTGTAAGGTTTCTTCTCCCGCAAGACATGGTACATGATCACCAGCAGACTGTGGGAGACGGCGACAATGGCCTTCTCTCTCCCTCGTCTTCGCGCAACGCGATGGTACTGGGCCGCCAGATAATTGTCCTTCATGCGGGAGATGATCCAGGCCACTTCTCCCAGCATCGCTCGCAAATAAGTGTTTCCCGTGCGCGTTGCGGAACTTCGCCGCTTGCCACCGCTTTGTTTGTTCCCCGGGCAGTCGGGTAGCCAGCCGACGAGGTGGTTTTGCAACTCCTTTAATGATTGTCGGCGCGCTGCGCGTCTGCGCCCAAAACTCTCCGCGTAAGAGTGCGCCGTCAGCCGATTGGAACGTCACAGCGCGCTGCAATGCAGTGGGAGGTTCGACCACCGATTCGGGAAAGGTCCAGCCGCCCCACTGCGATGTCCCTTGCTCCACGGTAACGCCGGGACGCGTAAACTCCTCAATGAAGCGACGGCCAAGGACCAACATGAGGCCTCAGTCGCACCCCCATCGATAATGACGCCTGAGAAGATCACCTGCGGTATGAGAACGAGCGGCACAAGGCTCATTGCGCGGTCGGAATTGGGTGCAAGCGCGGAGATTGCCAGCCCCAGCATGAGGCCAGCCAGATTCGTGAGAGCCAAGGTGATATAGACCTCTACCAGGATTGGCAGGAAGATACCCTGGTGAAACGGTGCCTTCAGGTTCACAATGTAGACCAGAATGGCGCTTTGTACGAGACTGAATATGCCCAGGACGAAGATTTTTGAGAACATGTAGGGCGCGATGCCTAGATTCACCATGCGCTCACGCCGGTAAATAGGCTTTTCTCTGACGATGGCATGTACACCATTGAGGCAACCGAAGAGTACGGCAGCAAAAGCCATGATGAACAGCAGCGTTTGTGCATCTATGCCAGAGTTGGGAGTAATGGCATTCTGCAGCAATTGCTGTGGAGATTCACCCTGCTGCTGCGCGAAAAGCTTCCCTCGCGGTGTGTTGAGCAGGTCCACAACGCGCTGGCAGTCGATTGACACGATTGGGCCTGAGTTGGCTACCGGGTTAGCTCTCAGGGGACATATGGTGATACTGGTTGAGTTGAATGTGCCAGCTCCAGCCAGGTAGAACAGGATCAGGCCTATGATGGGTGCCTGCAGGAGTAACACCAGCAAGTTGCCCACATCATGTATAAGCAGATGCAGGTAGCGCCTGGTGAGAAGCGAGAACTGCTTCCAAGAGTGAACGCGCCTGTGTCGTTTAACCGGCATTGTTTTTTCAAGTGCCGGGTCATGCCCCGCGAGTTCGCGGTCGATAGGCTCGCGTATATAGCGCTGGAAGTACGGGGAACTTTCAAAGTTTTGCTGTACCTGCTTTTTATTTTCAGCAGTTGGCTCCAGGGTATTGTAGATTTCGGCGAAGTCTTTCGTACCGAAATAGGCCAGAGCTTCAGCAGGTGTTCCATAAAAGGCAAGGCGACCACCCTGTGCCAGGAAGCACACGGAATCACAGTAGTAAATGTTGTTGGTAGCATGTGTTACCAGGACAATGGTATGACCCTTATCCGCCAGTTTACGCAGGAGTTGCATCATTTTGCGTTCCAGGCCGGGGTCCAGGCCAGCAGTCGGTTCATCCAGGAAGAAAATACTAGGGTTAGAACAGTTGACCAAAACATAGAACTGTGTTATACTGCCCGTAACAGATCATGGCCGCCTCACGGTGTGAGCTACGATCAATTGCGCAAGACGCGCATTTATCGCTTGTTTTGAGCGATAAACCTCTCTCGTATATCGGGAGAGGTGCGGTGCTGCTGTTGCCACCGCCGGGCCAGTAATGGCTTGCCTGCTTGCAGGAGAATATACCTTCTATTGTCACGTCTTTTGACATGTGAGGATAGTTGTATGTTTAAGCGACGGTTAGCTAGAAGTTCCAGGGCGATACAAACGCGCTTGCGTTCTCCCCCTGAAAGCCTTCTGACCATGAAGTTGCACCGGTGCTGCATCTCTACTTCGCCAAGTACATGGTCAATACGATGTTTGATCTGTGCTTTAGTGAAATCTTTGGGCAGGCGCATCCTGGCAGTATAGTAGAGGGCCTGCCGGACGGTCAGGTCCTGATGGATGGTATCATCCTGCGGGACATAGCCGAGTTGGGTGCTGAAAGCATCAAGATTTTCATAGTAATCCTGGCCGTTGTAGAGCACAGCACCCTTCTGCGCCGACAGGACACCACTTAGCGCATTCAACAGGCTTGATTTGCCGACTCCAGAACTGCCTGCAATGGCCACAAAGGCACGCGCTGGAATGTCGATGGAGATATCATTGAGCAGGAGGGTATGCTTGCTCCCGGTGGACTTGAGATGAATTGCATCAACGTGGATACTGTAACTCTCGTCCTGCGGGACCAGTTGATTGCCTGTATATGTAAGCCTAAATGGGCCGATACGAATGACATCGCCCGGATTGAGTGCTCTGACCCTGACAGGCTGTGCATTGACATAAACGTGATTCGTACTGCCCAGATCAACGATGCGGTGGCTATCCTCGCGAACGCGCTCCAGGCGGGCATGATAACCGGAGACCTGTGGATGATCCAGGACAACCGTATTATTGGGAAGGCGCCCAATGGTAATGACAGGGGCGCTTAAATCGATTGGTTGAAGTTCTGATACATTGTCTTGCATCGTGTACTGGTTCATAGAACTAGCACGTTGTATGTGCTGGAATCGGTGACACCTGTAGATGACGCTCAAAATATGACATAGGATGTCAAAAATCGTAGTGTATACTCCTCTTACTGAACTAGAAAAGGGGCTTCGCAAGAGGAGTAGCTTATGCAATATGGTTTCATTATTCCAGGCGGTGATCTACAGACTATCGTTGAGCTTGCCAGAGACGCAGAGGCGGCGGGATGGGATGGGGCCTTTTATTGGGATGGAATTTATATCAAGGATGCCGGGCTAATGTATGATCCGTGGGTTGTATTAGCAGCAATCGCCTCGCACACTCAAGGCGTTCGCATCGGGGCTATACTGACGCCGCTGTCACGGAGGCGTCCGTGGAAAGTTGCTCGCGAGACCGTGACACTTGACCACCTGTCCAATGGGCGGCTCGTCCTGCCGGTCGGGTTGGGAGCACTCGATGACGGCGGTTTCGCGAAGGTGGGAGAAGCGACAGATCGCAAGGTGCGGGCAGAGCTGCTGGATGAAAGCCTGGATATTCTCAGCGGGTTATGGAGCGGGCAGCCTTTCAGTTTTGATGGCAAACACTATCACATGGAGGAGATGACTTTCTTGCCACCACCGGTGCAAAAGCCCAGAATCCCTATCTGGGTGGTGGGCGTCTGGCCGAGCATGAAATCCATGCGGCGCGTCCTGCGCTACGATGGATTGCTTCCTACCAAGTTGAACGCGGATGGGTCCTTCGCAGACATCACGCCCGCGGATATCCAGGCGATGAAGGCGTATATCACCGAGCGGCGCACGCAAAGCACGCCTTTTGATATCGTGATGGAGGGGGAAACGCCTGGAGATAATCATGAGCAAGCGGTTGCAATCGTGCGCCCGTATGCTGATGCAGGTGCCACCTGGTGGATGGAGTCCAGGTGGTCCGCCGCGAGTAGCGATGTAGTGCGTACGCGCATCAGGCAAGGGCCACCCCGGGTTGAGTAGCGGGATCGCTGTAGCGGCGTCCGTTGTAGCAAAATTAATTCCTGATACCATACCGAATGTTGTGTTACGATGTACAACGAGAAGGTGCTAAACTCAGTCCAGACCTGGCTTCCGGACTTTTCTGCTATGTACCATTACACAAAATTTGGTATGGCATCCATACGTATGGAGAATGAACGTGAGGAGCAGCATATAGCACAATATTTGTTGGTCGGCGTGAACAGGCTCCATACGGGGGTGTGTAAAGAGATGGTTAAGGCGAACTTTGACAACTATTGCATAATGTAGCTTAGAGTAGCCCGCAAATCACCTAAATCGCTATTATACAAAATCAAGAAAAAGATGGACGAGAGTCATAGGAATTGCAGATTCATGTTGAAGATGACCACTATGATGTGTACAAAGGTGAGAACAAAGAGAATTATCCGGAGTAAATGCTGCTCGTTCCGCTGTTTTTATTTTTCGCTCATCCATTGCTCTTTTGACTTTAGAAACCGCCTTTTGTAAGGGACCTGCTAACACATAACCTACCATAATACCATAGTTGTGACCTCACCCATATCTAGCCTCAATAAAATCTAAAACACCCTCATCTACATACTTGCCAGCTAATGAAGCTCCAATCCCAAATAATCTTTTTGCCTCAGCATAAAGACATAGGTCTGGATCGGTTTCCTCATCTGCCCAGAAGAACACAAAATCAGGCTCGCATCTAAGCAGCGGATCTGTACGGTCACGCTTTATATTTGGTTGGATTATCCAATGAATAATATCGCTTCTATTAGCTCGTTGAACAGCTCGCATTTCCTCATCGAGAAAATAAGTAACATGATCTTCGGCAATAGAGGCATATACTACTTTTTTAGCACGTAGACGAATACTACCAGCTATAAAAAGCGCTAATACTGCTCTTACATATGAAATATCGATATCTAGACTTGGACTGCCATATGATGTGCCATGTAGGTTATTAACACCGTTTGTAATTTCGGCTGCCTCATCAATTTCAGTACTATCCAAAGCTTGATGCCTCCATGTGTTCACGGACTACAGCATCTGCATCAATTAGGGCAGCAGTTTCACTCCAGAGGCGCTTTTCAGAAGGTTTTATGATCCAAAAACTTTGTCCATCATATATTCGGAGATTGCGCTGTATAGAAAGATGATCAGAGATTTCCATACGAAGAGCCGGTGACAGTAGAGAAAGAGCCTTTTCAAGCCCATGTATGTTGACTCTATTGATTACTCCCCTCTCTATCCCTTCTTTCTGTGTGAATTGGCAGATACAAAGAGGAGATGCTTCCTGAAATATATACACCTTTGGAATAAGCCTAAAATTGTTATAACGCAGAATACCGTCAAGTTGTAAGCACATTCGCTCAGCGTAAGCTGCGAGATCATCTGGAGTTGGCTCAGAGAATGCATCCAAAGTATCTAAATTTTGTTTCCTGTAGATCAAAGGAGTGAGATTATACTGCAAAGTGTCCTCAACTAAAATCTTTTCCTGCTCAGATAATTCATAAAGTCGAAATACAGCTTGATCAAGCCTATACTCTACCCCGAAAATTTCATCGGTCAATGAAGGACTAGGCTCTGGTTGCCAATTCTCTCGTAACCATTGTTCTAGTTGCAGAACTTCTGTCCAGGCAGCATCTTCATTAAGGATAGACTTCGGCAAACGAATTTGCTGCCAGTCTCCCACCTCAATAAGCCTACGATCCCAGCCAAGTCCAGAACTGAACATAAAAGCCATGTAAAGCGCTAACTTAGAATTGAAAATAGCATTCAGCCGATAAACTAAATCTGGATGTGCATCAATAGAAGGTATACCATAGTACATTTGATCTATCACTAGTTCTTTTCTATTATTTGAACTTTCAGCTAAGGCGATGCATGCACGATCTCCAAGAAGAGACCTCGAAATAATCAAAGCCGGCAATCGTAAAAACTTGGTATTACTTTCTTAGCGATAGTTGGTCGATCAAAAAGACTGAGAGGAGTAATATCAATATGATAACGAGCAACCGACATAGAAGGTAAAAATGGTTTCCCCAGGAGGTAAGGGGGAGTAGGCTTTTGCTCGCCTTTTCCAAAAGTGATTCCACGATGAGCGAGTTGACTAATGTCTGCACCAAAAAGTACTTTCTCAAGAGAAGGTAGTTCATAAAGTCTATTGAGTAGCCTATAGTCTCTAGCAACACCCCGAAACGCCGATTTCCACAGGAAAGGTTTTTGCCTGAGCAACCTCTGAGAAAGATATCCAACATCATCAGAACTGATAACAATCTCGTCTCGTCTGTTTACGCCTGGATACCATTTAGGTGTTATGTATAGTGTCTTGTTATTCTCAGCTGGAATGTCTACGTGATACAAAATAGCGCTTGCAGGAAGGCGGGTGGAAGATTTTCCACCAAATAAAATCTTTTCCCCTACAAGATCGGAAAAGTTTATAATAGTTTCAACTATGTTGGTACCCAGGAATGTATCAAACCATGATCTATCCTCTTGCTGATAAAACACGCGACTACAAACAATAAAAACAATTTTTGTGTCTGGACGAGCGAAATCACGAGCACGTATCATAAAAGCTTGATCAGGCTTCTTATCAGGTATCTGATTTTTAGTACAATATTCTAATCCCCACTGTCTACCCAGTACAGGTTCATCTGGATCACGAGGCGCTGTTTCTTTATTTAAAGCAGTCCATGGTGGATTACCAATAATAACCTCAAATCCTTTATCAACAAACGGTTTCTTCTGGTTAAAGAAGTGCTGAGTATTACAGAAGTCTTGAACATAGAGATTAGGTATTTGGTTTTCTAAAGAAGAGGTAGGCAATAAGTAAGGAAACTTGAGTGCAGTAGGCGGCTGAGGATCAGGATCAAGCTCCAGTAGTGTCAGGTATAAGCTAAAAGCCGCAACATTCACTGCATCAGGATCAATATCTATACCAAAAATTTGTGAACACAGTAACTCATGTAGTTCCTCACGTCGCAACAACTGCCCGCATTCTTTAGCTCGCAACCAGGCAAGACGACGAAAAGCTTCCACAAGGAAAACTCCAGATCCACATGCAGGATCAAGCACACGAGCCGTATGTTTCACTCCTTGCATTGCAAAGCTCAATAGTAGTTCCACAAGCTGAAGACGTGTATAGTGTATACTCCTTGCTTCAGCCGCTTTCGGGTCAAAGTTATGTGCAAACATCTCGTAGATACTACTGATCAGCTCTATAGGAATTATATTGAACTTATACGGCCAAAGTCGCTGCTGTAGATTAGGATAGGCGCGCATATCTGTACCAGAGAGAAATTGCTGCACGACAAAGAGATGATCAGAGTCTACAATATCTTCTTCATTCAAACTTAGAGGAAACAAATTGCCATTGAATGTATCACGTAGCCACTTAAAAAATGAGTAGGTTGCCTTTTTATCCTCAAGAAGTTCCTTAAAAAAAGCACAATGGTAATTATTATCAAAAAAGGATCGATCAAGTATAGATCGATCCTGAAGGTAAGAAACAAAAATTGCTCGGCCAAGAAGAGCATGGGCAATTGATACTTCCAACGCTGGCACTGGAGCCATAAGTTCGGGAGTTGTTAGGATTTCGACTGTTTTCGATAGGTCTGCCAACATAGATACGTCAACGCGCTGACTTCGCTCAATCTTTTGACCGTATATGCTTTGCCAGAAAGCTCCACTATCGAAACTGCCCTTATGGAAAGCTTCCACCTCTTTAAGGCTCTTGAGGCCTTCACTAAAACGAGCTAAATTAGCTAACAGGTGATCATCTTTTGTTTCATTGGTTTGTGGACGCGCAAAACTATCATAAATACGCACAGTATCAGGGGTAATAATCCACAGGGTTGGAACGCGTCCTTGGTTCCATACTGAGGTGCGAAGCTTAACGATAGTATCTGCTGACGGTTGATGATCAAAGAATTTAAAATAAATGCTAGGTGTTCCAGGAATATCCTTAACTTGGCTGGGAACTTCATAAATAAGGTCAACAGACTCGGTTTCATCAGACCCCGTGAGTAAGCGACTGTAGCGGAGGTCTGTATGCATAGACTTACTGGCAATCTCTGCATCTATCAAGCCAGAAGATTGCCTCCCATCTTGTATAAATCCACCTTCCTCTAGAACATCACCTATAGCTTCCTGGACTGTTGGAGTCATACTCTAGCTCTTCCATTACATGCAGCAATCCATTGAGCACTCCTTGCGTTATTTAAGGCAAGCCTTTCGTTACAACAAAAGATTGTTAATTCTGTTAAGTTCTGCATTATACGTGAGAGGATAGCACAAGAAATACCGATGATTACTGCTTGCTACACATCGTGCCTCTCTGCCACCGCATCTGTGGCATATAGAAATCATGTTCGTTATCAGTATATCACGGAAGTCAATTGCTCTGCCATACCGGTTACCGGAAAAACGATATAGGCCAATTATTCAAGTAAGTAGCACGGTGGGAGACGAGGCAATGGTTTCATCATAGGAGATGGTAATGCGCGTAGCTGTGCATCTAAAAAATGGTAATCAGCTTGTACGGCTGCACATGCTACACAATGTTGTACGTGAGTAGCGAGAGCTGCACGATCAGCAGGTGAAAGGTCTTCATCGCGAAGCGCAAGTTTTTCAGACCAGGCGAAACAGGGGAAGTAATGATTCATCAGGTCTCTCCTTTTCTGTATGAAAGCTCTGACTCACGCGTGAATCGGGGCTTCAACACGACAAAGGCCAGAAGAGTAATCACGAACGAGAGTGCGATACCAATTGCGAACGTCATTTGTGGTGTGATCCAGGGACTGGCTAAGGCCTGCGCCAACGGACCGAGTAATGTGCCAAGAGAAATGGCTGTTCCTCGTATCCCCATCAGCTGAGAGCGATTTTGCTCTGCTGTAGCGCCGAGATAGATGGTGTTCAGGGTCGGAATGAGCAGCGCATTCCCTATTCCCGTCACCATTGCTGCTCCGATGAGCAATGTATACTGATGGAGAAAGAGCATGCCCACATTCAGAGCAGAATACAGCAGGCTGCCGAGGATGATGAGCAGCTTTTTAGGAAAAACCTCGCTGAGGCGTCCCAAGAGCACGGGAGAAGCTGCCAGCGCCAGACCGTAGACACTGACAATGACACCAAATTGTGCCGCGCTATATCCAAGCACCTTCGCAAAGAAGAAGGGATATTGGGGCAAGACAAATGGATAGATGAATGTAATGCCGCAATCGACGATGAGGAGCGGCATAAAGGCCCATAGCATCGCAGACACGCGTGGCGAGGCCGCGTTTGATCCTTTTTCGTCTTGTCGTTTATTGACCCTACGAAGTCGCACCTGTTCGCGTACATGCTCCGACAAGGTTTCTGGAAGCATTACAAGCGCCAGGAGGGAGGCTATGAACGCGATGGCTGCCGAGATGAGGAAAGGGCTGGAAAAGCCCCAGGCCTGATAGAGAAAGCCTCCGATACCGGGGCCCAGAGCAAAACCGGCCGCCTGTGCTGTCGTAATGAAGCCGATCCAGCGCCCCTGTTTCGCTCTGGGAACGGTATCGCCCACCATTGCCATCGAGGCAGGCATCAAGCCGGAAATAATCACACCCTCGACGAAGCGGATTAGAATAAAGACCAGCGGGATATTCACCGTGGCCAGCACCAGATTGGTCACGATAAAGCCGAAGAGCGAGATCAGAACGATCGGCTTACGACCGATGCGATCGGCCAGCGTGCCCAGCGGGGTACTGAAGAGAAACATGCCCAGGCCGAAGGCGCCCTCCATCAGCGCCAGCGTCTCCGCTCCCAGGCCCAGAGCCTCTAAACGCTGAGGGAAGACAGGCACAATAATCCCGAATCCTGTCATCAGCAGGGCTATACAACCGCAAAGAAACGCCAGAGCCGTTGTAATACGCTTCGATAGTGTGACCGGCGGGGTAGCAGGCGCCTTACTCACCAGCATCTCCGCCGTAGGTTCAGTTGTCGTTTCATGATCGGCTGGCGTTCTATGCATACGTCTCATCCTTTGTCTATGGGCGAACGGGCCAGAATCTATGAATGTTCCCGAAATGTGTGCTCATGTTCCTGGCACCCGCAAGGGGTGCCACTACATTTCACGCCCAGATTGGCCCGAAATGTACAAGATAATTCACAGACCTTGCTCTTCGCCGTCCGTTCCCAGGTAGCAGCGAAGCAAGGTGAGCACTTCATCCATAAGCTGTTCGGTGGGCACAGTGAGATCGAGCATGAGAGAACCAAATGAAAGACCGATGACAAGCATCTGGATCACCGCCGCGACGGCCGCGGGATCGTGTCGTTTGACCTGGCCCTGCTCAATGGCCTGTTCGATCTCGGCCTGACCGCGCTGCAGGGAAGCAGCATACGTCAGTCGCAAGCGCTGTGCGATCTCCGGTCGCTGAGCGGCTAGAGACAGGAGATGGAGGTTGAGCCTGCTTAGTTCGCGCTCTTCTTCTGTACTAGAAAGATTGCTGCGTACGATCAGGTCGAGCTTGTCACGCCACGAGGTCTGCTTTTGCAGCAAAGAAAAGAAGCGATCCTGGGAAGTTCGCGAGACCTTTTCCAGCACAGCCAGCAGAATCTCGTCCTTATCCTTGAAATGGTAGGTCAGCACCCCACTGGAAATACCGGCTTCCTTACAAATGTCTGCAAAGGTGGTTCCGGCCCATCCGTTGCGCGCCAGCAGACGCTCGGCTGCGGCAAGAATCTGTTCCCGGCGTATTGCATGCACATCGACGCGCCCCATATTGCCTCCTTTTTAGAGCGATCAATCTAAGATTAGAGTAGATACTTTATTAAGAGAGTATATACTCCAGAGACAACAAAGTCAAGATTTCCTTTGGCTCTCGTTCAAATGGATCACACGGCTGTAGATATAATCCTGGTAGATTCTAAAGACAGGCAGCCAATTGGAACTCCAGATAAGAAGCATTGGGGTGGTGTAATTGAACGTGTGTTGGGGACTTTCATGAAAATAGTGCATGAGCACCTGGAACAAAACTGAGTAATACGGCTCAACGCGGTAGTTATGAGGTAGAGCGCAAAGCCTGTCTTACAATGGAAGAACAGAGGCAGCATGTCCCACTAGCGGGACCAAGGCTGCCCCTGATTTCACACTGAGGACTTGGGACACTCCCTCTGGTCAGACCATCACCCTCTCGACTTTGAAGAACAGGGCCGGTCAGCCCGCGCTTCGATCCCGTCGATGAGAGCGGCGACCTTGCGCTTACACCAGGAGTTCGCGAACGCGGGGGACCACTTGTGTGCCGTACAGCTCGATATTGGTCATGAGGGCTTGATGCGAGAGACCTCCCATACCGTATTTCAGGTCGAAGCGGGTCGCGCCGAGAGCGGTGAGATTTGCAGCGATTTTCTGGGCGACGGTCTCTGGCGATCCCACGTAGAGCGCTCCCCCCGGCCCAACCTCATGAAGAAAGGATTCCTTGGTCGGGATGGCGAATCCGCGGGTCTTGCTGACGCTGCGGATGACCTCCCGGTAGCGCGGCCAGAACTCTTCGCGTGCCTTCTCGTCGGTCACGTCGACATGACCCGGCGAGTGCACGCCCACCGGCAACGGAGGGCGCCCGAAACGCTCCAGGGCCTTCAGGAACAGTTGTGAGAAAGGCGCGAAGCGCACCGGGGATCCGCCGATGATAGCGAGCATCAGCGAGAAGCCAAGGCGTGCGGCGCGGATGACCGACTGAGGGCTTCCGCCGACACCGATCCACACCGGAAACGGTTCGGTGTGCGGCACAACATCCTGGTTGTAGAGCGAGGCGCGGGTTTTGCCCTCCCAGGTGACGGGCCCGCCCTTGACGAGCTCAGCGAATAGGCTAGCCTTCTCCTCGAAGAGCTCCTCGTAGTCGGCAAGGTCGTAGCCGAAGAGAGGGAACGAGTCGATGCTGGAGCCTCGTCCAAGGATGACCTCTGCCCGCCCGCCGGAGATGGCGTTGAGCGTGGAGTAGCGCTGAAACACCCGGACCGGATCGTCCGAGCTCAATACCGTGACGGCCGACCCGAGATGGATGCGGGAGGTGCGCGCAGCGATCGCGCCGAGCACCACGTCGCCGGCCGACAGCGGAAAGTCATCGGTGTGGTGTTCGCCAATCCCGAAGAAATCCACGCCGACCTGGTCGGCAAGGACCCCTTGTTCGACGATGTTCCGGATGGTCTGAGCGTGCGAGAGTGGGCGGTCATCCTCGTCGTGCGTGACATCGCCGAAGGTGTCGAGGCCGAAGGTAAGTGGGAACTGCACGGGTGCAGCACCCGACGGTGTTGCTGTCATGTCAATACTCTCCTTCTGGTATGGGTTTGGGCGAGCCGAGGCTTCCCTACGCTGCCTCGGCGCGGACAGCCAGCTCAAATTCGGTTCGGTGCAACGACACACCGAAGACAAGGCCCCCTGGTTCGAGCAGGCGGCCCGCGCTCAGGCGGTCGAACCGCACGGCGTCGTACCCGATGCGCTCGATGAGTTCCGCCACCACGTCCACCGCGCGTGGATCGTCGCCGGCAACCCCGAGCGCGCGGCGTTCCGGCGAGCCTGTTGGTCGGCGTTCGTCTTCAAGCTCGTGGTAGCCGATGTGGTTGAGGGTCTTGACGACCGTCGACCTCACGAGCCGGCGCTGGACGATCTCGCTGCTGCCGTATCGACGATCTTCGAACAGCTCCTGAACGCCGTCGACGGGCGGCCAGTAGTTCATCGTATCGACGATGAGCTTGCCGTCCAGCAGGGAAGGGTCCAGCGTCGTGAACTTGTGAAGCGGGATCGCCAGCACTACAAGGTCTGCCTCCTCGACGGCCTCAGCTGCCCATCGTGGCTCGGCCCCCGGCGCCAGCACCTGTACGATCAGCTCGATCTTCTCCGGGTCACCCGAGGCCGCGATCGACACCTGGTAGCCCGCCTCTAGCGCGACCCGCGCGATGACC
>Ga0209647_1002594_pt1 | contig 14492 bp, 16 predicted proteins | sample GraSoi_2013_60cm_FD_185827 | JGI IMG/M metagenome (GOLD analysis project Ga0209647, IMG submission 185827) | Grasslands soil microbial communities from the Angelo Coastal Reserve, California, USA - Sample 9_17_2013_60cm (SPAdes) (version 2) | ecosystem: Environmental > Terrestrial > Soil >...
TGCCACCCATATAAACTTTGCCGCCCTCGACTTGTCTGATCGGCTTACCGAAGAGTTGGTTGGTTTGTGCGATGCTGTCGCCGACTTTGGCGTCAGCGTAAGTGATCGCACTGACTAGCAGCGCGCCTAATATGATGCATCTTTTCATTGTTCGTTTGTTAATGAGCGGCGCGGTCGTTTGATGTGCGGCGCGCCGCTCATAAGCATGCTTTTTTTGGCCACCTCAGGCCTGCAGGCGACCGGAGGAATCTTGACGGCGTTCGGCTTCAGGAGATTCTACAAATCTACACAAGTGCACACACATAGTAGATATTGTATACGACCAGGAAAGGCATGACTTTAGGCAATTTTGGCCGTTTACTCACGCTGTTGCCCAGGTCCAAGATTAACCGAGGTGTGGACGATGCGATCGTGTGGAGGAAATAAGTGTTGCGCCAAAGGCGAGAAGCGGCACTCACGGTTTCAGATGTTCTGCGATCGTCGCAAATTGTTCCAGCGTCACTTCGAGTTCCTCGGCTTTCTCTAGAGTGAGCACGTCAGGATCAGGAAGGTTCGCGCTTTGCCACGTTTGAGCAGGTCGTCGTAGGTGAACTAGTAGTCCCAAGCCTCTTGGGCAAGCGGTCCAGCATTTAACTCCTGTCGACGCAAGCGCCATCGAGGCAGGTGCTTGTCCATTATCGAGATGAACCGGTCGTTATGATGCCGCTCGATAAGGTGCACGAGTTCGTGAACAACGATATATTCGAGGCATTGCACAGGCTTCTTAGCGAGTTCGAGGTTTAGCCAGATCCGTCGAGCTTCGACACTACAGGTGCCCACTTGGTTTTGATCTTCTTGATGCGCCAGTCAGCGACCTGAATACCGAGAACTGGCTGCCATTTTTCTAAGAGCGGAGGGATCAGTTCTTTGAGTTGCTGGCGATACCACCGATGCAGTGTCCGTTCGCATTGCTCGGCAGTCGTGCCGGGCTGCACATAAAGTTCCATTGTGGATCGGTTGCGTAGCACGACTCTCGGCGCTCCAGACTGTTGAATGACACGCAAGCGGTAACGGGTGCCCAGAAAATAGTGGCTTTCTCCTCTAACCATTTCGCGTGGGGACTGCCGTGGCTGAGCTTTGAATCTCGCCCTCTGACGCTTAATCCATCCCAATTTGCCGACGACCGCGAGTCGAACGGCCTCATCCGTCACCGCCAAAGGCACTGGCACTCGCACCCGTCCGTGTGGTGGATAGACGCCCAGATGCAGGTTCTTAATGTCCTAGAACGATGCTAACCGGCAGGCCATTTATGGTGAGATTGTGGCTTTTAGTATTCATGCTGGTTCTTCACTAGTTCCAAAACCTGTTCGGTTAGCGCCTCGTCATCCTTCAGCACAGCCTTGATGGCGAACTTAATCTTTCTGACCTTGAAAAAGTTCTCTCGCCAGTCGTCCTGGCTACTCGCCCGGACGGCATCATCGACCGCAAGCGCCAGTGCCTCATTCTTGCCGAGGTTGTCGTAAAGTGCCCTCTTGGCAGGAGTATTGAGTGCTTTCGGATACGACTGGCCGACGCTCGGGTTTTTCACCTTCTTTGTCAGCTCGACGATCTGTTCCAGATATTTTTGGTAATCCAAAGCATTCTGTCGTCTCGGTAGTCGAAACCTGCCGACGGCTAAAGATCCCGATTCGGGACTATCTTTGCTCATTCTTGCCGGGCTTGGCTAACTTCCCGATCAACCGGATCGCCGAGCTCACGCCCGCCGCTTGGCTAGCCCGAAACTAACTAACTAACCGCCGAAATCCGTCGAGAAGCCGGCCACGGTATCAACCGTTTGTTTACTCAAAGGGACACAGTCACCCCTCACTTTTCCATTTTCCGGCCGCCGAGATATGCGGCGCGTACCACGTCATTGTTCCATAGAGCCTCCGGGTTGCCCTCCGCAACCAACCGCCCCGTTTCAAGCACGTAACCGCGATCGCCGATCGACAGTGCCATATGGGCATTCTGTTCCACCAGTAGCACGGTTGTACCCTGCCCACGGATTCCAGCGATAATCTGAAAAACCTGCTGGACGATGAGCGGAGCAAGGCCGAGCGACGGCTCGTCGAGGAGAAGAAGCTTGGGTTGGGCCATCAACCCCCGAGCGATCGCCACCATTTGCTGTTGGCCACCGGAGAGCTTCCAACCCAGCACATTCGCGAAGGGTTTCAACTCGGGAAAGACAGCAAACATTTGCTCTGCGTCAGTCTCAAGCTCACGACGTGATGCTCGTACGCGATTCGAACCACCAAGGAGAATATTCTCTCTGACGGTGAGGCCGGGGAACACGCGGCGGTGCTCTGGCACATGAGCCACGCCCAGCTTAACGATCGCCTCGGGCGAGAGCCGATCGATCGGTTGGCCGAGGAAACGCATCGTACCAGACAGTGGACGAACCAATCCGGAAATGGTGCGGAGCGTAGTGCTCTTCCCCGCACCGTTCGAGCCAAGGAGCGCCACGATTTCTCCCTGTTCTACGCGCAAGGTAAGCCCCTTCAAGGCCTCGACCTTGCCATAGGCAGTAACTACATTCTCGAGTTCAAGGAGCGACATGAGTCTTCACGTTTCCGAGATAAGCGGCCATGACTTCCGGGTTGCGTAACACCTCCGCCTGAGGACCGTCGGCAATACGGCGGCCAAAGTTGAGCACGGTGATCCGATCGGCAACCTGCTCGACCAGGTTCATGTCGTGATCGATTACAAGAATGGTGAGCCCGTGTCCCTTAAGACGCTTCATAAGCTGGACGAGCTCGCTTTTTTCGACAGTATTCAGGCCAGCGCCCGGTTCATCGAGGAGTAGCAGCTTAGGGCTGCCGGCGAGGGCCCGCGCGATCTCAGCGAGTCGCTGGTGCCCATAGGAGAGGCTCTGCACCGTCTGGTTGCGGAGTTCCGCGAGACGGACGAAATCGAGGGCAGCAAGGGCATGCTGCTCCACTCCGGTTGAGCCGACTGTTACCTCGTTCCCGGGTCGTTCCGCGCCGACTATGATATTTTCGAGTACGCTCATCGCAGTGAAAAGCCGGACGTTTTGGAAGGTACGTCCGATGCCGCGCCCCGCTCTCTCATGAGGTAGAAGGCGGGTGACAGCCTGGCCGTCAAAAAAAAGCTGTCCATTTCTTGGCTTATAGATCCCGCTCAACACGTTAAGGAGCGTTGTTTTGCCCGATCCATTCGGTCCAACCAAGGCATGTACAGTATTGCGGCGGACTGAAAGCTCGACTTCGTCCACTGCCTTGAGGCCGCCGAAGTGTTTCGAGAGCTGGTTAACTTCAAGGATGATCGAACCGTCTTCGCGCGCTACCTGGGTGGTGAGCGGTAGCGGCGCAACCCGACCGACAGGCAGCACGGCAAGTGGACATAGCCGCTGCCGGAGCGCTTCAAGAAAGCCCCAGATACCTCTGGGCATGAAGACCATGATTAGGATGACCGCTCCACCATAGACGGCGAGATACGTGACCTTTAGGAAGCGAAGCCACTCAGGCAGCAGGATGAGAAGTGCCGTACCAAGCGCTGCGCCGAAAGGTGAACGCACCCCTCCCAGAAGCGCCATGGTAAGGAACACTACAGACTCAGCAAAGCCAAATTGGTCGGGACTGATATAAGTAAACCCGCCAGCGAAGAGCCCGCCCCCCAGCCCACCAAAAAGTGCACAAAGGGTGAACGCAATAACCTTGGTCCGGTATACATCAACACCTACGACACCGGCCGCCAGCTCGTTATCCCGTACCGCTTGCATGGCGCGGCCGAGCTTGCTGTGCTTGAGCCGCCCGACGCAGAAGCCAACTACCCAGAGCACTCCAACGCAGAGGGCGAGGTAGGTACCACTGTCTGCAAACGAGAAGCCGAACACAATCGGACGCGCAATTCCTGGGATACCGTCCGGGCCGCGGGTTAAGGAAATCCAGTTGGTCAGCACGAGCATCAGAATCTGCTGGAAACTGATTGTCACCATCGCGAGATAATGTCCGCCGAGGCGTAACGAGGTGAGGCCGAGCACGACGCCGGCGACCGATGCAATGATAATGCCGGCGAACAGCGCTGGCCAGAAGGGGAGCCCGAAGCTAACGGTGCCAAGCGCTACGCTATAAGCGCCCAGACCAAAAAAGGCGGCCTGCGCAAGATTGATCTGACCGGTATAACCCAGCACGATAGTCAACCCGAGTACGGCGATAGCATACGTAGAGGCCTGCATTAGCAGGTTGAGATAGTAAGCGGTCATCGGCAGGAGGAGTGGCGCGACGACTGTCATCGCTGCGATAAAGACGATGAGGAGGTCGCGTCCCTGACCGGTACGGCGCTCCGTTGGCGGTTTGTGGGCTTCGCTGGAAACGATTCCGCTCATGCCTTTTCCGCAACCTTCTCGCCGAAGAGGCCTTGCGGCCGGAAAAGTAGAAATACAACCAGCACGATGAAGGCGAATGCGTCCTTGTAGGGGACTGAAATGTAGGCCGAACCAAAAGTCTCCACCACACCGAGCGCCAACCCGCCAACAATCGCGCCGGTGACGTCACCGAAGCCGCCAATGATGCTGGCGGCGAAGGCTTTCAGGGCGATCGAAGAACCCATGCCGACCGACACAAACAAGATAGGTGCGACTAGAATCCCAGCAAGTCCGCCGAGAGCGGAGCTGTAGATAAAGGTAAGCATAATCATCAGTGCGACCGGGATACCCAGCAGGCTGGCCATCTCCTTGTCTTGCGAGGTCGCCTGCATCTTCTTGCCGAGGAGCGTGCGCTCGAAGAAGAGGTACTGGAGCGTCACCATTACCACGGTGACGCCGAGAATTACGAGATATTGGCTATCGAAAAAGATTGGGCCGACGCTGAACCCCTGGAAGGAAAAGAAACTTGGTAGGGCCTGCGGTCGCGGCCCGTACGCGGCGAGGACACCGTTTTCCAATAGGATGGAGGCGCCGATAGTACTGATGATTACCGGCTGAAAGCCGCGATTTCGCAATGGATAGTAGACTGCGAGATTAAAAAGCGCGCCGAAAACCAGCATCGCTACAACGGTAATGAGTATTCCGAGCCAATATGGGAACTCGAGATCAATGCAGAGCACGACCATCGAAAACGCCCCAAGCATGGCGAAGTCCCCCTGAGCGAAATTCACCACGTTTGTGGCCCGGTAAATGAGCACGAATCCAAGCGCGACCAAGGCATAAATACTACCGATGCCGAGGCCGGTGAAGAGAAGCTGGAGGGCTATGCCCATAGGCACTAGCGCGTGCAGCGGTCAGGGCATGCCGCTCTCCGCGCAGATTCTCTATTCGCTGAAGTCGATATGCTTGATGAACACGATCTCGCCGTTATCGTTTTTGACGATGTTGTAGCCGCGGAGCCCATCGCCGTTCTGATCGAAATTGTAGGTGCCCTCGGCGCCCGCGTAGCCCTTGACGCTCAAGATCGCCTCGCGGATCTTCTGAGGCTCAAGACTCTTAGCGTTTTCGATCGCGAGCGCTAGAACGTGAACCGCATCGTAGGTCCATGCCCCAAGAAAGTCGGGCGCAGACTTGTAGGTCGCCTCGTATTTGGTCGCGAACTCCTTAGCTGCCGGGCTTGAGTCGGTGGCGAAATCGGAGACAGCATAGGAGCCGTAGAGCGCCGGTCCAGCGAGCTTCAGAGCGGTCGTCGCCACCGTCGTTGGAGAGCCGACCCAGGCAATATTGACGCCCAGCTGACGCAGTTGTTTGGCAAAGATACCCTGATCAGGCGAAAAGGTCATATAGGTGCTCATTACATCGGCACCTGACTGTTTTACGGCGAGCGCCACCGGGGTAAAATCCTGCGAGTTGTTGGTGTAGCCCTGAATCAGCACGGGTTCGACCCCTGTGCCCTTTAGCACTTCGACCAGATTCTTCATGCCGCTGGTGCCGAAGGCATCAGTCGAGTGGACGATCGCCCACTTTTTCTTGCCTAGCGTATTGACGCCGTAGTCGGCGATCACGCGCGCCGAATATGTATCGTTCGGACGGCAACGGAACAGCCATGGATTGCCCATATGGGTAAGCCGTGGGTCAGTGGCACCTATCATTACCGGTCTGCCGGTCCTCTCGATGTCTGGGGCCATGGCGTGGACCTGGGTGCTATAGATCGGTCCGATGAATCCGGGAATATCCTTGTCCCCGGCAAGCTTGCTGAAGGCGAGCACACTTCCCGGATTGGTCGTCTGGTTATCTTCGATGACGAGCTCAATTGGTCGGCCGAGCATGCCACCTGCCTTGTTTATCTCCTCGACGGCGAGCTTGGCACCCTGAATCTGGTAACGGCCGGATTCGGCCAGCGCTCCCGTAACCGGAGCTACCATGCCGATTTTGAGCGGCTCTGCGGCGCGCCCGAAACAGGTGAGCATGGCCAACATACCGGCTAAGACGATTCTGCAGCCAATCATCGGTTTTCAGCGTGCTTGTTTATCGATGGGGGATTAAGAAATTCGAAAACTCCGGATTGTTTCATTGTGGCGCGCACGCCGCAAGAAGAATGTCCGACAGGCTCCCCAGGGTTGGAACCGAATCTCCGGCGAAGTGTCGTCGGCGCTCGACGTGTGGGAGAGTGCATCGAAACCGTGGCCGCCCCCAATTGCCTCTCTTGAGTTTCGCCATAGCCCCGAAAAGATCTCCCGTATCTTGTCCACCTCCGGTGTCTTCGGTGTTTTCCGGGTGGCCATATCGATCAGAGTCGAGACACCCTTGCGCAGCTCAACGAAGTAGCGCTCCTTCGCTCTTGCATATTTGAAGGTGCTCGCTGCCAGTTCGGTCGTAGAGGGGTTTTGCTCCAACACGTGCTCGTGTTCGATGGTTCTCTACCAAGTCGCCGTCTGCTCTCAACCGCTGCCAAATTTCTTCGCTCGCTTGGAAGCATTCCAAAGCACCCCTCCAAGCCTCTTGGGGCTGCAGGTTCGAGCCATTCCGAGAGACGATGGAGAGAGCGGACGACGTTTCCGAACGCGCAACGCTCGCAATTAGCACAACGTTGCGCATGGATGAAAATAAGAAACTTGCCCTGAAGATGAACGACTTACGCAGCAAAAACGAACGAGCGAGTTTTTTCGTCTTTCCGCGAAACGACGACGAAATATCCGCGAAACAACGACGAAATACCGACTTAGAAAGGTGCGTCGACGTCCAGATCCGGTTCGATCCGAGGCGCTCTGGCGGCCGGCGTCGGCCGTTGCGGCGGCGTGAGAGGAGCCGGCGGACGAGCCGGAGTTGGAGTGGCAGCTTCGGCTCCCTCGCGCTTGCCCAAAAGCTGCAGATTCTCGCCGACGACCCGTAACTTCGATCGTTTCTGGCCGGTCTGCTTGTCCTCCCAGGTGTCGAGCTGAAGTCGGCCTTCGATAAAGACCGGGCTGCCTTTGCGCAAATATTTATCTGCGATCTCAGCCAGACGGGCCCAGAGCGTGACGTCAACAAAAGTGGCTTCTTCGTGTTTGCGATTCTCTTCGTCGGTCCATACTCGGTTGACGGCCAAGCCGAGCGCAGCGATTGGGGTTCCTTTTGGACTGTAGCTAAGCTCGATTTCGCGGGTGAGGTTACCAATCAAAAATACTTTATTGAGCGATGGCATAGGTTTTTTGGGGAGATTCGTTCTTGAGAAGGGAGCAAAAGGGTTAAGGGGGCGAGCACCCCTTTTTTAGGCCGCCGGGGGGGTCCGAGCGCTCATGGAATTGAAGTTTTTGTCCGGATGCAGATCACGGTGGCAACGGTGGCAAAGCGCGACTAGATCGAAAAGTTTTTCGGTTCGAATCCACCGCTCGCTCCCGGGCAGTACATCTTCGGGATATCGCAGATGATGAACGTGACTGGCCCGGCGACCACCGCAGCCTTCGCACAGCCATTGAGCTCGTTCGAAAACCCGCCGGCGTTTCTCGGCCCAGGTTGCCGTCTGCAAATAAGCGTCGTAATGCAACCACCAGTGCTGGTGCTTGGGCGTGGGTAAAAACCGGGGGCGGCTAGATCTCATTTAGGGTCTCTTTTACATTCAGTCTTTCCCAAACCGGGGCCGGTTTTTGAGCTCGGGAAAGGATGAGAAGCTGAGGGCTAAAATCAGTCGCTGTCATTTCAGTCTTTCCCGGGAAAGACTGACCGTGGGAAAGACTGATGGGGCAAAGACTGAAAGTGGTGAGCATAACTTATTTCTTTTTCTTCCGAGGTTTTCGGGGGGTTCGGTTGGTTGCTTGGGTGTTCGCGCGTTCTTGAGCCTTGGCTTGTTTGATTGCCTGATGGGTTTGGTCGGCCGGTTGTTGGTATCGGCTGATGGCGGCTTTAGCTAGACCGCAAGGGTTGTAGAGACTCCACTGGTAGAGCCGGAACTGGTCCGGAGTAGAATCATCGAGAGCTTCGGCCAGTAGGCCCTCATACCGGCGTCGGCTGAACCCGGCGTCGATGGCATGTAATTGGAAAGTGTGCTTAGGCACTACGCCGGTCGGTGGGGCCAGTTGGTAAAGGTCTTGGAGTGTTTTAGTGGCGCTTTTTTGGGCCTCAGTGCCTTCAGCCATAGTGGCCGGTACCCAGAGCCGGCGGGACCGGTCTTCATGCCATTTGAACTGCTGGGTTTTGAACAGCCAGCCGCTTTCCTCGAAGCGTTTAGCGACTGTGAACCTGAAGACCTGGCTGTTGGCGATTGGGCTTACGGTAATGATGCCCCGGAAAAAGTTCGTTAAGGTTGAGCCACCGAGAATGTCGTACATGATCTCGTGGTAGATATCCTCTGGTGGGGAATGGTTTTTGTTCTGTCCCCGGGGAGGTTTGCCTTTGTGGTGGAAGACGAATAAGCCGATTTGCAGCTCTTCGAGCAGGGCGCCCAGCTCTCCGTAGAGGAATTTGATGTTGTCTTTATTCTGGCTGATGTCGCCGTCATGATAAGCACTCAGCGGATTGAGTATCAAAATATCCGCCCGGTGCCACTGGACCAGATCGCGCATGATTCGGATAGCCGCAGATCCGATTTTGCCGCGGACGGTTTCAATCCAATAGTTCGCGCGAATCAAGTCCGGATTGAGGTTTAAAAATTCTGAGACTTTGCTTTGCCGGACCAGATCGTTCCGGCTGTCCTCATGCTGCATCATCATGATTCGCAAAGGTCTGGGGGGCTCAAGGTCAAAGGCGGCTTGGCCGCAGGCCCACGAACAGCCGATTTGCATGCCGATGGAGGATTTGCCGATTCCGCTGGGGCCGGCGATCAAGTTGGCGCCGCCGCGTTCGAGAAAACCGTTGCCCAGCAAAATATCCTCTTCGCGAATTCCGATCTCAAGATAGCCGATCGGCGAATTCCCTTTAGGCTGATACGGTGGAGGAGGTTCGGAGTCCGCGCGGTCGTGAGAATTGGGGGACTGAGAGCGAGGAGGAGCTTCTTCCCAAGTTTTAACTCTCTGTTTTTTGGTGGGTTGTTGCATGTTGGAACACCTCCGGATTCAGGTAGTAAGTGGTTTGGCGCCGCCCGTTCTCAGCGCGGATACCGTCGGGCATCCGGACGAATTGGCTGCGGTTGCGAAACAAGGCGGGATCAGCCCCCAGCGTGAGTGCTTCGTGCCGGAAGCGCGTGAGTTGGGTGGGCTCAGCGCCGGCGAGGGGGAACCAGCCGTGGCAGGATTTGCCGGCGGAATGAAGAACCAGACCAAGGGGCGCAAAGCCCGCGAAATGGTCAAGTAACGCGACGCAGGCGTCGCTCACGCTGATTTTATGATTGGTCCAGCCGCGGATCAGGGGCGCCCAGGGGGTGTCTTGGCCGGTTTTGTTCTTGGCGCTCAGATCGAATTCGACGACGTAATGGGCCCAAGGACCGGTGTTATCGAGGCTATGCGCGCTGCGGTGACCCAGCCCGGTCACGCCAGATGGGCGCGTCATCTTTTGGGCGACGATGAATTGCTTCTGGTGGAGCTCTCCACGGAATGTTTCCCGGGCTCGGGTGGTAAAAATGGATTGGCTGACTCCGACGCAGAGTAAAGGGTTATCCGGGAAAATTACGTCGATGATTTCTTCGGTGTGCGCTTGGTCGTCATCGAGTCGGACGGGGCTTTGTTCCCAGAGGTCGTACAGTCCGATTCCTTCGCGAACGATTGCGTCAACGCGGTGGTAATCGATTGATGGCTGGCTGGGTTGGAGCGCGTCAGATTGCGCGGAAACAATATTGCCGTGGTGCGCGGTCCATTTGATCGCGTTCATCCACTGGCGCTCGAATTTGCCTCTGGGGACTCGGGCACCGGCATTTCTGATTCGGCTTTCAGCTAGGGCGAATGCTGTCTGGCGGGCGAGGCCGTCGGAGAGGGCGATTTTAAACCATTCGAAGGTGCTGGAGTCCAGGTGGCCGCTGACCCATGGCAACTGGTCGATGTCGGGTGCTAAGGTGTTCATCGGTAGGTGCCATGAGTTTTAAGGAGTGGGTGAGCGTAGCGGCGTATCGTATTCTGCTGGGTCAAGAATGAAATGGAGCGCTAACCGAGACTGGCTCTCAGTGAGTGTTTGCTCCCAAGCCTCGATACGGAATTTCAAAGCGTCGGGGTGGTTGGCGGCGTCTACTAAAGTTAAATGGCCGCCCAATTGAGCGGAGTTGAAACGGCGACAAGGCTCGGCTGCGCCAAAGCTTTTCGGCTTGATCTGACTGCGAAAGACGGCTCCGACAAAGCTCGGGCGCTCTGCTACCTGCGCGAGAACTGCTGGCCGGATATTGATCCAGAATCTCTGGCCGCTAGCCGATAGACGGACGACCCCGGTGTAGTCTGTCTGCCCGGCGGCGGATTTGATTCTTGGGTAACAGAGTGCCCAATCGAGGCGATCTTCATGTCTTTTCGCATCCGAGCTTGGCTCTTTAGCCATGCTCAAGAGGTGTTCGGAAGGGAGGGAATTAGACTTTTCGCGCTCTGACCGATATGATGGCAGCGGTGCTAAGGTTTGAAAGTCGTCGGGGCAAAGGGGGTGGTGTCCCTTTGCCCGACGCGTCACGTTTTTCGGAGGTGGGTGCTTTTCCATAGTGGTTTGGTGGGGATGGCGAATGGGGGTGTTGGAGAGGAGAGGCAAGCTAGAGAGGGAGCGAAATCTTTAAACGGTGGCATAAGCGGGACTGGCCGGAATGGTGGCGTGATTAGCGATAAAGGTTTCCAGATCCTCGGGTAAAACGCGGACCGAAGTTGGAGTCGGTTTGATTGCGCGCAGTTGGCTTGCGGCGATCAGTCGGTCAACGATCGGGTTTGAGATCCCGAGTCTTTGCGCCACTTCCCATTTTCTCAGCGCCTGGCGTGGCAACGGGCGGATTGATTTCATGCAACCTATTGTAGCCGGTTGCAGATGGTGCTTTGGCCGTGTCAGGGCCTAACTTTTAGGCACCTTTTCGGCATTTTTAGGGACCTTTTAAAAAAGTTTTTGGCACTTTTAGGCGAAATGGATTGAGTCAAGCGGTTTTCTTTAGTGCCGAATCTTTTTTAGTCAGATTTTTGCTTCGCTTGCTCCCAAGTTGGCCTTTCCACCAGAGTTGATAGGAGGCGCGCAGGCTCGGTAATTCACTGAGTAAAAAGCCTCCGTAGTCGAGCCAGCGATCAGAGCGGTCAATTCCATAGGCTAGCCGCAGAGTTGCTGCCGCCGGATGGCTCAACAACCAATCGAAGTCAACAAGAGGAAACAGCACCCAAGTGACACCAAAATTGGGAAATAGCGGATAATCGATGGGCGGCCACTGATCGGCCATCGCGGTAAGGAAAATCTGGATTTGTTCTTCTGACCAGCCCTTGTCGTTTTGGAGAAATTGGCGAAACCGGGGCAGGGCGTCATCCTTTTTTGCTGTAATGTAAGTGAGAGCCGTGTGGAAGGGGATTTTAGGCGGTCCGCCGGTTGAGTGAGCTTGCGGTAAAGTGGGTGGCATAGGTGAGGTGGCCGAGCTTGTTGGGTCCGGCTTTTGGTAATTTTGGATTTTTCTTTGGTGCAGTGCGTACATCTAAATTGGCTAGAGCCCAAGCTCACCGGGGGCGGCCGATTCGGCGGAGATTTCGATCACTTTCACTCGTTCATTCTTTTACTCATTATCCAGGGCCAGTCCTGTAGGGTTCGATCCAGAAGCGTTGTCCGATTAGCGGGGCGGAAGCAGACCAGCAACAGTCGTATTGGCTAGCCGGCGCAGGATAAAGTTGATCACCGCTCTTTCCGCTGGGGTGGCCTCGCCGTAGTCCCGGAGCAACTCAATAAATACATCCGTGCATGCGCACTCCTCTTCAAAGTCCTGCGTGAAGCTTTCCTCCATATAGCACTCCAGCTTTTGGACCGCTTTGTTGTTACGTTTGAACTCTTTGTTGTTTTTGAGCTCTTCATTGCCGAGGACCTTTTGCAGGATCTCCTCCTCCTCCCGGTTGTAAATATCTTCCGGATACATACAGATCCGCTCAGCCCAATACTTGACTCGTTCTTGCTCCTCTTCGCTTAACATAGTGATTTTCTAACGCTCCGGACTAAACTCCTGCCTGTACTCCTGAGCTATCTTTTGATCCATTGCGTAGTTCTCCAGTGGTAGTTCGGTCAGGGCAGTGGCCGAGAGCCAACGATCGCGTGGTGTTTATTGGCAATGTTCCACTCTTCCCAATTAGCCAGGAATTTATCGTGCTGCGCTTTGACAAATTCTCCTCTTCCAACGCAGGCCCAGCACTCGTTCGGTAATGTCCGGCATAGCATCAGAAAAGTTCCCAGCCAAATGACCGTGTTTTGTCCAACCAAAGGGGTGGGCCGACCTTCCACCAGACCGGAACTTTTCAGCGTTGGATTAGCTTCGAGGTGGGCCTGCGCATTTGAGTAATTTGCCCGGACCCACTCCGAGACGCAGGCCGCAAGCTTTTCCTGTAAGCGCTCTTTGGCCGGCTCCGAGAACCAAGGATCAAAAAGATTTGAACTTTCTTCATTGGTTGCAAGGCCTCTGCGCCTGGCTAAGTTTTCAGTTCTACTGCTACCCCTTTGCGCTTGGTCTGGGGCCTTGGAGATCTTGATCGCGTTCCCTACTTCGAACACAATGGATTGTTGCCCAGAACTTAATTACCTCTTCTGCGCTGAGATCGAACTTCTCACCGGCGACGATAAGAATAGTCTCATAGTTTGAGGATCGTATCAGCAATCGCATCCAGAAATCCACTGCTCTTGAGTGCGGCCAAACGTTCGCACAAATCGATAAACTCTCGCAACCGGTCAACCTGCCGGTCATGGGCGTCATCCAAGAAAAATTGTCGGACTTCCTTGAGTTGATTCATGAGTAGCCGGGTCTCGGTATCCAGGGCGAACCGTTTCTCCCGTAAGAGGACCAATTCTTTACTCACCCCCTCATTAACCGTCTCAAACAGTGGTGCGATGTGACTGAGAAGATAGTCCAGTGAATCATGGATATCCTGCGCGCGGGGCTGCAGGGTTTGCAGATTCTCTAGAATCTTCTTAGCCTCTTTCTCCCGGTGCTCGATCACCACCGGTTCCAGATCGCTGCGGCTGATGAGTTCCTCGACGTGGCCATCCTCGGTCAGGCCGCGCTTGGTGTGGATCTGGCCCTTTTCTTCGAAATTAAGACGCACAGGTTTCTTCATAAATCTGGGTTGGGGTTCCGGCGGCCGAGCCCACCATTTAGCCGGCGCGACCACCCGAGCTGCGACCTGATCAATCGGTTTCCATTTGATTTGGCCGCCGACGACTTTCTCGGTGCGCTCATGATAAGGATGTGTGCGCCGATCCAGCTCTTCTTTAGGAGGCTCTCGGCCAAGCGGAGGTATCTGGCTAAAGTCCTTATAAGCATCGGCCATCACTAGGGTTTAGTTTTGTCATGGAGGGTTAGGGCTTCTCTTGGGAAAGGTTTCGGCGCTCGCTACTTCTTCGCGCTCGCGGCGTAATAGCTCAGTCTTTTGATGCGGCCGCAGACCGGTGAATTTTTTGGGCATTTTTGTTAGCGATTCGGTCTCGATGCGTACGATGTCGCTCAAGCGATACCGGATCTCTCGCAAGAGTCTGAAAGGATGTAGACCAAGTCTTTTCTCAGCTCTTAGAACGGCTTTTTCGCTGCAGTTCCAGCGTCGCGCCAACAGTGAGCGTGGCAGGAAACGTTCGTCTTCTTCTTCGGGACGAAGTGGCGTAAAACGAAGCTTTGTGTCTGTCATGAAGACACCATGGCACAGAAAAAACCCGATACCTTGCCACATCGATCGCATCGATCCGGCAAGTTATCCCTCTGTCAATGTCTATCTTAGAGACTCGCCTTTTTAAGGGTTTCCAGAGCCTTCTCCAGGGCGAAAAATGCGCAAGGACTGCGCATGGTAAAGAGCGCGCCGAGCAAGTCTATAAGCCTAAGGGCAAGGCATCCAGGCACCTACATTGATTGAGTCCCGCCCGAGGTCAAATGATTGATAATCAAGGTTGCATTGCCTAGCATCTGAGGCGCCTATGAATTCCCCCCGGGCGCTCGCACCAGTTTTCTTTCTGCATTGTCTTTTGGTCGTTCTGGGTGCTCTAACAATGCAAGCCG
>Ga0209647_1002595_pt1 | contig 14489 bp, 9 predicted proteins | sample GraSoi_2013_60cm_FD_185827 | JGI IMG/M metagenome (GOLD analysis project Ga0209647, IMG submission 185827) | Grasslands soil microbial communities from the Angelo Coastal Reserve, California, USA - Sample 9_17_2013_60cm (SPAdes) (version 2) | ecosystem: Environmental > Terrestrial > Soil >...
TGCCGAGTACCTGCTTGTGCCTGAGCGCATTGTGCGTCAGAACCTGTATCACCTGACATCAGAGACATCCTTCACCGCGGCAGCCCTCACCGAGCCGCTGGCTTGCGCGCTTCACGGAGTAGATGCAAGTGCCATCGCCGCGGGAGATACCGTTGTCGTGCTCGGCTCGGGTCCACTGGGGTTATTACTCGCCGCAGCAGCTACGTTGAAAGGAGCGCGGACGGTCATCACCGGACGCAGCACGGAGCGGCTTGCGCTGGCTCACCATTTCGGTGCTGATGTAGTCATTGATGTAAGCCAGATGTCATTGCCGGAACAACGCGAGGCAGTGCTGAGGGAAACCGGCGCGCGCCGTGGTGCAGACGTGGTCATCGAGGCGGTAGGCACGCCCGGTACCTGGGAGTTGGCCGCTACATTAGCTCGCCCTGGAGGGCTTGTCAACTTTTTCGGAGGGTGTGCAGCGGGAACACAGGTGAGCCTGGAAACACGCCCGCTGCACTATGGTGAACTCACGCTCAAGGGAGTATTTCACCATACCCCTGCCTACTTTGCACAGGCGCTTGAACTGATCCAGGGGCAGCATATCGATGTCGAGGCGCTGATCACTGCGCGTGTCCCGCTTGCCTCCGTGCTAGAGGTGCTGGAACTGCTGGTGCATAAACGAGGTGTTAAGTATGCACTGATTCCCCCAGCTTTTCAGCCGGTTCTCGCGCCAGTAGAAGCCCCTCGGTAACCATCTGGCTATAGATATCAATAACCTGCTGGACGCTGAGTCGCCCCCCGGGTCGAAACCACTTGGCTACTTCGGTGCACATAGCAATGATCGCATAAGATGACACTTTTACATCAGTCCGGCGGAAAATGCCCTGCTCCATGCCCTCGAGCAGCAACTTCTGGAGCAAAGCCTCGTACCGGTCACGATGGGCAAGAATATACGCGCGATTCTCACCTTCAAGTGCGCGGATCTCGGTGTCAATGATAAAAAATTCGGACTTGTAGGTGGTATGGAGGTGTATGTGGTTTGCGATGGCCTCGTAGAGGCGTTGTTGTACGGTACCTTGCTTATCAACAATATGCTCCAGCTTGGCATCCAAGCGCTGCATATGGGTGTCCATGATCTCTACCAACAGCGCCTGCTTGCTAGCATAATGGTAGTAGATGCTCGCAGCTTGAATCCCCGCCATGCGTGCAATATCACGCATGGTGGCGGCGTTGTAGCCATATTCTGCAAACAGGTGTACCGCGGCGGCCAGAATTTTTTCTCGCACCGGGCGATTATCAGGCTGCATCTACTTTTCCTCTTTTCTCTGCAAATAGTTTTATGGTCGGTATTCTAACAGAAAAAAGGTCACTCGCATACCCACCTCAGATCCTGTGCATGGGATCGATTTCTACTCCGTACGCTTTTTGCGCTGTCGCTCAGCCTTTACGACCGTTGTCCCAACAGCACGTCCAATGATAACTGGCTCTTCGAGCACATCGGCGGCTGAGTCGCTGATATCGGCCCGTGCGGTTATCACTTTGCGTGCCTCGAACTCCATGCGCCTTGAGGTGCTGCCGATCTGCGTGATGCGACCAACGGCCTCGACGAAATCACCAGCATACAGTGGCGCCAGGAACTCGACGTTCTCGTAGCCTACCAGCAATCCTTCATCTCCGTCACATTGAATAGCCAGTTCAGTCGCCAGGTCCCCAAAAAGTGAGAGCATATGTGCTCCATTGACCAATTGCCCTCCATAATGGGCATCATTGGCGCTCATACGCACGCGGATCGTGGCGGTTAGCTCAGGCATAGTATTCCACCTTTCTCGAATTATGACTATAAGAAGTGCTTTCTGTTTGACTGGCCGTGCCCTCTCCATTTCATGCCTAGCAGTAGCTGGCATCAGCGTCTTGCGCACCGGCTACTAGAAAATCATCGGTAGCGAAGACCAGAACAGCGCCCTCTACCTTTGTTGTTTCCGATCTAACAAACGGGAAGCCAGGCACTTTCAGACTTTTCTAGTGTCTATATACTATAAAAAATCCATGTTACAATCTTATATAGAGACTATAGATTATAACACGGATTTCAGAAAAAGTGTGGGAATAGCTTCTCCTACCTGTCAGGTTTATGTCTTGTTCCTTTAAAGTTACCATGATGTTTCCGATATGTATTTGTGAGAGGAATACCCATCCCCTCAGCAAATTCTATCAACTCATATTCATCATCGTAACGAGTCTCATGTGTTGAAGGAAACTCTTCTATGATGCGTTTACCATAACGCTCATGGTCACGCCGACGTTCCTTTGGCCGTTCTGTTGAACCAATATAATATCCTTCATCACCATCTACAGCGAAGTATACTTTAGCTTCCCTCTCGTGTCTAGCCATTGCCTTTTTCCTTCCTGTTCTGTGAGGTCACAGAATCGTCAGACGCTTTACTCAGCAACGGGAATAGCGCGGTGTTCTGCTTCCCATTGCTGCCATTCCTGGTCTGTGTCAGGAAACAGGGGGATACTCAGACCACCCAGGAGACACCCGATAGCGTAGTACCAGGAATCGGGTTCCTCGGGGTAGCTCATCAGGTCAAGCGCAATATCAGACAGTTCTTTGATCAACGCGCTATCGGTCTGGATGTACGTTTCGTCGTCGTAATAGAAGTGGTCACGCCGCGCCACAGCATAGCCACGCGTGGTGTTGGGATGGGTGAACGTGACAAGCGCGACGACATCGGGGCGAAGCTGGCCGCTGCGGGGGTCGAGGATGCTTCCGTGAAGCATACCGAAGTAGAATCCGAGATGATAGAGCGAGTCGTCATGCCGGCCGTTAAACGTGCCTTTGCTCGCGTCTCGCTTGAGGTTGTCTACAAGGTAGCTATCCGGGACGGGTTTCTCCCCTTTGTAGTCGCCATGCATGGCCCACCATAACCCCTTGCTATAGGTGTCGGCAAAGGCGGGGTTCTGAATGTCGATCAACGGGGTAACAGTGAGTTTTTTCGTAACTTGGAGTGTCGCTTGCATGTCGCTAGGCTCTCTCTTTCTGCTTGACACCTTTAAGGTGTCCGTGTCATACTGCTACCGAGAACAAAACTACATGAAAAACGGTGGTGAGCGTTCTCACTCGCTAGCCTGTCGTGAATAGGATGACAGGCTAGTACTGTATCACCCCCTTTTAAGCAAGCGTCTAGAATTATGTGGAAGGAAGATGTCCTATAAGGCTACTTTGTTTGGCAACACTCGACTTTGCTTTCACTATAGTAACCTCATAGTCCATAACATAATGGTAGCTCACAAATCAATATAAGTCAATACTTATCAGCACTTATATTTCTTAATGCTGCTATCTGCCGCTATTTATTGACAGTATTTGCTTTTTTTGTTATGATTGTGGACAGGCTAAACAACGCTGCGTGGTGCTATTGGCCTTAGTAGTGCTTACATCGTAATGCAGGAAGGGAAAAAACATGGCAACACTCGACGATCTTATTACAGAGGCAGGATTAAGAAAGACAGAGCTTGCTAATGAAACTGGACTTAATGCAGCAACAATAACCCGAATTGCTCATGGCGAAGCTACCTCTAGGGTCACTGTTGTAAAGATTGTGAGAGTCCTTGAAAAGTATCTGAACCGAAGTATTACCATAGATAGCATCGAAGGCTTAAACATTACACGGTGATATATTTGAGACAAGCAAGCCTAACGCATCCTTGATTTTCTGTCGAGACATGCCCATTTGCGCAAGCCGGATAATTTCCAAACGCAAACTATCCGAAACGTTTACCTTGTTTCGGATAGTTTTTTGTGGTGTTTCATCTACTGTTTGGGGAGAGGGCAGTAAACGGGCTAAACGCTGTTCTAAAGGGCGCTCGCCCTGTTTCGGGGCGTTTTGAAACGCTTGGTTGAGGTATAACCAGGATACGTATGAAAATCTATCACAACGCATTTTTGTTCTATTTTTAAGTGGCACTCTTGCAGGATTATCTGGCACTACTATCAAAAAGATGATGGGTTTACTTTCTCTCGAAAGTAGTTTCTTCAGGCTTTCCTCTTTCCCCTGTCAATGTAAAATGCATTCCTTTGAGTACTATTCCATCTTCGCCACGTATGTCTCTTATGCTTCCAACCTGCTCGAAACCAAACTGCTGCAGGTCGTGGATGAAATGCGTCAGCCCCTCGGGTGTAAATGCTGACCCTGGTTCAACAATAAACAGATGCCCACCTCCTCGCAGGATGCGCCTAGCGTGAGAAAAGTAGTCTCGCAGATTATCAGCCGTCCCATAGAGTGAGAGACTATAGATGATGATATCAGCTAAGGCATCGGGAAGTGGAGGACATTCCATTTTTCCTTTGGCCTGGCCAGGAAGTCCATGTCGATCCAGACCTATTACATGGCACGGAAGTTCGGCAAAGGGATTGAGGCCACATCCCATATCAACGATATGCAGGTCTGGGCGCAGCAGGTACTCAAGTTTGGCACGGAGCCACTGGTATGCTAGTCTGGAGGCCGCAGAGGTGCGTAAGTGGTCGAGAAAGGCGCTCGTATACTCAGCGCTGGCAAAGAGTTCATCTGCTTTGGCTGCGCTCATCCCCCGAAGACGAGCAATCTCCCCCCGCCATATCTGAGCAGCACTCTGTTCTTCAGGTCGCTGCTCAGCGACTAATGGCTCAACGCCAGTTTCTCTGATCTGTCTTAGCCAGCGGTGCAACGCTTTTCGCACCTTCGTTGCTGCATCGGTTGTCGAGTACATTCCGTCAATGGCGACGTCGGAGAGTTCACGTTTGCTGAGGATGAGATCCCAGATTCGTTGATCTATCGTACGCAATGGCGACCCATCATGCAAGAGCGCGTTTGTTGTCGTGAGAAGGACATCCACAACGACACGGGATTTTTGTCCCTCGCGGTGCAGGCGAGCGATTCCCTGATCAAACTCAGCCGCTGTATAGGGGAGATCAGCAACGATGATCTCATGCGCAGTCTGCTCTTGTGTCGGATCAAACAGGGTCAAGCCCACTCCGATGGTCCCGATCGTTCCTACGAGTACGCGTAATCCATTTGGAGCACGAAAAGCATCGAGGATCTCTTTTCGCCGTTCTTTTGCGACAGTGCCATTGATCTGGCCCACTTGACCAGGGAAAAAATCTTGCAGGTCGGCATAGATTGCTTCTGATACCTCGTCTCGTAGATAGGTCAGCACGAGCAATTTTCTTGCTGATTCTGCTCTCTTGCGAATTGAGGGAAGCTTGGCATCGAGCGCTATCTTCCGTAGTTGGGCAAGGGCATTATTCGCTTGTGACCTTGGCCACATCCCAATCGTACGTATCTGCTCCAGGAGATCGTCTTGCAACGGAATCTCAACAGGCCGTATATCATAGAGCGGTAAATGGAGCAAGACGTCTTTTTTACGGCGGCGCACAATGTGCGGCAGTATCGCTTCAAACACGTCAGCGATGTCACCCATACGGCGGTTACTGAGCCGTGTGTAATCAAACTGACGATCCTGATTACTCAGTATTTGCAAAAGCGACAGGGGTTCGGCCAGTTCATTAACAAGAGGAGTTCCCGTGAGACCGATCGCACTCTGGGCTGCTGCTCGTATCTTTACCAGGGCTTCTCGCCGATAGGTCTCTTGCTGGCCCCCACGTTGCTTCACGAGATGTACCTCGTCAATGCAGAGACAGTCGAATTGTTCACTTGTTAGGCGGTCCATCATTTCGTCATTGAGCAATTCTTCATAGTGAAGGACGAAGAAGACTGGGGACGTGCCAGATGGTAAAGAGGTGGCATCCAGTGTTGCTCGAAGCCCTCTCACAATAGAGGCATGAGCAAGACATTTGCGAATTTCACCACAAGGATCAGCCCACGTATCATCTGCCACTGTTTTGGGGGCAAGCAAGATAATGCGACGAATCCCTGAAGCTGCGGCTGCTGCAAGGAATGAGGCAGACTTCCCCATTCCTGGGTCATCAGCATCAAGAAGAAACGCTGAGTGCTCTTTCTTTATCAAGATGTCCGCCATCCGGCGAGCCGCATCCGCCTGATGCAAGCGCAAATGCGGTCCTGTCCACCCATATTGAGCAAGCCTCGTAGCGAAATTGACAGCTTGTTCCACTTCCTGGGTGAATTTTGCTGCTGCCTGTAGCACAAACTCGTTGTCAATCTGCCCTGCATACGCACTCAAAATGGCAGCTTGCACATCATCGGTGGTCACGGTTTGTGTGCTGTGCAAAGATCCATACCAAATGTAGAGTCGCTTGTAGAACGCTTCCCAGAGGATTTTGGAGGTAAGGAGTTCAAGTACCTCATCGAGTGGAAGCCGGATGGCCCCGAGTGCCGAAAGACCGCGAATAGCAACCTGTTCCTGATGGAGATCCGGTATGGTGTGAGTCGGGTCAGCTGATGGAAACGAGCTGTCTTCCTCGACTGGGAGATTACTGCCCGCGACACCCTCAAGTCCAGTGTCTGCCAACTCCTGTTGAAGAAGCGTTTCTTCATCCACCAGGGGAACTGCTATTTCTTCCTCTGGTGTTTTTCTCAGTTGAGCCAGAGCCAGTTCAATGGCATTATGGTTCCCATGAGCAAGATTGGCATTGAGTCGCGTAATGCGCGAGTTACGGTAGTCAAGCATGCCAGCCCGCCGCTGAATGATCATGACTTGTGCCCCGCTCAGGAGATTGGACTCTGCCAGTGGTTGAATAGAGCGAGCTAGCCGCTCTACACGGGTAGCTATCTCGGCAGTGACGTGCTCCGGACCATCGTATTCGAGACCAAGGCGACGGGCAACAACAGACGCTCCACCGAATTTGCCAATGGCTATCGCCAAACTATTCAAGTTGGCGCGCTCTAAGGCCTCATATGTGGGCATTGTACCCGGTGTTCCCTGGGTCTGGATAAAGGCGAGCAGTTCTTGCTCGACATGAGAGAAGTCCTTCCAGTAACCGCCTGGCTTGTGTGAGGTATACGTTAACCCTAAACGGCTTGCAACAGTTGAAAATCCCCCGTGTTTGTTAATTCCCATAACCAGACTCGACTGTTTTGCTCTCGCGATTTCTATGGCTGTTGGCATGACCCCATCAACTCCATGCGTTTGGATAAAGGCAAGCAGTTCTCGCTCAAGATTGGCAAAGTCGTCCCAATAGCCATTTGGCTTGGATGCGATATAGGTTAGTCCTAAACGTGTTGCAACTCCGGCAAATCCGCCGTGTTTGAGAATGGCATCAGAGAGCCCGGAAAGCCTAGCCGCATGAAGCTCATCTCGTGATGGCATAATTTCAGGAGTTCCAGACTTATGGATAAACTCCAATAGCTCTCGCCTTACGTTGGCAAAATCGTGCCAGTACCTCGATGCCCTTTTTGAGTAGGAGAGTTGAAGCCCCAAGCGTTTTGCGATTGCAGGACTTCCACCATGTTTTCCCAAAGCAATTTCAAGATCATGCCATCCTGCCTTTCGCAATGCGCCACGCGTCGGCATAATTCCAGGCGTTCCTTGTTCTTCGATGAAGGCGTTTACAGCTTGTTCAATATTCTTGAAATCATTCCAGTAACCCGTAGGCTTAGCAATATAGGTATAGGTTAGCCCTAATCGCTGGGCAACTGCTGGAAAACCGCCATGTTTGGCGATAGCCGTGGCGAGACCTGTTTGACCCGATTGGCGTAACGTTTGCTGAGTAGGCATCGTTTCTGGCGAACCGTGTGTAGTAATCCACAATCTCAGTTCACGCTCAACATTGGCAAAGTCTTTCCAGTACCCTGGCTGTTTACCGAATGTACGCTGTTGCAACCCTAATCGCTGTGCGACAGCGGCGAATCCGCCATGCTTCCGGTGAATAGCGATGATCAGATCATTGCGACCAGCCTTGGTAAGTTCACTTTGCGTCGGCATAACTTCTGGCGTCCCATGTTCTTGTATGCATTGAAGAAGTTCTTGCGCGACATGGGTAAAATCGTTCCAGTATCCGCTCGGCCGTGCAGTTGAGGGAATCTGTAATCCTAAACGTTGCGCAACGGCTGACACGCCCCCATGTTTGGCAATCCCATGGAGTAGATTTCCATACCCGGCGTTCTCTAATTGCGCACCAGTTGGCATGATGCCAAAGGTTCCCCACCTTTCAATAAATGAAAGAAGTTCTTGCTCCATATGAGAGAAATCATTCCAATATCCATTTGGATGGCTAGAAGAACCCAATTGTAGACCCATGCGCTGGGCAACAGCTCCAATCCCTCCGTGCCTCGATATTGCAGCTGCGAGGTCCCCTTGTCCAGCTTGGTTCAATTGTGTTAACGTTGGCATTATTTCAGGGGTATGAGAGGTGATGAGGAAGTGTTTGACAGCCTCCTCTACACGTGTAAAATCATCCCAATATCCACTAGGTTTATTCCCCGAAGTAAGTTGGAGCGTAAGTCGTTGAGCAACAGCAAAACTGCCACCATGGGTATCAATTGCAGCAATGAGATCACTTCTTCCTGCCTGCTTTAACTGCTCTCGGGTTGGCATAACCCCAGCTATTCCTTGCGTACCAATGAATATATGCAGTTCTTGCTCAACCAGCGAGAAATCATCCCAAGGCCCTGGTCGTTTAGCCGGAGGACGCAACCCTAAGCGTTGCCTCACGGCTGTGATGCCACCGTGTTTAGCAATCGCGAAAGGAAGATCTGACCGTTTGGCTGCTTGGAATTCTTGGTTAGTCGGCATGACTCCCTGGTTCCCGTACACCTGAATAAAAGTGAGGAGTTCCTGTTCCAGATTGACAAAGTCATCCCAGTATCCATTAGGCTTTTTTGTAACAATTAGCCCTAATTGCTCTGCTACAATGAGGAAGCCTCCGTGCTTACTACTAATAGCGGCAGAAAGACTATGTTTTCCAGCTTGCCGCAGTTCGCTACTTGTCGGCATGATACCGGGTGTTCCTTGGGTCTGGATAAAATCAAAGACTTCTTGCTGTACGTTCGCAAAATCATCCCAATAGCGATCTGGCTTGGCTATATAAGTATATGTTAGTCCCAACTGCTCTGCAATGGCAGGAAATCCCCCATGATTGGTAATGGCGGTAGCAAGATCGCTTCTCCCAGCCTTCTTCAGTTCACCACCTGTTGGCATCACGCCTGGCATTCCACGTGCTTCGTTAAACTCATGAATGGCAAGCTCAATGTGTGCAATGTTATCCCAGTAGCTAGGAGGCTTCGCTGTAGACGAAAGCTGAAGCTCCAAGCGTTCAGCAACACGAGCCATTCCTCCATGCTTTTGAGTAATGGCGATGACAAGACTATTCTGTCCAGCCTTTTGTAGCTCAGAGGCAGTAGGCATCACACCAAGAGTTCCATACTCATCAATATAAGCAGAAAGGGCTCTTTCTACATTGATAAAGTCATCCCAATGCCCCATTGGTTTGATCTTCATTTGGAGCCCTAAACGCTCTGCGACAGTAGATGATCCACCGTATTTGTCAAAAGCTCCGGCGAGATCCCCCAGGCCCGCCTTGCTCAATTCTGCTCGTGATGGCATAACCCCTTGCGTCCCGTGTTTTTCAATGTACGCGAAAAGCTTACGCTCGATATTGGCGAAGTCATCCCAGTACCCATCGGGATGGTGAGCGTGGGAGAGTTGTAATCCTAACCGCTGAGCAACCGTAAAAACTCCACCATGACGGTCAATTGCCACGGCAAGACTGCGGCAGCCAGCCTGCGTCAATTCACTCTGTTTCGGCATCACACCAGGGGTTCCATGCTCAGCAATAAAATTCAAGAGTTCAGATGTGACATTGGCGAAGTCATCCCAATAGCCATGCCGCTTGCGTTTGTGAGCAGGAAGCTGTAATCCCAACCGTTGAGCAACTGCTTCTACGCCTTTATGCTTCCTGATTGCCTTCGCGAGATCCCCTCTCCCTGCCTGCAGGAGCTCTTTCTCGATAGGCATAATACCAGGGGTTCCATGCTCCTCGATGAAAGCAAGAAGTTCTGTCTCGACATGGGCAAAATCACCCCAATATTTTCCTGGTTTACGTGTGTACTGCTTACTGAGCATATTCCCTGACTACTAAGAGCCTGATCTAAATCGCTCCAATCTGTTTGTTGTAGTGCAATAGAAGTGGGAATGACACCAGAAGTGCCATGTGCCTGGATAAAGTTGTAAAGAGCTTGTTCAGTTTGAACAAGCTCTTTAGCGGAGTCAGAGACGAAAGGTGTACATCTCGGTCCACCCACTACATCTCATTTCTCTACTTGCCTAGATCTAAATGATGCTCTGCACTATAGCACAGACGTACTATAACGTCAACGATAAAATTGGGCCATGATTGCTACTCGATAGGGGCGCCAGATAATTCTGAGAGGATGCCCTTTCATTCTGAAAGAAACACACAGGAATGCCTATGGCATTCCGAACAAAGGACATCCCGTTAGGTCCCACCGTCATTCATTCTATCATCGGCATAGGATACCGGGTACAGTATGTATCAAAGTACGCTGAAAAGCAAGCGAAGAGAACCTCTAATTGCCGCCGGTGATTAATCGGAAGAGCTTAAGAAGGCCTGTGTCCTCCAATGTTAGGAAGGCCGAGACTGCGGTTGAGAACGAGATGACGATAATGGTCATGCTCCTGGCCTCCTGGAAGGTGGGCCATGTCACCTTATAGCGTAGTTCGCGGTATGACTCAAGCAGGAAAGCGACAGCGCGGTTGTTGCGCAGCCGCTTCCACGGGCCAGAAGGCTGCTTCGTTTCGCCTTTTGCAGGGGGATTGTCACGCTCTTGCCCCTCATTTTCGGCCATATTATTTGCCACGTTCGACTTCCCTCGATCAGTTATCACCGCGCCTGGTTCTACCGTATACAATGCTCCACTACGCTACTTCGTTTCGCGATGGAGCGTATGGGGTCGAGGCATCTATCATTGTTTTTTCTCTCCGCATTGGGTATGCTTTACGTATCAATACGCTCGGTAAAGAAACGAATGCGCAGGCAGAACGAACCGGAGAGAGCTATGGCAGAGCAAAAGCCCATCGGGGTGATCAGCATCGGCAGCAACGACATCCACTTGCTCGTTGCGACCTCTGATGGCATCGGGGCGTTCGACAGGCAAGCGAATCAGTCGGTGCTGGCAGAACTGGTCGGTGCCGTCAAAGGTGGAGTGGTTCCTGCCAAACCGCTCGGTCAGGCCTTGCAAGATCTTGAGATGCTCGTGAAGGTTGCACGGAGCGCCGGTGCCAGCCCCATCATCGCGCTTGCTACAGAGGCGCTGCGCGAGGTTGCGAATGGCCCCGCGTTCATCGATCTGGTTGGCGTCACGCTGGATATCCAGGCAACGCTGATCTCCGGGGAGGTCGAGGCAGCTCTGGATTACCGCTGGGCGACCTTCCCACCAGTGCCACCGATGCCGTTGCTGGTTGTGGATAGTGGAGGTGGAAGCACCCAGGTGATCCTGGGCGAAGGGCCAACTCCAGTCTTCGCGCGATCGCTCCCTGTCGGCGCAGGCAACATGACACAGCAGTTCCTGGCCCACGATCCTCCCACCGAAGAAGAGCTAGAGGCCCTGCGCGCCCACACGGCTTCCCTGGTGGACGCGCTGCCACACGTGCTTGCTCCGCAGAGCGCCGTGCTGATGGGGGGGAGCGCCGATCACCTGCTCCAATTCGCCGCCGATCCAAAGCAGCACCGCGTGACGCAGGATGACCTCCACCATGCGCTGCATACACTGCAAAAGGACTCTGCATACTGCCAGCAGCGCGCACATAGTCCCTCCAGGCAGGCGATTTGCACCCTAGTGTTATTTTTATAAATTTAGAGAGAGCTGCCAGACCGCCAAAGAGAAAGGAGGCAAGACTCTGCCTGAGCCAGACTTGCTGGTGACCAAGTTCACCATCCCACCTCTTCGTTCCATACTGCTTCCTCGCGAGCACCTGCTCACGGTCCTCGATCAGAGCCGCTCGTTTCCCTTGACCTTGCTCTCGGCCTCAGCTGGCTTTGGCAAAACGACGCTGCTCTCGACCTGGGCCAACCATAGCATCAGCCAGATCGCGTGGTTGACACTTGATGAAGAGGACAACGACCCGACACGCTTCTGGGCCTATGTGATTGCCGCTCTCAGGCACAGCGGCTCTCCTGTAGGAGAGGCGGCGGAAGCTTTGCTGCACTCCCCACACCCGTCTCTGCTGACAGGCGCCCTGATTTCACTCATCAACGAACTGGCCGCGCTTTCGCAGGACACCGCCCTGATTCTGGATGACTATCATCTGATCAGAGAGCAGGCTATTCATGATTCCCTGCAGTTCTTGCTCGATCATCTTCCTCCCTGCCTGCACCTGCTCCTTGCCAGTCGAGGCGATCCCAAGCTTCCTCTTGCTCGTCTGCGGGCGCGAGGACAGATGGTCGAGATCCGCGAGACGGAACTGCGCCTGCGTGGCGAAGAAGCCGCCAGATTTCTGACACAGGTCATGGGCCTCTCTCTCTCAGAGGAAGACATCGGTCGCCTGGAAACGCGCACGGAAGGGTGGATCGCTGGACTTCAACTGGCGGCCCTCGCTTTACGCAGACACGCTAATGTCTCCGCCTTTATTAAGGGGTTTACCGGCAGTCATCGCCTGATCCTGGATTATGTGCAAGAAGAGATCCTTGAACCCTTGCCTGAGGTGCAGCAACGCTTTCTGCTGCAAACGTCGGTGCTCACCAGGATGAATGCCGAGGTCTGTCAGGCGCTGACTGGAGAACAGGCCAGTCAGCAGATGCTGGAGTCCCTGGAGCGGGCCAACCTCTTTCTGGTTCCTCTCGACGAGGAGCGGCGCTGGTATCGCTTTCACACACTCTTCCGCGAGGTGCTGCTGGCCCGCTTACAGGCCACCCAGCCGGAGCAGGTGATCCGGCTGCACCGGGAGGCTGCAACCTGGTATCAGCACCAGAAATGGCCGCACGAGGCGATCCCCCACGCGCTGGCTACGCAGGACTTCTATTTCGTGGCAGAGTTGCTGGAGGGCACTGTCGAGCGTTTGCATCTGCAAGGGGAGCTAAAAACCCTGCTGGCCTGGATCAAGCTGCTCCCCGCAGAGGTTTTACGCGCGCATCCTCGCCTTGCCACGAGCTACCTGTTAGCTTTCAATCTTCTGTCCCCCTTCTCTGATGGGGAGGAAAAGGAGTATCTGAATCTTCTCTGGGCGGGCGTGGAGCAGACGTTGCAGAGCGAAGATCAGACCCGCCTTTCGCTCGCCGAGCGGGACCGACTGCGCAATCGGATGACGATTCTCAATGGATGGAGACTGGCGATAAAGGCGCTTTCTGATGGCAATGTTGAACAACTGAACAGCGCTGTTGGGCTGGAACGACACCTGTCTCTGGATGACGACGCCGTGTGGAGGCAGCTACCTGGGGATAGCATTGCTATGGCATATCGTCTCGCGGGGAATTTTCTACCGATGGTGTCCGCCTTGCAGGAAAGCAGGAAGATGACCCGGATGACGCAGAATCGCTACCAGGAGGCCCAAATCCTCTGGGGGCTGATTGCCGCACTGATCGCCTTGGGGCAGTTGCGGCAGGCGCGCGACCACTGCCAGGAACTCCAACAGTTGGTCAACAGTCTAGGAGGGCCACTCCCAGTGGCGGCCTATCCCGATTTATTCCAGGCTCAGCTTGCGTACGAATGGAATCAGCTGGAGGTCGCGCAAAGCGTTGCGCAGAAAGCTATTGACAGGACGGCACCCTTGCAGTACATGGATATTCTCGTGGGTGCCTATGAGGTGCTGATTCGTGTTTGCATGGCTCAGGGCGACCTGACCGGTGCTGAACACGCCGTACGCGAGATGGAGCGGTTGAATCAGTCTGCCGGGATCCCGCTCTTTCGTCCCTATTTCGAAAGTCTCCGGGTCCATCTCTGGCTGGCCCAGGGCAACCTGACTCAGGCGGTAGACTGGGCCGAGCATACCCCATACCGTCAGGAGGTTCCCTTATTCAGCCGCGAAAGTGCCTATCTGGCGCTGTTGCGTGTCTATCTGGCGAAGTTCCAGTATCCACTTGCCTTGCAGTGGCTCACAGCACTGCTGAACAGCGCCGAGCAGGTTGCGCGAGTGGGAAGTATAATAGCCATCCTGGCTCTGCAAGTAGCTGCTCTGCAGGCTTCGGGGGCCACACATGAGGCGCTTCGCGTGCTTCTTCGCCTGCTCACCTTGGCAGAGCCTGAAGGGTATATACGCGTCTTTCTCGATGCTGGAGTGCCCATGCAACAGGTCCTCCAGACATTGCTCACTCCATTGTCCATGCCGCAAGATAACCTCCCTGTCCCACCTGCACTTGCTTCCTACGCCCATACAGTGCTCGATGCGTTTGCAAGCGAGCAGCACCAGGCAGCGACGGAGAAGGCCATCTCCTTTGTCTCCACATCGCTCTCACACACACCTTCTCAAGTCGTCCCCCCACTGCCTGAGCCACTAACCCCACGCGAACAGGAGGTCCTGCGTCTGCTCGCGCGGGGGGCCTCCAACCAGGAGATCGCCAGGCAACTGGTGGTCTCTCTCACGACAGTCAAGAAACA
>Ga0209647_1002597_pt1 | contig 14482 bp, 17 predicted proteins | sample GraSoi_2013_60cm_FD_185827 | JGI IMG/M metagenome (GOLD analysis project Ga0209647, IMG submission 185827) | Grasslands soil microbial communities from the Angelo Coastal Reserve, California, USA - Sample 9_17_2013_60cm (SPAdes) (version 2) | ecosystem: Environmental > Terrestrial > Soil >...
CGGGATCAACCGCACGTGGCGCAACTCCGCCCACGTCAGGCGCGCCTTGAAATCTTTCTGGTTGTTGAAGGTGAAATTGAACTTTGCTTCCCGAATCGCAGCTTGGTAATCACCGGGGTCGGTAAATATAGCCGTGCCGCATCTTGGCATTTGCCCGCGCCTGTAGGGCCAGGCGAACCAACCTGCGATCCGCGCTCGCCCGATAAAGCACGTTGTCGCTGGTTGACTTAATGCGGTCTATGCATATTCGGCATTTGCAAAAAAGAACCGGGATGCTTTCGACTTTCGCGGATCTTCCGGAGGCCGATGTAACACTGCCGAGGGCGTCTCTCCAAACAGTGCCCGATATTCTACGGAGAAGCGTCCAAGCTCCCAGAAACCAAACTCTGTCGCGATCTCTGTCACGGTCGATTTAGCTGAGTCTGCGACGACAAGTGCATCCCGTGCCAGATTCATTCGCCTGATCCAGAGATAGCGGATGGGACCCATGCCGAGATGCTCATGGCAGAGGAGCCGGAGCGTACGTTCCGACACGCCAACGGCGGCGCAAATCTCGGAAAGGTACAGGGGGCGGGTGCGGTTAGCCGCCAGTATTTCTTCAAATTGGGCGATGATCGACAGATGGCGGCGGCGACCCAAATTTATTTCAGCCGGCGTACCTTCGGTAAGACACATGACCAGCGCGTGAACGATTGCGTGCTCGAGTGCCCGCGCCGGCTGCGCGGGGATGTCTGCGGTGCTCTTGGCGAGTTGGCCTGCGGCCTCGCCAAGCTTCATCAGACGCGACATCAATAAGGAAGACGGCCGAAAATGAGTTGTAACCGATGGCATCGCCAGATCGCGGCCAACAAGGGCACGCCCGCCGGATGCGAGATCGCCGCGCGTTGACGATATGGTTGCCCAATGGACCGGTGCCTCGGTCCGATGGTGATGCTCGGAGCCTGACCCAACAGCAACGAGGTCGCCAAACGATACGTCAATGCCACTGTGGTGCAGCGGTGGCTGATTCGCGTCGGTGAGGAAGAAAATGGGAGGTCGTTCTACACTCACTGATGAACGGACGACGCGTGGCAGGGTTTCGCTGGCGCGCTGCAACCAGAGCCCAGACATTTCAACCTGGGTTAACTTGGCTTGGAAATCACCTTTCTTGGTGACAAGCATCTCCCAATTCGCAGGTACGGCCGCTTCGTATGACTTGGGGTCTAAAAAAGTAAAAGTACGACTGCGTGCCATCAAATGATCTTTCACTCGAACCGATCGAAGTCGATCGTCCGGGACACGGCGCAAAGGCTGGGCAAGTCACGGCACGCTATCAATAACCACGCTCGTTTGGACAAAGATGTTCGCAGATCAACTTTAAGTGATGGCGCGCGCATCCGTTCCGCAAAAGGGCGTTTCGCAGGGGAAGTGGCGGGATGGATGTCTTTCTGCGTCATGAATCCGTCATCCGGCATAGAACCCGCGCGATTTCGCGATCTAGCCGAATTTGCATAGGCGAGTCTCGTCATTCGCCCCTATGGTATTTCGAATAGTTGCTTCGAATCTCGAAGCCGCGTGCGCGGTCGCGCCCGTAAAATTCAGAATGGTTGGGGGACTAACGACATGAATAGAATATTTTCGAGGGCTACAATCGCGCTCGTGGCATCTGTTGGCGCGCTTCATTCAGTGGCTGCGGCCGACTTGCCAACTCGTCCGGCCGCTGCATTGATGTCCCCTGTCCCGGTTTATAACTGGACCGGAATTTATGTCGGTTTGAATGGCGGCGGCGGATGGGGTCATCAAGACCCTCTGAACCTGATCACGAACCGTTTCGATGACGCATCCATTGGATTTTCTGGTGGCGTGTTTGGCGGAACGGCCGGCGCGCAAATTCAGTCGGGCCACGTCGTTATCGGCTTCGAGGCCGATATTGATTGGGCCGGATTGAAGGGCTCCGCTACGTTTGTGCCGTCTGTCGGCGGCATACCGATCAATCCTGCCGCTGTTAACGCGAGCACCAATATTGATTGGGAGGCCACAGCAAGGGCGCGGCTCGGATACGCGGAGCAAAATTGGCTCTTCTACGTGACCGGAGGCCTCGCAATGTTGGGGACTAAATCCAGCTTCACCCCACCGCTCGGGGTTCCCTGCAGCACTTTCGGAATTGCCAATTGCTCAGGCAGCAGCAAACAGGTTGGCGCAGCACTTGGGGCGGGAGTCGAATACGGCATTACCCCGAATATCAGCGCGAAGTTCGAGTATCTCTACATCACGGCAGCCTCGCTCGACATCTCACACCATAGCGAGATACGGGCGGGTCTGAATTATCGTTTTGGCGGGAATTGACCATAGCTAGGCCAAACAAGGCCGAATGCCAAAGCCGTCAAATCTAATCGCTAGCAACGTGTTTGAATTGCACTTAACCGAGCAACTGGGGGAAAAATGAAACGTACCGTACTTGCGGCACTGTCTATATCGGCACTTGCTTCCGTCAATGCACTTGCGGCTGACTTGCCGCAAAGGCCGGTCTACAAAACCCCAATGGCAGCGCCGGCACCAGTTTACAACTGGACCGGATGCTATGTCGGTGCAAACATTGGTGGAGCGTGGGGCAATATCAACGCGACCGATGTCACGACTGGCGCAACCGTCTCGCCAAGGAACAGCGGCTTTGCCGGCGGCGGCCAGGTCGGCTGCGATTACCAAATGAGCCAGTGGGTCTTTGGTGTCCGTAATATCTTCGACGCGACAAGCATCAGCAACGGCGCAACGATTTCGGACTCATTGATCTCGGGCACCGTCAACAGCCACCTGCGCTGGTTTGACGCTTTGACAGCACGCGCCGGCTATCTCGTGCAACCAAACGTCCTGCTTTACGGACAAGGTGGAGCAGCGTGGACATCATGGAATGTCACTGCTTTCAATACGGCAGGCGCGCAAGTCGGCGAAATCTCGGGCGGCAACCGGACCGGTTGGACAGCTGGCGGCGGTGTTGAGTGGATGTTTGCACCGCACTGGTCGGTGTTCGCTGAATATAACTTCATGGGCTTCGGGACACGAAGTGCGACCACCACAGCCTGCGTCGGAGGTCGGTGCGCGCTCATCAGCGCCAAATCGGATCTTCAGAATGCTCTGGTTGGCGTGAACTACAAATTCTAAAGACTGCAACCCCCGCAGTCTTAGGGCCGCATGACACGCAAACCATCTTGGTTGGTTTGAATTACCGCTTCCACTAGACGGCCGTCGTCAATATCGGCGGATCATACGATCTGGCAAATTCGAAGCCCCGGGCTCGTCAACCCGGGGCCATTTCTTTGTTCGTGGTTTGACGCGTCTACCGCAATACCGCCATTCGTGGCTTGCGCGTTGCATAGACCGGCGGGCTCCGATGTTTAATATTTCTCGAATTGAACAACTTGCCGTTTTTGCATAGCGAAGCAATGTCATTTCTCTAGTGTCTATTCGCGAAGATCTGAGATGCAAACACCATGCGCCGATGCAACGTGCATCGCAGACGAATGAAAATAAATTGTCGTATTTCGATTTATGGGAGAAACAGGATGCGCAAGACTTTGATAATGACGACAGCGGCTCTCGCAATCACCGGTTCAACCGCTCAAGCGCAAGTCGATCTTAGTGCTTATGCGGACGCTCAGGGATTTCTTGACGTTCAGACTCTGACCTGCGGCCAGCTCGCCAACACGTGGCAAGGTGACGCCGACCGGCTCGCTGCTTGGTACAGCGGTTGGTACAACGGACTCGCGAAGAAGCACTACATGGACATCACCAAGGGCAAGGAAGCCGAACACGAGGTGATCGTCTATTGCAAAGCAAATCCGCAGATACGGATTATTCAAGCCATGGAAGTGGTGTTCAAAAGCATGCGCGAAAGAATGGGCATCGAAGTGAAGTAGCGGCTGCCGCCAACTCAATGACGACCCAGAAGCTATGTCATGACTTTGGGCCAGAAATAGTCTGCGTTGCATAGTAACGGAGAAAAATATGGTTTTATCCTCATCGCTTCGACGAAACTCACCGAAGGCAGGCTTAGCGATCACCGTCGCTTTGGTCGTAATGGCCTTCTTGTCGGCCGCACCAAGCGCGCAGGCTCAGGATGCGGCCAAAGTCCTGAAGGCAATGACGGACTATGTGGCAGGCCAAAATGTTATTTCGGCCACATACGATACCGATATAGAGGTCATCACCAACGATTTGCAAAAGATCCAGTTCGCAAGTTCCGGTCAAATGTTGCTAAGCCGTCCGGACAAGATCCGCGCCACCCGGATTGGCGGTTATGCCGATGTCGAGCTGATTTTCGACGGCAAAAAACTGAGCGTGCTCGGCAAAAACCTCAACGCCTACGCGCAGACGGATACCACTGGATCGATTGATCAACTTGTCGCCGGACTGCGTAACGAGTTTGGCATGGCCATCCCGGGCGCCGACTTGTTGTTGTCCGGTGCATATGACGAGCTCATGAAAGATGTGCTCGATGCCAAACATATTGGTCGCGGTGTGATCGATGGCGTCGAATGCAATCACCTTGCGTTCCGCAATCATGACGTCGATTGGCAACTCTGGATCGAGGTCGGCAATCGACCGATTCCGCGCAAATACGTCATCACCAACAAAGCTGTGACCGGGATGCCGCAATACACGCTTCGCATCAAAGACTGGAAAACAGATGCGCAGGTGGCCGCAGACGCCTTTGCATTCAAGCCGCCGTCGGAAGCCAAGAAAGTTGATTTTTCGGCCCTGTCGGACATCGACGAAGTTCCACCCGGCGTAGCACCTGGAGTAAAGAAATGAATCATACCAAAGGCAGAGTATTGCGCATCGCTTTGGCGGCCATCGCAGGCATTGGATGCCTCTTCCTCAGTGAGAAGGCGTCGCTACTGAAACCCGGATCTCTGGTTACAGAAGCCAACGCAATCATTGGGCGCCCACTTACGCCAATGAGTTACGCCGGCGTGGCACGCCGCACAACGGCGCGCGCAGTGTACGCCGCTCCCGTCTACGCGGCGCCCCATGTCTACGCCGCACCAGTGTACGCAGCACCGGTCTACGCGGCGCCGGCGTGCGTCCAGGTCGTAAATGCTTACGGCCAATTGGCTACTGTCTGCCGGTAAAGCGCAAGCAAACTTGCCCCCAGGCGCTCGACGACGTTCCTGCAGTTCGCGAGGCACGGATCAAACCTTCGATGGAGACGGCACATGATGAGCCATATCAAGTTCGATACTGGAATCGCTTTACGCGGGCTGCTCGCCGCCTTGTTGTTCATTCTGCTGGCAACGGTTGCAGTCTACGCGCAGGAGGTTACAGGCGTTCTTGGTTCGCCCAGTGCCACGACGACGATCAAGGGAAATCAAATCCCGGTACCACCCCCCAAGTTCGGCGGCGTGATCAAGGAAACCCTCGAGGGGTCGAAAGTCTGGTGGCCCCCACGCTTGGCGCCGCACAAGGGCGCCCCCAACGTGCTGCTGATCATGACTGACGACCAGGGATATGGCGTTAGCGGCACGTTTGGAGGTGTCATCCCGACGCCGGCGCTGGACCGGATCGCGCAGTCAGGCCTGCGTTACACCCAGTTCAACTCCACCGCGCTGTGCTCTCCCACGCGGGCGGCACTGCTCACGGGCCGCAACCACCATTCGACGGGCAACGGCGTGATCACCGAACTGTCGACCGGTTTTCCGGGGTATGACTCGATCATTGGTCCGGACAACGCGACCATCGGCGCAATTCTTAAGGGCAACGGTTACCCCACCGCATGGTTCGGCAAGAACCACAACACGCCGGACTTCCAGTACAGCGTGGCCGGTCCCTACGACCAGTGGCCGTCAGGAATGGGCTTCGACTACTTCTACGGCTTTCAGGGCGGCGAAACTGACCAGTGGACGCCATATCTGTTCCGCGATCACACCCAGATTTTTCCGTGGGTCGGCAAGTCCGACTATAACCTCATCACCGATATGGCGGACGAAGCCATCAAGCGCCTGAAGCAGCTTGACGCGGCGGCGCACGATACGCCGTTCTTTATCTACTACGCTCCTGGTGGAACCCACTCGCCGCACAATCCCAAGCAGGAGTGGGTCGACAAGTTCAAGGGCAAGTTCGACATGGGCTGGAATGCCCTGCGCGACCAGATCTTCGCCAACCAGCAGCGTTTGGGGGTCATCCCCGCCAATGCCAAGCTCACCGACTGGCCGGATAGTTTGCCGAAATGGGAAACACTGTCGGCCGATCAGAAGAAGCTGTTCGCCCGCCAGGCCGAAGTGTTCGCCGGCTATGCGGCCTATACCGATAACGAAATCGGCCGCGTCATCCAGCAGATCGACGACATGGGCAAGCTCGACAATACGCTGATCATTTACATCGTCGGCGACAACGGCACGAGCCCGGAAGGTACGCTATCCGGTACGCCCAACCAGTGGACGTCCTACAATGGCATCCTCGACTTCCCGATCGCCGAGCAACTCAAGTTCTACGATGTGTGGGGCTCGGCGGCGACCTATCCGCACATGGCGGTCGCGTGGTCGTGGGCATTCGACACGCCGTTTAAGTGGACCAAGCAAGTTGCGTCGCATTTCGGCGGCACACGGCAGGGCCTCGCGATCAGCTGGCCCGGCCACATCAAGGACCCCGGTGGCATTCGCAATCAGTTCCACCACATCATCGATATCGTGCCGACGATCCTCGAAGCCACCGGTATCAAGGCGCCGGAAATGGTCAATGGCATCAAGCAAAAGCCGATCGAAGGCATCAGCATGGCCTACACCTTCGACAAGGCCAATGCGAATGCGCCCTCGAAGCGCAAGACCCAATATTTCGAGATGATCGCCAACCGCGGAATCTATAACGACGGCTGGTACGCCAATACGACGCCGCCACACGGGCCGTGGATATTGAACGCACCCTTGCCGCCCATCAGTGAATACAAATGGGAATTGTACAACCTGAAGGAGGATTACTCCCAGGCCAACGACCTCGCGGCAAAGATGCCCGGCAAGCTTGCGGAAATGCAGAAGCTGTTTGTCCAAGAGGCGGCCAAATACCAGGTCCTTCCGCTGGACAACAGATCATTTGCGCGGGCGGTCGAGCCGCGGCCGAGTGCAACTGCCGGCCGGACGGTGTTCACTTATACTGGCGTGACCCCCGGTATCCCTACCGCGAATTCACCGAACGTCATCGGCAGATCCTACAAGATTACTGCCGAGGTTGATGTGCCGCAGGGCGGCGGCAACGGAATGCTCGCCACCACTGGCGGCCGCTGGGGCGGCTGGGGTCTGTACCTGCTCAACGGCAAGCCGGTGTTCAACTACAACATGCTCATCCTTGCTCAGTATCGCTGGGAAGGTGCGGATGCACTCACGCCGGGCAAGCACACGATCGTGTTTGACTACACCTATGCCGGTCCCGGCATTGCTAAGGGTGGCAGCGGTGAGCTGGAGGTGGATGGCAAGGTTGTCGCCACAGGGAAGCAAGCCAACTCGATCGCCTTCCTGCAGGTGTCCGATGAGACCTTCGACGTAGGTGTGGATACTCGCACGGGGGTCAACGACAAGGACTACCAGGTGCCGTTCGCATTCGACGGCAAGATCGATAAGTTGACCGTCAACCTTGGGCCGATGCAGCTGACGAGCGACGAACAACAGACCATGCAACATGCTCTCGCCAGGTCGCGAGACTAGAGCCGGATATTGAAATCGCTGAGGTGGCGCCCTTCGCGTGCGGCGCCACCCGGTACCTTGATCGCTTGCGTTTCGGTGACGCCGTGAAGCTTGCATTCGAGAGGACAAGCGTCGATGTACGCGCGAAACTGCAAGCTGTTTTTGTCCGTAACGGCCTTCGTCGAGATAGCAACCGGCCTTAGCCTCCTTATTCTTCCTGCCGTGGTGCTCACCGTTCTCCTTGGGTTAGACCACGCTACGGCGGATGCATTATTCGTTGGGCGTCTCGCAGGCGCGGCACTGCTGGCTATTGGCGTTGCAAGCTGGATCGCGAGATTCGATAGCCGAACCACCGCGCAGCTTGGCTTGCTGACTGGCATTCTTATTTACAACGCGGCCGCCTCAATGCTCCTTGCATTCGCGGGGGTCGTCTTAAAAATGATCGGTGTCCTGCTTTGGCCCGCCGTTGTACTTCATGCAATTCTTGCGGTCTTGTGTTTCAGTTGTTTGCAATCGGGGCGTCGCGACGACAAAAGCGTGCAATGAAAGAACGAAGGTTCCAGTGCGCTGTTTCGTCCATCAATGGCACCAATCTTATATGTTACTTATTCCGTTGGACACAGTCGCAGGCAACGCAACAGAACGCAGGAGCGGTGAATCATGCATAGAGTTTTATTGATGGTCGCTTTCATGGCTGGGTTGATTGTGCCAGCGCTTGCGCAAAAAGCAGAGATCGAGGCTGTCAACGCTCAGTGGGTCAATTTTTTCAACAAGGGCGATTTCGCCGGCGTCGCGTCACTTTATACCGACGACGCTTCGGTATTCCCTCCCGGCGCCGGCATTGTAAGAGGTCGGGACGCTATCGGAGCGATGTGGAAAGGCCTGGCTGAGCAGGTGAGCGACCCAAAAGTGACGACGCTTGAGGTTAAATCACTCGGCCCCACCGCGGCGCGCGAGATCGGCACGGTGAGCCTGAAGACCAAGGAGGCGACGCCCAAGGAGATGACTGGGAAGTATGTCGTCGTGTGGGAAAAGGTCGGAGACGACTGGAAACTCGCAGCCGACATTTGGAACGACGGCAAATAGGCGGCCAACGGCCACAAAGGCAATGTAGACAGCCTCGCGCTACTTCGTTGGTTTGATTTTCGCGATTATACGCAGCGGCGAACCCGTACGCCGTCCACGATAGCATAGCGGCAAGCGGCAGCGGCAGGACGTACGACCGCCGCGCGCCCGGGCGCTACGCAACCGGCGCGGTACACGCCTTTGGCACAGACCACCGCGTTGGCGTCGGTCGATCTGATGGTCATCATTGTACTGAATGCAGCGATCGCAATCGCCACGAGCAAGATCGAGCGCATTATTGGCTCCCTGGGCTAAATTTATTGTGACGCCATTGCGCGGCTCCCAGCTCAAGAGAACTGGAAGCCGCGGAATGCCCAGGCCACAAGTGGGGGGACAGGGGATGCCTGGGTTGGGCTTCGGACATAGGCAGCGGCGCCGACTTAACCAGAGCAATTCGGACATGCCGCGCTCTGCGGCCATGCGCTGCCCGCGGCGGTATTTCCCCACTCACCGCTCAAGCGGACATTCGCAGGCGCGGTTGAGCGCCATTCAGGGCAGCTCGGAGACGAGCTTCGTGTACTCGTCCGCCGACCATACGCGGGCAGTGCGGGTGCGCACATTGCCTAGCGAGCCAAGCGCCAGCACGAATTTGGCGACGTTGTCGCCGTTCGGCGCATCGACGAACGAGACGAGATCGCTTTCGCCGCTGGTGAGATAAAGATGCTTGATCTCGACGCCCACCTTCTTGGCGAGATCTCGGGCGGCTTGCGCGCGCTTCGGACCGTCCTTGATCCCGCGAATTCCTTGGTCGGTAAAATTCATCGACAGCATGAATGTCGGCATAAGATACCTCCCTGCAGTGTCGCATGCCCCCAGCACTGCAATCATGCGCCGAGGTTTTTGCAACGACAAGCCGTGCAGTGCGGGCTAAATGGTCACCGCGCGTGACGTACGGAGTATGTCCGCGAAGTGCCAATAGGCGACATTCAGGAATTGATCTGCACAAACAGAAAGACCGCCTCACGGCGGTCCTCCGAAATCCGATCAGGTGCTTTGATCAGGCTGTGATAGCAGCGGCCTTCTTACGCTTCGTGCGCCAGCCAAACAGGCCCAATGCACCGAAGAGTGGAAGCGCTGCAGGAAGCGGTGTTGGGCTGACATTTATGTCAATGCTGACCACACCAGTAAATGTAAACGTTGTTCCCAATGGCCCACTCGTCGGAGTGAAACTAGGGACAATGTCTATGAACGCGTCTATGGTCGTGGCGGAAGCGGCTCCGCAGGCCATCACGAACGCCAGCGCCACGGCTGGAAGCGTCAGAGAACTTTTTCGCATTGCGCGCACCCCTCATCAAAGTCGCCACCGCGCGAGGGTGTCTTTCAGAAAAATGGAATACATCATCCAAACAGATGGGGCCGCATCCACGCCAGCTAAGTTATTAATGCGTGAAAGAAACAGTCGCCTTCAAAGCGGGCCCGTTGCGTGGGTTTGAAATGCCCGCTTCCGATCTTTGGCGGATAAGCCCGCCTCCTATCGCGCTGCCGCTTTTCACTCAGCAGCGGACGTTGGACGTTCTGAGCGAAATGCCCGCTTTGGGTCATTAGCGGACATGGCGGCAACTCCGAGCGATGTCCGCTTTACTCCCAAAAGCGGACGCATCATCCCAACTGCGCAGGTGGAGTTGGACCAAATTGGTCTGAGTTAGTACCGCGTGCCGCCCTTAGGTGCACTTCCGCCGTTTCCGCCTGACTTGGGTTTAGGATTGTTCGTTCGTTGTTCGATGTAAGTGTTTTGTGTCTTCGTGTAGTTCAAATTAATGCTCTCGGATGGAGTATCCTTCCCGGAAGTCGTCTTCTTCTTGTCTGCAAGCGCGATGCAAGGTGCGGCTAATATGAACGCCATCGCGATAGCCAGTATAGCGCCCATGTTCCGTCTCCTCTTAGTTAGGTTCATTGATCCAAAATAGCAGTTACCCAACATGGCTGAGTAAGCCATGCTGACCAAAGTCAGGCAGTAAACACCAGGTCCCGTCGAGAGCCGCATCGCGGCTTCGCATGTCCGCGTTGGGTCATGAGCGGACATCGCGACAACCATGAGTACCGTCGGCAGTTTTCATTTGGTAGCGACGTACCTCAGCACGTTAACCAATTTTTACTGATGAAGATTTTATCGACGATCAAATTTGTTACAATCTGGCGTGGTAGTTTTTATCAAGCAGCATCTCTTGTGGATTTCGGCCCTCACCCGCGGCTTCACCGTCGCAGTGACAGTGGCAATCAGTATTGGCACGGCATTATTTGGAAACGCGGCGAATGCGTACACGATAACATCTCCGCTCACCATCCCGTTCTGTGTCGGTTGCGGCACTGCCGGACAAGTCTCAGTTGCGGACAATGGAATCGGTACGCTGAGCTTCCAAGTTAGCCTGTTCGACACCTACGAGTTCGTCGGCGGCGTGGACGCATTCGCGTTCAACTTGACAAAGTTGCCGAGCATAACTTTCACGAACTTTACGCCCGCCCTGATGCCCGACCCCTTCACCGGCGGCAACACCTCAGCCGCCAATTTAAACTTGGGCGGCTTTGGTCCGTTCATGTATGGCGTCACTGCGCCAGGAATCGGTCCGGATGGTCAGTCGCTTAGTTTTGATGTTACCGCGAATGGCGGTCTAACGCTGTCAGACGTTCTTTTTGCGAACAATGGAAACCTCTTTGGAAATACTTTCGCGGTCCATGTTTGCCCGGTGAGCGCGGCCGAATGCGGTAGCAGTGACAATAGTTACGCGTTCACCTTCATTGGCGGCGGATTTGCGCCGGCACAGACACCCGTTCCCACAGCGCTGCCATTGTTTGTAAGCGTTCTTGGAGGAGGAATTTTAATCCTCAAGTGGCGCAGAAAACGGAAGACCGCTGCACTTGTGGCGGCCTGATCAAAACACCAGTTCGAATTTCGGAGAGACCGCCACGAGGCGGTCTCGCTGTTTGTGCAGATCAATTCCTGAATGTCCGCTAATGACCCAAAGCGGACGAAAATTAAAAATAAAATAGTTGCTTTTAGATTTAGATGAGAACCGCACTCATTATTCCGCCAAGGCGGCGATACTAGCCCCTATTTGTTCTCTGAACCGCTCGACTGTCTGTTTGCTAATCCATCGGCACCATGCTCCGGTGGATATGTGGTGGCATTCTTTTTGGGGCGAAAAAATCCATGAAACGGAAGTTCTATATAGTTGGTATTGCGAGTCTCGCGCTCGCTGTCGGATTGCTGTCTTCTTTTCCGGCCAATGCAGTCGTTTGCGGTTTGACCGGAGGATCAATTTTTCCTAATCCAACAGGTACGTGCGCCGAGGTGTCCGCCACAGTTTCTGATGGCTTTAGCGGTTCGGAAGGGACGCCAATTCCACCCAATTACGGTTACAGCCCCGCATCGGGGACTGCTTCCGTTATTGCCGGCGGAACGGGTGTTGATGCCAGCGCTAGTGTAACTGCCGAAATAGGTACGTTGCACTTGTTTGCAACTTCTTCGGATCTCGGTTCAAACGCGAGTTCATTTGCGGCTGCTCGTGCCAGCGCAGCATTTGCCGATACGGGCACAGTAACATTGCCTGGCGCCGCATTCGGAACGCCCCTACAAGCTATGGTCACCGTCGCGATCGAAGGCAGCCATACTTTAAATGCCGGGTTCGGACCTGACGTCCCTCATTTGAATGTGGGAAATTTCGGTACGGATTTTCCAACCGGGACTTACTTCTTCAATACAACTGTGGGAGCCGTAATAGCGCTCTCTTTGGGCTTGGAAATTTTTGCGGATTCTTCAACCTCCAGTACCATCAACACTGCTGACTATTCAAATACAGCGCAGCTATTCTTTGACTTTGCGGAGGCCGGTGCTTTCTTCAGCGCGGTCAGCGGGCATAATTACAGTTCGGCTGCAATTGGACCATCCGCTACCCCGATCCCGGCCGCATTACCACTTTTCGCAACCGGCCTCGGCGCATTAGGCCTTCTCGGCTGGCGCAGGAAGCGGAAACAATACGTCTGAGCAAATCGGTTTGTGGCCGGGAAACCCTCGGGCGAAAAGCTCGGGGGTTTTTTGTTGGCGCGGATGCCGCTCACAATGTCCACTATTGGCACAACAGCGGATATCAAAATGGTGCCGGTCAATGTCCGCTGATGATCCAAGGCGGACATTAAGCGGATTTCAAATATCAACGCGTGTGTCTTTTGAAATTACTCGCGGCTCAAAAACACTTTAAGGCCCCCATCGGATGAGTTGAGGAGGCACTAATTCGTTGACGCCCGCATGAGGGCATGAAAGCATCCAATCGTGGCGTGGAAGAAAGTTTGCCGGCTAGCGGTTGAGCGGCCGGCGACCGTATCAAAAGGATACTTTCCTGATGAAAGCGCTGCGTTGCCTCCTGGTGTTGCCCATTGCGTTTGCATTTTCGACACTGACTCTGGCGTCTGGACCGGCCACGGCCAGCGTGGTCAACTACAGTGTATCCGGCAGCTTCGCCAACGGCGCTACTTTCCTCCCCGGCAGCATCCTCACGATCGATACAACGGCCGGCACAGTCAGCAATTCCGATCTGCTGGTTTCTGCTGGAAACATAGGCACGCCTTCTCCAGCCAATACTTTTACCGACGCGAACATCAACCAGAATGGCTCATTTCACACCCCCTTCGATTGGCTTCTGGGGGACGGAACGGACCTGACGATGTACGGCGACCCTGTCAATGAATTCCAAAATTTCTCCCCCTCGGGAGGACCCGTTACACTGGTGACCTACCTCGGGCCCTGGGGGTTAAGCGGTGGATCCTTTAACACGGTGCTGACGCTGACACCGACGGCGACACCACTTCCTGCCGCCTTCCCGTTGTTTGCGTCAGGCCTCGCCACGATTGGTCTGCTCGGCTGGCGTAGAAAGCGAAAGCTCGCGGCTATCGCAAATTGACAGAACACGGATTGGGTTTCGGAGAGACCGCCGCGAGGCGGTCTTTCTTTTTTGCGTCGATCATGTCGCGGTGCATGAGTCTGCTTTAGGCACAAAGCGGACTTTCCAGGGCCGCCGATCATTGTCCGCTGTCGGGACAGGGGCCGACATCAAGATGTGAGGCCCTGTTGTCCGCCGACTTAGTGGAAAGGGCCGGATAGTTCTGAGCCGGCCCTTTACAACGCTCATCTGCTTGGCGCCCGCATCACTAAACCGTCATCTCGATTTGGGCGTGGTGTCGTCCTTATCCACTCCTTGGCCGGGGACCGATGTGTTGTCGCGGTCCGGCATTGTGGGACGCGTCGCGGTACCTGACCCCGTTGTGGTGCTTGGCGTGGTCATCGTGCCCCTCTCAGGCAGACCTTTTGTGTTTCCACTTTCCGAACCTGCCGAGGAATCCGTTGGTGACGATGACGTTGGGTTTACGCCGCGCCCGGACTGGTTCGCGGGTGCAGGTGAGCTTTGCGCAAACGCAGCAGTGGTTGGTCCGGCCGCGATGAGTGCTATTATGGCCAAACTCCGAAGTGTCATCTTTTGAAGTGTCATGTATTGATTTTGAAGTGTCATATATTGACCTCTGTGTCCGTTTCGTTGCATTGGGCCAACGTGACCCGCGCAGTGATGTTCCGATATTTCAAAACGTTGTTACGAAAGTTCCGGATCCACGACCGCCTCACCAGTGCGGTCGAGGTTCAAGTTCGGCCGGGTTCGCGGCGACTTGTAACGACTTGGAACGACTGGGAACGACTGGGAACGACTGGGAACATGTGAACA
>Ga0209647_1002600_pt1 | contig 14481 bp, 10 predicted proteins | sample GraSoi_2013_60cm_FD_185827 | JGI IMG/M metagenome (GOLD analysis project Ga0209647, IMG submission 185827) | Grasslands soil microbial communities from the Angelo Coastal Reserve, California, USA - Sample 9_17_2013_60cm (SPAdes) (version 2) | ecosystem: Environmental > Terrestrial > Soil >...
CGGTCTTTATGTCTGGGGAAATTGTGGAAGAGTAATTCTTGGGCTTTTGGGCCGCTGCGAAACCTATACCGCCAATTCGTCGCGCCAGCCGTCTTTCTTCATCTCCGCCTGGAACCAGCGATGCAGGTGCGTGCGTATCTCTGCCGGCACCTCGCCAAATTGGATTCCATGATGGCCTTCCCGGTTCGCCCACGCCACCCGTCCGGAAAGCTCGGCCTTCACGTCGCTTCCGGGAATGATGAAGCTCAGCGTCACCACCGCATCCTGGCTGAGCAGCTTGTGTACGGCAACCGAGGCCCCGCCCAGGCTGATGTTCAATAATGTCGCTTCCATTATTTCGTCGCCCGCCTGCAGGCTGATGGGCGCGCTGGTTTGCTTGCGATAATAACGTTGCTGCTCCGCGCACAGCGTCCCCACCGCCGCTCCCTCGGCTTCGCGATAGATCTTGAGCTTGCGCAACAGCGTCCGCCGTGAAATTCCCAGCGCCTCAGCTGCCTTGCCCTGGTTCCCGCCGCAACGCTCCAGCGCGTCAAACACAATTTGCTTTTCCAGATGGTCCAGGTCGCGGCTGAGCGGCGCTTTCGCGCTGGCCGCCGGCTGCAGGATCTGGTTCAGCTTCAGGTCTGCGGCCGTGACTTCAATATGGGCGTTTTTGGCCAGCATCACCGCGCGAAAGATTCCATTCCGCAGCTCGCGCACGTTCCCTCGCCATTCATAGCTGAGCAGCGCGGTTACCGCGTCATGGGTAAAGTGTGAGTCGGGATAATGTTGATGCAGGATCTGCTCCGCGATCCCCAGCAGGTCTTCCGGCCGTTCCCGCAGCGGCGGGATCTCCAGCTTGAACTCGGCCAGCCGGTGATAAAGGTCGTTGCGAAAGCGTCCGGCTTGCACCAGCTCTTCCAGATCCTGGTTGGTGGCCGCCACCACGCGCACGTCAACGTTGACTTTTTTGCTTCCGCCCAGCCGGTAGTAGGGCGCTCCATCCAGAATGCGCAGCAGCTTTACCTGTACTCTTGGGTCCAGGTCGCCGATCTCGTCCAGGAACAGCGTGCCTCCGTCGGCCATTTCAAAGTAGCCGATCTTCTGCGTGTCGGCGCCGCTGAACGCGCCTTTCTCGTAGCCAAAAAGTTCGCTCTCCACCAGGTGTTCAGGGATCGCCGCGCAGTTCACGTCAATCAATGGCTTATTGCAGCGCAGGGAATGGCTGTGGATGGCGCGGGCAATCATCTCTTTTCCCGTGCCTGTCTCGCCCACGATCAGCACCGCGGCCGGATGACAAGCCACCTGCTCCACCAGCTTCATCACCCGCTTCAACGCATCGCTGCGGACGATCTGGTTGCTCAGGTCACACGGATTCTGCACCACCGTCGCCAAACTGCTCTCCTTACATATGCGCTCGCTTGGGACCGAGCGCTGATACACCTTGTTATTGGCATGATGGGGCAAGTCGAGGCCAACGGGCAATCGGGAAGGCGGGTCCATTCATTACTAAAGTTCTTCACCTTCGACTTGACCTGCTCAAGATCGGGATAGACTGCGCCTCGAAGTCGAGGCCATTTTGGGAATTCGTCCCACTTCGCTGTGACAGTTTTGCTCATTTTTGTCATCACTGATGTGACAACACTGTCGCAGGCAGGTAAGGGATACGACCAAGGCGGTCCGGATAGGCGGCCGTAAATAGATGATCCTGAAGCGTTTACGAGTATGGATTTCTGGAGTTGTTTGGCACGGCAGTTGCCTAGCTATCTAGTGCGGAGGCATTTACCAAAGGTATGTCAAAGCAGGCTCGGACTTTCATTTTCGCTATGTGCATGGCAGGTCTCGCGACCGTCGTCTATGGCGGATTTGTCTGGAAGATCGATGACCCGCCGAAGTTCGCTGCCTATCTACTTACAGCCATTCTGGCCTCGCGCCTCAAGGTGGAACTGCCGGAGATTACCGGCACCATCTCAGTCAATTTCCTGTTTATCCTGATTGGCATTGCGGAGCTGACGTTTAGCGAAACGCTGGTTCTGGGCTGCTCCGCCATTGTGGTGCAGTGCCTGCTTACCCGGCGCCGCTGGCCGCGCCTGGAGCAAGTGCTGTTCAACGTGTCCGCCTCGGCGGTAGCCATCTGGGCGGCCTACTACATCTATCATGGGCCGTTGCTGACGCGCCTGCATGCGAATTCCGCATTCCTGCTGATCCTGTCCGCCGCCGTGTATTTCTTCTTTAATACATTGCCGGTTGCGACCATCATCTCGCTTACGGAAAACAAGGGCCTGCAAAAAATCTGGACCGACTGTTATTTCTGGTCGCTGCCGTACTATCTGGCCGGCGGCGCCATTGCCGGGCTTTTCGGATGGGTCAACAAAAACGTGGGATGGCAGCCCACGCTGCTAGCCCTGCCTGCCATGTTTGTGATCTATCGCTCCTACCGGCTCTATCTGGGCAAGCTTGAAAACGAGAAAAACCACGTAGCCCAGATGGCCTCGCTGCACATGCGCACCATTGAAGCGCTGGCGCTCGCCATTGAAGCCAAGGACCAGACCACGCACGACCATCTGGAGCGCGTGCGTGTTTACGCTGTTGCGGTGGCCAAAAAACTCGATCTTTCGCAAGACGAAGTGGAAGCCCTGCGCGCCGCCGCTCTGTTGCATGATATCGGCAAGCTCGCAGTGCCGGAGCACATCATCTCCAAGCCGGGCCGGCTGACGCCGGAAGAATTCGAGAAAATGAAGATCCACCCGATCGTGGGTGCGGAGATTCTGGAACGCGTCCACTTCCCATATCCCGTGGTCCCGATAGTCCGCAGCCACCATGAGCGCTGGGACGGCACCGGATATCCCGATGGACTCAGAGGTGAAGACATCCCGATTGGCGCGCGCATCCTTTCCGCCGTGGATTGCCTGGATGCGCTGGCCACAGACCGCCAGTATCGCAAGGCTCTTCCGTTGGACGATGCCATGCAATGGGTCGCCGACCAGGCAGGCAAAGCTTACGATCCAAAAGTAGTCGCGGTGCTGAAAGGGCATTACAAGGAACTGGAAGAGCTCGTTCATACGCAGTCATTGCTGCCGGACCGCCAGAAACTTTCTACTGACTTTAAAGTGGCGCGTGGCAAGGCCCCGGCCAGCGGCTTTGAAGTGGACAACGCCACTGAGCCTCTGAACCAGGCGGCGTTCCTCTCTTCGATTGCCGCGGCACGCCATGAAGCGCATACGCTATTCGAGCTCACGCAGGACCTGGGCAACTCGCTCAGTTTGAGTGAGACGCTCTCAGTGCTAAGCGAACGATTGAAGCGGTTGGTCCCGTATGACGCGATTGCAACTTACATTGTGCGCGGCGATGAACTGCTTCCCGAGTATGTGAACGGCGATAACTTCCGCCTCTTTGCCGCGTTGCGCATTCCGCTGGGAGAAGGCTTGTCAGGTTGGGTGGCGCAGAACCGCAAGCCCATGCTGAATGGAAATCCCGCGGTGGAACACGGTTATGTGAACGATCCAAGCAGGTTCAGCGCACTGCGCTCCGCCATCTCTGTTCCGCTGGAGGGTTTGCAGGGAGTGGTCGGCGTGCTTACGCTCTATAACTCCACACCTGACGCCTACACCTCAGATCATCTGCGGATTCTGTTGGCCATCAGCTCCAAGGTTGCGCTTTCAGTGGAGAACGCGCTGGCGTACCAGGAAGCTGAGAGTTCAGCCACAACCGATTATCTTACCGAACTGCCCAACGCGCGCTCGCTCTTCTTGCACCTGGACCGCGAATTGGCCCGTTGCAAGCGCCTGCAGACCTCGCTGACCGTAATGGTGTGCGATCTTGATGGCTTCAAAAAGATCAATGACCGCTTTGGCCACCTGGAAGGCAACCGAATCCTGCGGCATTTTGCTGAAACTTTGCAGGGTTCGTGCCGCGAATATGACTATGTGGCACGAATGGGCGGTGACGAATTTGTGATTGTCGCGCCCGGACTGAGCGCTTCTGCGGCGGAAGCGCGTGGCATCTGCCTGAGCGAGCTGGCCGGCAATGCCGGACGCGAGATTTGCGGCGTGGAATGGCTTTCTTTAAGCGTTGGTTGCGCCATTTATCCGGAAGACGGCGTTGACGCCGAAAAGCTGCTGGCTGAAGCCGACCGCCGCATGTACATACAGAAACAGGAACACCACAAGATCCTCAAAGTCTTCAACTCGCTCACAGATGTGCGGCGGCCAAAACCCGTGCGCGACGCGGTGGCGGGGTAATGCTTCGTTTTATCGGATGGGCCGCGCTGCGGTTGGCGGCGGTCATGCTCATGGCGAGCTTTGCGGGCGCCATGCTCATGCGTCTGGCTCCGGGCTTCACATCAGACGATCAGGAACTTAATTCCGGCCTTTCCACCCAAAGCATTCAGGCCATCAGGCAAGCCCACGTGGATGACGCCAACATCCCTCTTTTCTATGCACGATATCTGGCATCGCTGGTCAAGGGCGATCTCGGGACTTCGCGCGCTCTGAATCAGCCGGTCAAGCAACTTCTGCGCGAGCGGCTGCCGATAACGCTTTTCAATCTGGCTTTTGCGCTGGCCGTGGGATGGCTGCTTGGGCTGTTCTTGGCCATTGCCACCCAGACTCTGCGCTGGCGCGCGCTTACTTTCCTGGCCAATGGATTGAGTGGAACATTTATCTCCACCCCCGCCGCCGCGCTGGCGCTGGTCTTTCTGCTTTTACGATTGCCGCCTGCGTTTGCCGCTGCGCTGCTGGTTTTTCCCAAAATTTATCGTTACACACAGAACCTGCTGCAACAGAGTTCTGAAATGCCGCACGTTCTCACCGCGCGCGCCAAGGGCGCGGGCCCGCTAAGAGTGCTGGCGTGGCACGTTGCACCTGTCGCGCTGCCCCAGCTGATCGCGCTGATTGGAGTTTCCATCAGCATCGGCATTGGCGTGCTGCTGCCGATCGAAGTAGTGAGTGATGTTGCCGGCATCGGACAGCTTGCCTGGCAAGCCGCACAGTCGCGCGACCTGCCATTGCTCGTGAACCTCACCATGGTCGTGACTTTTGTGACCGTTTGCGCCACTTTGATTTCTGACGCTGCCCAGCGCGGCTTTACTCGGAGCGCTGCATGAAGAGCGTGCGCTATATTGCGATGGCGGTGCTGCTGGTTACGGCGTTGACCGTTCTTTTTGCCCATTATCTGGCTCCGTCGGGATATGAGCAGCAGTTTCGCGAGTTGCCGCAAGCCGGCCCATCAGCGCATCATCCGTTGGGAACTGACGAGCTGGGCCGCGACCGCTGGGCGCGATTGCTTTATGGAATGCGCGTTTCTCTAACCCTGGCGCCGCTGGCCGCGCTGTTCACCACCATGCTGGCAGGCCTGGTTGGCGGACTCGCAGGATATTTCGGCGGCTGGACCGAGCGCTGCTTCAAGTTTTTGATCGATTTTTTTCTCTCTGTGCCATGGCTCTTTCTTTTAATCACTGTGCGGGCTGCGCTTCCATTGAACATTTCTCCTCAGGCGTCAGTCACGGTGACGTTTGCTCTGCTGGGTTTGCTGGGATGGGCTGCTTCAGCGCGCGTGATCTGCTCCGGCGCCAAGGACCTGATGAAGTCAGAATTCGTATGGATGGCGCGGGCTTCCGGCTTCTCCGGCATGAAGCTGGTCCGTTTGCACCTGCTGCCGAACCTTCGCGGCGCGCTGCTGGCCCAGTTCTGGATTTCGATCCCTGTTTTCATCATTGCTGAGGCCAATCTAGGCGCTTTGGGGCTGGGCGTCGCCGAGCCTTTGCCCTCACTGGGCAGCCTGCTGCGTGAACTTCAGGATGCGGTCACGTTACGTCCGGAACCTTGGCGTTTACTGCCACTTGCGGTACTTATAGTGGTAATCAGTGCCTTCCAGGTCCTGCTCAACAAACAGGAGGTTCGCGCATGAAGCGCCTGCACTTGCTCTCTGCGATATTGCTACTGGGGTGCGTTGCCGCATGGGCCCAGTCCGGGGGAGAGCTGCGTTTTTGCCTGCGCTCTGAGCCCAAAACATTCAATCCGTTGCTGGTGGAAGATGACGCTTCAGAGACCGTCCGCTATCTGACTGGTGGAGTCTTGTTGAGGGTCAATCGACTCACATTGAAGGCGCAGCCTGAACTGGCAAGCGAATGGAAGGTTTCCGAAGGCGGCAAGCGTATTCGATTCAAGCTGCGCGAAGGTCTGAAATACTCTGACGGCACTCCTTTTTCTGCCGCAGACGTGGCGTACACGATGGAGCAATTGATGGATCCGGCGTTGCACTCCAGCACCGGAGACGCCTTCCGTTCCGGCGAGGGCAAGGTTTCTACACAGGTCATTTCGGCGAACGTAGTTGAGATAAGCTTTCCCGCGCCGGTGGCGAACCTGGTCAACCTATTCGATACGGTCGCTATCCTGTCGGCAAAATCTCCGCAAAAAGAAATGGCGGCGCTGGGGCCGTTCTATGTGGCTGAACACAAGGCTGGATCGTATCTTCTGCTCAAGCGCAATCCTTACTACTGGAAGAAAGATGCGGCGGGCAAACAGCTTCCTTACCTCGATGCCATCAGGCTCGACATTGAGCAGAACCCGGAAATTGAAGCCATGCGATACAAGCGCGGCGAAGTCCACCTGATCAATACGGTTACGCCGGCAATCTTTGAGAAGCTCTCCGCCGACAACGCCTCTGTGCGCGATGCAGGCGCTTCGACGGACACCGAGCAGCTCTGGTTTAACCAGGTCCCGAGCGCGCCCATTCCTGCATACAAGCTGGCATGGTTTACCTCTATGAATTTCCGACGCGCGGTTTCTGAGGCAATCAATCGCGCCGACCTGGCCCGCATCGTTTTCCGCGGACATGCGGTGCCGGCCATTGGAATCATCTCGCCCAGCAACAAGTTCTGGTTCAACAGCAACCTCAAACCTCATCCGTATGACACTGCAAACGCCTTGCACCGGCTCCAGCAAGAGGGCTTTCGCCTGGATGGCGAGACCCTTCGCGATAAGAGCGGCAACGCAGTGGAATTTTCCATCGTGACCAACGCCGGCAATCGCGCGCGCGAAAGCATGGCCACTATGATCCAGCAGGACTTGAAAAAAATTGGCATTAAGGTGAACGTTGTCACGCTCGACTTTAATTCGCTGCTGGAGCGCATGACCCAGAGCTATAACTATGAGGCCTGTATTCTGGGCTTCCAGAACGTTGAGCTGGACCCGAACTCACAGATGGCGGTGTGGCTCAGCTCGGCCGACAATCACCAGTGGAACCCCAGGCAGAAGTCTCCGGCAACAGCCTGGGAGGCCGAGGTGGACAAGCTGATGAAAGCGCAGGCCGCTTCCGGAGACGAGCACAAGCGCAAACAATATTGGGACCGTGTGCAGCAGATTGCCTGGGAGCAGGAGCCATTCATCTATCTCATCAACAAGGACGCGCTGGTGGCGATTGCGCCCACGGTGAAGAACACCGAGCCCAGCGTATTTCGTCCGCAAACATTTTGGAACGTGGAGATGCTCGCGCTCGCGCACTGAGAAACATATGGAGCTGCTCTCTCTTCGATTGACGATCAACTATAAGGACAAGCCGCCGGTGCTGGACGACTTGCGCCTGGATCTGCAACCGGGAGAAGTTTTGGGCCTTGTAGGACACAGCGGCTGCGGCAAGAGTTCTCTGGCGCTGGCGGTTCTTGGCCTGCTTGACCTGAAGGGCGGTAGGGCGCAAGGCTCGATCCGCTGGAATGGACGTGAACTGCTGACGCTTAAAGAAAGTGAATGGCGCAAGTTGCGCGGGAAAGAAATCGCCTTCGTGCCGCAGAGTCCCATGTCATCTCTGAACCCGGCCCTGCGTCTGAAAACGCAACTGGAAGAGGCGTGGAAGCTGCATGGCAAGGGCGGCCGCGCGCAAAAAGATGAAGCCATCTTTCGCGCCTTGATGGACACAAGCCTGCCCCCCACGGAAGAGTTTCTGCGCCGCTATCCTTCAGAGATCAGCGTAGGGCAGGCGCAGCGGGTGCTGATCGCGATGGCCATCCTGCACCGGCCCGCCTTGTTAATTGCGGATGAGCCGACCAGCGCGCTGGACGCCGTGACCCAGGCTGAGATACTTGCCTTGTTTGCCGACTTGAATCGCAGGCTGGGAATGAGCCTGCTTTTCATCTCCCACGATCTGCTCTCCGCCTATGGGCTGTGTCACCGCATTGCCTTGATTCACCAGGGCGCGATTGTAGAGTGCGACAAGCCGCAGGCGATCTTCTTCAGTCCGCAGCACGAATTCACCCGCAAGCTGATTGCGGCGTTGCCCTCAATCCCCGGCCCGGCCGAAATCGAAGAAGCTCTACGCTTCTCAGGATTCTAAGACCTTTCTATCTAATTTATTTTCAGCCGTTTACTGTCAAGTCTTGCCAAGTCTGTGACCCAGACAGGGCCTGTGAATGCAGGGATGTCGCAGCTGTCACACCCTGTTAAGCCTTTTATTTACTGATAGTTGGATGACTTTACCTAGGCTATTTTGTCACTTTTCGGGTCAGCAGTGTCACAGTTCTGTCGCTCATTCCTTCAGCAAGTCCAGCATAATCAATATGTTACGTAAGTACCTTTCTGGTTTCCCAATTGCAATAAAGAGAAGTGGAGGATCTAGGAATGTCTCTCAGAAACAAGGTTCTAGCATTTGCACTGGCTGCAGCCCTTGCCGTGGTAGCAGGGCGTACCCTCTCAGCAACAGCGTTACAGAACGCAGTCACCACGGTGGCCTCAGCGGTCTGGGGTTCCTAACTACAAATTCATAGATTAAGGATCCAAGAAACGCACCTCCGGGGTCAAAACATGAAACTTGACAAACGAAAATCTGTAACCGGTCAGAAACTGCGCTGGCTGTTCCATCTACTCGCGATTGCTGTGATGCTTACGTTGATTCCAGCGGCGGCGCACGCCGGTGGTGGGCACAAAAAGCTTGCGGACGATCTCTCCACCTTTCCTGTAAACGCTGATGGAACCGTAAGCGTGATTATCCAATTCAACCAAACACCCGAGGCGCGGCACTTTGAAATGATGGCGGCGCGCGGTGGACGGCTGAAATTTTCTCTGGAGCACATCAATGGCGCGGCCTATCGCATTCCAGTCAAAATGCTGAAGTGGCTGGAGAACCATCCTGACGTCGCTTATGTGAGTCCGGACCGGCCGAACAAAGTCGCATCTGACACCGATGTTGCAGCGGTGATGGATGACGTTGCCCGCCAGCAGTACGGACTGGATGGCACGGGAATCGGCATAGCGGTGATCGACAGCGGCGTCTTTAATCATGACGACCTGCAAAAGTCGAGCGGAGGTGGATCGCGCATCGTCTATAGCGAGAGCTTCATTCCAGGCGATCCGAGCACGAATGATGCTTACGGACACGGCACGCATGTGGCCGGAATCGTAGCCGGGAACGGCCATGACTCGGCCAGCGGCTATCCGACGCAGTACGTGGGCATCGCTCCGAATGCCAACATCATCAATCTCCGCGTGCTTGACGCCAACGGTTCCGGGACTGACAGCCAGGTGATCGCGGCCATTCAGCGCGCAATTCAGCTTAAAAACACCTACAACATTCGCGTCATCAATCTCTCGCTGGGACGTGGCGTTTTCGAATCTTATACTCTTGACCCGGTATGCCAGGCGGTGGAAGCGGCGTGGCAATCGGGCATCGTAGTGGTGGTGGCCGCAGGCAACACCGGACGCGACAACTCTTATGGAACCCAGGGGTATGCCACCATCAACGCTCCGGGTAATGATCCGAACGTGATTACCGTGGGCGCAACCAAGACCAACGACACTAACACCCGCCTGGATGACACGGTTGCCAGTTACAGTTCCAAGGGACCCACGTTGCTCGATCATGTGGTGAAACCGGACCTGGTGGCGCCGGGCAACCGGATCGTCTCGCTGGCATCGCCGGGAAGCAATCTGGTTTCGTCGATCCTGAGCCTGAACGTTCAGCCCATCACAACCTGTATTCTGAGCTGGCTGGGGAACAATTGCACCACAGGCGTAAGCGGAAAATACATTCGGTTGAGCGGCACCAGCATGGCCACTCCGATTGTTGCCGGGGCCGCGGCTCTGATGCTGCAAAAGGACCCGACGCTTACCCCGGACACCATCAAAGCGCGGATGATGAAGACCGCGTGGAAGGGCTATCCTGGAAACAGCTGGGCCTCTGACGCAAAGGGGCGCAGTTATTTCTCGCAATATGATGCGTTTACCATCGGCGCGGGCTATCTGGATGTTTACGCTTCGCTGCGCAACACTGACGTGGTGAATGGCGGCGCCTCTTCTCCAATCGCCTATCGTACGACGACCGGCAAGTATGGCTTAAGCAACAGCCAATCGATCACGTGGGGCAACAGTATTACCTGGGGCAGCTCCATCGTCTGGAGCGACTCGATCGTATGGGGCATTAACTGCGTCGGCGATGACTCCATTATCTGGGGAGATTCGATTGTGTGGGGAGACACCACACTCTCTGCGAACAGCATTATCTGGGGTGAATCGATCGTCTGGGGCGCTGATTCTATCGGCGGCCTGAGCGCCGGAGAGGACGGGGAGAACTGAGTATGCCAAAGTCATTATCAGCGCGATTGTACGTGGCGTTTGTCATCATTTCAGGTCTCCTGGTACTTGGTGATGCGATTCTCAACGCCCACTCATTAATCACAGCACGCTTTGTTGCGCTCGTGGTGCTGGCGAGCCTGGCGGCAAGGCTGAAGGTCAAGCTGCCCGGGATCACTGGAACCATGTCAGTGAATCTGCCATTCATTTTGCTGGCAGCGGCACTCATGGGAACAGCAGAAGCGCTTACGGTAGGGTTCATCAGCACGTTTGCACAGAGTCTTCCGCGAGGAAAACAAAAATTCAATCTGGTGCAGGTGGCCTTTAACTGCTGCGCTATAACACTGGCGGTGGCCGCTGCCCGGACGATCTATGCGTTGCCTGGGTTAACGTTACTGGTTGCCTCACCGGCCTTACGCCTGGCAATTGCCGCAGCCGGTTATTTCCTGGCCAATAGCATCGCGGTCGCCCTGGTGATCTCGCTCACTGAGGCGGTCAATCTGGTACGGACCTGGATGGAGATGTTCCAGCTTTCGTTTCCATGCGTGGTGGCAAGCGCGGGCGTCGCCGGCGTGGCTTTGACGATCGGACAGGAAATTGGCTGGCAGGTACCGCTGGCCGTGCTGCCGATCATGCTGGGAGTCTTTTTCTCCTACCGTCGTTACTTTGCGGCGACTGCCGCGGAGGCGGCTTTGGGAGTGCAGATGGAACACAGCCAGGCCACGGCGGGAGCCAGGATCTAAAGGCTTAGCTTTGGCCCGGCGAGGCGTTTCGCCGGTAAAAATTGACATGGTTCGGTAGGGATAAATGCAGCGGTCAGCCGTGAGGCAGGCCGCTGTTTTTGTTTTAGCATAGTGGCAGTCCATGCTTTCGGGTTTTCAATGCGCCGGTTGTGGTGAATGGAATGAGACACAGGTAGACTCCTCCGGCGGAACGCGCCAAAGCTACGTAGAAGACTGCCAGGTCTGTTGCAAACCCAATATGCTGCACGTCACGTGGGATACCTCGGCCGGCGAATACACCATCAGCGCAGAACTGGAGTGATCTGCAATATGAGATGATGCAGAAGAGATCCTGGTGAAAAAGCGTGTCATCCTTTACCTCTGAACTGACCCAGAATTGCGCTCGTTGCGCCCGCCCGCTACCGGCGGAAGCGTTGGAGTGTCCGCAGTGCCGCACGCTGGTCCACGGTGACCGGATGGAGCAACTTGCCGCTCATGCCCGGTCGCTGGAAGCTCACGGAGAGTTTGAGCAGGCGCGTGAGCGCTGGCTGGCTTGTCTACCACTCCTGCCGTCCAAATCACAGCAGGCTGCATGGATTCGCGACCACGTGCGCGAATTGGAGGCCGGACATACATCACCGCAGTCAGCTCAACACGCCTCTCAGGCCGGGGCCAAATGGGCTAAACGCCTGGGGCCATTGGCGCCGATCGCGCTGCTGCTGGCCAAGTTCAAGACGTTTTTTCTGGCGATCTTCAAATTCAAGTTTCTGTTCAGCTTTGCGGCCTATATCGGGCTTTACTGGGCGCTGTGGGGGCCGAAGTTCGGTATTGGCTTCGCCATGCTGGTTTTTATTCATGAAATGGGGCACTTCATCGATATCAAGCGCCGGGGTCTGCCCGCGGATATGCCTGTGTTTCTCCCGGGATTGGGTGCGTACGTCCGATGGAAGGCCTTGGGCGTCACCCTGGAGACGCGAGCGGCCGTGAGCCTGGCAGGGCCGCTGGCCGGCTTTCTTTCCGCGGCGGTTTGCGCTGTGCTCTGGTACAAGACCGGCAATGGAATATGGGGCGCGCTGGCCAGAACCGGAGCATGGTTCAATGCGCTCAATCTGGCGCCCATTTGGATTCTCGATGGGGGCAACGCGGCGTATGCGCTGAGCAAAGGACAACGAGCTGTGATCCTGGTGGTGAGCGCAGCGCTGGGATACGCGCTCTGGGAGCCGGTGTTCTTCCTTGTCACGGCCGGCGCTGCCTGGCGGCTCTTCACCAAAGACGCACCGGAAGAGCCAAGCAACTTCATCACAGCATACTTTGTGGCAGTGCTTACGGCGCTTGGCATGGTGTTGTGGCTGGTGCCTGCCCATGGAACGGGTTTGCGCTAGCCCCGGCAAATTTCAGGAAGCTGTTCGTTTCCGGTAAAGAGCTGGTTATAATTCGCTGAAGCCGGAGGTTCCCATGCGCCCGCATAATCGCGTGCCGCACCTACGGTGCTCGTCTTTCTTACCCCGCTAACCCACCGTTGGCGCGGTGGGCTAACTCTCGGCGCGCCTCCGGCGCTGTTCCATTGTGTGTTGTACTTCGTGGTGAGCCGGTCGGGCTCGTTTCAGCACAGGGTCCGAGGTGCTATTGGATCGGAGTTTGGAGAGCCTTTTTTGGGCCGGCCGAGTCTCTTTTTCCCTTGACGATTCGTAGTTTGTTTGCTATGTTTAAAGTGAGTTCCGCCGGGTGCGGCGCTGCCGGAACCAGCAAGATGGGGAAGTTACCCGAAACAGCGTAACCATCAGAAGAGCGTCCGCCAGGGCGAAAGCCGGTTCTCACCCCAGCAAGCCGAAATCGGGGCTGGGAAGGGGGCCGGGTAAGCCGGTTGGCCTGCGCCTTCATCGTGAAAGCAGCAGCCAGGCAGCTGGCAGGGCTTTTTTAAGCTGCTTTCATCCTTTACGCTATAAGTGTGCCCGGACGAATCGCCGTGATCGCCGACATCGCGCGTGATCCCACCCCACCGAGCCAAAAACGGGCTCGCCGGGGACCCCGGTGATCGCCGTGATCGGAAAAGCAAAAAATCTACAAAGCTGAACCGAACACCAAACCCACAGGCAAGAGTGCCTGTGCCGCAAAATCAAGAATTGAAAATTTAAACAGGAATTAAGTCGCAGGCGAGGGCGCCTGCGGTCCACAGGTTTTGAGAATCGAGCCATCCATAAATCTGGGGTGGCTTTTTTATTGGAAAAAAACAGAGGAGAAAAGGACATGTCAAAAGAAGAGGTGATTACGGCAATACGGACCAGCGCGGAAGAGTTGGGGCGCATTCCAACGGTGGCGGACCTGAAAGAGCTGCGGAAGATCAGCTTGCGAACGGTACGACGTTTCTTTGGCCGGTACGCGGAGGCGTTACGGGAAGCCGGGTTCGATCCGCATGGGCAAGGATACAAACTGGACCTGGCAACGCTGTTTGCCGACTGGGCAGCGGTGGCGCGGCGGGCAGGGAAGATTCCCAGCCTTCTCACGTACAGCAAGCAGAGCCGCTACAGCGTGGGGCCTCTGCTGACGCGGTTTGGAGGATGGACGGAGGTCCCGCGCGGGCTGCTGCTGTTTGCCCGAGAGAAAGGCCTGGAACAGGAATGGGGAGACGTACTGGAGATGATCGAGGCGCACGAGAACGTAAACCGCTGCGCGGCCAGGATATCGAGTACGCCGAACGGGAAATGCAGGAAGGCCGGGCCTGTATATGGAGCACCACTGACGTGGTGGACGCTGATGCATGCCCCGATAAACGAGATGGGCGTGGTCTATCTGTGCGGAGTGCTCTCCGGGCAATTGGGTTTGGTGGTGACGAGAATCCAGCAGGGATTTCCCGATTGCGAGGTGATGCGCGAGGTGGAAAGCGGAAGGTGGCAGCGCAGACTAGCGGAGTTTGAGTATGAAAGCCGGAACTTTTTGATTCATGGGCACGATCCGGAAGAATGCGACATGATCATTTGCTGGGAGCATAACTGGCCGGAGTGTCCGGAGTGGATCGAGGTGGTGGAGCTGAGGAAAGTACTCAGCAATCAGCAGTCAGCGTTTGGCCAGGCAATGATTGCCGCGGGTTTGCGCAGATGAGATAGAAAAAGAGCAAAATCTTACCGCTGATGAACGCGGATAAACGCGGATCAGGAAAAACCTACCACGGAGGCACGGAGACACGGAGAACAACAAAGAGTGGGATCGGGGGATCGCGCGTG
>Ga0209647_1002601_pt1 | contig 14481 bp, 13 predicted proteins | sample GraSoi_2013_60cm_FD_185827 | JGI IMG/M metagenome (GOLD analysis project Ga0209647, IMG submission 185827) | Grasslands soil microbial communities from the Angelo Coastal Reserve, California, USA - Sample 9_17_2013_60cm (SPAdes) (version 2) | ecosystem: Environmental > Terrestrial > Soil >...
TCGGTGGTGCTCCCATGCTGCCAGTCTACCACCGCTTTAGTTCCTTGCGCTGAGATCAGTAGGTCTGCGAGTATTTCCCGCTCCCTTACAATTTTACTAGATTGACCCGAAAAATCGGCTCTCGCTGGAGCGACAGCGAGCGAGAGCGAGCGAGACAGCAAATTAAGTAATTTTACCGAACTATTCCGCACGAAGCCGCTTGAATCCCGGAAACGTAGTATGAGCAAGTAAGCAGCGTAAAAACTCATTTGCGCCCCGCTGCTCTCGCTGGAGCGTAATGAGCGAGAGCATGGCCCACATAAAAGGAAGCGACCGGTATATTGGATATACCGGTCGTATGCTTGGTCACCAAGGAGTCAAGCGGCGTAGGTGCGTGACACAGACAGTAGGTTCTCGCGTCGCCATGCTGACGCCGACATCAACTGTGTCTTCCCGCTCGATCGTCTGCGCGAGCTAGCCGCCGAAGGGGGTGATCGGCGGCGTGGCCGATAGGCATCTCGGCTTCATGGGCTATACCCAACAGCTACGCGACCTGTACGAGCGCGCCGCGCCCGAGATGGCGAAGGTGATCGAGCGCTCGCGTGCCGACGCCGTGCTGTTGACCGCCGGCTGACCGCTCTGCCATCGCACGGTCGTGGCGATTCAGCGTGAGATCGAGATGCTTGGCCTGCCGACGGTGCTGATTACCCTTGTGCCACGGGCCTCGCGCGAGATGGGTCCGCCGCGCGCCATCGCGCCCGCCGGCTTTCAGTTGGGTGACTCGCTCGGCGGACCAGGGCAGGTCGCGCTTCAACGTGCGGTGCTGCTGGACGCGCTGCGCCGCTGGGAGGCGCGCGAGGAGCCGGGCAACATATGGGAGATCACATACCCCGACTATGTCTCTGATCCGGCGATTCTCCACGGCGGCGAGATCGTCCACGACGAGTAGGAGCGCGCGAGCCTGGTCTCGTGCTCAGGACGTGTGCATGAGCATGGCTATGGCGAGCCAGGGCACAATGAAGCTGGCCCAGGCAAGCGCGACCGCCACAAGGACCAGCCCACGCCGCCGTATACCCTGAGTTGCCGGTATGCACAGGGCGGCGGCCAGCACGGTACCGCTGACGATCCGGGCATGGGCGAGCAGGTCAGCAAAGGAGAGCGGCGCCAGCATCACCGAGAAGAGCTGGACGTGGAGCAGCACGGACCAGATTTCGACGGAGCGTTGGCCGTGTCGCAGAGCGAGCAGCGCGAGTGCGGCAAAGAGCAGGCTTGGCACGACGATCGCTTCGATGCCGACGATCTCATAGCCGCTCCAGGGCCAGCGTGCGAGTAAGCCTCCGAACGGGATGACCACGGGAAGCACAGTGTCAGGTACGCTCAGGGTGCCGAGCCAGCGCCAGAGAAACAGCTTGTAGAGCGCGAAGGGAGCGCACGCGATGAGCAGGAAGAGGATCGTGCGCCGCACTCCAGCGCCCAGCGGTTTGGTCCGCAGCAACAGCGCCATGGCATACAGCAGCGCGAAGACGAGGGTTGTCTCACGCGTGAGCGACGCGAGCGCAAACACGCCAGCGGATGAAATAGCGCGGGTGAGACTGTTGTGCGGCCCGTAGTCGAAGAGATAGACCGCCAGGGCGACTAGGCCGTACGCCAGCGGCTCGGTCAAATCATGGGCGGCGGCCAGCACCAGGCCTGGATAGCAGCCGTAGAGCAGCGCATACCAGGGAGATACCTGACGGCGGGCTAGCCACGCCGCCACGGCAAGGGTGCCACCGACGACGGCGAGATAATTCACCAGGACGAGCGCGTATGGGATGACGGCGGGTTGGCCGAGTGCCAGCATGCGCGCAACCAGTGGATAGAGGATGCGCATGTAGCGGTACGGAGGCACGTCGATGCCGACCAGGGTACCGGGATTGAGCGCGATGCGATAGCAAAATGTACCATCTTCGCCGTACAGGTGATCGGGCGCGTGGCCGTTGACGATGTAGAGCGTCAGCCACAGCGCGTAGACAACTGCAACGGCGCCGGCCACTGCTACAGGAGACATGCGCGCGTGGCGTGCCAGCGGGAGACGTTCAGGTGAGGCGGTCGTGGTGGATGGGAGCGTTACGGTCGCCGGTTGGTGCCGTGCCATACCTCGTGTCGCCCCCACCTAGTGCGTGTAGCGCTTCGACCCATGTGCCTCACCAGGATATACACTGGCGTCAAGCGGCGCCACCTCATGGCGCCGATGTTGTAACACTGGGGTAGTCCACGCGCGGGCGCGGCGGCTTGTACATCGGAGTAGAAGTCCCGTGAATGAGACGGGATGCGTTTCGATACCTCTCCCACGCAGTGGATTTCAGCCCCCATCCCGTACCGTTTGCCGGCACTTGACTTGATGTGAGACGCACCGCCAGCGCCGGTGGTGAGGTCGTCGGAGTGGAGGAATGCGACATGCGCCAGGCGTGCGCACGATCAGCCGTCGCTCCACTCGGCGACTACCTGCTCGATGGCCCGTATCTCCTCGTCGCTAAGCCGCCAGTCGAGCGCAGCGGTCATGGCGCGCGCCTCGTGCGCATTGCGCACGCCCATAATGGCGCCCGTCAGCGCCGGCGTGCGCAGCACCCAGGCAATCGCCAGCTCGGCCATCGTCCTGCCGTGGGCCGACGAGATCGCGCTGAGCCCGGCGCGCACGCGCACGAGTCGCGCGTAGGCCGGCTTCTGCGCGAAGGGATGCCGCCGGCGAAAGTCCTGTGGGTCGAGGCGGTCCAGGAGGAAGCCATCGGTGAGGAAGCCGCTGGCGAGCGGCGACCAGGCGAGCACGCCGATGGCGTGGCGCTCGGCAAACGGCAGCACGTCCCGCTCGATCTCCCGGTGCAGTAGGCTGTATTGCTCTTGCAGCGACGCCACCGGACCCACCGTCAGCGCCCGCGCCACCAGCTCCGGCGGATGGTTGGACAGGCCGCCCCAGCGCACTTTTCCTTCGGCGATGAGCTCCTGCATCGTGTCCCACGAGCGCTCGATGGGCGTTGCGGGGTCAGGATCGTGAAACTGATACAGGTCCACATGATCGGTGCGCAGGTTGCGCAGGCTCGCCTCGATCTCGCGACGGATATTCGCCGGTGAGTGGTCCTCGTGCCAGCCCCCACCGTCGTCGCGCACGGTGCCGCATTTCGTGAAGAGATAGACCTGCTCACGCCTGCCGGCGAGCGCCTCGCCCACCAGTCGCTCCGCCCGGCCCCAACCGTAGAACGGCGCCGTGTCGATCCAATTCACGCCTGTATCGACCGCTGTTTGGATGGCACGGATGGCGTCGCCTTCGTCCTGCGGTCCCCAGTTGATGCGCCACTCCGCTGTCGAGCCGATCGGCGCCGTGCCGACACCGACACGCGTGATCTCCAGATCGCTTTGGCCAAGCCTGGCCCGCGCAAGCTGCATCTTCCACCTCCCGGCGCGGCATTGGCCGTCAGCGCCGCGCACAGCAACCGTACCGCGCCCGCGCGCCCTCCGCATCCGCCATTGGGACAGCGTTCGCGCTGGACGCTGGTACAGGCTGGTTACGGCATCCGATTGAGTTGCTGGCGGCTCTGCGCTGAGGCGACCATGCTCAGGAATGGGCGCGCTGCGTACCCGCCGCCTCAAACGATGCCGCGCGTGCCTGCGACGTGTGTAGCAGCTCAGGCGGTACCACTCTCGCCCCGCCGATCGCGCCAGCGTAGATCGCCGCTTGCGCTGCCTCCTCTACGATCACGTTCACCTGCGCCGCCAGCGCCGGTGTCGAGTGGAAGCAGAGCACGCCGTGGTTGGCCAGCAGCACCGCCTGCGTCTTCGGGGTCAACTCGCGCTTGATATTCTCCAGCGCCTGCGCGGAGCCTCGCGCGCCGTAGGCTGCCAGCGGCACACCGTCCTCCAGTCCGAAGATGCCAAACGCCTCGGTCCACCCCTCGATGGGCTTGTTGGCGACCGCGAACGCGGTGGCGAAAGGCGCGTGGGTATGCAGCACGCAGCCCGTCTCGGGCCGCTCCTGATAGAGCAGCGTGTGCATAGCGACGACCGCGGCAGCCATCGGCGGGACCTCGCCCTCCAGCACGGTGCCGTCCAGCGCGAGCCGCGCCACGCTCGCAGCCGCGAAGTCGCGCAGCGACGGCCCCGCCGTATAGAGCATCTCGTCACGGCCGGGAATGCGGATACTGATGTTGCCGTGGCCAGAAAGCGAGAGCGCCCCGCTCTGCGCAACGCTGTTAGCCGTCTCCACAAGCTGATCCCGGAGCTGCTGATTCGTCGATGACATGGTTTCGTGCCTCCTCCAACGACTCGGCCGGTGCGGGCGCCACATGTGGTAGCGCCCGCTATGTAGTAGAGCCTGTCGCGACCCTGTGTGGGAAGGGTGAGTACGAGAACACACGGCTACGTCCCAGGCTCGCCGCGCGACCGAAGCCGTCACGAGTGCGCGAATCCCTCACGCCAGGCAAAGATCGCCGCCTGCGTGCGGTCCGCCACCTGCAGCTTGCCCAGGATGTTGTTGACATGGCTCTTGACTGTGCGCTCGCTGATGACCAGCCGCTCGGCAATCTGGGCATTGGGCAACCCATCGGCAATCAGGCGCAGCACCTCACGCTCGCGCTCGCTCAGTGCGGCATAGAGCAGGCGCGTCTCCTGAGAGGCGCCGTGCAGCTCCTGCACCAGCCGCGCCGCGACATGGGGATGCAGTACCGCCTCGCCCCTGGCCGCCTTGCGAATGGCCTCCGTCAGCTCCTCCAGCCCCACGCTTTTGAGCAGGTACGAGAGCGCGCCCGCGCGGACCGCCGGATAAATGTGCTCGTCCTCGTGATACGAGGTCAGCACGATCACCTGCGAGCGCGGGCTCTGCTGCTTGACGAGCCGTGTGGCCGCCACGCCGTCCATTTCGGGCATGACCAGGTCCATCAGTACGACATCCGGCGCGAGATCCGCCGCCAGCAGCACCGCCTCGCCACCCGAGCCGGCCTCGCCCGCCACCTGGAAATCACCCTCGGCTTCGAGCAGCGCGCGGATGCCCCGGCGCACCACGGCGTGATCGTCCACGATCAGCACAGTGATCGGCTCATTCATGCTCATGCGCCACCTCCAGCGCCGCGGGCAGACTGGCACCGGCCAGTGGCACGCACGCCTCGACACACGTCTCGCCCGGCGTGCTCGCGAGCACGAGTGCGCCGCCCAGCGCCTCCACCCGCTCGCGCATGCTCGCCAGCCCCATCCCGGTGCCCTCTGCCGCCGCCACGTCGAAGCCGTCCCCGTTGTCGCGCACACTCAGGCGTAGCTGCTCGCCCTCCCATGCGAACTGGACCTCGACCCGTGAGGCGTTGCTGTGCCGGGCCACGTTGGCCAGCGCTTCCTGGGCCACTCGCAGCAACGCGTCTTCCACCTCCAACGGCGTGGCGCGCTGGCCCTGAGCGCGTACGTCCACCGCGATGCCCGTGCGCGTCGCCCACTCCCGCGCGACCTCTGACAGTACGGCCAGCAGCCCTTTGTCGGCGAGGGCGGCGGGGCGGAGCGCCCGAATCAGTGTGATCAGCTCTTGCTGGGTCTGCTCGGCAAGCCCTTCCGCGTCCTGGAGGTGCTGCTTGGCGATGGCGGGATCGCGATCCACCTGCTTGCGCGCGGCTCGCACCAGCAGCGCGTTGGCGAAGACGTGCTGCTTCACGGTGTCGTGCAGCTCGCGCGCGAGCCGATTGCGCTCCTCCACCACCGCCAGCTCCTGCCGTGTCGTGAGCAGCGCCTGCAGCTGCGCGGCCATGCGGTTCAGGTCGCGCGCCAGCTGGCCAAGCTCGTCGCGCGACGCGTCGCGCGCCGTGGCGGCGAAGTCGCCGGCGCTCCAGGCTTCCGCCGCTCGCGAAATACGGCCCAGTCGCCGGGCGAGATTGAAAGAGACAAGCACGCCGGTGAGCGTGCCCACCAGCGCCGCCAGCACGACGAACAGCACGCCGCTGTTGATGTTGTTGTCCCCCACCTGGTTGAACCAGCGCACGAGCGGATTGTCCCGAAAGTCGCCGAACGGCCCGTTGAACCGGCCGACATAGGTGCCGATAAACGCGGCGGCCAGGGTCGCCACGAAGTAGGACGCGGACAGCCGCCAGAAGAGGCCGCCGTAGCGCCGTTGATGCTCGCTCACAGGCCTCCCCCGCCTTCTGGGGCCACGACTACGACTATTCGTAGCGCAGCATGTCGACAACGCGCACCCGGGCGGCGCGCCAGGTCGGCGCGACGCTCGCCAGCGTCGCGATGAGCATGATCGCCGCCAGCATCACCACGAACGCGAGTGGATCGAGATAGAAGTCTACCGGCATCACCTGCCAGGCGAACGTCTGCACGAAGGCGTAGGCCAGCGGCAGGCCGAGCAGCGCGCCCGCGCACCAGGCGATTGCGCCGAGCGCCAGGCTCTCGACCCAGAATACCTTCGCCACACGCCGCCCGCTGGCGCCCATCGCGCGCAAGAGGCCGATCTCGCGCCGCCGCTCGAGCACGGAGGCCACCAGCGCGTTGGCCAGCCCCAGCACGCCGACTGCGCCTACGATCAGCGCCAAGGCGTAGAGCAGATAGTAGAGGATGGTGGCGTCGCCTTGCCGTCGCGTCGTGTACTCGTGCACCGTGTCGATGGTGCCGCCGTTTCCTGCATAATACCCCGGGTCGTCGCTCGATGCGCCGGCTGGATTCACGACAGCGCTCACCTGTGCCGCGAGCTGATTGACGGCGGCGAGCGAGCGGTCGCGCGCCTCGACGAGAATCGAGTCGGTACCGGTCGTCGCCTTGTCGGCCGGAATCCCGCGCAGTTCGTAGAGCGTGTTGACGGGCATGACCGCGGCGCCGATCCATCCCAGCACGTCGATGGACTGCCTGAGGGTGCCGATCACCGTCAGCGTCATTTGCGTGCGCGAGCCGAAGTTGTTGGTGAGCGTCAGCGTGTCGCCCACCTTCAGGCCAGTTTTGCGCGCGGCGGCGTCGCTGAGCAGCACGACGTTCGTGTCGCCGGGCTGCAGCCAGCGCCCACTGGTCAGCTGATAGTGATAGACCTGTGTGTCAGGCTCGTAACCGGCGACTTGCAGGGTGCCCCACGGCGTGGCGGCGTTGGTGCCGCCGGAGCGCTCGACCTGCTGGAGGTTTGGCAGGGCGCGCAGCTGGCCGCGGATCGTACTGTACGTCGCCAGGTCGTTGAAGTTGACCGTCATATCGGCGGCAACAGGGGCGCGCACCGCGCCGATGGTGCCGTTGACGGAGGTGGCGGCGGTCTGCACCACCAGGAAGCACGCGGCGGCGAGCGTCAGCGTCGCGAGCGAGAGCGCCGCGCGCCAGCGCTTGCGGAAGAGCCCGCGCAGGCCCAGCCATGTCGTCTGCGAGATCCAGGTCAGCCGCCGGCCGAGCCGTGCGAGGACGCCCCGGCCCTGTCCCGTGCCGACGCCGTACGCCGAGAGCGCTTCACGCACTGTTATGCGCGTGCCATTCCACAGAGGCACCAGCGCCGCCACGAGCGGCACACCGAGGCCGACGACGAGACTCAGCGCGACCACCCATGGCGCGACGGCGAACGGCCCTAGCTCGAGCGGGATCTGCGGCGCGAGGGTAATGGCGAGCTGGTTGCCGAGGTACAGCCCTAGCGCCAGCCCCGGCGCCGCTGCCAGCACGGCGTACAGGCCGACTGTGACGAGGTAGCCGCGCATGATAGCGCCGCGCGTCCCCCCCAGCGCCTTCAGCGTGCCGATGATGGCGGTCTGCTCCGTGACCAGGGTGGTGACGGTGTTGAGGATCAAGAGCGTGCTCAAGACCACCGCCACGAGCGCCAGCGTGCGCAGCAGCGCGAAGACGCCGTCGATGGTGCTGAGCGTCGACGCATCCACTTTCGGTGCGAAGCCGGTATCGAGCACCGTCACGCCATGCGCGCGCAGCACCTGCTGCAGCGCCGCCACCGCCGCGCTCTCCGCCTGGGCAGCAGAGTTGGCGAACGTGACCTGGATGTGGTGCTGAAACACCGGCACCTGTTGCCCATCCGGCCGGGTGTCCACCGGATTGCCCAGCGTGGCGACCGCCTGCTGGAGCCCGGCATCGCTCATGTAGCCCAGCGCATCGCCCGTCGCGGCAGGATTCCTGCCGGGCGTGCGTGCCAGGCCGACCACGCGCAGTTGAGTCTCATGGTTCGGCGCATGCAACGTCACGACGTCGCCAATGTTCACACTGTGCAGGCTGCGGTCACCCTGCTCCATGACGATCTCGCCGGCGCCGGGATAGCGCCCGGCAGTCAGTTGGAACGATGTGATCGCCACACGCTGGAGATCGGGAAAGCTGAAGAGGTCGATGCTGACGTCGCAGCGCGTGCCACTAAGCTGCCAACAGGCGCTGAAGCTCGACACATACTGCGCTGCCTTGACGTTGGGGACTGAGCGCACCTCGGACAAAACGGCTGGGTCGAGTTTATCCACAAGCAGTTGGTAGTCTGGCTGCGTTGCCTGATAGCCGAGCGTGAAGGCAAATGCGTTGACCAGCGTATCGTCGGTGACGTTGATGGTCGTGAGGCCGCACACGCCGATGAAGATTCCCAAAGCCACCAGCAGCGTGCGCCCCTTGCGGCGCGTCACGTCCGCCAGCGACTTGCGCAGGCTCGCGCCGAGTAACCGGCTCATTGTGCCACCTCCATCATCGCGACCGTCCCCTGTTGTGCGACGATGCGCCCGTCGAGCAGCTCGATACGCGCGCTGGCGCGTGCCGCGAGCGCGCGGTCGTGGGTCACGTAGATCACCGTCTTGCCGCGCTCGGTGAGGCCGGCCAGCGTATCGAATACCTGGTGTGCCGTCTTCGAGTCCAGGTTGCCGGTCGGCTCGTCGGCCACCAGCACCGGTGGGTCGTTAGCGAGCGCCCGCGCGATCGCCACCCGCTGCTGCTGCCCGCCCGAAAGCTCGCTGGGCAGCCGGCGCAGATACTCCGCAAGGCCAACCACCTCCAGGCAGCTCAGCGCGCGCTGGCGCCACTGCCCGCGTGGCAGTCCACCGCCGCCGCCCAGCTCGAGCGCCAGCAGCACGTTCTCCAGCGCCGTCAGCGTGGGGATGAGCTGGAAGAACTGAAAGACGATGCCCACATGGCGGCCGCGCCAGCGAGCCAGCGCGTTTTCGCTGCGCGCGCGCAGCTCGTCGCCGGCGAAGATCACCTTCCCACTCGTCGGCCGGTCGATGCCTGTCAGCATGTTCAGCAGCGTCGACTTGCCGCTGCCAGACGGTCCGTTGATAGCGAAAAGGCTGTGCCGGAGGATGCTGAAACTGACGTCGTCGAGGATGACGGTCCGCTGCGCGCGCGTGGCGATGACGCGCGTGAGATGCTCGACCTGGACGAGTGGCTTTGCCGTCGGGTCGAGCGCGGTGGAATGCACTGACGGAGTCGGGTACATGAGGTACCTCCTTAGGCTGCTCTGAATGAGGCGCCACCTGGAACGCCGCTGCTGCACGTGATTGCAATCGCAGTATGCCGGGCAGAGAGCGCCCGCGCATCGTACTTGAGGTGGATTGCGCGCTGTCCGCAGGGTGGATTGCGTGGCCGCATGCGAGCGCGGCGAACCGCATGGCGCACGACCGTGCTTGCCAAGCGCCCACCCGAGCGGGTACAGTCTCAGCGGTACCGGCCAGTGGAAGGCACGAGGAGGGCGAAGGAGCATGGGTGACGACCCGCGAATGTGGCAGGCAGTCGAGCTGACGACGGCGACCTATGACAAGGTCGCGCGCAACTTTGCCGAGCGCAACGAGCAGATGCGGCCAGCGTGGGCAGAGCGCATCGACGAATTCGTGGACCTGCTGCGCGAGAACGAAGCACAAGCGCCGCTTCCTGAGCTGGGCCGCCCGGGCGACGACATCACGCTCGAAGAGTATCTGAACTTCGTGCCCGTGCTCGATGCCGGATGCGGAACGGGGCGCGACGCGCGAGCGCTCGCGGCGCAGGGGCTACCCGTGCTCGGTGTGGACCTCTCGCAGGGCATGCTCGACGAGGCCGGCGAGCGCACCCCTCGTCGCCTGCCGACCGGCTTCATTCGCTACGCCCTGATGGACCTGCGCCGCCTCGAGCTTCCAGACGCCTGCTGCCGGGGCATCTGGTGCTCAGCTTCACTGCTGCATCTGCCGCGCAAGACGGCGCCGCGGGCGATGGCGGAGCTGGCGCGCGTCGCGCGGCGCGGCGCGCCGGTCGCCATCTTCCTCAAGGCGCGCGGGGAAGGCGATGAGGCCGAGCGCTTCGTGCCCTATCCCGTCCCAGAGGTCTCGCAGGCGGCACGCTTCTATGCGTTCTACACACGTGCGGAGACGGAGGCGCTGCTGGCCAGTGCGGGGATGGACCTACTCGAAACCCGCGAGTTTCCCGACACCCGCACGACCGGTGCGCCGCCCTGGATATCGTTGCTCGCTCGCCGACCTTGACGCAGCCGGGAAACATAGGAAGCATAGGGCGTACGGTTGACCGGCGATGGGGAACCCACGTTAGAATATGGCAGACTACGAGCACTCTGCCCTGCCAGAAGGAGCCACTATGGAAGTCCTCACGGGTCCGGTGCGCTATTTCTTTCTCCGCAAGATCTCCGGCGGGGAGGATGTGCCGGACTGGCCGCCCTCGGTCAAGCCGCTCGACGTGCCCGCCAACAAGATCTGTGACGCCGTCCGCCTCTACGCGAGCAAAGATGGCTGGCGCGCCGAGTGCGCCGAAAAGGGCGCTCCGCCGTCGTCGGACGAGCCGGCCTTTGTGATGACGCGCAACACCGCCTTCGCGCTCTTGCAGGACGGCAAGCGGACCAAGGCAGACGCTGCGCTGCTGGGCGTGCGTGTCGTCAACCTGAATGAGAAGGGCGTCGAGTACGCGACGCATCTGATGGTGCGCGCGCTGGCCGGCTTTGGTTTCGGGGCGCCGCGCCGTCCGGTGGTCGTGCCGATTGACCGCATGGTGCTCGGGGAGTACGTGGAACGCGGGCAGCATGCCGAGGCAGGGCTCGACCTACGCGTGACTCCCGCCGAGTTCACCGGCTTGACTCCTTACCTGCCGGACAACGTGATTCGCCGGTTGGCGCAGAGCACGCTGGACACCACTGTGCTCTCGACGGCGCGCTTCTATTCGTACGGCACAGTTGCCAAGCACGGCATCACGCTAGAGGTGGAGGCGGGCCGTGTCTCGCTCTACGGCCGGGTAGACCTCACAGACGTGGGAGAGCAGGTCCGTGCGGCGCTGCTCGCGACGCCAGGCGTGGTCGAGGTGGCCGATCATCTGCTGTATGTGGAGAATTTGAAGGAGCTGGCCGAAGACGCGCTGGCCACCAAGGGGCTAGACTACGTTCAGGTGCTCAGCGAGCATGCGCTGATCATCCTGAGGGGCGAGGTGCCAGACAGCGCCACGCGCTACCAGGCCGAAGACATCGTCAAGCGCATCCCCGGCGTGCGCGGGGTGGTAGACGAGATGGTCATCAGCGAGAAGGTGTCTTCATAGCCCGGTGCCGGTGCACTACATGCGGAAGACGCCAAATTGCGTCTCGGGAATCGGCCCGTTGAGCGACGCCGCGATGCCCAGGCCCAGCACCATGCGCGTGTCGAGCGGATCGATGATGCCGTCGTCCCAGAGCCGCGCCGTGCTGTAGTAGGGGTTGCCTTCCTCCTCGTACTTCTCCAGGATCGGCGACTTGAAGGCAGCCTGTTCCTCTGGCGACAGCGCCTTACCCCTTGCCGCCATGCCCTCCATGCGCACGGTGAGCAGTGTATTGGCGGCCTGCTCGCCGCCCATCACCGAGATGCGCGCGTTGGGCCACATCCAGAGCTGGCGCGGGCCATAGGCGCGCCCGCACATGCCATAGTTGCCGGCGCCGAAGCTGCCACCGATGATGACGGTGAACTTGGGCACGTTGGCGTTGGCAACCGCCATCACCATCTTCGCGCCGTCTTTGGCGATGCCACCGTTCTCATATTGCCTGCCGACCATGAAGCCGGTAATGTTCTGCAGAAAGATCAGCGGCGTCTTGCGCTGGCAGCACAGCTCGATGAAGTGTGTCGCCTTGAGGGCGCTTTCCGAGAAGAGGATGCCGTTGTTGGCGATGATGCCGACCGGATAGCCCATCAGCCGCGCGAAGCCGCAGACCAGCGTCGTGCCGTAGTTGGCCTTGAACTCATGCAGCCGGCTGCCATCTACCAGCCGCGCGATGATCTCGCGCACGTCGAAGCTCTTGCGTGGGTCGGTAGGGACCAGCCCGTAGAGGTCGCGCGGGTCGGCCTTCGGTGGCTCGGGCGCCAGCACGTCCCAGGGATATGTCTTGCGGCGGTTGAGGTTGGCCACGATGCTGCGGACGATGGCCAGCGCGTGCTCGTCGTTGAGCGCGTAGTGGTCGCTGACGCCGGAGGTCCGCGTGTGAACCTCCGCGCCGCCCAGCTCCTCGGCGGTCACCTCCTCGCCGGTGGCCGCCTTCACCAGCGGCGGCCCGGCCAGGAAGATCGTGCCGTTGCCACGCACGATCACGCTTTCGTCGCTCATGGCGGGAATGTACGCGCCGCCAGCAGTGGATGACCCCATCACCGCGGCGACCTGCGGGAGGCGCTTGGCAGACATCTGCGCCTGATTGTAAAAGATGCGCCCGAAGTGCTCGCGATCCGGAAAGACGTCGGCCTGCAAGGGCAGGAACGCGCCGCCGGAGTCCACCAGATAGATGCAGGGCAGGTAATTCTGCTCGCCGATCTCCTGGGCGCGCAGATGCTTCTTGACGGTTAGCGGGAAGTAGGTGCCGCCCTTGACGGTGGCGTCGTTGGCGACGATCACGCACTCCTGCCCCTCGACGACGCCGATGCCCGTCACGATGCCGGCCGCAGGCGCCTCGCCCCCATACATGCCCCATGCCGCCAGCGGATTGAACTCCAGGAACGGCGTGTCGGGGTCGCACAGCTGCTCGATGCGCTCGCGCGCCAGCAGCTTGTTGCGCGCACGATGTTTGGCGACCGCGTCTGCGCCGCCACCCTCCTTGACCGCGGCAATACGTTCCCGCAGCTCGGCCACCAGTCGCTCGAAATATGCCTTACTCTCGCGAAACTCCGCGCTGGCGCGGTCTACCCGACTCTCGATGATTGCCATGCTGCGCCTGATCCTCCCTCGCCGTTGAGGGCGCTGTGTGGGGCCGCCCTTCGTTCACAGGCGAGCATAGCACCCGCCGGCTGCGAGCGACAAGCGCTCGCGCTCGCCATGGCGTGTCTGACATAGTAAGAGGAGACGAAATTGCATCGCACGACGGAGGAGGCACGCTATGGCAAAAGAAAACGATGCGCGCGGGGTATTGGTGGGGCCGATGCGCTTCGACGTCACCACCGGCTCCGGGCACACGGTTGCGCTCGATGTCGTGGCGGCGGAGGGCGGCGAGGATAGCGGCCCCTCGCCGATGGAGCTGTTGCTGGTGGCGCTGGCGGGCTGCACCGGCATGGATGTCATCTCGATATTGCGCAAGATGCGTCAGCAGGTCAGTGGGTACGAGGTTCACGTACACGGCGCGCGGGCCGAGAAGCATCCGCGTGTCTTCACCCAGATCACTGTGGAGCACATCGTCACCGGCCATGCCGTGGACACGGCGGCGGTGCGGCGTGCGGTGGAGCTGTCAGAGTCGACATATTGCGGCGTGAGCAACACATTGAACAAGACCGCTGAGATCACCACAGCCATCACGGTGCGTGAGGGCTGAGGTGTGCAAGTGTCGAGGTAACGCGCTTCAAAGTGAGCGCCGACCTCGCTCGCTACTTGCAGGATTGGCCTACGACTCACACGCAGCCGGCGTGATCCCGCCCAGCGCGGCCACAAGCTGGTTGGTCATCAACTTGGGGCCTTACCCTCCCGCACTTGCACGCTCTGTGGTCTCCGGCGTCTCTGGCATGGGGGCGTCGAGGAACGCGAGGATCATCGAGGTTAGCCACTCGGCGCGGTCCACGAGCGTCACGTGCGTCGTGCCGGGGAGCATGGCAAGCTGGGAACGCGGCAGACCGACGAGATCGCCCGCGACGCCGCCACCGAGCAGACGAAACATCTCGACAACGTGCTCGGGGCGCACGATATCCGAGTCCCCAATGATGAGCAGAGCGGGCGGTTTGAGCGAGGCCATGGCCTCGCGGGGACGATCCGCAATCGTGCGGTCAAATTCCGCTACTTTGGCGACCAGCTGATGCCAATTCTCCGGATGCGGCGCGACGCGGACGTATTCCTGCTGGAAGGGGGAGCCATCCAGATTGTCGGGTTTCATGTCCTTACCTGCCGCCAGGAGCTCGGGATAAAAACCGTCACGCCTATAGCTGGTACCCCCTGCGAAAACGAGCTTGCGCACCAGCGAGGGGGAGTGCAGTGCGATCTCCAGGGCGACTGCGCCCCCCGAGCTATAGCCGAAGAAATCAGCTTGCTCGATCTTGAGATGGCGTAGGAGCGCGGCGGTATCCTGTGCCCACTGCCCGATGCCAAACGGGCGATCAATATCGGCGGTGTGCCCATGTCCCTGCTGCTCGACAGCAATGACCC
>Ga0209647_1002603_pt1 | contig 14471 bp, 22 predicted proteins | sample GraSoi_2013_60cm_FD_185827 | JGI IMG/M metagenome (GOLD analysis project Ga0209647, IMG submission 185827) | Grasslands soil microbial communities from the Angelo Coastal Reserve, California, USA - Sample 9_17_2013_60cm (SPAdes) (version 2) | ecosystem: Environmental > Terrestrial > Soil >...
ACGCGCCTCGGTCTCGGCTGTCCGCGTTCGGCGTTGACTACCGCGATAACGCGAATCCAGTCCGGCCAAACGCTCTTCTTGAAAGCGCCGCTTCCACTCCCGGATATACTCGTCACTGCAATCCAGTCGCTGCCGAACTTCCCGGTAAGAATGACCCGCGGCTAACATCAAAATGACCTCTGTACGCTTAACCAACTCTACGGCCAGAGACCGCTGCCGCGCCCTGCGTTTCAATTCACGCCGCTCAGGCGGTGCCAACACAATTCTACCTAAACTCACGCCGGCCAGTGTACATCATAATCTCTCAACCAAGTCACTGACTTATTGCACTAGCCCTCGTCATCTAGGATAGTTCTCCAAGTCGTGCGGCTGTTTGGACGATAAGAGGTCTATATGCTAAGTAGTGACGCCCAGGACACTCGTGGAAGGAAGTAAGCGAAGAATTGAACCGCTTGCACTGTTTGATGCCGAATTACCAAGGCCAATTTCGATCGGCTGGGCGCAGTGACATAGTGGAAGATCTCGAATGGTGCCGCTTGCTGTTGATGAATGCTGAAACGGTCGCCATTAACTTTGTTAAGAAAGGGTCGTTCTAAGGTGACCAATGAGCTGCTGCTCGGTTTCGTACTCGGGGTCTGGAGCGCCGCCTTGCTGGCTCTTATGGTCTTGCTGGCCTGAGCACGCGCCCGGGCTTCATCGGGACCGCAGAACGCTCGCCCGCGACTGCTCGTGGCTTGAACGAGAAGCGCGCGAGTCTCAGCGGGAGCGCCTGTGAATATCGCCGGTTACTGGCTGTCGCTGCTGTTGGGTGCGATCTCTTGGGTGATTTTGGCAGCAATCGGTTACGGATTGCCTCGTCTCTTGGGACGGAGGCTATGAAGGCGCGAGCGATCTTATTTGATGACGACTTCGGCCGCTCCCTCATCATTTATCGGACGGGCGTCTTTTGCTGGTCATACTCGGTAGACGGTGTGCCAGTTGGAAAAACATTTCTGACCAGAAAACGGGCCATCAAAGCCGCGCTCTCCAAAAGCGCGCTTCTCCCTAAGCGCTCTTGAGAGAAAATGCTCGGACCTTTGACGTTGCCGCGCGGTGGGCCGTCAATTTTTCAATAAGAACCAGCCTGAGCCTGCTTCCGGCTAGCTGAAGTCCGGACACCATTCAAGGTGTCGCTAATAATTGAATGCCGGAGAAATTGAAATCTTCAACCTGTCCCCGATCTTGACCTCTTTCGATGCGTCTAACTCGAATTCCCCATAGGCCATCAATGTTCCCTGTTCAGGTTGGCGACTGCCTAGCGCCGCCGGACTCGTGACCTTCACATAAAAGAGATCGTCCGAATACTTATGGGCAGGCGCATACATTTTGCGCGGACAGTGAAGCCCCTGACCTCCAGCCCTCCGGCCAATCTAACGACGGGCTGCTTCAGTACCTTAGTTACTGTTGCGATGCCGGTACTTTCTTTCACTCGGATATCGTGCCCCAGAACGCGAAAGTATCAAACCCGACGGTGAGGATGAGGACGGCAGCGAGGACATTGACACTGAAGACCTTGATTTCGACAAGACTGAAGGTGACGAATCAGTAGAAAGAAGGCAAGGAGCATGGCGGTTAGGAATTTTTCTCGCACCAGCCCAGCGCTTGCCGGATCACTTCGTTCTCATCCGGGCCGGTGAAATGATGCAGAAGTCGCTCGCCACCTTTGTCATAAATGAACGTAGCGAACGTACAGCTTTCCGCACTCCGCCAGGTGTGCAACTCGATCACATGATGCCCGTGATCAATGCTTCGCTGAAAAGATGGCGAATTCCTCAAATTTGCTCCGACAGATACACGTTACGCGGTGAGTGCAACTCAGAAGACCTCTTCTTTAGTTTATAAACTAATTTCCCTTTAGTTTATTCCCTCCCGTTCCAAGCGCCATGTCGCTTCTCGGTCCTCAAGGATCATAATTTCCCACAGAGCCCATAAACATTCCTCACCCTGCAGCTTGTGTTCCGAGTGCGCTAAGCGGCGCTAGCACTACTTTTGCTACCATGAGGCGTTTCCCCCTCACGAATGAAGACCGAGAAAAGTACCACGGGAAAGAAATCGAATTTCGAGAGCTTCCGATTCTAAAAGGTCCCAAAGCGGGATCACGAGCGAGCGGAAAAGGCAAGCTGATGATTTCCACCAATGGGAAAAAAGGGCGCGCAGAGATCTACATGGAACAATGGTATGCTGATTGCGGGACGATAACCATCTTCCATCTTGGAGAACTTCATTTTCGTTCCATCACAGCAGCCGAGAATGGGTTCCTGCTAGACTGGTCCGGCAAGACTTAGCAGGCTTCTTCATTCCTCGCCTGCTTCCTGGCAGCCTGTTCGACTGTCCAGAGCCGCACTACACAGGTTCGGTCATTCTCCATCGATTCTTAGCTGCTTAATAGGCATAGCGGTGACGGCTCATGACGTCGGCTTCTGTGGCTTTGCGGGTTTTCGCGTCTCCGCCTGCTTTTGCCACTAAGCTTTTGGGGTTACTTTGGAAAAAAGATGGTCTAAAGATTAGCGCCACAAACAGGCGCGCGTGTTTTGGATGTCTGTTGCGGCTCCGGCGCTTCAACAATTCCAGCAAGCCGAAGTGGTCGGACCGTCAGGATTGGTCATCGGAGTTGATCTGGCGATAAGCTTCTGAAGCTGGCGCGGGCAAAAGCCGAGCACCGTCTTTTGAAAAATATCAGCTTCCATTGGGCGGATATGCTGGTCCTGGATTATCCAGGCGAGAGTTTTGACGCTGTCATATGCGTTTTCGGATCTTCTTTGCGCCCGACATGTCGGGCGCAGTGCGGGAACTGTGGCATTTCGTCCGTCCCGGCGGAAAGCTGGTATCACGACCTGGGAATCTGACGTGCTTGAGCCAGCGAACAGCGCGTTTTGGCAGGCAGTTCTGAAGTGCGACCTGAGCTGCACAAGGCATTTAATCCCTGGTATCGCATCAGCGATCCTGAGAGCCTGCGACACATGTTGGGGAAGGGTGGAGTAGACCCGGAGGAGCTGAGGGCAGAGAATCGATAGCATCCGCTTCGTTCCCGCGAGGACTGGTGGACGATTGCTATGGGATCCGGCTATCGGGGAACGATCGAACAGCTCAGCACGGCGGAGCGAGCCGCCGTGAGAGAGGCTAATCTCACGTTTATTCGCGACGATGGAATAATTAGGTTGGACACGAACGCGCTATACGCGGTTGCCACTAAAGAGAATGATCCAGCACCGATCGCCTCGGCTGTTTAGAACAGGTTCCTAGCCTCAAGATAGGCGGCCGGATGGGCGGGGCTCTTTACATGCGAATGCATTCTTGTGCTCGCTGTTTTGAAGCTGTCGCGAGAGATCGCTAACGTACGTAGATTTCGGAAGGCTAAACCTTCCTGCTCTCCATATACGGTAAGGATCGACCAGGCATACAAAAAGGGAACTGTTGCTCAGCCTTTGAGACCCGTTAAGTATTCTTGGTATACCGGCACCTCGGGTAGTTGCCGCAGCCGTAAAACGCATTCCCCGCCATCGCTCCTCTTTTGGCAAGTCGCCTTATCAGCGCCCCACCGCATTTTGGACATATAATGACTGACTCGTACCTTGCTTCCAAGGACTCTATATGTTCGGATCGACTCACGGTTGTTCCGGCTTGCAGCGTTTTGAGCTGATGTTCAATTTCCACGACCTTTGCCGGACTGAATACGGGTGTCGTGAAGCGCCCAATGTAGCTCGATAAGCCTTTGGTCAAGACACTATCGGGCATCGGAGTCCTGAGTTCGATATCGCCGATGAAAAATACCACGGAGTGCAGCAAATCATGGTCGAGATTGAGAAACTCCGCGAGGCACCGGGTATGGCGATAATTCTGTCGCAACGGATTTTGAAACTTAAACTTCTTCTTGAAGAATAGCTGTGTCCACGTCTCTTGCTGCGCAGATCCGAAGGTCTATCCGTCCATGTTTTGCCGAACCAATGAGAATTCCTAGGCCGATGAGGATGAGCGCACCGATCCACCACGGACGTTGTTTAGCCATGATGCAGGCGCTCGCTCAGAAGGAACCGGGTGATAATAGCTATCAGAAGCGCCACGAAGCGATAACTCCGCCGACCAGGCCAAGCAGCAACACAACAAAGAACACAACCGTCAGCAAAAACTCAAGCCAATCTTCCGGTAACCTGGAAGGTACGCCAATGCGCTCCATCAGCCCCACGCGATTTTGCTCATCATCAAAGTCAACCTTTTTCAGCGCCTTGCGACCCGATTCGAAGTCAATAATGTTTCGAGTCGGGTTTTCAAAGACCTCGCCAAAATTGCGTAGCTTGCAGTCTTGCAGCTTTCTCTTACTTGCTTCTTCGATGATCATAATTCCTTTCGAATGTCATTTTCGTGATTTTTTTTTTGATGATTTTGGCGAGATGCGATCTCTCCCAAGGTTGAGAGGGTGTTTGTCTCCGGCTATAAGGCGCAGAGGAACGCCGCCAACTCATCCTTTTTCTGCGATGTTAGTTTTGTGTCGAGATCAGTTTGAAGAACTCGACCGTGTTCTCCACCGTCAGCAGACGTCCCTCGTGCAGCTACGGTGGTGAGCCCAATTGGCTAGAGTTAAAATTCTGTGATTCGACCGGTATTTCCGATCTCTGTCTAATAAATAACCCCGGCAGCGAGACATGACGCGCTGCCGGGCAGGTGCTACACAGCGCGGACATTGCTCACGCGGATGGAGGATAGCTTTCCCTCATCCGGTCAAGATCCTGAGTCGCTAAAGCTGGCCGGTATTCAGGTGATCACGGCTGGCCTAATCCGTGATGTTAGGCGGCCTTTGCAACATTCAGCTTCAATGCTCGTGCCACACCATCGCCATAGGCGGGATCGGCTCTTCTGCAGTTCGCAACATGCCGCTCCAGGACCTCCTGCGAGGCGCCATTGATCGCGCGAGCCGTGTTGTCGAAGAGCAACTGCTTTTGCTTAGGGGTCATCTTCCGGAAGAGATCGCCCGGTTGCTCCCAGTGATCATCCTCTAAGCGGTGGTCATAGTGATTAGCGTCGCCTTCGAGCGTGAGCGGCGGCTCAGCGTATTCCGGTTGGTTGTCCCACAATCCCTGGCTATTCGGGTTATAAGTCGTCGTTGCTCCCAGGTTTCCATCTGTGCGCATCTGGCCATCGCGGTGATAGGAATGGAATGGACACTTCGGCGCGTTAACCGGGATGTGATTGAAGTTAACACCGAGGCGGTATCGCTGGGTATCTCCGTAAGAGAACAGGCGGCCCTGGAGCATCTTATCCGGAGAGAAGCTAATTCCGGGAACCACATTCGCCGGGGAGAAGGCGGCTTGCTCCACCTCTGCGAAGTAGTTTTCCGGATAACGATTGAGCTCCATTACGCCAACTTCGATCAGTGGGTAGTCAGCCTTGGGCCAGACTTTGGTCAGATCAAAAGGATTGTGCTTGTGTGTCTTTGCCTGTTCCTCCGTCATTACCTGAATGAAGAGCGTCCAACGCGGAAAATCTCCACGTTCGATTGCCTCCAATAGATCTCGGCCATTGCTCTCCCGATCATTTGCTACCACCGCAGCAGCAGCTTCGTCCGTGAGATTTTCAATACCTTGCTGTGAGCGGAAGTGGAACTTCACCCAAGTGCGTTTGTTCTCGGCATTGATCATCGAGAAGGTGTGACTTCCGAAGCCATGCATATGCCGGAAAGACTTTGGAATTCCGCGGTCGGACATGACGATTGTGACCTGATGGAGCGCCTCTGGAAGAAGAGTCCAGAAGTCCCAGTTATTCTGAGCGCTCCGCAGACCGGTGCGCGGGTCGCGCTTGATAGCGTGGTTGAGGTCAGAGAAGCGGAGCGGATCGCGGAAGAAAAAGACTGGAGTATTGTTTCCGACGATGTCCCAATTTCCCTCCTCGGTGTAGAACTTGAGAGCAAACCCGCGAATATCGCGCTCCGCATCGGCTGCCCCGCGTTCCCCAGCGACGCTCGAAAAGCGCGCGAACATAGGCGTCTGCTTTCCAATCTTCGAAAAAATCGCTGCCTTGGTGTACTTGGTGATGTCGTGAGTCGTCGTGAAAGTTCCATGCGCCCCCCAGCCTTTGGCATGCATCCTTCGCTCAGGAATGACCTCGCGATCAAAGTGTGCGAGCTTCTCGATCAGCCAGATGTCCTGGAGTAGAGCCGGACCACGACGACCGGCGGTCAAAATATTTGTGTTGTCCGGTACGGGAGCACCGGTTGCATTGGTGAAGTGTTCGGTATTTTTTTCTTTAGCCATGTTGATTAGGTTAGTTAGAGTTAATTGGGTGATTCGACCGGTACTTCCGGTCTCGGTAATAATAGTAAGCCGGCAGCTAGACATGACGCGCTGCCAGGCACGCGTTACACAGCGCGGATACTTTGGTTAGTTTGCTCCTGCGCGTTATCGTGGGAGGCTACCGAGGGCTCGCGTAGTTTCTCCTGATTAACCACGAGAAAGAGAACCGCTGCGATGGCGGCACCTAGAAACTCGCTAAGCCAATAGATCCAAAGATTCGCCCCGTTGGCCAGTCCCAGCACAGCAACGCCAATGGCGACGGCCGGGTTGAAAGCGCCTCCGGAAACCTTTCCGACGGCAACGGCTTGCGCGAAGACAGTGAAACCAATCGCGAGTCCATAAAACGAATTGCCAGCAGTGGCCGGGGCAGTGGCCACGTTCAAAACGGTGTAGACCAAAGCGAAAGTTCCCAGAGCTTCAGCCAGAATCACCTGAGCTGCGCTGGTCGTCGATGCTGCAGGAGAACCGTGACCGAGGAGAAACCCGGCAGCCAGTGCTGCGACGATCGCACCGATCGCTTGCGCGACGAGATAAAAGCCAGCCTCGCGGGTAGTACAGGCCCCGCGAATCCAGACTCCCAGCGTTACCGCGGGATTATAATGAGCGCCACTGATGTGGCCCCCGGCGAAAATCATCACCATCAGTGAAGCTCCGATGGCCAGAGGACCCAGCAAGACGTGGTCTTGCAGTGACACACAGCCTATAACGTAGACCAGGAAAAACGTTCCAATAAACTCAACAATCCATTTTCTAAAAAGTGAAATATCCATATTTCAGTAAAATAAGTTTTGTAGCAACAGACTTGTGTCTGTCATGAAATCCGAGGGCATCTTAGCACGCACATAAGGAGTTGCTTGACGCCGCGTGCACGTTTAGTTGACATTTTGTGCATTATGATTTCGAGGGCCTGCTCTTTTTTGGTCCAGTTGTCGCAATAGTTGTCCGAATTGTAATAGCCTCAAAGGATCACGCGGCCAGAGATGATGAGATTGGCTGATCGTTCCGGAATAGACCGGCGAGAACGATTCGGACGAAATCCTCACACAGACTTTACCAGCTGATGTGATCGACCAAGGGATGCCCTTCGGATTCACGTAGATTAAGCGGCAACGGCTCTGGGGTTCGAGAAAAGTTCACCGTGTAGTTTCCGAATCGGTTAATGTGTTCCGTTTGTTGGGGAAATAGCATACGCTCCGTTTTGCCATGACCGCACACGATGATCCGTGAGGATTTCGTCCGAATCGTTCCCGCCGGTCGTATCCAATGATCTCCCTGAATGCTTGAGAAAGACCGCATGGACCGATAGCGGCCTGGTAATGGGTATTCAACACGTCAGTCGAACGATTTTTGGAGTTCAGTTCCACCCGGAATCTACCTGTTCGGAGTTTTGACAACTGTTGATGAGTAACTTCTTGAGGATCGCAAACGATGATATTCGAATGTCTAGCGAAGAGTGTTAAAACTATCCTCCAAGCCGCTGATATCTTCCGCGCGCTGTTGTTGACTCTGGCTACAGTCATTGGTTAGACTCCAGTCGACTGGACACAGGTTATGCACGTTTTTCCTTTATGGGAGAAGATAGCGGACCACACGCCCACATAGTAAACTATCGTGTCGGTGAGTCGATAACGGTAGAGCTACCTTCGGGAGAAACGATAACTCACAATACGGATATTTTTTCGTTCCTGGACAGTACTCTGTCCGATACTAATGTGAGGATCCCCACAGAATTCCCCTTTCGATTTCATGGGTGGCTATGTCGGATACCTCGGCTATGAGTTAATGGCTATAACCGAACATGTCGAAGGCAGTGGCAGGTTGTTTTCCTGGCGGATCAATGACAGGTGCTCCCAAGAAACGGACTTTAGAGATCATCGATCAGATCGAAGGTGTGCCTCGTGGTATCTATTCGGAAGCCATTGGACATCTGTCACTTAACGCGACAGTAGACCTGAATATTGTGATACGCACCATCGTCATTACTCCAACCATGGCGGAAATAGGCGTCGGTGGTGTGCCATTACGTACCTTTTTGACGCCGAGCAGGAGTACGATGAGATGATTTTGAAGGCGCTTGCCCCTTTCAGCGCAATGAGAAGACTTATAGAGCGACCGACTCGTGGCGAGCCCCAGTCCCAACAGATAGCGAGTAGAGCAGTCGCTGAAATGGACCACGCAGACCTGAGCGCTTTCAGAGTTATCGGTTGACCCGCCGATCTGCAATGCAAGCCCATCCTGACTTCCAGCTTTTCGAGACGATGTATGCCACACGCGACCAAGGAGTGAGGTACCTTGAACGCCACCTCCGACGTTTGGATTGCAGCGCCTTATGCTTCGGCTTCCCGTTCAAGGAGACGCATCTCCGCCAGATGCTTTCAGCTCATTGCGCCGGAATGCCGCCTCACACGCCTTATCGAATTCGAGCCGCACTCAATGCAGCCGGGGAACTCCATGTTTCGGTAGTGCCGTTGATGGCCTTAAAGAATAACGTAGTTGATATTTTGCTCGCGCCCGAGCAGGGCTTCGCTCCGCAGTCACCGAAGAACGAGTACCTGCGTCACATGAGCACGCTCAGAGAAGAATATGATCGAGCTTGGCGCGCCGCGGAAGAGCAAGCGGCATTCGACATGCTGTTTTTCAACGAAAGGGGTGAGTTGACCGAAGGAGGGCGATCAAATGTATTCGTCAAGGGCGACGGCCGCTGGTGGACCCCTCCAGTCTCATCTGGACTGCTTCCAGGGGTGATGAGATCCGTAGTTCTGGACGATCCGGCTTGGAGCAGCGCGGAGCGAGTATTGACACGAAAAGACCTAGAGCGCGCCGACGCTTTCATGGTTTGCAACGCGTTGCGCGGTCCATTGAAAGCGAGAATCGTAAGCCGATGAATCAAGACAGTGCTCTGCTGAACTATCTTTCGTCTAACGCGCCTTCGCTTGGAATTTACGTCCACAATCGCAGTGGGCCGCCTAACGAAGACTTTGGGCGGCCTTATAGCGGTCCAAGACGTGTCCTTTGAGGTTCGCAAAGGGAAGATCCCCGCGTTCCTCGGGCCCAATGAGGCGGGCAAAAGTACTATCGTTAGCATACTTACTTTCCCCAATCAGGTGTTCTGCAGATATACTGTCGGTGTTTTCTCGCCGACGCCACGCACTTGGGCTCAGGCCAAATGCGGACTTGAACGCGCGGCAAAAGCTCGCGCTGTCGCTGAACCCGTAATCGAGAGCGATTTCAAGGATGCTTCGATGCGCGTTGCGTGTCGACCTGAGCGCCTGAGCTACGGCATCCAGGCGAATGTCTCGAATGAACCGGCTTGGAGTGATCTGTCGTTCCTTGAACAATTGATAGAGCTTGCGTCGCGACATGTGCAAGGCGCATGCGAGTTCATCCGGACTTAGTGCCGGGTCGTCGATGTGCGAAAGAATATGCTGGTGAGCGAGGTCCAGCTTTGGTCGGGATGGCGCTCGCTCGCCGGGAGCGACCGACTGATGCAGTGATGCAGAAAGCATCCACTGCACCGCCTGCAAAATTGGATCGGCACTGTCGGCGACCGATGTACCGGGCTCGTCGAGCAAGGGTAGCGAGGCTCCAAGGGCCGCACTCAGAATCGTGTGTTCCGCCAGCGCAATGCCGCAGACCTTTTGGCTCAGCTGCTCCCAGCCGGGAACGGCTGTATAGGGCAAAAATAGCATAACCTTTCGGACGTCGTGGGACATCCAATGCCGATAGGGCCGACCGGTGTCGCAGATTGAAGCCATCCCTGCCACGAGCCGGCTGCTACGTCCGTCTTGCTCAACCGACATTGTGCCGTCCCGCAGCCACATAACCGCTATATATCTGGCTTCGTCGGTTCGCACCCCATGCCCAGTCCGGATCATCCGGTAATCATCTGCGTTGATCATGAACAGGCTTCGATCGCCGAACCACCGCAACTTCACGTTAGCCCTAAATTCGCCATCGTTCCCGTCGGGTACTTCCGACACAGGGAAATTGGTCTTAACAAAATCCTGCCAGGCTCCGATTCCCCGAATTTGCTGACCAGCTTCTGACGAGTGCTCGAAGGTAACTGTTCTCATTGTGGTGCGGATGCAGCTCAACAACATGCAAAAGCTAGGAAGGACAGCTCAGTGCGGCACAGCTCGAAGTGGCGCTGGTGCGCCGAGGTTTTCGCCGGGTACCACAAGAAATCCATTTTCGCAAAAGTGAAATATCCATATTTCAGCAAATATTGCCAAACTCTCAACACCCTGATTGAGATGCGCCGGCTTCTCAATTGCTCGTCCAGGTGATACGCAATCACTCGATCCGGTGATGATATGACCGGCGCGTTGTTCAGCTTCAAATGATCTAGGCCCTGCGCCCCAACGGTCATCATCGTGTTTCTTACGGTGGCGTTTTTTAAAAATTTGGCCGCCCCCTCTCGGACGTTTTGATTCAGGCTGGCCAAGCGGATCCGCGAATCACGCTGCAGAAGTTGCCGCGCCTGAAGGCCGGATTCTTATCTGCGAGCACGTCGGCCTTAACGTTGCCAAATGTGGTCTCTGGCTTGTGCTCTATCCCGTCATAGAAAGCCTGGATGATGTCTTCCTTGAAATGATCGGTGCGCGGGTGTGCATGCGCGACAGCCTCGCGTTCAACGTCGCTATACTCAGCGTGAGTGAGACCGAGCACGTCCATTTCGACGCCAGCAGTTACTAAGGCGCTATCTGGAGAATCAGATGCAGACGCTAACACAAAAGTCGCCATTCACGGTCCTTTATACCCCAGTATTTGGTAGCGTCGTCCTTAGTAACCACTTCCCACCAGAACCACAATGATCGAGAACGACGCAGTGGGTGCAGAAATTGTCACCGCCTCTACTCCCCTGGATCCCTGGATCTCGATCTGCGTCTATGCCGCTTCGCGCATTGCTCTGGTGATGAAATATAGCCAGCAAGACGTCAGCTAAGCCCTTGTTTCGTCTGCTTCGACGAGCTGCAAGAAGTGCACTCGGCCTGATTCGTCGCTGGCAATTATCGTCCGCTCGCTGTTCGCACGCCATTTCAATCGGTCACCGGAACTACTGGGCCCTGAGGAGATTCGCTCCTACCAAGTCTACCTAACGAACGAAAGGAAGCTCGCTCCAAGCTCTGTCAGCATCGCCATAGCGGCGCTTCGTTTTCTCTACAAAATCACTCTTCATAAGGATTGGAGCTTGGAGGAAGTTATTCCAACGCCCAAGACGCCCCAGAAGTTGCCAATCGTGTTAAGTCCGGAGGAAGTTCTGCGGTTTTTGGGTTCTGTGTGGAGTATCAAGCATCGCACGATCCTGACGATCTGCTACGCTGCCGGACTGCGCGTTTCGGAGGCTATCTGCCTAAAGGTCACCGATATCGATAGTCAGCGCATGGTAATCCGAGTCGAACAGGGCAAAGGCCGGATGGATCGCTATGTCATGCTTTCCTCAAAGCTGCTGCAAACCCTGCGCGACTGGTGGCGAGTGGACAGACCCAAGGGGTGGCTCTTCCCTGGCGATGCAGTCGACAGTCACCTCGGCAGGCACACCGTAGAGTGGGCGTGTCAGAAGGCGCATCGACGTTGCCGTATTCCCAAACCGATCACACCCCATTGCCTACGGCACGCATTTGCAGTCCATCTGCTGGAATCCGGCACCGACGTGCGCACCATTCAGCTTCTGCTGGGTCATCGCAACCTCGCTACCACGGCCACCTATCTGCGCATCGCCACTACCAAGGTGTGCTCTACCAAGAGCCCGCTCGATCTGCTTCCGCAGAGGCTTGACACTGAGCCGAATCCAATCCTACCTCGGCACTTGTAGAGCGACGGCGGGAAAATGGATCGCCCGCGGTTGGAAGTAGCGGATATATTCCGCTGCTACGGCACCGATTATCGCCTGCACAATGGCGCTTCGATGTCGAGGGGGCAGCATCGCGTCATGACTGCGATCGAGGTCTGCCGGACTGCTGTTCTGGGCGGCCATCTGGAGCAGTGTGACCACTGCGGCCATCAGCGCAACGCTTACAACTCCTGCTCCGATCGCCACTGTCCAAAATGCCAGTCGCTGGCCCGGGCTCAGTGGCTCGAGGATCGCCAAGCCGAGCTTTTGGCTACCCAGTACTTCCACGTGGTCTTCACCGTACCAGAACAGATTGCAACCATTGCCTATCAGAACAAGAGAGAGCTCTATGGCATCCTGTTCAGGGCCACTGCGCAGACCTTGCTCACCATCGGCGCTGATCCCAAGCACCTTGGCGCTAAGATCGGATTTTTCGCCGTGCTCCATACTTGGGGCTCTAACCTGCTCCATCACCCCCACCTGCATTGTGTGGTCCCCGGTGGCGGTCTCGCTGCGGATGGCAGTCGATGGATTTGCTGCCGAGATGGGTTTTTCTTGTCCGTGCGGGTGCTCTCAAGGCTGTTTCGTCGTCTGTTCCTAGAGTATTTGATCAACGCCTTTGATGCCGGCAAACTGGAGTTTTTCTCCTCCCTGCAATCACTCCGGGACCGATCCTCGTTCCTAGATTGGTTGGCTCCCTTGCGCGAGGCCGAATGGGTGGTCTACGCCAGGCGGCCCTTCACTGGACCCCAGCAGGTGTTGGACTATCTCGGGCGCTACACTCATCGCGTGGCAATCTCCAATAATCGCCTGTTGGACATCGCGCAGGGCAACGTGAGGTTCTGCTACAAGGATTATCGTCATGATGCCCAGCAAAAGACGATGAGCCTGCAAGCCCAAGAGTTTATCCGCCGCTTTCTGTTACATGTGCTTCCTGAGGGCTTTCAGCGCATCCGCTACTACGGCTTCCTGGCCAACCGATACCGAGAACAGAAATTAGCACGCTGCCGAGAACTGTTAGGCATGCCCGCACCCGAACCAACGGCTTCAAAAGCCAGCATGGACTATCATGACCGCTATGAAGAACTCACCGGCTCTTCATTGTGGCAATGCCCAGTCTGTCACCAAGGTCGCATGCTAATGATCGAAATCTTGCCGCGAAGCCCACTCAGGCATCTAACGCCAATTAAGGATACCTCATGATGGAGAGGACTGCTTTCGGATCTAGATCCAACTGTGCCGCACATGCTTGGCCGAACCAAGCGACGGGAGCAGCGTTGCCAAACGAGTCATCCCGAAAAAAATCCGAGGCACACGTTTCATTCCCCCGACCGCATCAGAGGTCAATGCAGCCACCGCGATCCCACAAGGCGTTGCACGCGCTCATCACTTCCGGCTACATCGGATCCTCGTCCGAGATCCAGCCGACAATCAATACCCATAGGCGACGCGCTGGGCAATGGTTTAGTCCAACCCATTTTTAGCCCACCGTCGCGGCGATCACCTTTAGTATGCTCTCCGAGCTTCTCCCGCCGCGACGCCGGCCTAAAAATGCTCTGCCTTATGTGCAGCCTGGCGTTATGTGCGGTGCACCCGGGAGAACTACCGCGAACGATCGGCGGGAACCTTCCGGCCAACTGCAGCCCGGACTGACCGAACCCCCTTGTCGATTATGGCTGTTAAATTAGAAAGGGATCTCCAGCGGCAACACGGCTTCGGTGGCGATGGAGGCTAGGATTGCCTCATCGCTCTGGTTCAGATCGAGGGGTTTCAAAAAAGGCTGCTTAACATGTCTGCCCGTGGGCCAGTAAACCTCAATCATGTTGCCGTCGGGATCGTCAAAATAGAAGGCAAGCGAGACCCCATGATCCGATGTCAGTTTAATCGGCAATTCCCGTTCCAGCACTAGCCGGTACAAGCGCTTCAATTCCGCCAGTGAAGCTACCTTAAAGGCAACGTGACGGAACTGGGGTTGGGAAAAGAGGGCGATTTCGTGGCTCTCCTCTCCCGGACGTGAAGTAAGAAAGGCACTGGCCCCCAGGCCGGGGGTATCGGCGGGGCTGCCCCCTACTAATTGCATACCTAAGATATCTCGATAAAACTGCGCACTGAGAAGGGGATCTTTAACGTGAATGCCGACATGATGAATACCAACATTGCTACAACCATTTTGCGTGCACTTTTCTGGTGCCGCGAAATCTGCCGCGTGGGTACTTGGTTCAGGGCTCGCGGTACTATTTGCATTGTCGGCGCCTGCCGACGTTTCACTTTGAGTTGTTGTTGTTTCCATATCTATTTTTTTTTATTGAGGGTTC
>Ga0209647_1002606_pt1 | contig 14469 bp, 19 predicted proteins | sample GraSoi_2013_60cm_FD_185827 | JGI IMG/M metagenome (GOLD analysis project Ga0209647, IMG submission 185827) | Grasslands soil microbial communities from the Angelo Coastal Reserve, California, USA - Sample 9_17_2013_60cm (SPAdes) (version 2) | ecosystem: Environmental > Terrestrial > Soil >...
CGACGGTCGCTACGGCGTCGAAAAGGGCTTAATCTCCTCTTTCCCGATTCGCACCAGTGACAGCGGCTGGGAGATCGTTCAAGGAGTGCCGATCAATGATTTCAGCCGTGAAAAGATCGATCTGTCGGTAAAAGAACTCGCCGAAGAACGCTCTTTGGTCAGCGACCTACTTCCCAAGTAGGTCGGAGTCTCCAACAAGAGGTCCACTCCCGCAGGCCCGACGTAGCGTCCTGGAGTTTCAGACGACGGGGCGAAGTAGGGCGTCCACTGAACGCCCCACGCCGACACGCCCTCTACTGGCGTATCGGCGCTTCCCCGACGTCTGTGAGCCCCTAAACCGCAGCGAACATCAGCGATACGCCGCCGGCGTTGAAATACTTCTTTCGGATGCACCCGATAGGCTACAGCTATAGAAGATGCCGTCGGAGTCTCGCGTGATGGATCCTAACAAGCTGCCTCGAACCGTCTCACACTCGCTGCATATCCAACGCGGTGAAACTTACCTGACGGCAGTGCTGGTCATGGCTCTTGAGGACGGTCCCGGTTCGTTCACTGAACTAGCCGCTGAGTTTCTTGGACCACTTGAGACCGCGTATTTTTCAACGCTCCGTTCTGAGCGCAGACAGAAGAGCTATTTACTCGGACGTTACGCCGCGAAGCTCGCATTGAGAGAGCCTCTCTCGGAGCGCAATCCTAAGGTTGTCGAAATTCTGAAAGGCGTCTTTGAACAACCGATTGTGCACTCCGAGAGAAAGGGCGGGTGGGGCGTTACCATCAGTCACTCTGACTCTTTAGCGGTGTGTCTCGCGTTTCCGGCCGGGCATCCCTTTGGTGTCGATGTCGAACGGATCGACCAAGCACGGCAGGAAACGATTCTTTCCCAGCTCTCTCCGCAGGAGATTTCCTGGGTTAAAAGCGCCCCAACTGACGGACAACGGGTTGCTACCGCCCTTTGGGCGTCCAAAGAAGCGCTCTCCAAGGTTCTCACAACAGGTCTTATGACCCCCCTTCATATCTATAATCTATCTGAGTTCTCTCGGATCGATTCAGGGATCTGGGAGGGCTGCTTTCAGAATTTTGGTCAATATAAGGTGCAGGTTTGGGCCGGCGCCAGCTATGTATTGTCGATCGTCATGCCCAAACGGTCGGTATTCGAACCGCCAGCCAATTTCTGCGCTTTACTCTAATGTCTTCGCCCGATCGCGAGTCGAGGCTGCTCTGTGGTGAATTTTGTTTGTCATTCGCGTCCATTCGCGCCGAAGGACTTCGGCGAGCTCAGTCGAGTCGCTTGGCGGAGACGGATCCATTCGCGGTTCCTCTCAAAAAATCTGCGTAATCTGTGTAATCTGCGGATATTAAATTAAAGATTTGGGCTAAATGTTGTTCGTCCTAGTGACTGTTTTCCTGGTTTTGGCCGTGGTTCGACCCGTCGGGAGGGGCTAGACGAGGCGATATGAATCGATGACACGGCGAGGCGCGATTTTTGCTTGCAACCCGTGCTTCTCCCTCTACTTTTCTTTCCCGCTAATACAACGCACCGTTAGCTCAATTGGCAGAGCAAGTGACTCTTAATCACTGGGTTGTAGGTTCGATTCCTACACGGTGCATGTTCAGTATCAACAACTTACAGCGGCAAGTTCTCGCCGATATTGCCTTGGTGCTACGGTTGGTGATACCATCAGCGCCGTGGAGACCACTTTCGAGCCAACCGACAAGCAAAACCTCTATCTTCGGCAACCACTTGGCGTCTATTACGCTCGTCTCTACGTTCACGGTAAGACCAAGTGGATCTCGCTGAAGACTCGAAGCAAGTCGGTAGCGAAGATCGAGCTGGCTAAGCGCCTGCAGTCCCACTACGCGGTCAGGGATGCTGAAGCGTCCACGAGGAAAGGCACCGCAACGGTCGGCGAGATGGCGGCAATCTACTTGCACGGCGTCGACCTGGACACCGACCTAAAGCCAGCGTCGAAGGAGTACCGTCACAAGACCGTTAAGTACCTATTGCGGTCATGGCCGGAGCTCGAGGGACGCATACCGGCCAAAGTATCCGAGCCCGAGTGCAAGCAGTGGGCTCAACGGTATCACCGGGAGTTCTCAGAGACGCTCTACAACAACACCGTCGATTCGCTACGGCACATCTTTGACGTTGCCATCGGTCGCGGTCTCATAGCCAGGAACCCCGCGCTTGCGGTCGAGAAGGTCAAGGTTCCACAGAAAAAGCTCGAGCTTCCATCGTCCGATCAGTTCAAGGCCATCGTCCAGCACATTCGCGAAGCGGGATCGGCAAGCTCGCAGGGATGCGGCGATCTGGTCGAGTTCCTCGCTTACTCCGGTTGCCGGATCAACGAAGCTGCTCGCGTTCGCTGGGTGGACGTCGACCAGGAACGCGGCCGGATTTACATCGCACCAGGAAAGAACAGCACGTCCCGGCACATTCCATTGCTTGAGCCGATGAAGGATCTTTTACGGCGGATCAAAGATAAGGATAGGTGGTTTCGATCCGACCGGCGCAAAGACGGCGGATTCATTTTGTCGGTTGCTGAGTGCGAGGAAGCGCTAACGAACGCGTGCTCTAAGGCGAACGCGCACCGCATCACCCACCACGACCTTCGCCACTTATTCGCCACGCGGTGCATCGAGTCCGGCGTCGATATTCCCACCGTCTCGCGTTGGCTCGGCCACAAGGACGGAGGAGCGCTGGCTATGCGTACCTACGGGCATTTGAGGGACGAGCACAGCCAAGCTATGGCGGCTAAAGTCTCATTCTAGACCCCGTCAAATCCTAAGACGGCCTTTTTCGGCCGACTAAGGCCAGAAACGAGCAGTAGATCTCTTTCACGTCTTGCCGCGTGTAGTTTTGCACGCGTTCGCGGGGGTTTGTATTCCCGTCAAACGAAAAGTTTGCGCAGAAGCCGCGCAGAATCCCCGCAGATCTTCGTCATTCGGAAATTTGCCGGGAAACGGGGTGTAGAAATCTCGCGTTCGCGGGGGGTTGAAAACCAGTCAAGCGGAGAAACTGGGAATCCCTAGGCGAGTGATTGGGAAAATTTGGGAATCTCAAATTTCCTCAAAATACCGGGTGTAGAAATCAACGCGTAACGCAAAACCAAACAGAAACTAGAAAGAAAAAACATGATTACACAAAACGAAGTTACCATAGGTCCGGCACCGTCCGTTGCGGAAGTTGCAGAACTTTTCAAACTCCATCCATCAGTTGTTTACCGCATGATCTATGCGGGAAAGCTTGAGGTAATCTCCGGCTTCGGTCGACTTCGTGTCTGTCCGAAGTCTATCAATCGGCTACTCAATCGATCGACCACCTACTCGCCAAAGAAGACGAGAGGACGGAACGCGAAGAGTCTGGCAACTGAGGAGGCGCGGAAATGAACGCGCAAGCAGAGGAGGTGGCAGCGTGAGTAAGCGAGCCATGAATAAAGTAATGTCACCGTCCCATCCTAAATGGGGGGCGTTTTGCCATCTGCTTTCGCAGCATGTCCGCAAGAACGGGTGCCAGAACGATCATACAGGAGCGCGTGAGTTACTTCGGCAGGTCGGCTGGCCAACAAAGTGTGCGATCGACTTAAACATCGAGCTGTTCCAGCAGTTCGGCGGATTCTGCGATTGCGAGATTTTGTTGAACGTCGAGGACAGCTGCGATCCAGACACGGTCGAAGGATACAACGGATCGTTCCAGGAGCATCTCCAAGAATTTGGAAAGTACCAGGGACGCATGGAATCGGTTACAAGCCAACCCAAGTAACAACTAACCAACAACCAAACCAAAGTAAAACATTAACATCATGAACACAGATCAAAATCAAAAGGACAAAGACTCCCAAATCCTGAAAGACGTACTCACCAAATACTGCAGGGAATGTGAGGACGGAACGCAACTACTCTATGCTTACTGGCATAACCAGTCCGGGAAGTTCCGTGAAGTAAACATCCCGCTGGACGATTTCATCGCGTCGATTCGAGACGCAGCCGAAGCGGCGGAGGCGCTTCGATGAGTAGTGCTGCCTACATGAAAGCCTATCGCCAGCGACCAGAGGTGAAGGATCGCGAGCGAGCAAGAAAGCAGAAGCCCGAATACAAGGCGCGCAAGGCCGAGTACATGCGTGATTACAATGTATGGAATCGCGTTAGGCTGAGCGGCTACGAGCAGGCTCGACAGGCAGCGGTCAGGGAGCGGCGGCTAATCGCGGAAGGCAAGTTCGGAGAGCCGATCAGATATTGCCGCGTGAGTTTGTTCGGCTGCGGTAAATGTGAGGCGTGCTTGGATGGATTGGAGGTGGGGCGATGAGCGCGGAAATCATCCCTAAACAATTAATTGGCCAGACGGCGCGAGCATACATCGGAATAGAGGAGTACCAGGGCAGGAAGCGAAATGTGATCCGCTACTACCTTGATCCGGTTCCGGACCTGCTAGCGAAGTTGCTGCTAGCTAGTTGGGGATCATGGCTGATCGAAAATCCATGTCCGCCAAACGAGCGAGGGGCGCCGACTATTAACCTATGGATCCCTAAGGCAGTCAGCGCCTGTCTTTTTCGCAAGCTGCCACCAACCAGGGCCGCAGACTTAATCCGGCGAGCTATGACACGGCGCGAGAAGGGGCCGCGTGAGGTCGAGCGAACTGTGGAGCGTATTTATGGCGGCAGTCTAACCGGATCGCCTAAACCAAGGGTGGAGTTATCCAGCTATGATCCTGAACGACTGGCTGCCAGGGCGGCCGTGGTGCCGTTCGAGGTAACTACTGATTGGTTGGCTGAGCAGTCGCCAGAATGCGTGCTAGACGTCAGCCCGGCTCAATTTCTGGACTCACTCTTTCGACCGGAGGAGCGAGTAGCGGTTAAACGTCACGAGTCCGATATAGGTTTCATTTACCATCCCGGTGACGTGGACCTAGCGAAAGAGCTAAACGCCTACGTCAAGCAATCCAAGGTTGGTGCATGGTACTACGCGAATCCTGTCGACGGCGAGCGGCGTGAGTCTGGGGCTTGCTACGGTGACGATCGGACATCCGACTACAGACATTTGATGATCGAGAGCGATGACGCGCGCCGCGATTTGTGGCTTGCGATGCTGGTTCAGATGCGTGCTCCGATTCTGTCGATGTATGAGTCTGGCGGCCGATCCATTCACGCGATAGTGCGGGTAAACGCTACCAGCAAAGCCGAGCTTGATGCAATATCAGCCGGATACAAACGCGTATTAATTCCGTTGGGTATGTGCGCGGGAAGCGGTAAAGCTACGCAAGCGACTAGGCTCCCTGGCGTTTACCGAGCCGACAGGGGGCGATGGCAAAGACTTTTGTACCTGGAGCCGAACGCGACCGTCGAGCCGATCTACAAAAGGAGTGCGGCCGACCCAGTAACCAGCCGGATCGGCCGCGAGAACAATGTTAAATGAAAGAGACTATCAGAATTGACAGCTCGAACTATTACAACAGTAACCACGCTCAAGTCAAATGCGACTCGAGCGCAACCGTAGAAAAACAATGTTATATGAAATTTACAAAAGGCACGGTTGTGCCGAACATCGTCCCACTTAACGAAGTCTCGCTTTTCGGCGACGACGTAACGTCATTCGAAGAGACTGCACGCGTTGTGCAGGCAACCGTTGTTTGCGATCAACCGCCAGCACCTAAACGGAGTCGGGTGGACCTGCGGAGTTCGACGAGCGAAAGAAAGATAGCGGCAACCCCTTCCCGGCCGATTGCCTTCCTTCTGAGCTTAGAAGGCTAGCAGAAAACGTTTCTGCATCGACCAAAATGCCTGTCGTAATACCGTATACAGCGGGACTAAGCAGCATCTCTTCCAGTCTTGGGGATGGCATCATGCTCGAGACTAAACCAGGGGAGTTTGTGCGCGGAAACACATACATTTTAACAATTGTAAATTCTGGTCTCGGAAAATCTAGATCAAGTAGTCCGATGCTGGCGCCTTTGTATTCGATCCACGATCAGTTACAAGAGGAGTGGAAAGAAGCATACTTGGAGAAAAAGGCAGATCTTGACGAGATCGAAGTCGAGATAGAAGCCAATAAAAAAGCACTTAAGGGGCGAGATCTCACCGACGAAGGCAGGCAGCAGGCAAAGAAAAAATTATCGGAACTCTATGATCAGAAGGGAAAGATCGAAGGCGATAAAATGCCTGAGCTGTACACCGGTCACACTACCGAACCGGCGCTAGCGATACTTTTGCGCGACAATAATGAAGTTGTGAGCGGTATAGCGGCTGAGGCAGGCGGTGCGATTCAGATACTGGCTGGGAAGTATAGCAGCGCGAACAAAGGCGAAGTTAAAACCGAGGACGGTCTTTTACTTAGTGCTTACTGCCAGGAGCGACACAAAGGAAATCGAGCGACTACGCAATCGATCGAACTCCGAGCACCCACAGTGAACCTGTACTGGATGTTTCAGTCTCGCTATGTTCCGATGCTGTTTGGCAACCACTCGCTATCTACCGGTGGGTTCTTGGCGAGATGCTTGGCGTTCAACAGTAACGCAGCACCAAAGGAGCTGGACGGAAACGAACCGGATATCAGCCAGGAGCTAAGAAACCAGTTTAACAAAGTGATCTCAGGGCTGTTTTATGAGTTTCGCTTAAAAGGCGGTTCGAAAATCGTAAGGCCGGCCGGGGCTGCTAGGGAAGCAATGCGACAGTATTACAACGAGTGCATTCGCCTAGCCAACGGCGACCTGCTGGACGTTCAACAATTCCCGCTCAGATGGTGTGAGAACGCATGGAAGATTGCGCTCAATCTGCACGCTGCTGCGTTCCGGGAAGAATCCCCGAACCACGAGCTACGGGGAGATACTGCCGAGAAGGCTATTAAAATCGCGAGATGGTTCTCCGTCGAGTTCTTGTCGCTAATGAGCGGCGGTCGGGAAGACCAACTTGAAGAAGATGCACGGCGACTGTTCGAGTATGTATCGCGAAGAGGCGAGGTGTTCGCTCCAGGGCAGAAGAAGTCCATGACGGTACGAGAGATTGGCCGGAATCGCACAATGAAGGCGGAGGAAATTCGCAAGATAGTCAAGAGTAACCCTCAATTCCTTCGTATCGATTCAGTTACCCCGGAGAGAGGCGGCACACCAAGCGAGAGAGTATTCGCAGGTGGTCGGTAGAGACTGCTTGTCCTTATCGGTTGTCAGTACGTACTGACAACCGTTCAGGCCGTTACTGACAGGTTAAGTCCCTTATAATCAATGAGTTAATGTCGGTTGTCAGTGTGTCGGTTGTCAGTAAGGAGCGGTTGGCCCGACCATAGAGGGGTATTAATAAATAATCTCTCTCTCTCTTTCTTTTTTCTAAGAATCTTCAAAAAGCCTACCCGACGACCCGACAACCCCGACAACCGAAGTTAAGTCGTTGATATTCAAGATCTTAACCTGTCAGTAACAGTGTCGGTTGTCAGTAAAACCATAAGTAGACAAGCGCCCGTACAGCGAAACCAGAACCCAACCACCCAACAAACAGACCACCAATGAGCGAAAAAACACTAAACAATATCAAGCGACTTTACCCTGAATTTTACCATTACCACCTCTATGGCGTGGGTGGAATGGCCAGGACCATCAAAACATCCGATGGCGGCATCGTAAACCGACAGGCGAAAACCCCTGTTGCCGTAGTCTGACCAAAACGACCAACCCACTCCAAGCGAGGCGAGTGCTCACACGCTCGCCTTTTCTGTTTCCTCGATCACGTCCAATCTACCGGCCGGACAGACAAACGAGCTGTAGCGGCCGTCTAGCGCGTTCCCGGCAACGCTGGTACTGGACCCGTAGGCTTTCGACCGACTAACCTCTCAAGGCACTCTAGCATCACCGCGAAAAGATAGTCATCGGTCATTTTCTCTCGGTCCGTCATCTGGGTAATCTTCTCCCCTAAGCCAAACCAGAGAACTAAGCTCTTGCTAGCTCTCATTCCAGCTCCCGAAAAAGGGGATGCTTCGGCCGTGACCACGTCCAATAGGTATTCTGTCGCGTCTTGCGTCCAGGATTTGTGCAACAGTTTGGATTTCTGCGAACTGAGATCATCATACGACGCCAGGTCTTGAGCTTTAACGACAGGCTGCGCAGGCTTCGCAGGCTGAGATACCGATTCTCGCGCCTGTGCGGCCGCAGGGGCGGCTTTTGCGGAAGCATCGGGCGTTTATGTCTTACGAGCAGCCGGAGCAGCCTGGAGGGCGTGAGAGGGTTTGTAGGCGGTATCTAAATTCAAAACAGTTTTGAATTTGTCCTTAGCGGCTACCTGCAAATTAGTAACAGTTCCTAATTTGTCCTTAGCGGCCGGTCCTTTTGCTTGTTCGCGCAGCTCGGCGCGGTGCGCTCGCATCCACTGTCTCTGGTAGTCACGGCGCCTTTGCCGGTCCTCGGCCGACATGTTGGCGTACTTTTCCTTCCGGCGTTGTCGATCCCGATCGGTCATACTAACCTCTGCGTTGTTAACCTCCTACCTCGGAGCATCTGACACAGCGCGGAAAGGAGATGAAAGAATTTAAGAATCAGGGCGGACTTTCCTACCGTTTTCGCACCCTCACTGAAGCTCAGTACAAAGCCGAATGTGAGGCAGCCGACTCTCAAGACGTTGTCGGATTAACTGCGGATCAACTAGCCTTGCGCAACAGTGCAGGGTCGGAAAATTTGCCTACCCAAATTTCTCAGGAAAGAGCGGCTTCCAGCACCTCCGATGCCTTGGCGGCCGCGTTCGAGCGCGTATCCGACCGGAAGGCTAATGCGAAAGCGGCTCCGGAAGAGTATACCAAAGAATCAGCGGCAGTCGTACTCGCCGAAGCTATGAGAAAAGTACGGGATCGGTCCTAAGAAAAAGAAACCCGACTCTCCACTCGGAGAGTCGGGATGAAGACAACTAACTAATATGGAACTGCCCATCTGGTCTTTGTCTACCGGTTGCGAACGAAGTCGAGCGGTAGACACCAACGACAACTGCATAATATGGCACGAAACTATTCTACACAATTATCTACGGCACCAATCGCATTCGCCCCAAGCGTAGGCGGAGTCAAGGCTCCTGAAGTTCAGGTCGATTTCCCCTCCCGGATCCAAGAATCTCTGACTGCGCTAAACGACGCTGCTAACACATTCGAAGGAGATAAGGACGAGAACGGAAAAAGCAAGACCGCGCAGGCTATCGAAACCGCAAAGCTGGAACATCTGAGACTACTCGGAGAAGCCAACGCGGCCAAGGTACGCCTCGATGCTTTGGTAGCTCAAGGGTCGGCGGCGGACGTCTACAACGCATCAGTGTCCAGGAGTGAGTCAGCGTTGCAGAAGATAGTCGAACTTCTCACCAAAAAAACCCAGAACGAAATCTTGATCAGCTGGTATGGCCATTTGGTGAGTACGGATTCGATAAGCAAAGATCGCCGGCAGGATTTACGAATTTGCAAGAAGATTGTCGACCTGAAAAAATTCCAAGTGACTAGTAGTTTCGTACGCAATGCTAGTCCCGAAGAAGTTGCGAAAAGAGCAGACGTCATAGGAACCCGCTTAGTAGAATTGGCCGCATATATCTCAGACCAAGAGAAGCAGGCGAAGCAACAAGCTAAGTAAACTTTTTAGACTGGCCATAGGAGTACAGGGAGATCCTGTAACCGAGGTGATACTCGTACTATCCCCTTGATCCCGAACAGCCGAGTCTAATAGCTAAAGGCAGAGAGTAACATCTCTGCCTTTTGTATTTTGTACGGGCGCCACACCCCGGTACTGCACTGCTTCACGTAATACCTAACAATCATCGCAAGTTTGCTCGCATCGCGTGCGTTGCGATGTTCGTTGCGGTTAGGCGCCTCGTGGGTAGGTAGTAAGCCATGTTGATTACGTTGGTAGGGCCATCAACACCCCGAATTAATATCATCGCAAACAAGACATCAACGTTGCGAGTGAGCGCTTGTCAGTTAGTTCGATCGGCGCGGCATCTCATCGCCTACCCTGTCCCTTGGCTATCAGCGCCTGAGCGAGATGGACAACTCCCAACATAAAAGTAATGCGGTAGGTCCTCGGCGTAAGTGCCTCTATCTTAGGCTATTAAAACGCGGGTCCTCAGACGGGGTGGCGCCAAACGCGTGAGCGATTCGAACCTTTAAGGTCGATTGCTAAGATTTTGAAATATCGGGGTGCCCGCCCGAAATGGGTGTCCTACGATGGTGGAATTTGTGGTTTTCCCTCGGAAAACTTGAGACTTTGCGTCAGTCAGAAGGTCCGGCCGCGTCGGGCATTAAAGGATTCTCATGCCCGCCTTATTGCCCGAACGGGCAAATGGACACAGCCACCCTAAGTGATGAATTTACTAACCGCAACTGAAATGGCAGAGTCTCTCGACATTGATCAAAAGACCTTCTATCGATGGCGTGAGAGCGGCAAGATACAACCCAAGGGCGGCAGCGATAAGAAACCTCTGTTCGATCTTTCCGACGGCGTAGCTATCCAGGTCGCTAAGAAGGTCAACAAGGAGTCCGCGGATCTCTTGGGGGAGATGCTGATGCGATCCGTTCTAAGGCGATGGAAATCCAAGGTGCGAATTTCTCGTCAGGCATTAGATAACCACAAAGAGCAATATCTCGATTATTCAGAGCTGGCCGGCCTATGGGGCTCAATTGTCGACCGTTCGCTCGCGGCGATAGGGAAACTGCCGGCCGCCATCGCCCGCCTAGTAAAGGGCACCGAGGACATCGCTACCGTCTCGGAGATTATACGTACAAAGGTGTACGCTACTCTCTCTAGCCTCGCTAAGAGCGGCGATGATGCGTACATCGATAGCTTGCCGGCCGAAGCGGAGGAAGCGCAAATCGACGTTCCTAAAGGGGCGGATATTTCTGACCTGATCGAGATTGAAAGGACTATCCAGAACAACTTGGTTAGCGAGCTTAATGAGCGCAGGGCAGACGTTGCGGCGGGTAGGCTGTTAGATGCGGCACTCGCGGAGAAATCGATGGCCAATATGGTCGGGATCGCAAGGGCGCGACTCTTAACATTGTCGGCAGGATTTGCTAGGCTGATAGCAGGCCAGAAGCGTCAAGATATCGTCAGGATCTTGGCCGATGAAATCGAGGTGATAACCAGAGAGCTTAAGCCGGATTTAGAGGTTGGTGTTGTCGAGCTCGATGCTGCCGTTGTCGAGGACGAGGAAGAAGAGGACTAGCCGTTGTCGAGCAGGAGGACCAGGAGGAAAGCCTTAGACACTTCTCCGGGCTTTAGCGAGGGATTGCCAGATCGTAAGAAAATTGGTACAAGATGCGGCTTCATGCAGGCTTTTGCCAATATCGCTAAGGCCATCGGTTCACTGATGGTCGGAATTATTGGGGTGGCCATTTTTTTCCTGATGGTAGGACTTTTTCTCGGCGGCACAGTTGCAATATCGAGAGTGCTTGAACCTTACCTCTTCAAGGCTTTCACCATCACCCTTATTTTAGGCGCAATCCTGATCCCTATTGCTTTCATTCGCGCTACTCGGCCGTTAGCTTTGATAGGCTACGGAATCGCAGAAAAGTTGACCACCTTGATCCTATTTTTGCACGCAATTTTAATCACGTGGAGTTTTTGGGGAGCTTTCGGCGTATGCATAGGTCTCTTCCTAGCGGGTGTTGGAATTGTGCCTGTCGCTATCGTCTGCACGGTTTTTAACCGGGAATGGTTCGGGCTATTAGACCTGATCATCCTGATTGCAGCGGCGATTGGATTTCGTTGCATCTTCTTTTGGGTTGCTCACAGGTTAGATGTTGATGCCTAAAGGCGATTTTTCTGACGCTCGACAGCTTGAAATGTGTTCAGAGGAACACTAGATTCCTTCGTGCCGAATACCAAACCAAGCTTCACCGTCTAGAGGATAGCGCAAGTGCTCCACTACCGAACGGCTTTGAATGTCTTCATCAAAAGACTAGCAAGATAGAGGAAGTGCTTCGCCTTGTCAGGATCGAGCGTGAGATTCTCGTGAGCGTGAGGATTGCGGATGCCGATCATCGAGCCAGCGAAAAGCTCCATAAAACCCTGCTGAGTGTTTCGTCCTGACTCCTTAGACTGATCTGCCAGCACGAAGACGGGGTTTTTTGGCGAAAAGGCAGTATGCATCAGATCCGCGCCGTCCAGCTCGGCACCTTTTCGTCGAGTGTATTCCTGCTTCACTTGATGGTTCAACTCTTTGAAAGCTGTTGAAACCGATTCGCCATAGTGCCTGTCTTTGAAAAGTCCTTCCGAGACTCTTCGTATATCGGGATCTAGCTCGTCGAAAAAATCGAGAGGAGCTGTCGGAAGCATCCATCCCTCCGCGCTAAGAATCGCAATCTGTCGCAACAGGATCAGCTTCGTGCTGTTTTCCTTAGCGCGTTTCCCGCAATGAGGACAAATTGAGACTGTAGAAGAAAATTCGTGTCCATCCGGACAACTATAGGATTTCTTTGGTCCCCGCTGTTTGGGTATGAGTTGCCGGGCCTCTTCAAAATCCTTGACGGTGGAGGATGTTTCACCAAAAACGGATTTGAGCAGCTCCAATGTTCTCTCGGACCAAATCTTGTGGTGCTGCTTTAGGCAAAGTAGGGTTTTAGCAGCTCTTCGCCTTTCTTCCAGGCTTCCTTTAGAGAGCGCGCATGTTCAGCTGTCAGACGAGAGGCGCCAGCCATAAGTTTCTGCCCTTCATAGAGCTCCATTTGGCAATTTTCTCTAAGAACAACAAAAAAAAAAGGGTTCGTCCAACTCGTAGCAAGAAAACATTAGACCGTTGCCTGTCCAGACCGCAACAACTGCCTCGACGACCGGACAGCCGGCACCAGCCGAGAAGCCGAAGTTCGTCCCCAAGTGGAGAACTAACTAGGCCCGGAGCACGCTTGCGTATCAGCCGGAAAGAGAAGAGTCCGGGAGCTGGCTGATCCAGACCGCTGCGCCAACTGTAAGGGCGAATGCTACCGCTAGGTACCACCATTTTGGCCTCAGCAGGGCGACTGTAATGAAGACAACTAGCCAGATAGCGAAACCGATAAGTGTCTCAGTGCCAGCTGTACCGTCTGCCTCATCTGGGCTCTGTTTCTGTCTCGCGTGGCCATAAAACCGCGCATAGATTAAAAAGAAATTTATCCCTGGTACAAAATATAAAAGTGTTAGCGAAGGAAGTTGAGCAAGTCTTATAGCCGCTTTCTCCTGCTCGGGGGGTAGTGGCCGTGATTCGATTTCATACGGGCTGAGAGGACACACCCACATCTCAAAAAGAGATAGCGCGAAAGCGGAAATTATCGCGGGGACAAGCCACTTCTTCATAGCTTTGCTGGCCCGCCAGACTGGACCGAAACTAGCATAACGGGATGCTTTATATAGCGCCCGATTCCTTTCGTCGATAAAGAACGCGCTCACGCGCTGAGCTAACCTTGTCAATCAAGCGCTTGACTCGGCACGGTTGATATATGGCGGCGACAAATAGGTGGGAAGCGCTCCTCGTGCTCAGCGCAAAGCTGGGTGGCAATTTTACCTCTAGCTTTTCCAAGGCCGAGCTAGCGCGACGCGCCGTTCTATCACGTCGCTTTCTTAAAGCCAAGCACACCTCGCTCCCTGATCTTTGAACCATGCAAGCGAAATATGTGCGCACTTGAACATATGTACGAAATCGCCTAAAATTCCTCAAAGCGTTCTTCTTATGTGCGAAATTGAGCTGAAAGAAGTTGAGAGAGAGTGCAAGGAAAGACCTTGTCTAAATGGAGCTGATCTGAGGCCTGAGAAATGGGGTCGAGACGATTATTCAGCGTTCATCATCATGCCGGACGGCAGGAAGAGCTACCATTCCAGGCTGCAAGACTTCAACAATTGGCTCGCCGGGGAGATGATAGCCGCGCGAGGTTTGACCTATGGCGAAACTTGAGCGTATAGAACTCGTTAAATTCCCAGAGTACGACGAACGAGCTATAGAGGGGCTGATCGCCATTCAAGAGCAGCACAACGTAAAGGGTCCAGTTCTTCGTTACAGGGCGAGCTTGATCGACCGCACAAAAAACGAGACACAGCCACAATACAGCCTTTGTGATGACGAGGATTTACAGATTCACGCCCAATATCTGGCGGACCCATTAGTAGATCTTGGGGTCCACGGGACCGAAGAGGCTGCAATAGCCCGTTGCCAGGAGCATCACGACAGCATCTACGAAGATCACTGAGGGCCGGAACCTTTCGTATTCCTGCCCCGTTATCTCCCGCACTTCGAAGTTGTCTCTCGGTAGCCCGGTAATCTCGCTGGCATCGGCGAGCGCACGAACGGCGCTTTGATTTATGGTCACTGCTTTCGCTTCGCGGTCACCTTTGCGGCAGGCTTTGTAGTAGTAGTCGAAATCGGGGGAAGGATGTAGAGATGGCATTGTGTTCCCATGAACACATCGCTCCGCCTCGCGCGAACGAGGTGTTGACCGCCGTGCTACAATACGCGGCGAATGCTGCTCGAGTGCAGAAAGTGCGAGGCGACCGTTGAT
>Ga0209647_1002608_pt1 | contig 14461 bp, 16 predicted proteins | sample GraSoi_2013_60cm_FD_185827 | JGI IMG/M metagenome (GOLD analysis project Ga0209647, IMG submission 185827) | Grasslands soil microbial communities from the Angelo Coastal Reserve, California, USA - Sample 9_17_2013_60cm (SPAdes) (version 2) | ecosystem: Environmental > Terrestrial > Soil >...
CAACTATCGCATCACGCTAACCTACAGTGCGGGCGACGAAGGCGTGAGTGGTCCAGGGGGCATCGTCCATTCCGCCGAGTTCACCGTTGGCTAGCAGAACGCGGCTACGAGCTGGAGCAGCAGGCGCCTGAAGAAAACAGAGGAAGCCGGATCCTCATATGAGGATCCGGCTTCCCGAGATTGCCCGTGCTATGACAGGCGGAACGACCTACGGGGTTACCTGGCTGATGCGCGTATCCCAGTTGCCCAGCGCGCCGCGTGTGTTGCCGCAGCGGAGGTTCGTTTGGAGGTACTGGGTCAGCGAGCAGCTCTGCCCGATATACTCAGACGCTATCCAGATGGTGTTGCCGTCCACCGCGGCGGCGCCGTAGTCGCCCCAGCGCGTGCGTGGGGGATCGCCGACTTGCGCCTTGTAGCTGGTGAAGCCGTCGTCGAGGCCAACGCCCTCGGCGGCGATATGCACCGCGCCCGCGCCGCTCTTGGCATCGATGCCGGCGTAGCCCGCGCTCGCGAAGTGATCCGCGCCGACGACGGTGAACGCCATCACGCCGCGCCCGTTCGGCAGCACGCCGATGGCGGGATAGGTCAGGTTATTGTTGGCCAGCGCCAGCGTGCCCTGCAGTTTCAGCTTGCCAGAGCTGGGGTTGACCACGAAGTACTCGATGCCCGCCTTGTTGGCGCCGCCAACGGTGATAGCGGTATCGAGCGCGCCCCACAGCTGGCCGTTCGCGTAGGTCACCTGCTGCATGCGCGTGTCGTTGCTATCCAGGTGAGAGATGACCTCGGTGAACGGATCCGGCACCCCCAGCAGGACGTTTGTTGCGCAGGCGGGAATATTGAGGCACTGCCCCTGCGGCCAGTCGCCGGTGGTCGGCTGGTCGGACTTCGGTGGGATGGCGTACTGGTCAACCGTGATGCTGGAATTGGTCAACGCCAGCGACGGGCTGGCCGAGTTGAGCGACGAGGTGTTCGTCAGCGACCAGACGAGGAGCTGATTGCTCGTGCCAGTGCCGCTGCACCCCTGCGCCTCGGAGTCGCACTGCGCCTCATCGGCCGCGTTCGAGCTCATGAAGAACTCGGTGCCGCCGTTGTCGGCATTGAAATCGCCAGCCGACGACTGCGCCGGCCAGATGGTAAAGCCCGGCTTGCCGCCTGGGGCGGAATGGGCGGTGTCGAACTGCGTCACGTTGAGGCTCGCCGGCAGCGACGCCAGCTGCGCATTGGAGATGGCGTAGATCTGCGAGCCATGGTAGCCATTGCCGAAGAGGTCGTACTCGTTGGTTTCGACATAGAAGCCGTTGGCGTCGGCGCCGATGTGCGGATAGTCGCCAATGCAGGCGTTCGGGTTGGTGCGGTAGGAGGGCGGCGGCGCGGAATCAGGGACGCAGTGATGGTTGGGCGTGCCCTGCGTGCCGTCATCCTGCACCGGCAGCCGGTAGATAGTCCAGGCGCCGGTCGGATCGGACGTGTTGCTCACGGCGATATCGAGGTGATTCGGGCCGAGGAATGCGCCGCGATCGGGGGCGGTGGGCTTTACCTCGAGCGTCAGCACCACATTGACGAAGCGCCCCGTGGCATGATCGTACAGGCAGCTGGGATCGGTCACGAACGGCCCCTGCGTGGTGGGTGGATTTGGTGGCGCTGGCGGTGGTTGGTGGCGCACGATCGCTGGCGCATAGCCGTAGAACGTGTTCAGGTCTACCACGCCCGTCGCGGCGGTGCCGTCGGTGTGGAAGACGCGCAGCACGTCGTTGACGCTCTCGACAACGAAACCGTTGCCGGCGCACATGCCCTGATCCGGCGGCTCGACGGAGAACTGGTTGCCGCCGTTGGCGAAGCGCTGGTTGAAGAAGTTGAGCCCGTCGAAGCTCCGGTTCAGTTCAGGATTGGACTTGGCCTTAGCGCCAGCATTCACCGCGCGACCGTTGCCCTTGGTCGGGCCGGAGAGGCTGCGGTTTGGGCCGTTATTGGCGCCGGCGCCACCGCTGGCATCGGCTGCGCTGCCTTCGGCACTGGGGAACTCGGGATTTTGCACGGCCGCATCGGAGCCGCCGGTAGGCGCTGACGCGAACGAGGTGGTCCCGCCCGAGGAGATGCTGCGCGTGAAGCCGCTGCTGGCCGCGTGCGTGCTAGCGGTATGGAAGACGAACGCACCGCCGAGCAGGGATAAGACAGCGAGGCTGCTCAACAAGAGCAGCGTGAGTCGTTTGCGCGAACGCATAGGTCCCTTCACCTTCCACTTATCGGACCCGGCACCGTTGCACGGGTCGCCCTATCCGCGGGCGGGGGTCGCGCACCGCCCGAGCGCATGGCCGAAAAGGTGAGCCGCATGGTGCTCACTCACCCCTGGACGCACAGGCCTCCTTTCGCATTGCGGCGCGGTTGCCACACTCTACGGCAATGCGTTACTACGCAGGAAGGTTACATTGTAATGTCGCGTCTGCAGCGGTGAGCGGTAGGCGTCAGCATCGGCAGCGGAAGGAGATACGCCGAAGCTGACCCTCCAGGCTCCCGCACCCACAACAACCACTAACCCCGGCAGCGAGCGACGACCCGGCGCTGATGCGGTGGCAGCCGCGGCGCGGGCGCCCAATTCGGTGGACGTGCGGCCCTACGCAGGCAGGCGAGTAGGCCAGCCGCACGCATCAAGAATAACATACCTGACAATAGGCATTGGGGAGGATGCCACGCGCTGTGGCCAGGAGCGGCGTGGCGATGTGGCGTGGCGGGGGGAAAGGTAGAGCGAGGGCAGAGCGTCGGAAAGCGACAGTTGACGAGATGAGCAGTATCTGCTAGCTTTAGCGTGCTTCTATCCCCGGTGCGCTCCCAACGGCTCCTTCTTTATCGTGTGAGCTACATCTATCCCGCCCTACTCCGCGAAGACCCCAATTCAGCCGCGCCTGCGCAGCATGCGCACAGACAGGTCAACTGGTCAAAAGAGGAGCTTGTATGCAGTCGTCACCATCACCACTCCAGCTTACGGATGCCGAGATGCCAGCAATCTTTCGGCTGGCCGATGGGGCCTCGATCCAGGCGCAGCGGCGCTTCTTCCGCCGGCTGGCCGCGGAGCTGATCCTCTTGTCGCTGGGGACGCTGGCGGGGCTCTTTGGCGCGTTCACCCCCTCGGTCGGCTCATTCACGTTCGCCGGTCTGAGCGCGCCGGCGTTCCCAGTGGCCGAGCTGGCCGCCGCGGCTCTGATCTTCGTGGCGCTCGTCGTTCGCCTGACACGCTTCTTGGAGCATCCTGATACCCGCTGGTACGAAGCGCGCGCGGTCGCCGAGTCGGCCAAATCCATCGCCTGGCGCTACGCCGTCGGCGGCCGCCCCTTCGAGCTCGGCAAAGACGCCGCCGTCGGCGGCCGCCCCTTCGAGCTCGGCAAAGACGCCGCCGTCGTCGACACCCTGCTACTCCAGCGCCTGCACGAGACGCTCACCGACGTGCCAAACATGTCGCGCGCCATCACCTTCTCCGACCAGAGCCAGATCTCAGACGTCATGCGGGCACTGCGCGGGCAACCTCTCGCCATTCGCCAGGAAGTGTACCAGGCAGGGCGTATCAAGGATCAGGCCAGCTGGTACGACCGCAAGCAGAGGCTCAATCACGATCGCGCCCTGCTCGCGCAGTGGACACTCGCCTTCCTCGAGGTGCTAGGGGTCGCCTTTGCCCTGCTGCAGGCTGGCAAGCTGGTGTCGATCAACCTGCAAGCCCTCGCGGCCGCGCTGGTGGCGGCGGGCATCGCCTGGACGCAGGCGCAGCGCTATCAGGACCTGAGCGCGACCTATCGCGTCGCGGCGAAGGAGGCGCTGGCGCTGGAGCATAGCGTGCCGGCGCAGCCGACCGATGATGCCTGGGCGCGCTTCGTCGACGACGCGGAGGCAGCCTTCTCGCGCGAGCACCGGCTCTGGCGCGCGACACGCGACGACAAATAACACGCGGCTGCTGCTGCTGCCTGCAACGGCCTATGGGCGCGGGGACAACGGAGCGGACTGGCGCAGGGTTGCGACCTGATCCACGCGCGCGCCCAGGCGGCGCATGCGCTCTAGCAGATGCGCGGTGAGGTCATCTGGGCCGCGCGGGCTGCCCTCCCAGACGATCAGTGCGGCGAGCGCCGCGGCGGGATCGGCCGGGGACGCGCCTGCTGCCAGGCGCTGCGCCTCGGCCACGATCGCCTCGTTCACCGCGCGAAAGGCGTCGTCGCTGCCGCGCACTTCACCCAGGACCACGAGATCGTCCGCCGTGCGCGCCGCCGCGCACTGGGCACGGAACGCGCCGGCCCACCGGCCGGGCCGGTCGAGGACGGAGTCTTCGAGGAACCACTCGTCGGCGTAGGGCAGGATGACGCGCCGCCGCATGCCACAGCGCACCGCCGCGTCGAGGGCAAGCAGATCCGCGCCGCAGGCCGCCGACGCGACCACCGCCGTGGCGTCCAGCCGCCGTAGGGCCGCGCCGATGCGCTGCGCGACGAGCCTGCGGTTGGCCAGCGGGAAGCGCGCCACTGCGGCATCGGCGGCGTCGATGCGCCGGCCGGCGACGGCGACAATCACGATCAGCACTCCTCTTGCGGCGAGCCCTTGCAGCCGATGCACAGGGGTGCGGCAAGCTGCCTTCCACAGCGTACCATGAAGCGCACGCCAGTGTCGGCGTAGGTCGGCATGGTACACTTTGTCTGATTTTCATGGGCGATTCCCATGACATGGCCTGATATCCCAAAGACGACCGTTACGATGACGACACATCACGGGCAGGGCGGTGGAACGGCGGCCGCGCTGGATGACACAGACGCTGGGGACGAGCAGCGGCGTGCCGAGGCGCACGAGCGGCTGCTCGCGTGGTATGCGGCGGAGGGACGGGTCCACTTGCCCTGGCGGCATGCTCGCGATTCCTACGCCGTGCTGGTGTCGGAGATCATGCTGCAGCAGACGCAGGTGGAGCGTGTGCTGCCGAAATACGCCGAGTTCCTGGCGCGCTTCCCAACGCTCGCCGCGCTGGCGGCGGCGACGCCTGCCGAGGTGATTCGGGCGTGGTCCGGCCTGGGCTACAATATGCGCGCGGTGCGCCTGCGCGAGATCGCCGTGCAGGCGGTGGCGGAAAATGGCGGGCGACTGCCGGAGACGCTGGCGGGGCTGCTGGCGCTCAAGGGCATCGGGCGCTACACGGCGGGCGCTATTGCCTGCTTCGCGTTCAGCCTGCCCGTCGCCACGGTCGACACCAACATTCGCCGCGTGCTCTGGCGCGTCTTTCGCGGCATCGAGCCGGGCGTCTGGCTGGGGGGCGAGCGGGCCGCGAGCGAGGCGCTGCGGCTAGCCGAGTGGGCCCTGCCACACGCCCAGGCCTACGACTGGCAACAGGCGTTGATGGACCTGGGCGCGACGGTCTGTGTGAGCCGGCGGCCGCTCTGCGAGCGCTGCCCCCTGGCAACCTGTTGCGCCGCCTACGCCGAGACGGCGCGCGCGACGCTCTTTCCCTCGGGCGAGGCATTGGCGCGGCTGCGTGACGAGCGCGCGGGGGAGCAGACGGAGCCAAGGGCCCTGGCGGAGACACGGCGCGTGGCCGAGGCGCGCGCGGCCTATACGGCGAGCGGCGATGTGGCGGGCCTAGCTGCAGAACGGCGCCGGGGCCGGCGACAGCCGGCATTCACCAGCACGTCGCGCTATTTTCGTGGGCGGGCGGTGGAGGCGCTGCGGGCGCTGGGGCCGGGCGAGGCGCTGCCGCTCTCCGCGCTGGGCGCGCGGGTGAAACCGGGCTACACCGGCGCCGATCTGCCCTGGCTGGAGGATGTCGTGCGCGGACTGGTTCGCGACGGGCTGGCGCGCCTGGTCGAGCCGCCAGATGGCGCAGAGCCGCGGGTGGCGCTGCCGGAATGAGGGTGCGCAAGAGTGCAAGGCCCGGCGGCCGGAGTGGCTGCCGCCGGGGAGGGTAGGGACGTGAGCGAGACGAGCGGAGAAGCGCCTCGGCCCGAGACACTCGCGGCCGCACAGGCGGCGGTGGACGCCTCGATCCAGGCGCTCGGCGGCTACTGGCCGCCGCTGGCCAACTTGGCTCGGCTTTTCGAGGAGTGTGGCGAGCTGGCACGAGCCGTCAATCAGGCGCATGGCCCGAAGCGGGTCAAGTCCGGTGAGGTGCGGGCCGCCGCCCAGGAAGAGCTGGGCGACGTGCTCTATACGCTGCTGGTGCTGGCCAACAGCCTCGGCGTGGACGCTGAGGTCGCGTTGGCCGAAGCGCTGGCGAAGGTGGCCGGCAGGGTCGAGCCGGGCGGCACAGCGGAGGGATAGCTGCCACGGAGTGTAAGCCGGCGCGCCAGCGCACGCAAAAAAGCGGTCGCGCGAGTGATGCCGCCGCCCCGCCGCGTGCCGTACGACAGCAGCAGCGTCGCTTCCCTTCTGTGCGAACGGGAAGGGGGCTGGGGTGCGGGCCAGCCGCCGGTGTCGGTTCCGCGTGCGCGCATGCTGGCGCGCGGTCCGGCGATAGTGATGAGGAAGACATATGGCGAATGAGGGCTCCCCCGGCGCGGACGAGACACCCGACGAGACACCCCAGGCGGCGACGGATCCCCTGAACGATACAAGCGCATACCAGCGCTGTTTTGCCTGCGGCGTGCGGAACCCGGACGGCTTGCAGCTGGTCTTTCGCCAGGAGGGTGAGGCCGTCGTCACCGAGTTCACGCCCGACCTGCGCTTCCAGGGCTTCCCAGGCGTCGTGCATGGCGGCATCCTCGCCACCCTGCTGGACGAGACGCTCAGCCGCATGGCCACCGCGCAGGGCCGCTGGATGATGACGGCCCGCCTCGAAGTGCGCTACCGCGCCGCCGCGCCGGTCGGTCAGACGCTGCGTGTCTCGGCGCGCACGCTCGCCGCACGCGCGCGCATGCTCACCGCCGCCGGCGAGATTCGGCTGGCCGACGATCCAGCGACGGTGATCGCGACGGCGGAGGGCACCTTCATGGCGCTGCCGCCGGGCTACGAGCAAGAAGCGGTGGAGCGATTCCCAGATCTGGCCGGCTTCTTCGAGTTCTGAGTCTGCCCATGTCGGCGGTCCATTCAATACACGCAGCGGCAACCTCGGACCTCTATCTTACGTAAACCTTCCTGCGAGCGCGGCGCGTATCGCCGCTCGCCAGTGTGCCGGCAGTCGCAGTTGAAAGGATCTGGCCGCGTGGGCTTCGCGCTTCTTCCCCGCTTCACCGTCCGCGATGTCGAGCGCCTCAGCATCGGCAGCGCGGGTGTTCCCGCCTTGCTCGTCGGCCCAGAGGCGCCTGGCGCGCATCCGGCCGCCATCATCCAGCACGGCTATCGCGCCGCCAAAGAGGACCTGTTGCCGCTGGCCGTCTACCTGGCGGCGTATGGCTTCGTCTCGCTGCTGCCGGATGCGTGGGGCCACGGCGAGCGCCTGCCGGAGTGGGGGCCGAGCTGGCACAGCGAGAACTCGCCGGATTACTTCGTGGAGGTCACGCGCCACACCGTGGCCAGTCTGCGCGAGGCGCTGGGCGTGCTGGCGGCGCGGCCAGAGGTGCGCGCGGACGCGCTCGTGGTGGGCGGCTTCTCGATGGGAGCGATCGCGTCGCTGATCGTCGGCACCGAAGACGCGCGCGTGGCCGGCGTCGTTTCCATCGCCGGCTCGCCACTGCCCGACCTGATGGGCACGCGGCTCTTCGACTCACAGGTGCCGCACGAAGCGGCGGCGCGCTGGGCACGCGCGCACGACGCCGCCACGCACATCGCTCACCTGGCGCCCAGGCCGTTGCTGCTCTCGCATGGGCGCGGCGACGACATGGTGCCCGTTGCCGGGGCTTTGCGGCTCTATGCGGCTGCCCAGCCCCACTACGCCGCGCATCCCGAGCGGCTGGCGCTGCTGCTCTACGATCACCGCCACAGCGTCACGCCGGAGCAGGTCGGCGACGTGGTCAACTGGATCGCGCCCCTCTTCCTCTCCGAAAAGGACGAAGCAGCGGACGACGCGGCGATGCGCGCGGGCTGAGTGCCACGCTCCGCTCACTTGTGCGCGATGGTCTGCATGCCGGAGAGCAGAAACGCTTTCGCCTCGGCGCTGCCGGTGAGGCGCAGCCACAGTGCGCGGCGGCCTGGGCTCACCTCCAGCGTGAAGCTGAGAAACGGGCAGCAACGACTTTCATTGTCGACATAGCGGCACAGGTCGCCGAACCGCTCGGTGGCGAAGCGCCAGGCAACGCCATCGGCGAGCTCCTGGCGCTCCTCGAATGCCTCGAACAGCAGGTGCTTGACGAGCGCCAAGTGCTCCTCGACCTCGTCCGCGGCGATGGCCGTGGGATCGCAGGCGACGGCGATTTCTTGTTGGGCATACGTGTCGGCAGACAGCGGAGAACCAATCCCTTCTGACTCATCATTCTTCGGCCAGGAGACCCCTGCCTTCAGGCACGGGGAGGACTGGCCGTCTCCTTTCCGTTTCTGCTCGCCTGTGCGAGAAGAGAGCACTATCACGCGGGCTACCGCGAGCGGCGTACCCAACGCTGGCAACAGCGAGAGGCAAGCTCCTGGCTCTGTCTAGGAGCCGGGGTATAGTGGGTGCCTCTGGTACGCTGACGGGTTGGGCAGCCCCACTCTGGTTGTCAACCACCCTCCCGATGCGAACCGGGTAGGGGAAGCGGAGGATGTGACGCTCCCTGATGGCGGCACGGCACTCACCTCCGTAGCTGCAAGCCCCTCGCTTTAGCTATGGGGTAGTTGACGCGAGAGACCCCTTGCCTCATCCACACTCCCAGCGTACTATTTAAAGTGAGCTTTAAGTCAAGCGGAAACTGTGGGCTAGGTAGCAGGTGATGGAAGAGCTCGCGATTGGTGAGGTGGCACGACGGGCCGGCATTCGGCCCTCGGCATTGCGCTACTGTCAGGTACCCCCTAGCCTCAGCTAGGGGCGTGTTGAAGCTGGTTCTCGGCACGCCTGGACCTGACCAGACTCAGCCAGGGAGGCAACTCTATCGGGCTACGTTAGGCGTAAGCGTTCAAAGACACACCAGTGGGTGGCACCTCAGCCCACTGCTCTGTAACCTGAGTGGTTAAACAGCCGGACGGGGTGCGAGGCAGTGCTGCTCTGGGGAAAGTACCGGCGCCTAACTTTGTCGAGGGGAACATTACCTGGGAAACCAGGGGGTTTTTTCGCCGTTCCAACCAAAAACGGCGCCCCGCAAGGGGAGAGTTAGAAGGGAGACGGCCATTCCGCCCCAGGACTGAAGTCCGGGGTCTCCTGGCCGGAGAAAGATGAAAGCATCGGCCTGCTGCCGGCGCCCACGCGCGTGAGCGGTCGCCGGCGCTATGATGAGCGCACGGTCCAGCTGCTCAGAGTCGTGCAGCTGGCGCAACAGGCTGGCTTCACCGTGGCGGAGATCCAGACGTTGTTGCACGGCTATGCGCCGGAGACACCGCCCGCCGCGCGCTGGCGCCCGTTGGCCGAGGGAAAGCTGCGCGAGCTGGATGCGCGGATCGAGCGCGCGCAGCAGATGAAGGCCGTGCTTGAAAAGGGCCTCAATTGCGGCTGCTTGCGGCTGGAAGACTGCCCCATCGCGGTGGAGGAGGAGCGCTGCCAGGGCTAGGCGCTGCCAGGCGTCATGCCCCGGCGAGCATCCTCATGCGTCTGCCAGGGACTGCACGACATGCAGCAGCTCCTGGCTCTCCTGGAGCCAGGTCATTGGGTTGGTGGCGCGCCTCAGATAGCGAATCCTGCCGGCGCGGTCCACGACGACGGATGCCGTGCGCTGCATGAAGAGGTAGGCCTTTTCGAGGCCGAACTCATGGTAGACGGCGTGCGCGGGATCGGCGAGGATGGGGAAGGGCACGTTGAGCGCCGCGCTATAGCGTGCGGCATCCTCCACCGAATCGCCCAAAATGACGAGCACCTCGGCGCCAGCGGCCTGAAACTCCGGGTAGAGCCGCCCCAACTGAGCGACGTGCGTACGGCATTGCCTTCACTGAAAGGCGCGCACGAAGAAGAGGACCACGTGCGCCTTGCCGCGGTAATCTGCCAGGGCGACCTCGTTGCCGGCGCCGCTGGGCAAGTGAACGTCCGGCGCCAGGTCGCCGACGCCAAGGTCGCCGGTATCTTCAGCGTCCAATCTCTATCTCCTCGTGCCAGCAGGTCATATCAGTGCGCCCGCGCCTGAGCGCGGATAGTCCGCATGCTTGTACGCGCCAGGGTTACTCTCGCGCTGCGGCGCTGGGGTGCGCTGCCGTGGCGCGGCGATTGGCCGCGCCCAGCCGGCCGACACGAATCCAGCCTCGCCAGCCTCGCCGGTGAGCCTCGACCGCACGATCTTCATTTTAACAGCCGCGTGCTATGCCGGCTGCTGATGCGCGAACATTTCTTCGGCGCGCTTATTGTCCACCTTCTCCTGGTAGCCACACAGTTGACAGCGCGCGGTAGTGGTCGTGCCGACGGGGAAAATGGGGATCCAGAAGAGCGTGAAGAAGCGCCGTGAGCGGACGACGCCATGATACGCATTGCGCTGACACTGCTTGCAGCCGTACTGCGTCTGGCCGAGCACCTTGTTCTTCGAGCGAAAACCATAGACGATCATACGAGCGAACGACCCTTTCTTCGTGTTGGAACGGCACCCATGCGGCTACTGGCCTGATCTCGCACGAGGAGCGTAACCGCTCCCTTCCCGACTGTCAAGCACTTTGTGACTGCGCCAGTGCCTAGACACGTTCGTATGCTATCTGGAACGCATAAAGCAGCCTGGATACGACACCGCGACCGAGACACTATGGCGCGTGTGGCCGCGGCGCGCACTGGGCGGCTCCATGTATACTCTCGTGCAGTGCTGCAGACGTGGCACGGAGAAAGGGGGTGTCGCCATGATACTCGAGCTGGACCACAGCGTCTTCGTCGTGCGCGACCTCGCGAGCGCCGTGCGCGACTACACCGCGCTGGGCTTTACCGTCACGCCTGGGGGCACGCACGCCGACGGCCTCACGCACAACGCGCTGATTTCCTTCGCCGACGGCAGCTACTTCGAGCTGCTGGCCTTCACCGATCCCGGGCAGGCGACAGACCATCCATGGTGGCACCGGCTCGCCGAGGGTGAGGGGCTCGAAGATTACGCGCTGGCATCGGACGATCTCGCCGGCGATGTTGCGGCCTGCCGGCAGCGCGGGCTTGCCATCGGCGATCCCGTGGAGGGCGGACGGCAGCGGCCCGACGGGCGGACGCTGCGCTGGCGCACGGCGCGCTTCGCGCAGCCGCCGCCAGACCGTGCACTGCCGTTTCTGATCGAGGACGTGACCCCGCGCGACTGGCGCGTGCCAGGCGGCGCGGCGGCGCAGCATGCGCTGCACGTGGGCGGCATCCAACACAGCGCCATCGCGGTGCGAGACGTGGCAGCCGCGGCGGCTCGCTTCGCGGCGCTGCTCGGCACGGCGCCGGCCCGCGCAACGGCGACGCCGGATGTCGCGCTTGCCAGTGGACAGCATATCTCGCTCGTGTCGCCACGCGCCGCAGACGACGAGGCGGCTGCCCAGATCGCGCGGCATGGCGAAGGGCCGTTCGCCCTGACCCTGCGCGCCGCGGATGACGTGCCAGCGCACCAGACCGCCCCGCTGGACGTGGCGCGCACGCATGGAGCGCACATCTACGCGCCTGCGGGCTAAGCGGCTTGCGCGGCAGCAGTGGGATTGGTGGGGCGCCGCGTTGACATCGCCGCGCTCGCCCGCGTACACTGCGCCGAACGCGCAGGGATGGTGCGGAGCGGACGTGAACGTCGCGAGATCGCCGCAACGCGGCGGGTGGGCGCATTATGGAACAAGATGGCACAGTGGCGCTGCGCGACCTGGATGGCACGGACCACGCTGCCGTGCGGCGCATTCTCGAAGCCTCGGAATATACCTATAGCCGGTTCGCGCCCGAAGACCTGCCGGAGCTGCTGAGCACGCTGCCCGCCACGGGCGCCTTCAGCCACCCGCCAGGGACGCTCGGGCGCATGACAGGCGGCTCGCTGCGCGCGTTCCTGCTCATCAACTGGCTGGTGCCGCCGAGCGCCTGGATCGGCGGCTTCGGCGTCACCTGGAGCGAAGGGCGTCACTTCGGCGACTATCTGGATCTCTTGCTGCCGCGCGTCGGCCAGCAGGTCTACGAAGAAGGCGCGCGCACCCTCTATTATTCGGGCAACGACTACGACGGCGATTGGCTGCGCTCGCACTTGCAGGAGCAGGGCTTCCGGCTGGTGGCGTTGCTGCGCTCGTACGACAAGGACGACAGCCGCATTCCCGCCGAAGGGAATCAACGTGTGCGCATGCGTCCTTTCGTGCCGGCGGATGTGGAGGGCGTGCTGGCCGTCGAAGACGCCGCCTTCGCGCAGCTCTGGCGGCACAGCGCGGCCAACTTCCTCGCCATCGGCCAAACGCATCCCTACTTCGTGGTGGCCGAGGACGAGACGGGCATCGTCGGGTACCAGTTCAGCGCCACCGATGCGACGACGGGCTACCTCATCCGCATCGCCGTGCATCCGCGCGCCGAGGGGCAGGGCGTGGGCGCGCGGCTGATGGCCGAAGCGGTGCGCTTCTTCCATCGCAGCGGCGTCAGCAAGATCGTGCTCAACACCGACGAGACCAATACGCGGGCGCACAACCTATACGAGCGCTTCGGCTTCCATCAGGTCTTCCCGCACGGCTTCGTGCTGGGCTGGGACCTGTGAGCGCGGCGCCGACTCGGACGGGCACGGCCGCGGGCCACACGCTCTGGCGCAGTCCGCACAGGGCAGGGCCAGGGCCTGTGCTAGACTGGAGGAGCTGCTACTCGCCGCAAGACACGACGACACGCGCGCCGTGCTGCTCGCGGTGAGGGCACGTTCACGCGGCTGGTCGTCCGATGAGCGCTAAGGAGCGGTCCGTATGCCGGTATCCGTCACCAACTCCCGGCTGATCTACGACGCCCTCAAAGCCTGCGATGTCCACCTGATCTCCGCGCTGCCGGAGACGTGGCTGGTGCACCTCATTCGCATGGCCGAAGATGATCCCGACATGACGCTGGTGCGCATCGCCAAAGAGGAAGAAGCCATCGGTATCTCGGCGGGCGCGCATCTGGCGGGTGTCAGCTCGGCGCTGCTGATGCAGAATCACGGCTTCCTGGCGGCAATCAATCCCATCGTGTCGCTGGCGCTGCTCTACAAGATCCCGCTGCTGATGCTCATCAGCTATCGCGGCCACATGGGCGAAAAGGACCCCTGGCAGACGCAGGGTGGCCTGGTCACCGAGCCGCTCTTGCGCGCGCTGGGCATCCCCATCTGGCACCTGACCGATCCGCAGGACGTTGCGCGGCGCCTACGCGACGCGCAGACGCTGGCGCACGCCGCCCTGCATCCCGTGGCGGTGCTGCTCTCGCGCGAGCTGATGTGGGAGGACTAGCCGATGTTGCGCGAAGAAGCCCTGCGGGCGATCTATCCGGAGCTGGAGCAGCGGATCGTCGTAACGATCATGGGCGCGGTCGCCGCCGAGCTCTACACGCTCGGCCACCGGCCCAACTTCTTCTACCTGGAGCATGCGATGGGCCTGGCCTCCTCGATGGGGCTCGGCATCGCGCTGGTCATGTCGGAGGAACAGGTGGTCGTGCTGGATGGCGACGGCTCGCTGCTGATGAACCTGGGAACGCTGAGCACGCTGGCGCGCTACCGGCCGGGGAACCTGCTGCACATCGTCTTCGACAACGAGAGCCTGCTATCGGTCGGCGGCTTCCCGACGGCGACGGCGACGGCCGCGGGGGTGCCGCGCACGGCGCTCGTACGCTCGCCGGACGAGCTGAAGGCGGCGGCGGATGAGGCGCTGGCGAGCGCGACGCTGACGACGATCGTGGCCAAGGTGGAGGCGGTCGGCCCCAAGTCGTTCCACATGGATTTACCGCTGCTGGAGAATCGCTTTCAGTTCCGCCGCGAGCTGGAGGCACGGCGCACACAGCACGCCGGCTGAGCCCCTGCGCGAGCCGCTTCCGCTCGCCACCTGCGCGCGCGCTACGATAGTACCGAGCACCATGCGATGATGCATGCATGACGAGGGGTGAGGGGTAGACCGGCGCCGACACCGTGGCGAGGAGGCGGGCGCTGTGGATGCAAAGATGAAGGAGCCTGCGCGAGCAGGGCAGGCGGTGACCTATTTCCCGCGCTCGCCTGCGCAATACGTGCCGGGCCAACAGGAGCCGGGCGTGGTGCTCACGCACCTGGCGGATATGCTGACGTGGGCGCAGAACTACGCGCGCAGCCGCTCGATCTGGCCCTTTGCGTACGCCCTGGCCTGCTGCGGCATTGAGATGATCCAGACCGCGTCGGCCCCGCAGTACGACCTGGCGCGCTTTGGCTCCGAGGTCTTCCGCTCGAGCCCACGCCAGGCCGATCTGATGATCGTCGCCGGCACAGTGTCGATCAAGATGGGGCCGCGGCTCATTCGCCTCTGGGAGCAGATGGCTGACCCCAAGTGGGTGATCTCGCTGGGCCAGTGCGCGAATTCG
>Ga0209647_1002610_pt1 | contig 14457 bp, 15 predicted proteins | sample GraSoi_2013_60cm_FD_185827 | JGI IMG/M metagenome (GOLD analysis project Ga0209647, IMG submission 185827) | Grasslands soil microbial communities from the Angelo Coastal Reserve, California, USA - Sample 9_17_2013_60cm (SPAdes) (version 2) | ecosystem: Environmental > Terrestrial > Soil >...
CACCCCGATCTCGCAGATGGCGACCACGCTTACGCGCTCGACGCTGGGCATCGCGCTCGCGAGCGTGCTGCTTTCCTTCCTCATGATGATCGTGCGCCAGAAGGCGGTGCCTCAGGTGATCGGCTTTCTTGCGATGGAAAACGGACTTTTCTTCGCCGCCACCAGCGCCACTTACGGCATGCCGCTCGTGGTGGAGCTGGGCGTGGCGCTCGACGTGTTGGTCGGCACCTTCATCTTCGGCATCTTCTTCTTCCATATCCGCGAGCGCTTCGACAGCCTCGACATCCGGCATATGGAGAGACTGAAGGAAGACTAGCGTGGAAATAGCGATCGTCCTCGGCCTCCCGCTCCTCGGCGCCCTGCTGCTCGCACTCACCGGCCACCGGGGCTGGGCGCCGGAGCTGAACGCGACGATGAGCTTCGCGACCTTCTTCGCCACCACACTGCTGACCGCCCGCGTGATCGCAGGCGGCCCGATGGTCTGGCTGGAGGAGCAATTCATCGTCGATCCGTCCAACCTGCTCCTGGTGGCGCTCGCGGGCCTGCTCAAGGAACAATTCTTCGTCGATCCGTTCAACGTGTTCCTGGTCGCGCTCACCGCCTTCGTCGGATTCACCACGGCGCTGTTCTCGCGGCCCTACATGCGCACCGAACAGGACCATGGCCGGGTCAACGCGGCGCGGCTGCGCCTCTATCACAGCATGTACCAGCTGTTCACCTTCACGATGCTGCTGTGCCTGCTCTCGAACAACGTCGGCGTCCTGTGGGTGGCGATGGAAGGCGCGACGCTCTCGACCGTGTTGCTGGTGAGCCTGTACCGGACGCCCGCGAGCCTGGAAGCCGCGTGGAAGTACTTCATCCTCTGTTCGGTCGGCCTCGCGCAGGCCCTGTTCGGCACGATCCTCCTTTATTTCGCCGCGGAGAAGGTGCTCGGTCCGGGCGGCACTGCGCTCCTGTGGACGCATCTTCACCAGGTACGCGGCCAGCTCGAGCCGACGGTGCTTTCGCTCGCGTTCGTGTTCCTCTTGGTCGGCTACGGCACCAAGGTGGGCCTCGTGCCGCTGCACAACTGGTTGCCCGACGCGCACGCCGAAGGCCCGACGCCGATCTCGGCGGTGCTCTCGGGGCTCCTGCTCAACGTGGCGCTATACGCGGTGGTGAGGAGCAAGGTGCTCGTCGATGGGGCGCTCGGGCGCAATTTCTCGGGCGGATTGATGATGGGCTTCGGGCTGCTCTCGGTCGTCGTCGCGGCGTTCTTCCTTTCCAGGCAGCGAGACATCAAGCGCATGTTCGCCTATTCGTCGGTCGAGCACATGGGCATCATGACCTTCGCCTTCGGCATGGGCGGCGCCGTGGCGGCGTTCGCGGGCCTTTTGCACATGACCGTGCACTCGCTCACCAAGAGCGCGATCTTCTTCACCGTCGGTCACGCCTCGCAGGTGGCGGGGACTCAGAACATGGACTCGATCCGCGGACTGATTCAGACGAGCCCGACCATAGGCTGGGGCCTCGCGCTCGGGAGCCTTGCGATCCTCGGGCTTCCGCCTTTCGGCGTGTTCACGAGCGAGTTCATGGTGCTCACCACCGCGATGCACGAGCACTCCTGGGCGACGCCTTTCCTGCTGGTCGCGCTCGGCGTCGCCTTTGCGTCCATCTTCGGCAAGGTGCAGCCGATGGTGTTCGGCGACACCGCTGCGCAGCGGCTGCCCCGCGGGCCCGCGCTCGTTCCGGTGTTCGCGCACCTCGCGATCGTGCTCGCGTTGGGCCTCTACATTCCGCCCTATCTCGTCGGCTGGTATCGCCAGGCCGCGGCGCTGATCGGTTGACCGCTCCCATGCCCCTGAACGAACTCCCGATCGAGGTCGAGCCGCTTGTGGGCGCGATGCCCGCGTTTTGCGCGTCGATCCCGGCGGGCGAGCTGCGCGGCCTCGCCGAGCAGGCCCGGGCGCGAAAGGCGCCCCTGGTCGCGCTGTGGGGCAGCGACGAGACCGAGCGCCGGGCAGGCTACGCGCTGCACCTCGCGCTCGCGTTCCCCTCGGGCCTGCTCTGGGTGAGCGTGCCGCTTTCGCGCGAGGACCCGCACTATCCCGGAATCGCCGACATCTACGCGAGCGCGAACCGCATGCAGCGCGCCACCGCCGATCTGCTCGGCATCTTCCCTTCCGCGGACGCCGACCGGCGCAAGTGGCTGCGGCACGGAGCCTGGCCCGAAGGCGCGTTTCCCCTGCGCAAGAGCGTCGACCCCGCGGCCCGCTTCGCTCAAGGCCCGGACCTCTACCCGTTCGTCCCGGTCGAAGGCGAAGGCGTGCACGAGATCCCGGTCGGCCCGGTCCACGCGGGCACGATCGAGCCGGGGCACTTCCGCTTCTCGATCGTCGGCGAAAAGATCCTGCGGCTGGAGGAGCGGCTCGGCTACACGCACAAGGGCATCGAGAAGCGCTTCGAGCAGATGACGCTCGAAGAGGGCGCGAAGCTCGCGGGCCGGGTCTCCGGCGACTCCACGGTCGCCTATGCCTGGGCGTACGCCATGGCGGTCGAAGGCGCCACAGGGACCGAGCCGCCGCCCCGGGCGCTTGCGCTGCGCGGCATCCTGCTCGAGCTCGAGCGTATCGCCAACCACCTCGGCGACCTGGGCTACCTCGGCAACGACGTCGCGCTTTCGTTCGGCTTTTTCCAGTTCTGGCGGGTGAAGGAAGACCTGCTGCGGACCCACGCGCAGCTGTTCGGCCACCGCTACCTGATGGACGCTATCGTTCCCGGCGGCGTGGCTTGCGATCTTTCGCGCGCCCAGGCCGATGCGCTCCTCGGGCGGCTGGACACGATCCTGCAGGAAGTTGCGACGCTCAGGTCGATTTACGACGAGCACGCGGGAGCCCAGGATCGCTTCATCATGACCGGACAGGTGACCCGGGAGCTCGCCGAGCGCATGGGCCTCACCGGGCTTGCGGCCCGGGCGTGCGGCATGGCGCGCGATCTGCGCGTCGATTACCCGATTCCGCCTTGGCAGGAGCTGGATCCGCGCATGATCACACATCCGCGCGGCGATGTTTCGGCGCGCGTTGCGCTACGCTTCGAAGAAATATTCGAATCGGTGCGCCTGATACGCTCGCTCGCGCAAGAGCTACCGCCCGGCAAGCTGCGCGTCCCGGTCGCGGCGGCCACTGCGGGCGCGCGCGGCCTGGGCTGGGTCGAAGGCTGGCGCGGAGACGTGCTGATCGCGCTGGAGACCGCCGGAGCGAACCGCATCCACCGTCTACATCCGCATGATCCCTCTTGGCAGAACTGGCCGCTCCTCGAGCACGCGGTGCACGGCAACATCGTTCCGGACTTCCCGCTCATCAACAAGTCGTTCAATCTGAGTTACAGCGGCGCAGACCTGTGAAAAACAAAACCTACGATGCGCTGCGTCGCAGAAACAGCCTGCGCCGCACCGCGAACTTTCTAGAAAAGCCGCCATGTATCAGATCCTGAAGCAGATCGTAAAAACCGGCATCGTCACCGAGCCCGCCCCGCTTCCGGACGCCGCGCTGCGAGCGCTCGAGCAGCGGCTGGGCGAAGTGATCCTCAAGCATTTCGGCCGCGCGCTCGCGATCCGGCACGTGGACGCGGGCTCGTGCAACGGCTGCGAGCTCGAGATCCACGCCATGAACAGCCCCTACTGCAATCTGGAGGGGCTCGGCATCAAGTTCGTCGCGAGCCCCCGCCACGCCGACATGCTGCTGGTGACCGGCCCGGTGTCGCGCAACATGGAGACCGCGCTCAAGCGTACTTGGGAGGCCACTCCAGACCCGAAGCTGGTGGTGGCGATCGGCGACTGCGGCTGCACGGGAGGAATCTTCGGCGAGAGCTACGCGAGCTGCGGCCGGGTCTCGAACGTGATCCCGGTGGACGTCGCCGTTCCCGGCTGCCCGCCGACCCCGGTCGCGATCCTGCGGGGAATCCTCACGGCGATAACGCCGGGCCGATAGCGCGATGGAGCTCTCTCTGGCGTTCATCGGCTGGTTCTTCGCGCTCACTTCGGCCGGCGCGCTCGCCTTCGGAGGCCTGCTCGTCCTGATGCTCATGCGCGCGGGAGATCTCGAGCGGCGCTACCTGAGCTACAGCATCTGGAACGACCTGGTCCTCGCGGCGATCTGGGTGCTGGGGCTCACAGGGGGAATCGGCGTCATCCGGCTGCAACCATGGGGAAGATACCTGACGGAGCTCTTTTGCTGGGCGTTGATCGTGCTCGTGCCGCTCTCCGCGGCTTCCCGACTTTACGCTCTCAGGGAGCCCCACCCAGAGCGGCCGCCGGTCAATTGGCTAGGGGCAATCGGCGGCATCACGCTGATCCTGATTCCGGTCCTTGCGATCTGCGCCGCGACCATCGTGACCCTGCGCAGCCCCGAAGCCCTCAAGGCGTTTTCCTGATCGGGCTCAGGGTTTCAGATAAGCGTAGCCTTCTTTTTGCTGCAGATGCGTGATCTGGACCACGCCCGAAGGCACGAACTCCGCCCCGAGAATGAACTGGTCCTTCCTGAGCTTGCGGACGCGCAGCGTGATCTCGCACACCTGGAACTTCACGCCCTTCCCCATCAGGTCCTGCACGCGCGCGTCGAAAGGTCCGAAGCGGTCCTTGGCGCCCTCCATCAGGAAATCGACGCCGTCGGCGTGGGTCACCGCGATGATTCTTGCCTTGGGATCGACTTCGAGATGATTGCTGATGTTGCGCAGGCCCTTGGTCGCCTGCTCCAGGCCGCTGTCGAAGTGATAGACGGCTTTCTCCTGCGCCCAGGAGACCGCGGAGGCAAGCGACAGCGTCAGGGCCGCGAGCAAGTTCGTGGCAAGTTTCACGATGGATTCCTTTTCCCTGGATAGATCCGTACACTTTACGCGAATCGCTCTAAATCCGAAAATTCGCTCCATGGGAGGATCTATCACTCGCCCGAGGTTTTGGACGACTGTCCTCGCCCTCGCGGTCATGACCGGGGCGTACGGGCAGGAGCTCGACAAAGAGCTGAACGAAACCATCGTGACGATCCCCAAGAAAGGCTTTCTCTTTACCGCGCAACTTGAAACCACCATTTACAAGCCGGAGGGCGACGGCCCGTTCCCTATCGTGGTGATCAATCACGGCAAGGCCACGGGCGATCCGCGCTTTCAAGAACGAAATCGTCCCCATATTGCGGTGCGCTACTTCATGCAGCGCGGTTACGTCGTTGTGGTACCGATGCGGCAAGGGTTTTCCAAGTCGACCGGCAACTACATTGGCGCGGGCTGCAACGTCGAAAGCAATGGCCGCGTGCAAGCCGAGGACGTTCAAGCCGTACTGGATCATGTCGCCGCGCAACAGTACGCGGACAAAAACAATATATTGGTGCTGGGCCAGTCCCACGGCGGCTGGACGACGCTCGCCTTCGGCACGCTGAACTACCCGGGAGTAAAGGGTCTCGTCAACTTCGCCGGCGGGTTGCGGCAGGAACAATGCGCGGCCTGGGAGAGCACGCTGGCACGCTCCGCGGGCAGCTACGGGCAAGAAACGAAACTTCCCTCGATCTGGTTCTACGGCGATAACGATAGCTATTTCAATTCGACTACGTTTCACCGGATGCATGACGCCTATGTGTCCAAGGGCGGGAGGGCGACGCTGATCGCCTATGGCAAATTCGGCGACGACGCTCACCGCATGTTCACTTCAAGATCTGCCGAACCGATCTGGCAGCCTGTGGTCTCCAGGTTTTTGCGGGAGATCGGCCTGCCCCACGAGATCGTTCGACCACAATACGCCGACACGCCGCTCACTGCGGCGCCGTCACGCACCGACTTCGCCCCCTTGGACAAGCCGGAGGCAGTACCTCATGTCAGGGAAAAAGGCAGAGAGGGTTACGCGGTATTTCTGACCAAGGATTTCCCCCGCGCATTCGCCGTCGCACCCAACGGCGCATGGGGTTGGTCAAACGGCGGCAACGACCCGCTCAAACGCGCGCTCGACAATTGCAACAGGACCGGTAGCGGCGCATGCAAGCTTTACGCTGTGGACGACGCAGTTGTATGGAAGGAGTGAAGGCGGACGTACCGCAGTCAACGAAGATTTCGCAATCAGCGCATGGCGAAGCATCTGAAGATTTCCGGACGCGTGCAAGGCGTGGGCTTCCGCTATTCCATGCGCGACGAAGCGGAGCGGCTCGGCGTCACCGGCTGGGTGAGAAACCGCCGCGACGGGACGGTCGAGGCGGTCATCGATGGAGCGCCCGACGCGGTGGAGGCGGTTCTCGCCTGGGCGCGCCGCGGGCCGCGCGGTGCGCAGGTGACCGAAGTCGAGGTCGCGGAAATTCCGGAAAGCTTCGAGCACTTCGAGATGCGGCCGACCGAATAAGACCCGCGACCGCTAAGTGGTGGAAAACGCGAACTCCCGGCAGGGATCGGGCGGTCCGGCGGGGCGGTTCGGGCTCAGCTTGTCGCCCAGTTCGAGTAGTCGCCGTGCTTCAGGACGATCGCGCATCGTGCAGGCTAGACTCGCAAAGGCTCTCAGGTAGCCCTCATTGGCGCGGCCTCGCGCCTCGTAGTCCCGGAACCCCCGCTTCATGAGATCCCAGTCCGCCTCGGATTCGGCCACCGTACAGTCGCACCCGGACCGGAACATCTCCTGATAGACGAGCGGATACCACGAGGCGCCCCACGTCGCTTTCGTTTTTTCAACCGCAAAGCGCGCAATCCTGTCGACCTCCTCGAATGTGCCGCCCCACGTCGGAGAAGAGAATGCCATTGCGGTGGCATAGATCTTGGTGTACTCCGGCCATAGCCTGCTCCCCGCGGCTAGCAGTTCTTCGCGCGATCCCTCAAGCTCGGGGAGCTGGTAGGCAATCCGCAGCTTCATGACGTACCAGGGCCCGGTGCGCTTGAGCCGATCGGAGCCCGAATCCAACGCCTGATTCGCCTCTCTGAGCTTGCGTTGATAAATGTCCCAACCTTCGAACGTCACTGTGTTCGGGAATCCGCGCCCGCGCGCGTTCCACGCTTCCGAGTAGCGCAGCCGCGCCTCGGCGAGCTTGACGTATCCGCCCGCGCCTTTCGCCTTGGCCCACCCGCTCACCGATCGGTAAACGAGCTCGGTCGGTAGGGCGAGCACCGAGTCGAGCGACAGGAACCAAGCGTCGAAATAGTATTGGCCGGACGCAAATCGCTTGTCCGAAAACCCCAGCTCGCTTTCAGCTCGCTGGAGGAGATCGAAGTCGGGATCGAGGATCAGGTGATCCACGCGCCACTTGGTATCGGCGTAGTTGGGCCAGTCGTCGGCCGTGCACTGCTGCGACGGTTTCGCGCCGGGCAAGAAGCACTCTGGCGATCTCTTGTCCCAGGGATAGCGCTTGAGCGGGGCCGTGCCCGGGGCTTGTGCTTGCGAGAGGGCAACTCCGCTTCCCGCTAGAACGAGAAATCCAAAAAATGCCCAGAAGGTGTTGCTCATGGTTCCTCCTCGAACGCGCGAACCACCCCGTCTTGTGGCCCTCTACGTAGCCGAAAACGCGAACTCCCGGCAGGGATCAGGCGGGGCGGCCGAGCGATTTGTTCTCAGTTTGTCGCTCAGCTCGAGCAGCCGCCGCGCCTCCGTGCGGTCGCGCATGTCGCAGGCGAAGGTCGCGTAGCCGCTCCAAACGTCCGCGTTGCCGCCACCCTGTTTCTCGATGTCGCGCAGCCCTTGCTTCATGAGATCCCAGTCCACGAGAGTGTCGGCAATCGTGCAGTCGCACCGGGTGCTGAAAATGAGCCCATAGGCCAGCGAATACAGCGAGGCGCCCCAGCGTGCCCTCGATTTTTCGTACGCCATGTGCGCGATCTCGTCGACTTGCTTGTAGGTGCCGCCCCATCTGGGGAGCGAATGCAGCATCGATATCCCGTAAAGCGGGACGTAGTCCGGCCAAAGGTCCGTCCCTGCGGCCAGCAGTCGCGCTCGCGACGCGTCCGGATCGGGAAGCTGATAGGCGATTCTCAGTTTCAGGGCGTACCACGCCCCCAGGCCTTTCACCCGCTCGGGCGCCGAATCCAGGACCTGGTTCGCCTCCCTCAATTTTCTCTCGTATATGTTCCAGCCTTCGCGACTCACGGAGTTGGCGAATCCGGGTCCGCGCGCCCGCCACGCTTCTCCGTATTGCAGCAAGGCCTCGGCGATCTTTGCGTATCCGTCTTTGCCTTCCGCCTTGGCCCACTCCTCCACGAGCTGGTAGGACCTCGGGTTGGACTCCGAGAGTATCGTTTCGAGCGCCGAGTACCAGGCTTCGAAATAGTATTGACCCGTGGGAAACCTCTTCTGCGAAAACCCGAGATCCTTCTCGGCACGGAGGATCAAGTCGAGGTCCGGATTCAGAAGCAGGCGCTGCACCCGCTCCTTGGTCTCGAAATAGCTAGGCCAGTCTTCTGCCATACACTGCCGGGACGGTATCGCGTCGGGCAAAAAGCATTTGGGCTGTCTCATGTCCCAGGGATAGCGCTTGGCTGGAGCAGGGCCCGGAGCCTGCGCATGCGCGTCGGAGCAGACGCCACTGCCTGCCAGAACAAGGAAAACGAGGAGTGCCGGCAAACCCGTTCGCACGATACCTCCTTTTATACGCAGACTGATTCGATCCAGCTTCACCTGCCTGGTCGTTCACACGCTACCTGATCGCCTTGGCAGGCCTCCTGGCAGGCCTGCGCGGCGGGGGCTTCGGTGGTCGTGCGCCGGCATTTCTGCATGCAGGCGGTGAAGGCGCTCTTGCAGCTGGGCGCTCTGTCCTCGCCCGAGATCGCCTTATAGGCGTAATAGCCCAACGCCACCACGACCGCGAGCACGATCAGCATGCCGAACGAGCTCAGGCCGCGCTGCGAACGTTCCATCACCCCGCCTTGCGCCGCCCCGCTTCGCCGCCGCGAAGCCCTTCGAGGATCGCGAGCGCGCGAGCCATGGAGAAGTCGCGGGTCTTGCGATGAAAGGCTTTCGCGTTGTCCGGCATCATGTAGCCGTGCAGCACGCCCGGGAATACGTGCAGCTCCAGATTTTTCATTCGCGCGGCCGCGCCGCTATAGGCATCGAGCACCTCGGCGGGCGCCTGATGGTCCTCGTCACCCCAGATGATGCAGACGGGTCGCGCAAGTCCCTCGAGCTCCCCGACGTAGTCGAGCATCTGCGAGCCGTGGCAGGAGATGCCCGCGTCGTAGCCCAGGCGCTTCGGACCGAGGATCGCATAGGGCCCGCCGTAGCAGAAGCCGATCACCGCGGCGCGCCCGTTCGATTGCGGCAGCTTACGCAACTCGGCGAGCGTGCCGGCGAGGTCGGCTTCGCCGGTCTTGATTCTTTCCAGGCGCGGCTGCGAGCGCTGCTTGGTGCGATCGTCGTCGCGCGAAAGGGGCCCCGGGACCGTGCGCCAGAAAAGATCGGGCGCCGCGGCGATATAGCCCTGCGAGGCGAACTCCTCGGCGATCGCGCGGACGTCCGAGTTCACGCCGTGCACGGCGGAAGCGATCACGATCGCGGGAACCTTCGAGCCGGCGTGCGGCGTTACGAGGTAGCAATCGAACTCGCCCCCTTCGCTCGAACGGACCCTGACGTTCTTGCCCTGCATGTCGCCTCCTCTCGTCTCGCGCCGGAACGGCGCTCACCGTACTCCAGCGCGAGCGGCTTGTCCAACCCGGATGTGGCAGGATGCGTTCTTCTCCCGACATTTCCCAAGGAGGACTCATGAGGGCTGCAAGGCCGACCTTCGGCGCATTCAACCAGGGAGGAGTTCCTACTATCGCGTGCTTCAACAAGGCGTCGACGCCTCTCGGGGTCGACTTCGACGCCCTGATCGCCGCGTTGCAGGAGTTCGTGGATCGATGCGTGATGCCCGTGTGGGGCACGCCGGCGAAGCTGGTCAAGTCCAAGGGATACGTGAAAGGCGCCTGGGCGATGGTTTTCCTCGACAATGCCGATCAACCGGGCGCCCTCGCGTATCACGATCTCACGCCCGACGGGCTGCCGCAGTCCAAGGTTTTTGTCAAAACGACGCTGGACAACCATGACCTGGTAAGCGTGTCGGCGTCACACGAGCTCGTCGAGATGCTGGTCGACCCGGCGATCAACATCATGACGACCGGCCCCGATCCGAAGGTCGTGTATGCCTATGAAAGCGCCGACCCTGTCGAGCAGCTCAGCTTCAAAGTCAACGGCATTCCGATGACGGACTTTGTCTATCCGGCCTACTTCGAAATCTTTCACAAGGCCGGCTCGGTGCGGTTCGATCAGCTGAAGAAGGTCGATAAGCCGTTTCAGATCCTTTCCGGGGGCTACCAGATCGTCTTCAAGAACGGAAAGTGGAGCCAGATCTTCGCCTCGGCTTCGAAGAAAAAGCGTTTTGGCCGCGAAGATCGGCGCGGCCATCGGAGCGAACAGCGCGTGCAGGCGGCAAGGAATAAGCTGCGGCGCGCCGACAAGAAAAGGATCGCCCGACTGGAGCGCAGGATCTAGCGGTCGCCGGGACGGGCTTCTCAGATGACGCAGCGCCGCAATCCAAATGCTCCCGTCATGATTGCTCTATGGGAGCGAACTGACTACCATCCCACACTTTGTAAGGGCGGCGCGCATTTCACAACGCGAAATCGCAGGATGCGCGCAGCTCATTCGTCATGGGCGAAAAGGAGGAGTTGATTAATGGGCACCAAATACAAAATTCTGATCATGGGCGCCTCGTACGGTTCGCTGTTGGGGACCAAGCTCGCGCTCGCGGGGCACGCCGTGCACCTCGTGTGCCTGCCGGCCGAGGCCGACCTGATCAACAAGGAAGGCGCGATCGTGCGCATGCCGGTCAGGGGCCGAGAGGGCCTCGTCGAAATCAATTCGAAGAAACTGCCGGGCAGGATGTCCGCCGGCGGCACGGTGGGAGTGAATCCGTCCGACTACCATCTGGTCGCGCTCGCCATGCAGGAGCCGCAGTACCGCTCGCCCGGTGTGCGCGAGCTGCTCGCCGCGGTCGCCAAGACCAGGGTTCCGTGCATGTCTATCATGAACATGCCGCCGCTGCCGTATCTCAAGCGCATTCCGGGCATCGATGCCGATGCCTTGCGGAGCTGTTACACCGACGCAAGCGTATGGGACGGCTTCGATCCGAAGCTCGTCACCCTGTGCAGCCCGGACCCGCAGGCGTTCCGCCCGCCGGAAGAAAAGGTCAACGTGCTGCAAGTGCGCTTGCCGACGAACTTCAAGTCGGCGCGCTTCGATTCGGAAGCTCATACCGCCATCCTCCGCCGGCTCGAGTCGGACATCGAAGCGTCCCGCTTCGACGGGCTCGAGCTGCCCGTCAAGCTCAAGGTGCACGACTCGATCTTCGTGCCGCTGGCGAAGTGGGCCATGCTGCTGGCCGGCAACTATCGCTGCGTGCAGAAAGACGGCATGCGCCCGATCAAGGACGCCGTGCACAGCGACCTGGAAGCCTCGCGTTCCGTATACAACTGGGTGGTGCAGCTGTGCGTGTCCCTGGGCGCGAACGAGAAAGACCTCGTGCCCTTCGAAAAATACGCGAGCGCGGCGCTCTCGCTCCTGACCCCGTCCTCCGCGGCGCGGGCTCTGGCCAACGGCGCGCCCAACATCGAGCGCACCGACCGCTTGGTGCAGACCATCGCGGCGCAGAAAGGCATGCGCCTGGCTGCAGTCGATCAGACCGTCGCCATGGTCGACGGGTGGCTGGAGAAAAATCGGAAGAAGGCGGCATAACTCAGTACTACCGCAACAACAAAGGGCCTGGAAAATCTCCAGGCCTTTTTGTTTACCTCTCGGAGTATACAGACCTGTACCACATATAGTACGCTTTGCAACTTTCTTCGTGGTAACTGCATAGACAGTACTGTCTACTGAAAGGGACGTTATGAAGTCCGTTGTTGCCGGCAAGCCCCTCCTCCGCCTGGCCAGCGCGCGAGAGCGCATCGACCGGACCGCCTACGAGCTCTTTTCCCGGTACGGTGTCCGTGCAGTGGGGGTCGATACGATCAGCGCGCGCTCGGGCGTCGCGAAGATGACGCTATATAGGCACTATCCCTCCAAGAAGGATCTCGCGCTTGCTTTCCTGCGTCGCCGCGAGGAGTTGTGGACGCGGTCCTGGCTGCAACAAGAGGTGGAACGCCTCGCGCACACACCAGCCGCGCGGCTGCTTGCTGTTTTCGATGTCTTCGATAAGTGGTTCCGCCGGTCCGATTTCGAGGGCTGCTCGTTTATCAAAGTGCTGCTCGAACACGGCGACCGGGGACACCCAGTTCGAAATGCTGCAGAAGCCCACATTGAGACGATCCGCGCATTCCTGAGACGGTTGGCTGAGGATGCGGGTGTGCGCAACGCCGACACATTCGCACGACAATTGCAAATCCTGATGATGGGATCCATCGTGGCCGCTTATGCGGGTGACGAGGACGCGGCGCGACGGTCAAAGGAGATGGGATTGCTGCTCCTCGCGCGCGCGGGCATCAGGACTGGCAAGGGAGGTCAAGGATGACTACGTACGCGACTGAGCAACAGACTCGCGCCGCGCTTCTCGACAACCAGCGCCGTGTGCTCGAGCGGATCGCGAATGGCGCGCCGCTGCAAGAGATTCTTGAAACGCTGGTCAGACTGATCGAGGAGCAGGCGCACGGAATGCGCTGCGCCGTGTTGCTTGCGGATGCCCGGCAGCAGCGGCTGAGGTTCGCCGCGGCGCCGAGCATCCCCGAGGATTACAAGGCGGGCATCGACCCGTTCCTGCGCATTGCGCCCGAAATGGGCTCGTGCGGGACCGCTGCGTTCCTGCGCAAGCCCGTGTACACGCAAGACACCGAGACGGACCCGCTCTGGAAGGACTGCCGCGACGTCGCGGTCCGCAACGGACTGCGTGCGATCTGGTCGACCCCCATTCTCTCGGACGACAACGCCGTGCTGGGAACGTTTGCAATGTATTACGGGGAGCCACGACTGCCCTCGCCCGAGCATATCCAGCTCATCGACATGGCGAGCCAGATGGCGCGCGTGGCGATCGAGGCGAAGGGCAACGAGGCGAAAATTCAAGCGTTGTCGCAGAAAAAGGAAGATCACCTTCGGCTTGTCATCGACACGATTCCCACGATGGCCTGGAGCGTTCGGCCCGACGGCGTCGTCGATTTCCTCAATCAGCGTTGGTTGGACTATAGCGGCCTTTCCTTGGAGCAGTATGTCAAAGACCCGACGGGCCCAATTCACCCCGAAGACATTCCAAGAGTCTTGGAAAAGTGGCGCGGGGGCATGGCAGTTGGGGAACCGTACGAGGATGAAATGCGTTTGCGCCGCGCCGACGGGGAATATCGCTGGTTCCTGGTCCGCACCGTGCCACTGCGCGATGAGCAGGGAAAGATCGTCAAGTGGTACGGGACGAGTACCGATATCGAGGACCGCAAACGGGCCGAGATGGCGCTGCAGAAGAACGAGCAGCTCCTGAGCGAAACCCAGGTCCTTGGCCGCACCGGCAGCTGGGAGCACAACCTGGTCACCGGCGAAATCGCCAACACCGAAGGGAACCTGCGCCTATTCTTCGGCGACGATCACAGCAAGGGCGCACGCTTCGAGGATTTCGCCGGGGTCGTTCACCAGGACGATCGAGAGTACGTGAGCGCGCGGCATGCCCAGCTGCTCGCCGAGGGGGGGCCGCGCGACATCGAGTACCGCGTGGTGTGGCCCGATGGCAGCGTCCACGTGCTGTTCGGGCGGGCTACCGTGGTCCGGGATGCAGCCGGGCGTCCCCTTCGCGTCTACGGAACGAACGTCGACATCACCGAGCGCAAGCGGGCTGAAAATGCGTTACGGGACTCCGGTGTCCAGCTCCAGGCGCTGTCGCGGCGGCTGGTCGAGCTGCAGGAGTCCGAACGAAAGGAGCTCGCGCGCGAGCTGCACGACCGTGTTGGCCAGAGCCTGACCGCCCTGAAAATCAACATCGATATCCTCCAGCCAGCGCTCGCTTCACAGGGAAACGCCGAAGTCCTTGCACGAGTCGCCGATTCGGCCGCGCTTCTCGAGTCGACGATGGATACGATCGAGAACGTCATGTCCGAGCTGCGACCGCCCATGCTCGACGACCACGGGCTCGCGGCGGCGTTGGACTGGCACGCGAGAAACTTCTCCAGGCGAACGGGGATCGCGGTCGCGGTGCGCGCCCGCGAGCCGGCCCTGCGACCGGCACTTCAAGTCGAGATCGCGCTCTTTCGCATCGCCCAGGAGGCGCTCAACAACGTCGCAAAGCACGCCCGCGCTCACCGCGTCGAAATTGAGCTCGATCATGCGAACGGCGAATGCGTGATGTCCGTGCGGGACGACGGAATCGGTTTCGACGGCGTGGAAGATGCCTCGGACAAGCCGAAGCCCGGACTCGGCATGGTCACGATGCGGGAGCGTGCGCAGGCACTCGGCGGTGATTTCGAGGTTCAGGCGCTGCCCGGCCGCGGGACGCAGCTTACCGTGCGGGTTTCCTCCTGACATGA
>Ga0209647_1002614_pt1 | contig 14453 bp, 13 predicted proteins | sample GraSoi_2013_60cm_FD_185827 | JGI IMG/M metagenome (GOLD analysis project Ga0209647, IMG submission 185827) | Grasslands soil microbial communities from the Angelo Coastal Reserve, California, USA - Sample 9_17_2013_60cm (SPAdes) (version 2) | ecosystem: Environmental > Terrestrial > Soil >...
CAGGTTGCAAAGTATTAGTTGCTGCTCAAACTCCCTTCTCTTCAATCCGCAATTTCAAAGCTTCAAGCTCTTGCTTGGTCATGCCTTGCAGAGCCATCGCTGTGACCAGATACAAAGCGGGAACGTGCTTCATTTTGTTGCCGTGTTCTACCTTGCGACGCAGTTTCTGTACTTCTGGGTCAGCGCCCACTTTCAAAAACATTTTATACGCCTCGGGTATGGACAGGGTCTTTTCAATCAGGCCATGCTTGACCAGAATGCGATGATACGAAGGTACTGCCAAAGCAGATGGATGGCTCGGCGGAGCGCCCTTGCTTTGTTTTGGGTGTTTCATTCCACTATGCTACACGTTTTCTCGCTCCGGTCATTCTTTGTCGGATCGATGAGACCGAAAGTGATCTCCTACTGGCGAGTAAATTCTTGCGCTATTTGCAGGGGTGACTCACACCGCCGTTTTTTTCACTTGCCTTGAATTGGATTTACGTAGCGGCCGCCGACTGCTTGCCCTGCTTGCCCCGATCTTCGAGGGGAGCGTCGAAGGGTGGCGGGCGTCCTTCTCGTGGCACATCGATTTCTGGCTGTGCGCCGTTGCCTGTCAAGAGGCCTTCCTCCTTTGTGGCTAAGACAAAAATCAGGTAGCACCCCCCACACCCCCGGCATTTTGGATGGATGTGAAAAGAAAGGGGTTGCGGGAAAAGGGTTTTGTATCGTTATGAAAACAAAGGGCGAGCCAATCGGATTCGCCGCAACGCAGAAAGAGCGTTGGTGGTACACCCCCCGTGGTGACAGGAAGTATGCGCAATCGAGTGAGGCCACAGGGGATAGAGGCGCCACGTGGCGCATATGACGGCGGAAAGCATGGCGCGGATGTGCCGAGGTACCCCCCCCGGTATTTTGGCAAAAGAGTCTGCAAGCTCATGAAAACAAAGGAAGCGAGTGCGAAAAAGAGAGCAAAGAGAAACAAAGAGGCGGCAAGCTGCTGAAAAGGCGGAGCTTGGCCAAGCGGCATAGAAATTCGGCTGTCGAGTGAGGGGTCGCTGTGAAAACACACTTGCTGGAGGAAAAAGGAAGGAACGAAACGGGGACACGGTCAGCAGAACCTTGGTCGGAGATTACCGCATCCGTTACTATTTGTCAAGTGAGAAATTAAAGGCTGTGGATTGAATGGCTTGCCGGCGGACCTATCGAGAGAAGACAGGCCCCAGACGTAAAATCGACGCCTGTGAGACCCTTCCGCGTGAATAACCGTTGCCTCAGACCGAAGAGCCACCTTGACGGCGTTGAAGTCTATCAAGCAGCTCTCGCAATTCAGATGACCTTCTTACCTCTGCACTCTCTGCCGCACTCGTCCTGGAATAGATTCGCCCCGGGTAAACTCCAGCGCCCTCGTTTTGCCGCTTAACCAGCACAAGCGAATCCTTTGCAGCAGGAACCGAAAGTAGCACGTACACTTGGTTTCCATCTCGCACCCGGCGAACAGTGATTGGAACGGGTGGATCGAGGAATTCATTCACCGCGCGATTCAAACGTGACGTCTCCAAGGAATCGAGCAATGAATCTGATACACCCTGGGGAGTGAACTGGCCGGGAAGGTGCTCTGCAACGCCAACGACGATTGTTCCGCCTCCCCAATTTGCCATTGCCATGACGTCCTTTGCCAGTGACGCCCTGCCGAATTTGGAAACGAGCTCTACAGTTTCTTTGTAATCGTGGGACTGCGTTTCAAACCCTAAATGGATTAGCAGGAGATCTGGGTCAGCACGCACTCGCAAAAGCCTAGCAATGGTAGTAATCAACCGTTCTGTTTGCCAGGGCTTGGGAACAACCGCGTCAAAACCATGCTTGTATTGGGCAAGCTGTTGCTGATCCGTGGAACTACCTGAGACTGCGACTACCGGAATGAACGCAGTCTTAGGATCGCTGCGAAGCCGAGTAAGTAACTCAAAACCGCTCTCTCCTGGATGATTTATGTCAGTGGCTACAAGGTGCGGAATAAAAGACGTAAGAATCTCAAACGCGTGGTCGTTTGTATGTGCGGCCCGGACATCAGAACCTGGAAAGGATTTTTGAATGACCTGAGCAGTTAGCGAAGCGAGTAGATCATCGTCATCTACAACCAGGAATTTAAGAGCCATAAAATCTGTTAGCCCAATGGGCGCCGAATTGGCTTGAGGTCAAGCACGAACGCGGGAAACGAAATCGCGCACGCCTGCCAGCATCAGTACGACCTGCTCATTCGCATACTCAGAATACTTGCCGTGGGCTGCTTTGTTCCGCAAGTCCAGCCAAGCCGTGACCTGTTTCTGGTCGAGCTTCGAGTACTTACCAACTTTTGCCAGGTCGGCATTCAAGCTATCCGCCTTTCGCGGGACAATCTTTCCATGAGAAAGGTCCTCCACAGGCAACGAGGCGGCCGCGCAAACCTGTCGCAGATGCTCCTCCAGCACACTCCCCACCATAACTGCCGCAGGGTCCTTGTACTTCTGCTCTAGGAGGTGTTCCGCCATTTCCAGAAAATCCGCGAATACTTCAGCGCTAACGAGACCTTTTGTCGTCTCGACCCAGCCACCTTTGATTTGATCGCGAACGGCAGTCAAGATTCCGAGGGCATATTTCCCGCTAGACTCCCAGGAGTCTCTTGCTTTCTTGTCAAATTCTATGTAGTAACTGTGCTCACGCCCGAAGGTTGATTCTATGAACGCCAGCCCGGCAGCCCGGAGTGCCGCCCATTCCTCAACCTCCATGGCAGGGATGTGAGAATATTGGCCAATCCGCGAATTCCTTAGGGCGGTCCCGGCCTGAGCAACCAACTGATCAATTCGTCTTTCAAGATCTTTGATCGTCATACTCGTCGAATGAGTCTACCTGATTCTCACACTCCGCCGTTTCCACTCCTCCCGTGGATCATTGTGCTTCTCGGCATAGGCTCCGGCCTGAGAATCTGGTTGAATTATACAGAGCCCTGACGCTTTGTCGGCTATCGACGGCGATTCGCTGACCTGCCGTGAGGTCGGGCAATACATTTCTGCTATCATCCCCGCAAGATGCCAGACCGAGGCCGCAGATCATCTTTCGCTTTGATAAAAGATCGGCTCCGAGGATTCCCGAGTGTCCGCAGAGCAAAGAACATCACGGAAACCGAGCGGGACACTTGTGAGCGTTACGGAGAGCACGTCATCGGAACCATGCTCGTTGGCGAGAAGGCTCCGCCATCACCCGAACTCGCAGCCCTTTACCGGACCGAAGAAGCGCGTCAGCACGTAAGAGATTGGCTCACGGAACGCGCAGACTACCGCGAAACCTGGGAAAGTTGGCAATCCACCAGAGACTTTCTTTTGGAAATCGCTGTCATTTTCCTGATCCTCGCCGAGATCATTCTTAGCTTCGTCTTTGGAGTAGTTGCTATCCGCGAAGGACGCGAGCAATCCAAAGTGCTGGCGCACATGGAGCAGAGCGCCGCCGCCACTGCTTCCGCCATGACAGCAGCATCCTCATCTCTGCAATCGCTGGCCGACGCTCAAGCCAAGTCCCTCGACCGTCTGAACCAAATGAGCGACACGCTACGCGACTCGCTGAAAACAAGCAGCGGCATGGCCTCAGCCACGCACAAGCAACTCAATATCCTCGAGCAGGAGCAGGCAGACCGCGCAGCCCAACTCGCTAGGAAGCCAAAGCTACAGCTTCACATTGGGTCTGTGCCGCTCAGTATCGGACCTTTTAATGTCCTTCACCCACCCACGTATCCCATTCGCGAGCAGACGGACACCTCGGTGATATTCGATTCCAGCATCATGAACGCGGGCACCGCGCCGGCCACCAGAGTACAACTCCGCGCTGTCGTGTTCGCCACTGACGTTTCCTTTTCGTCCAATGCGAACCTCATACGACCGAACGAACCAGCCGATAATCCCTTCCAGACGTCCATCATCAACATCGAGCTCATCCGGCCACACGTTAACATGCCGATGACACTGAGTTTCTCCTTCCCCAAAGGCCGCGCACCATTTCAAGTTCTCTTCAACGTCGACGCCGACGAAATCGAAGCCGGCACGCCCCTGGGAGGTATCCTGAAGGCATGTACTTCTGACGACAATACTGCTGCTCACGGATTGCTTTCCCCGCTGTAGCCCAATCGCCGAGCACAGTCCTGCAGAATCTCCTGCTCCCAGGCAGGCCGCTTCGGGTTTCGCGGGTGCGGCAAATCCGTCGGGATTCGTCGCGTCAGGTGCAGAAACACCGCCGCCGAATGCTTGTACGCCGGGACCGGCTCGCGAAACGCCACGTTCCCCAGATATTGCAGGGCGTCCGACAATGCGTAATACCCCGGATCGCCTGCCGCCCACAGCCGGTCGCGCTCCGCGAACTTTTCCGGAGCGAACGTCGCCAGCCCCAGCAAATAGTCCGAGCCGTACTCGATCATATTTATTCCCAGGTCATTGCCCGTATAAATCTGAAACTCCGGCCGGTGCGCATCGCGCAGCGCCAGCCGTCCCAGCTCCGCCATCCGATCCAGCGAAGAGTGCTTCATCCCCACCAGCTCCGGAATATCCATCAGCCGCCGCACCGTCTCTTCATCGAAGATTTCTCCGTTCGGCGCAAACATCGGCCCCAGCTCAAAAGCCAGCACGCGCGGAAATCCCTGGCAGACGGCCCGATACACCGCAACCTTTTCCAACGCGGATTTTCCGTGCAGCCGCGCTGTCTGAAACAAAATCGGAATCCCGCCGAACGCAGCGATGCGCTCCATCTCGCGCCGGTACAACGCAACCACGTCGCCAGATTGCCCCTCGATGTACGCGCCGGCAACAAACGCCACACCGTCTCCGAGCACCTCGCGCGTCCAGCGCAGCACCTCCTGCTTCTCCGCATCGGTCAGATAGTTCACGTACCCGGTGTCCATATTCACAGCGTTCATCAAGCCAGCGCGCTGCGTCGCCACCAGGTGCCGCTGGAACGCCTCGACCGCGACGCGTCCATCAGACTCAAACGGCAACAGCGCCGCCGCAATCCCCTGCACCTTGCGCCGCAATTTTCGCCGCTCTATCATCGACTCAATATTCATGGCCTCTTACGATTTGTACTGCAAAGGCGCCCGCGAAAGTCCGCGGCCGCTACACGTGCAAGTGGCTCAACGCTTCGCCTTCAGCGCCGTCAACTGCACAGCTGCCGAGGAAGTCTTGTAATGACTGTCCAGCGGATAGCAACCCGAAGGCAATCCGTTGCGCGGAGCCGTGGTGCAATCGCTGAACGTCCTGCAAATTCTTTTGTGCTGCACCGCGCGGCCCTGCGCCGCATCCAGAAAGATTTCCGGATATGTTAAAACCATCCGCCCCAGCCCCACCGAATCCACCCAGCCCTCGCGCAGCGCGGCCTGCGCCACTTGCGGCAGAAAATCCTGCAAATAGCTGTACGCCGTGCCCACAAAAAGCAAATTCGGAAAGCGCCGCTTCAATTCCCTCGCCGCATCCATCTGCCTCGCCACGCCCACCAGCGGATCCTCCGGCGGCAGGTATCCGTCCGAAGGCGGATACAGCGCCGGCCGCTGAATATGCGGATTGTAATAGGGACTTCCCGCGGTCAGATTCACCAGAAAAATATTCAGCGACTCGAGCAGAGACAAAAACTGAATCGGCTCCGCGAGATCCGGCTGCGTCGGGTCGCTCGCGTTCACCCCGAATCCCCAGCGATACGGAAGCAAATCCGCATGCGGCTCTGGAATTCCCGGACCCAATTTTCCATTGGCCGACTGCGCCGGATCGGGGTGGAACGGCACGGTGTCAAACGCGGAGACGCGCACGCCAATTTTCAGTTGCGGCGCCGCCGCGCGAATTCCCTGCACAATTTCGCGCAGGAATCGCGTGCGATTCTCAAAACTTCCTCCGTACTTCCCTTCCCGAGTGTGCGCGCTGAGAAATTCGTGTCCCAAATATCCATGGCAATGTTTGATGTCAACAAAATCAAAACCAAGCTCCCACGCGATGCGCGCCGCGCGATGAAAATCTTCGATGATTCCGCCAATCTCTCCGTCGGTGAGCACCGGAAAATCGCGCGCCAAACCGAGCCGCCGATCCAGAATCGGATGACGATACAAAATACGCGGCTCCGCGCGATGCTGCGAATTCGGTTTGCAGTAGCGCCCCGAATGCGTAAGCTGCAAACCAATCAGCAATCCCGCATCAGAACCCGCCGCATGCTTGTGCTCCGCAATAAGCGCAGCGCGCAACTGCGCCAGCCCCGCGCGCGTATGCTCCGCAATCACAAGCTGATTCGGATTCGCCCGCCCGCTGCGCGAGACGGCGACGGCTTCGCCGCCCCAAATTAATTTCGCGCCGCTCTGGCCAAAGCGCCGCCATCGCCGCAAAGTATTTTCCGCCGGGTTGCCATCCGCGGTTCCGTCCCACCCCTCCATCGGATTTACGGCGATGCGGTTCCCGATTTTGATTTCGCCGCGCGTAAGCGGCAAAAACAGCGGCGATTCCGCCGCGCGCAGAATTTCCGAGTCGCAGGGAATCCGCAATTGCAGGGCGCGCAAATGGTCGGCGAATTGTGAAACACCCTTAACGCTGCCGAGGCGCAGAATTTTTGCAGCGGTCACTTCGCTTTGCCTGGTCGAGCATTCGGTGCGATCGTGCAGTTTTTCTTCATTCCTTGCCCGTGCTTTCCGGCTTGACAAACACAGCGATGCTAAAAGATTCTTTGTGCCGCTGTCGAGTGACTTCTGAGCACCGCACGAATCAGGAACAGGGTTCGCGGAAAAAACGCACAGCCAGAAATCGCTGTGCCACTGGGAGGGGTCTATGACGATGACGCGACGTGAGATGTGTTTGCTGCTGCCGGCGGCGATGCTTCCGGCTGCTGCGCTGCCGATGGCGGAGGCGAGCGAGCAGGATACTTCGCTCCCTTCGGGTAGCTACGCCTTCGACAAACTTACCGTGCATACCGCGCCTAGCGGCGCGCAAACACGCGCCATCTTCAAAGGCAAGCTGGCGACTGGCGAATCCATTGAAACGCATGCGACCATGCTGCCAGCCGGCGCTATGCCGCATCCACCGCACCATCATGTGCATTCGGAAATGTTTTTCATGCGCGAAGGGACGCTGGAGCTGACCGTGAATGGCAAAATGTACCCGTTGGTGGCGGGGTCGGTTGGCTTTGTACGTTCGAGTGAAGAGCACGGCGTGAAGAATGTGGGCACTACGCCGGCTAATTATTTTGTGGTGGCGGTCGGACCGGGCGTAGGCTCGGCGTAAGTTTCGGAGAGCACAGCCAAGATTGGCTGTGCCACTGGCGAGGTGTTATGGCTCATCCTCAATTGGATTTGAGCGGCAAGACGGCGGTGGTTATTGGCGGGACTAGCGGTATTGGGCTGGCGCTGAACAAGGGGTTGGCGCTGGCGGGGGCGAACGTGGTGCCCACTGGCCGGCGGGCGGAACTGGTGCGCAAGGCGGCGGAAGAAATCAGTGCGCTGGGCAGGCGGTCGCTGGCGCACACTTGCGACGTTACGGATGAGGCGAGCATCGCGCAACTGCTCGCGGCGGTGCTGAAGGAATTTGGGAGCGTGGAGATCCTGGTGAATTGCGCGGGGCGCACGAAGCGGACGCCGACGCTAGAGGTTCCGGATGCGGAGTGGAACGGCATTCTGGACACGAATTTGAATGGAACGCTGCGGGCTTGCCGCGTGTTCGGGCGGCACATGATCGAGCGGCGCTACGGACGCATCGTTAACATCGCTTCGCTGGCTTCGTTTGTGGCACTGATGGAGGTTGCGGCCTATTGCGCGAGCAAGGCGGCGGTGGCGGCGCTGACGAAATCGTTGGCGGTCGAGTGGGCCACGAAGGGCGTTTGCGTGAATGCGATTGCTCCGGGAGTTTTTCGAACGGAGTTGAATGCGGGATTATTGGATGGCACGGAGCGGGGGAAGGAATTTCGGCTGCGCACGCCGATGCGTCGGTTCGGGCAGCTCGACGAATTGGCGGGAGCGGCGGTGTTTTTGGCGTCGGATGCGGCGAGCTTTGTGACCGGGCATGTGCTGGCGGTGGATGGGGGATTTTTGGCCAGCGGAGTGAATCAGTAGAAGAGTCGACGACACACTTAGCCAAATAGCGCGGAATCAACTTTGTCTCAGGATGGGGTGACTCTTGGATGATCGCAATCTGGACTTGTCATCCGGGTCCTTTGAAGATTTTGTGGCGTTCTTGTTTGACCGTGAGGTCGTTAAACCAGACCCTCCCAACGAATACGTCGTGGCGGACTTACTCAGAATCGGCGGCGAATACGACGAGGCCATCGCTTCATCCCCTGACACTATTCTTGGATATATGAAGAAGCTGTTTTCCGAATTCGGTGAAATTGCTCCGAGATTTTCACTTTCTCAAATCGATCAGGGGATCTGGAACCTTTTGGGCGAGTCGTTGGAAATTCATTCCGTTCTCTGGGATCCATCCACACCCCTTAAATCACGGCTGCAATGCATCCGCTCCATGTACTTCGTATTTAGAGACTTCGTGGCCAAATCTCACATCGAAGAGATGGAAACCTGTTTCTACATGTGGTGGGATCTCCTAGCCGACGCGTTTTGGTGGCAGCCAAAGCTCTATGAAGCTGGTGTAAGGCAAGGCGAGGTGTCTAAGCTCGACGGAGAATCGCGAGCCGTTGTGGACGTGATGTTCGAGATACTGGCGCGTATCCTGGAGCTTCCCGACTCCAGGACTCAAGATTGTGCGCTCCATGGACTTGGCCATCTCCATCATCCCGCCGGACGAGAAAGTGTCCAAAAATTCATCGACAAGAATAGATCGGCACTCACGGAGCATCGTCTGAAATGGCTTGAACAGTGTAGGGACGGCACTGTCATGTAAGGTGATCTGAAGGTTGTACGTGGGTGACGGGAGAGGCTCGGCGTCGCCTTCGTACGGATATTCGTGGTACGCAGGGATTTGAAATTTACGGGCTGACCTTCGGAAAGTTCTAAACGTTCAAAATACGGAGTTGCTGGGTCGGGCTTCGGAGCCTACGCGGTTGGGTTACGCCTGGGCGGATGGGGCGCAGCAATGCTGCATCTCTACGATGACTGGGCCTTCATGCGCTTCCTCTCGCAGCGACTCCGGCGAGTTTGGCGCGGGCGTTAGCTACGATTTCCAGGAATTTGCGGGCGGTTTCTACTATTAGTTCGGGTTTGTTGGATTTTAGGGCTTCGGGTTGTACTAGTTCGCCGCCTATGCCTAGGGCGGCGGCGCCGGCTTCTATGAATTCGGCTGCGGTGGAGAGATTGACGCCGCCGGTGGGCACTAGCGGGATTTGCGGTAGCGGACCTTTTAGCGCTTTGATGTATTTTGCGCCGCCGACCTGGCCGCACGGGAAAACCTTTACGAAATCGGAGCCGGCGGTCCAGGCTTCGATGATTTCGGTTGGCGTCAAGGCTCCGGCCATGATTAGTTTCGATTCGCGGACGGCTAGCTCGACGGTGGCGCGGTTGAAGCCGGGAGTGACGAGAAACTGGGCGCCGGCGTCGAGACAGCGGCGGGCGTCTTCGGCGTTCAGCACGGTTCCGGCGCCGATTAGAACTTCGGAGCCGCAACTTTTCGCGAGTTCGCGAATGACTTCGATTGCGCCGGGGACGGTCATGGTGATTTCTACTATGGGAATGCCGCCTTTGCAGACGGCTTCGGCGGCGATGCATGCTTCGCGCGCGGAGGAAGCGCGGACTACGGGTACGATTCCGATTTCTTCGATTCGGGTGCGGACTTTTTGTTTGTTCACTGGAGATTCCTCGGTTGAAGCCGCCATTAAACCCGCAGGGCTCCGAAGACTCCGCCCTGCGCTACAAGGGTGCGGACTTTTTGTTTGTTCACTGGAGATTCCTCGGTTGAAGTCACCATTAAACCTGCAGGGCTCCGAAGACTCCGCCCTGCGCTACAGGCCCTGCTAAATGTAGACGCCTTGGCTAGCCGGGGTGCAGCGGTGCTCCACCCCTACGAAGAGAGAGCATCAACGAGCTATTCGGGCGCCTACTCCTTTCATTACTTGCAGGACTTCCTGCAAGGTTACCATCGAGGTGTCGCCGGGGGTGGTCATGGCTAGGGCGCCGTGGGCGGCGCCGCATTCTACGGACCATTGCGGATCTTGGCCGGCTAGGAAGCCGTAGATTAGGCCGGAGGCGAAGGAATCGCCGCCGCCTACGCGGTCGAAGATTTCGAGATTTTCGCGGTTCTTTGCTTGATAGAACTTGCCATCGTAATAGCAGACGGCGCCCCAATCGTTCAGCGTAGCGGTTTTGGCCTTGCGTAATGTGGTGGCGACTACCTCGAACGGGTAATCCTTTACAACTTTGGCGATCATTTGCTTAAAGCTTTCGACTTCGAAGGCGGAGTGATGCTCGTCCATGCCGGGAACTTCGTAGCCGAGGGCGGCGGAAAAATCTTCTTCGTTGCCGATCATGACGTCTACGTGGGGAGCGATGCGGCGATTTACTTCCTGAGCTTGTTTTTTGCCGCCGAGCGATTTCCAGAGCGAGGCACGGTAGTTCAGATCGTAGGAGACGATGACGCCGTGGCGCTTGGCGGATTGCATGGCTTCAACCGCGACGTCCGGCGTGGTGGAGGAAAGCGCGCAGAAAATGCCGCCGGTGTGAAGCCAGCGAGCGCCTTGCTTCGCGAAGATTTGGTCCCAGTCGACGTCGCCTTTTTTCAGGTTGGAGACGGCGGTGTGACCGCGATCGTAGGAGCCGAGGGCGGCGCGCACGCCGAAACCGCGCTCGGTGAAATTGAGGCCGTTGCGAGCGGCGCGGCCGACGCCATCGTGCTCGACCCAGCGGACGAGGGATTGGTCGACGCCGCCCTGGTAGACGAGATCCTGCAGCAGGCGGCCGACAGGATCATCTGCGAATGCGGTGACTATCGCGGTGTCCAAGCCGAAGCAGCGTTTCAGTCCGCGGGCGACGTTGTATTCGCCGCCGCCTTCGCAGACTTCGAAGGAGCGCGTGGTAGCGATGCGCTTTTCGCCGGGATCGAAGCGAACCATGATTTCGCCGAGGCTGACGAGGTCCCAGCGGCATTGCTGTTTCGGTTTGATCTGCAGCGTCACAGGGCGTCTCTCAAGTGATTTTGGCGGGCTCCAGTTTAGGCGCCAGGATGTGAATCAGGAATAGCGCGATGAGGTACGCGCTTCCGGCCATTACGAATGGAATCATGTAGCTGCCGGTCCATTGCAAGACGTGGCCAACGACTTCGGCGATGAGCATGCCACCGATGGCACCGGCCATGCCGCCGATGCCGACCACGGAGCCGACGGCCCGCGCGGGAAACATATCTGAGGTCAGAGTGTAGAGATTCGCGGAAAAGCCCTGATGCGCGGCGGCGGCGAGGCCGACTACGAAAACCGCGGCCCAAAGGCTTTCGATTCGATACGCGAAAATGATGGGAGTGGCGCAGAGGGCGCAAACGAGCATGGTGAGTTTACGGGCGGTATTGACGCTCGTGCCGTGACGAATCAGGCTAGAAGAAAGCCAGCCGCCGGCGACGCTGCCGACGTCCGAGATCAAATAGATGACCGCGATGGGAGCACCGATTTTCGTGAGCACCAGATTATGCCGGCGCTGCAAAAAGTCTGGCACCCAGAAGAGATAGAACCACCAGATGGGATCGGTGAGAAATTTGCCGACGACGAAGGTATATGTTTGGCGGTGCGGGAGCAGAGCGGACCACTTGATTTTCCCGACGGATTCGGAAGGATCCGAGCGGATGTACTCGAGCTCGGCTGTGGATACTCGCGGATGCTCGTGCGGTTTGCGGTACAGCAGAAGCCAGAATATGAGCCAGACAAATCCGAGCGCGCCGGTAAAAAGAAAGGTGGAGCGCCAGCCCCAGAGCGAAGCCATCCATGGCGCTAGGAGCGGAGTAACGATGGCGCCGACGCTGGTGCCAGCGTTGAAGATGCCGGTGGCGAAGGCACGCTCCTTTTTGGGGAACCATTCGGCAACGCTTTTGATGCTGGCGGGGAAGACGCCAGCTTCGCCGAAACCTAGCGCGAAACGGGCAGCCGCAAAACTGAGGAAGGAGCCCGCAGCGGCGTGCGCCATGGAGGCGAGGCTCCAGAAAGTCATGGCCACCGCGTAACCCGCGCGGGTACCGAAGCGATCGATGAGGCGTCCGACGAGCAGCATGCCGGCCGCATAGGCGATCTGGAAGTAAGAAACGAGATGGCCGTACTGGATGTCGTTCCAGCCAAAGTCGTGCTGCAGGGTGGTCTTCAGAACGCCGAGCAACTGGCGATCCATGTAATTTTTTGTGACGCCGAAGAGAAGGAGGGCGCAGATGACCCAGCGGAAATTGCCCACGCGCGTCAACGACGATGCGGCGGCAAGGTCGTCCGCTTGCACCGAGTGGAGGCTCGGTGCCAAGGCGCTGGGTGGAGGAATAGGGGGCGCGGGATCCATTTTGCAGAAGCTGACTATAGAAACGGGCTGGAGTTCTGTCAAACCGGAAAGTTGAGGCGAAGAGTCAGCTCCTCGCTTCGCTCGGACTGGGACGCGCTAAAGCTCGCCCCTACAACTTTTCGGCGATGCCCACAACCTTCTACCAGCTGTGCATGGTGCCGTCGAGCTTGCGATTGATGGGCAGGTAGGCGCGGCGGTACGGATAGTTGGAGGCGAGCTGCTCATCGATGTCGACGCCCAGGCCGGGGGCGTCGCCGGGGTGCATCATTCCGTCGGCGAAGGTGTAGGAATGCGAAAAGACGCGATCGGTTTCGGCGGAGTGGTGCATGTATTCCTGAATGCCGAAATTGTGGACGCTGAGATCGAAATGCAGAGCGGCGGCCATGCAGACGGGACTCATATCGGTGGCGCCGTGACAGCCGGTGCGGACCTGATACATCTCAGCTAGGCTGGCAATTTTTCGCAGATGGGAAATTCCGCCTGCGTGCACTACGGCGGTGCGGATGTAATCGATGAGCTGCTCTTGAATGAGCTGCTGGCAATCGTAGATGGAGTTGAAGACTTCGCCGACGGCGAGCGGCGTGGTGGTGTGGCGGCGAATCAGGCGAAAACTTTCTTGCAGCTCGGCAGGCGTGGGATCTTCGAGCCAGAAGAGATGATATGGCTCGAGCTCTTTACCGAGGCGGGCGGCTTCGATGGGCGTGAGGCGGTGATGCGCATCGTGGAGGAGGTGAAGGTCGGAGCCGAATTCCCTGCGCAGGCGTTCGAACAGGCGGGGGACGAAATTGAGGTAGAGCTCGGAGCTCCAGGCGTCTTCGGCTGGCGCGTCTTTTTCGGCGGGCTCGTAAAACATTTTGCCGCGGCCGACGCCGTAAGTGCTCTCGAGGCCGGGGATGCCGCTTTGGGCGCGAATGGCCTTGTAGCCAAGCTTTGCATAGTCGGCAACGGCCGCGACGGTGGCGTCGATGTCCTTTCCATTAGCGTGGCCGTAAACCATGACGGCCTCGCGGGAGGCACCGCCGAGCAGTTGATAGACGGGAACGTTGAGCGATTTGCCCTTAATGTCCCAGAGCGCGGTATCAACGGCGGAGACCGAGGCCATGGTAACGGGACCGCGGCGCCAATACGCGCCTTTGTAAAGATATTGCCAAGTGTCCTCGATGCGGCGCGCGTCTCGGCCGATGAGAAGCGGAATGACGTGATCGGAGAGATAGCTGGCGACGGCGAGTTCGCGGCCGTTGAGCGTGGCGTCGCCGAGGCCGTGGACGCCGTCTTCTGTGATGATTTTTAGCGTTACGAAATTTCGGCCTGGGCTGCAGATGATTACTTTGGCGTCGGTAATGCGCATTTCGGATTCGGTCCTCTACGTGAGATTTTTTTTACGGGCAAGCTCAAACAGCATTGCGCGGGCGTTCGCGCCGCACGAAATCGGTATCCTGCAACGGTTCGGACTCGCAGTCGATGGCGATGGTGGTGACCGGATGATCCGGCGCTTCGTTCGGCAGGCCTGTGAAGCGCACGCGGAAGCGGTCCTGCTGAAATTTGACCTGCTGACCGCCTGCAAGGAGGCGGGCGGATTTCACGCCGGTCTTTAGGCCCGAGAGCGAGACCGTTTCTCCGGGCCAAAAATAAACGTGCATGTAGAGAGTGTTTCCCTTGCGCGTGAAACCGGCGTAGTTCGAACGGTGCGGCTGGCAGCGGTCTTGCGTGTGGATGGATTCGGCATTGCGCGAGGTCCATTGCCCGACCTCTTGCAAGACGCGCACGGACTCTTCGGGAATGGAGCCGTCCGGCTTGGGGCCAATATTGAGCAGATAATTTCCGGCGTCGTGCGCGCAAGAGACGAGGTTGCGCACGATCGTCTTTGGAGTTTTCCAGGCGTCATCCGCCTGGTGATATCCCCAACTTTCATTCAGCGTCATACAGGATTCCCAGGCGCGGCCGGGTTGGTCGGCGACAATCTTCTGCTCGGGCGTCGAAAAATCTCCTGGGAGCGCGTTGCGATTGTTCACGATAATGT
>Ga0209647_1002615_pt1 | contig 14446 bp, 10 predicted proteins | sample GraSoi_2013_60cm_FD_185827 | JGI IMG/M metagenome (GOLD analysis project Ga0209647, IMG submission 185827) | Grasslands soil microbial communities from the Angelo Coastal Reserve, California, USA - Sample 9_17_2013_60cm (SPAdes) (version 2) | ecosystem: Environmental > Terrestrial > Soil >...
ACAGCGTCAGCGAATTTATTCCGCATCCGCCATACCCATTCAATGTGACAGACAAAAATGCGCCCTATTACCGGGAAGTAAAGAAGATAGAAGCTAAAGGAGACAGCCTTTCCGAGGAAGAGACCTGGATCGCAGATTTCTGGGACGACAATCCGTTTAAATTGAATGTCAGCGGCCACCTGATGTTTGGCACAAAGAAGTTTTCGCCCGCCGGTCACTGGATGAGCGTTGCCGGTATCGCCGCCCAAAAAGCCGGCGCCGACTTCAATACTACCGTCGCCGCCTATGCCAAAACGGCCATAGCCCTTTTCGACGCCTTTATCGAATGCTGGAATATCAAGTATACCTACAATACCTTACGACCCGAAACCGCCATCAACAAATATTTCGACCCCAACTGGCGCCCTCACCTGCAGACACCGCCCTTCCCGGAATACACCTGCGGGCATTGCACCATTTCCGCGTCTGCTGCTGAAGCGCTGACCAGCATGTTCGGCGACAACTTCGCATATACCGATACTACCGAATTGGAATTTGGCATCAAAAGCCGGTCCTTTAAATCCTTCCGGGAGGCTGCTACGGAGACCGAGCATTCACGTGTTTACGGCGGCATACACTATGAGTATTCCGCTATAGTGAGCCATAAAATGGGGTCGCAGATCGGCGAGCTGGTAGCGGATCGGTTAAAGATGAAGAAATAAGCGCTCTTACTTATCTTTTCAGAAATTTTCCGTTCAGTATCTTATTCACAATCTCTTCCCTGTTCGCCCGGCTTACGGGAATGGAAAAGGGACCGATAATGATAACATTTCCTTCGATGCCGTCGACCTTGCTCAGCTGGATAATATAGGATTTGTGCACCTTCAGAAAACGGCCGGTTGGTAAATTATCCTCGATACTTTTAAACGTCAGGTAGGTTATGTATTTCTTGTCGGCTGTGTGGATGGCTACATAGTTCTGCAGCGCCTCGGCAAAAAGGATATCGTCATAAAAGATCTTTTTCAGCATCGTACCCGTCTTGATAAAGATATGATCATCCTCTGCTGTCGCGACGGATAGCCGGGTGGCTGCCGCAGCAGGCAGCTGGTGAGTGGCGTAGTAGTCTTTGGCTGCCGTATTTCATTTTTCTACTTTTATGTAATCGAATCATTCTCATGAAAGCGAACATACTCAGTACCACATACGGACAGTTTAAATAAATGCAGTATCTATAAAAAACTAGATAACAATAAATTATAATTTGGCATTTCTTTGGGTATCCTTATTATTGAGTCTGGAAACCAAATAAAACAGCCATGTTAAGAAACTATTTCAAGATCGCTTTCAGAAACATAGTTCGGCACAAGACCTTTGCTGCAATCAATATCGCAGGGCTGGCCATTGGCATGGCCTGCAGCATTTTCATTTTGCTGTGGGTACAGAATGAGCTGAGTTACGACAAATTCCATAAAAACGCCGGCACTATCTACCGCCTTACTGCTGGTGGTGCGACAAATTCCGGGCCCATGGTCCCCGAGCTGAAAGCAAAAATTCCCGCTATAAAAAACTTTGTCCGCTTTAGCCAGCCCACTACAACCGTTTTTGAAATGGGCACAAAAAGGTTTGAAGAAAAAGCCGTCTTCTATGCTGATTCTACTTTGTTGCAGGTATTTTCATTTCCCTTGATAAATGGAAATGCCGAAACCGCATTAACACGGCCTGATGCTGTTTTAATTACGGAGGATATGGCGAAGAAATATTTCGGCAATGAAAATGCGATGGGAAAAACTTTAAAAAGGGATAACAAAGACAATTTGGTGGTTACAGGCGTGCTCAAAAATATTCCGGCAAACTCTCATTTGCAATTTGATTTTATTATGCCGATGTCTGCCATTGCACAGTCGGATTGGCGTTTGCGCGGAAACATCTGGCCTAGTTATGATTTCTATGACTATATACAACTCGATAAAAATTTCAAGGCCACGCCGGCTGCCTTAGCGGGGCTTGGCAGGCAGGTAAATGAACTTGTTGGAGAACATATAAAAGAAAATGCACCTAATATCAGACTGCAGCCTTTAGCTGATATTCACCTGCGCTCTGATTACCACTCTAATTTGCCCGGTCAGGGCAATATACAGTACGTAAACATATTTTTTGTTGTTGCGTTGTTTATTCTGGCAGTAGCCTGTATCAACTTTATGAATCTCGCCACAGCAAGGTCAACGCGCCGGGCAAAAGAAGTGGGTTTGCGCAAGGTGGTGGGAGCGGGCCGCATGCAACTTATCGGCCAGTTCCTCGGCGAGTCATTACTTATTTCGTTTATTGCCTTGTTGATCGCTATTGGTATTGTATGCCTGTTGCTGCCTGTTTTTAATAACCTGGCGGGCAAAGAGCTTTCTATACAATTATTGGATGGAAAATTAATAGCATTGCTGCTCGGCATCGCATTATTTACCGGGCTTATCTCCGGCAGTTATCCTGCTTTGTTCCTATCCGGTTTTAAGCCGGTGGAAGTGCTGAAGGGTAACCAAGGGTACCGAAGGTTACGAACGAGCCCGGAGCAAGGGACGACGCTCTGGGCGAAGTTCTTGAAAATGATGGGGGGCAATTTAAATTTCCGTAATGGGTTAGTGGTAGTGCAATTTGTTGTTTCGATAGTATTACTCGCAGGCACTGCCGTAGTATACAGACAGTTGAATTATATCAGGAACAGGGATCTCGGGTATAATAAATCGAACCTGCTTTATATGCCGATGACCGGTGAAATGGGCGACAAGCAAAGGTCATTGAAAGCGGAGCTCAAAACAAACCCGCTTACTGCTAACTTTACTACTATCACCGACCCGATATCCAATTTGTCCAGCGACACTTATGGGGTAGAATGGGAAGGAATGACCGTGGCGGATAAAAATATTTGGTTTTCAAAAACATGGGTGACTGATGGCTTCTTCGATGTCACGCAAATGAAGATGGCAAGCGGAAGGGCTTTGTCTGCTACTGAATTTGCTGACTCGGGTAATTATGTGATCAATGAAAAATCGGCAAAGATCATGGGAATGACCCCAACAACTGCAATTGGTAAATCGCTTACGTTTTCGGGCGACAAGGGAATCATAGTCGGAGTGGTAAAAGATTTTAATTATAAACCGGTGCAAACAGCCATTGAGCCAATGATACTTGCGTTCAATAAATGGAATGGAGGAATTGTGTTGGTGCGTACCCAACCCGGAAAAACAGAAGCCACCATTCAGGCCTTAGAGAAAATAAGCAAACAGCTTAATCCTTCTTTCCCTTTCTCATACGGTTTTGTTGACCAGGACATTAATAATTTGTATAAGGGCGAGCAACAAATGGGCAGCCTGTTTAATGTATTTGCGATAATAGCCATTTTTATTTCCTGTATGGGTTTGTATGGCTTGTCGGCATTTATGGCTGAGCAACGCACCAAGGAAATAGGTGTAAGAAAAGTGCTGGGAGCATCAGTATTCAATGTGGTGTATTTGTTATCAACAGGGTTTACAAAACTTATATTAATTGCCATTGTAATTGCGATACCCATTGCATGGTTTGCCACCAATAAGTGGCTCAGCAGTTTCGCCTATCGTGTAAATGTTGGTTGGACTATTTTTCTGATAGCCTCATTAGGGGCATTAGCGATAGCATGGATAACGGTGAGTTATGAGTCTGTAAAAGCAGCAATTGTTAATCCTATAAAGAGTCTGAGAACTGAGTAAATAGATACCAGCCCCGTCATCAAAGATGCGGCTGCAACGGCTTACTCGGCGCCTCAAAAGGATTTGCTCCCCGCACCTTCAGCCGCCGCCGGTAAACCTTCTTCCCGCTCGACACATACAAGACATCAAAGGCAGGTCCGCCAAAGCATACATTCGACGCCTGCCCCGACGGAACAGGCAAAATAGCATTCACACGGCCGATAGGGTCCAGCACCTGGATACCCAGGCGAGTAGCGACGTAGACCCGGCCTTCCTGGTCGCATTTCAACCCATCCGCCCAGGCATTATCCTGGTTGTCCGGCACATGTAACCAGCCATAACGCTGTTTGTTGTATAAAGTACCATCCGGATGGACGGAGTATAACCATATCCAATGAGATGCGCTTTCTGCGACGTATAACTGGGTCTGGTCAGGCGTGAGGCAAAGTCCGTTGGTGAAGTGAAGCCCGGAGTCGACGACGATCTTCTCACCGCCCGGCCGGATCAGGTATAGGCGGCTGGGTTTTTCCGAGCCGTTCGGCGAGGTTACGTATACATTTCCGCTGCGGGTAACGAGGAGATCATTACCGTCGATTTCAGATGCGACCACGCTGACCTTGCCGGCGGAATTATAGCGCAGAACCTGTCTTGTAGCACCCGCTACTTCATAACGATCACCGTCAGGTCCGAAAGAAGTACCACTGGCTCTTTTGGCGTCTGCATTGAACACCGTCGGTTTACCGTCGGCCCCGACCCGGTAAGTCTTCGAAGCGGGAATATCCTGGTAGAAAACATCCCCTCTGGCATCAGCCCCCGTGCCTTCCGTAAAACCATAGCCTTCCCCGACCAGTTCCCAGTCCTGTCCCGGGACCAGGATATCGCGCAATACCTGGTTGGTAGAATTACCTTTCGCAACTGCCCGCGGCCAGTCTTTCCAAAGCCACCGCATCGCCCCGGGAAAAAGCGCGGTACCCTGCGCTCCGCTGTGCGAGCCTTCACCCCAGACATGCTGTACTTCGTATCCGGCAAAGACCAATGCCCGCTCCATCGTTTCATTGGCTTTCCACCAGTCTCCGCCATAAATATTCAGGTCATTGGAGCCGTCCTGCAGGAAAATGCGTATCGGCCTGGGCTCGTATTTCCGGATGAGGGTCGGGTAATTCTGACCACCCCGAAGTCCTACATAGGTGCCGATGGCGCTGAACACCCGCGAAAAAGCATCGGGACGTTCCCAGGCTGCGGTAAACGCGCAGATAGCACCGCTGCTCGATCCGCCAATGGCCCGGTCATTGCCGTTACCCGACAAGTGGATCGCCCTGCCGTCGGCGGCCTGGTGTTTTTCGACATCGGGTAATATCTCATCGAGAATAAATCGCACATAGTTATCTCCCAGGCCGTCATATTCAAAACTGCGGTTGAACCGGTCCAGCGCCGCGCCGGTGTCGGCTGCGACTACCCGCCCGGGCTGGATAAAGACCCCAATGGTAACGGGTATTTCGCGGCTGCTGATGAGATTGTCGAAGACGACAGGGGCCTTCCATTGGATACCGTCCTGGTTGACATACAGACAAGCCGGATGATCCGGCCGGTACTGGGCTGGAATATATATCCAATAGTCACGCCGGGTGCCCGGAAAAACGGAGGAGTGATCGAAGCTGCATTTGATCAATTCTCCCTTCGGCACTCCGGCATGTTCTACCGACGCGGAATCGATTGTATATTTTTCTGCAGGCGGTTGGGCAGACAGTTTGACGGGCGGTTGGGCGGCAGCGCTGTTTAGCAGCAAGCCCAGGATAAAGGCGGCAATCAAGGCTTTTTTCATATGGGGAAATTAAACAATTCCCCGGATGATCGCCAACTCAGTCTAAACTGAGCAACTTATTCCCAATGCGCCACACCCGCCGCAGCCAGGTATTGTTTACTTGCTTCATCTTCAGGCTCCAGGGACACCGACTCGGTACCCGTCTTTTTCATGCCCCAGCCAAACGCCAGCGGCAGGATGAACAAGGCGGCAAAGGTCGAGGCAATCAATCCGCCGATGACAGCGCGACCCAACGGCGAAGACTGATCGCCGGCTTCGCCGACCCCGCTTGCCATAGGGATCATCCCGACCACCATTGCCAGCGCCGTCATCATGATAGGGCGAAGACGCAGGGCAGCGGCTTCTCTTGCCGACAGCAGGGCATCCCCGTTGTGCTTGCGCAGCTGTTCGGCATTGGTGATCAATAGTACGGCGTTGGAAATAGATACCCCCACCGACATGATAATGCCCATATAGGATTGCAGGTTTAGCGTAGAGCCTGTTGCCAGCAATAACAGCAAGGAACCCAATACGACGGCCGGCACCGTCGCCAGCACGATGGCGGAAACCTTGAAGGACTGGAAATTAGCCGCCAGCATGAGAAAGATAACGATGATGGCCACCAGCAGTCCGTTCTGCAGGCTATCCAGGGTTTCTGTAAGCGTCTGGCTCATGCCAATGGGCTCGACCGTAAGACCACGAGGCAGGGGGCCCAGCGCGGCTATAGCTTTTTTTACATCCGCTGTGGCTGAGCCCAGGTCCTTGTTGTTCAAATTAGCGGTCACGGACAGGACCGGAACAGCACCCAGGTTATCATTCTCCCCATACGTGGTATCCTCCTTTATGCTGGCCACATCGCCCAGCGTCGGACGGGAAGCATTGCGAAGCAAGGGGATCTCTCCAATATCCGCAAGGCTGTTCATTTTATTCTCCGGCACCTCTACCTGTACACTATAGCTATTATTGCCTTTTTCGTCGATCCAGATATTCTTTTCGGTATAACGGGAAGAGGAAGTAGCGGCAACCATCGAACGGGAGATATCATCCATCGTCACGCCCAGCTGTGCAGCGCGAACCCTGTCCACTTCTATATTGATAGCAGGATATTTGTTCGACTGTCCCAGCTGTACATCCCGCAGATAGGAAATTTTCCTTAGCTCCACCATCAGCTTTTGCGCATAGACCTCATTATTCTGTTTGATGCGACCGGAAAATCGCACCTCTATCGGGGTCGGAGAGCCCTGGCTTAGGATCTTATCCGTCAGTTCTATCGGCTCAAAAGAAAGCTTGACATCAGGCATCCTGTTTCCAACCTCAGCCCTGATCTTCTCCTTGAGATTGTCCAGGTTGGTCTTGAAGTCCTCCTTTAAGGCCACCTGTAATACTGCCTCCTGGGGCCCCGCCATCCACAAATAGATCGGGTTAACGGAGAACAGTGAAGGGTGCTGGCCCACATAGGCCGAGGTTATGGCAACATTATCCGCACCTACGATATCCTTTATGACTCCAATGGCGCCAATCGTCCTTTCTTCGGTACGTTCGATACGGGTGCCATCAGGGGCACGCAGCCTTACCTGGAATTGTCCGCCATTCACCTTGGGTAATACATCTTTACCGATGTGCCCGATCAGCAGAACAGCCAAGCCGGTGGTTATGACCAGGTAAGCAAGCACGATGGGCATGCGGTAGGGCATGATGCGGTCGATAAAGCTTAGGAAGCGGCTGCGAATCCTGTCAAAACGGGAAGGCTTGCCACCCTTGCCATGGGGTTGCTCGAGTAATAATTTCTTCTGGTCCCAGGTGTCTCCTTCGGATGCCGCAGGATCAGGTGTCACGGCCGCGTGTACAAAATCAGGCGTCTTAGCCTTATGCGCTTTCATGATCCAGTTAGCCATCACCGGCACAAAAGTCTGGGCGAGAAAATAAGAAACGATCATGCTAAACCCGATAGCCAGGGCCAGGGGAAGAAATAGCGAACCCGGAATTCCTCCCATGGTAAAGGCAGGAGCAAATACGGCTAATATACACAACAGGATCAGCAGCTTGGGAAAAGCAATCTCTTTACAGGCATCCCAGATAGCCAATCGCTTCGGCTTACCCATGTCCAGATGCTGGTGGATGTTTTCGATCGTCACGGTACTTTCATCTACCAATATTCCTATCGCCAGGGCTAGTCCGCTCAGGGTCATGATATTGATCGTCTGACCGAAAAGTCTAAGGAATAATATCCCCGAGACTATCGCCGCAGGAATCGTCATGATCACGATCAATGCGCCGCGAACGTCACCCAGGAATAGCATCACCATCAATCCGGTGAGGATGGCGCCTATCGCCCCTTCGGAAACAAGGCTTTTAACCGAATTGATAACATAGACCGACTGGTCAAAAGCATAGGTCAGGTGAACGTCCTCCGGTAATTGTGCCTGAATTTTTGGAATCGCGGCCTTTAGTCTTTGCACCACTTCCCAGGTAGAGGCGTCGGCACTCTTGGCAATGCTCAGGTAGACCGAGCGTTTGCCATTGACCAGCCCGTAACCCACCGTTATGTCTGCCGCATCTTCCACCGTTGCCACATCCCGTAGATAGAGGTTCTGAACACCGCCCGTATACAAGGGAATGTTCGCAAAGTCTTTGACGGAATGGATCGTGCTATTAAGGGGGGTGATATAATCTTTATCCCCGATCGTACATTCCCGGAAGGCGATATCTGGTTATTGATGCGAAGAGCGGCTACCAGCTGGTCGGGCGTCAGGTTATGCGCCCGCAGCAATTCCGGATCGGCCTTTATCACAACGGTACGGATGTTGCCGCCGAAGGGCGGCGCAGATAATAGCCCGGGTATCTGGGTAAAGGAAGCACGGACATAAACAGTGGCCAGGTCAGCCAGCTCGTTGTTGCTTCTTTTTTCGCTGCTCAAAACCAGCTCCCCTACCGGCAAGGTAGAGGCGTCAAAACGAATGATAAAAGGTGGGTTCGAGCCCGGCGGGAATATGGCCTGCGCCCTGTTGCTGACGATGCTGACCTCGGCAGCCGCCTGCGCCATATTGGTCCCGGGATAAAAGTTCAGCTTGATCAGGGTAAGCCCCTGTACATTCTTGGTTTCTATACTTTTTATACCGTTTACATATAATAGTACGTTAACATATTGCTTGGCAAAAAAGGTCTCCATCTGGGTAGGAGTGTACCCGCCGAATGGATGCGCTATGTATAATACCGGTAAATCCAAAGCGGGAAAAATGTCCACTCGAATGCTGCGCAAAGCGCCAATGCCAAAAAAGAAAAGGGCCGAGACCATTACTAAAATAGTAATTGGCTTACGTAAAGCGAAAAGAATCAATTTCATACGCTGTAAATGATTATGCTCTGGGTCATAGAAATTATGGCCAGGCAATCGTGAGTATGGGCAGATCGTTCTGTCTGTTAGGAGTAAAAAAATTATAGAACAGCCTCGGCTATTTGCTTTGCTTTTTCCGCGGCCTCCGAACTGCGGTACATCCCGCCTATGGCAACCCCGCCCTCCAACAATAAGAAAAGGGTATCCGCCAGCTTCTCATTATCCAGGATACTACGGTGAGTGTCTTGCGAGACGAGATCATGGATGAGATTACGTAACCGCTGCTTATGCGCCTTGACCCGGGCAAGTACTTCCTGGTCGTCGCTGGCTTCAGCAGCTATTTTGTTAAAGTGACAGCCTTTATATTTCAATTTGACCTGCCGTTGGATGCGGAAGTCGAATATGGCCAATAGTTTCCCGCGGGCGCCTTCTATCGGTTTCAGAAAGGCATCCAGCTCTTCAAACCAGGAAGCATGCGTACTATCCAGGTAGGCCAGTAACAGGTCTGTCTTGGAAGGAAAATGGTTATAAAGGGAGGCCCGGGCGATATCCGCCTCTTCAATGATCTGGTTGATCCCGGTCACATGGTATCCCTGATCGTAAAACAGGCGGGAAGCCGTGCCAAGGATCCTTTCTTTTACTGCTGATTCCTTCATAGGATACAAAGATAGGGGTTCCCGGAAAACTAGACAAGTCTGTCTACTCACTTTCTTAATTCTGAGTAAAAGGGCAAAAAATTAAGTATAACCACTTAAATAAATACTGCCCTTATGCGTTATTAACATGACCGCATAAGCCTATATGAATGTAACCTTATTCTAAGACATTATCCAAAAGCAGTATGAGAAAAGGACTTGTTGTAGCCTGGCTGATCTTCCTATTTGCCGGCATTGCCCTGATTTTCTGGCGCAACGAATGGAAGTATCATTTGCCGACACCAGTTCCCGTCAATTACCATCCTGTAGCACGCGGAGCCCTGGTCGCCCTGCCTGCGCCGGCCGATAAACTGCTGGCTGGAAAACCCTTATTTCTCCATTTCTTCAATCCCGACTGTCCCTGCTCCCGTTTTAATATGCCCCAATTCGCGGCATTGGCGAAACAATACGACGGGTTAGCCGACTTTGCCATTGTTTTAATGAGCCCCAAAAAGTATTCGGCCGTGCAGCTGCAAAAAAAATTCAACCTGCCCTACCCCATTCCCGTATTGGCGGATTCGGCAGTGGCTGCGGCCTGTGGTGTTTATTCGACTCCTCAAGCCGTCATTATCGATACGGGCCGGCGCCTGTTTTACCGGGGTAACTACAACCGCAGCCGATATTGCAGCGATGAAAAGACAGGTTTTGCCCGGCTGGCCCTCGACGGCCTCCTGCACCAGGACTATTCTCCAACCTTCAGCCCCCTGGCCCTCAAAGCCTATGGTTGTGAATTACCAACCTGCAGCAAATGACGCAAACACCTTATATAATAACCAATACTCCCAGTGACCTGCAGACGCAAGCGGACTATTTTCGGGCTGAAGTCAAACGACGCAGTGACAGGCTCATGAATTATTTTCTGCCGGGGCTCTTCGTCGTCGGGTTGCTGCTGGCGCCTTATTTCAATACCTGGTCCATCGCCCTTGGAGTCGGCGGGCTGTCTCTTGTCGCCTATTATTCGGTGAAGTCTTTTCTCCCCGGAACCGATCTCTACCAGTATGTGCTCAGCACGATATTGGCCCTTTTTATGGCGCAATACATCTACCAGATGCACGGCCTGTTCGAGATGCATTTTTTCGCTTTCATCAGCAGCACTATTCTCATTACCTATCAGAAGTGGAAACTGCAAATTCCCTTGCTGATCTTTGTCATCGCACACCATGCCATTTTCAATTACCTTCAATACAGCGGTTATACGGCTATTCATTTTTCGCGCCTCGACTATCTGGACCTGCAAACTTTTATCATCCATATTATCCTGGCCGGTATCATTGTCTTCATCTGCGGACTATGGGCCTACCAGCTGAAAAAGTCCGGGGAGATACAGGTCGCCCAGTCCGTACGTATGGCCTCTCTTCAACGCGAAGCTATCATGCTGCTCGAACGCAAACGCAGTGAAGACGAGTTGGAAGCGGCATACCTGAAGGCAGAAGCAGCACGCCAGGAAGCCGAACGGGCCAACCGCGCGAAAAGCATTTTCCTGGCGACGATGAGCCATGAGATCAGAACCCCGATGAATGGGGTCATCGGCATGTCCTCCCTATTGGCAGAGACGCCGCTCAACGATCAGCAGCGGGCCTATACCGAGACCATCACCGTCTGCGGTGAGACTTTACTCAACGTCATCAACGATATTCTTGATTTTTCAAAAATCGAGTCCGGCAGCATGGAGCTGGAAGAAGAGGACTTCAACCTGCAGGGCTGCATCGAAAATATCCTCGATATCTTCAGCGTCCGGGCTGCCAAAACAGGCATTGAATTGCTTTACCAGTTAGAACGGGATGTCCCGCTGTATATCCGGGGCGATGACCATCGTTTGCGCCAGATCCTGACCAACCTCGTTGGCAACGCGATGAAGTTCACCGAGCAAGGAGAAATTTTTATTGGAGTGCGGCTGCTGGAAACTTCTCTTGCGGGATGGCTGACATTGGGTTTCGAAGTGCGGGATACAGGCATCGGTATTCCAGCGGAAAAAATGGAGCGCCTGTTCAAATCGTTCTCCCAGGTTGATTCTTCTACTACCCGCAAATACGGTGGCACCGGTTTAGGCCTGGCCATCTCCGAACAATTGGTCCGGCTGATGGGCGGCAGCATTAGCGCTACCAGTCAGCCAGGCGCCGGCAGCACTTTTTATTTCACGATCCGCACGAGCGCAGGCGTCGATAAACATCCGCCACTGGCCGTCAACGGGCTGTCCGAGCACGCAGGCAAACGGATCCTCATCGTCGATGACAACCTCACCAACCGGACCATCCTGAAAAGCCAGATGGAGTTCTGGAACCTGACACCCGTATTGGCCGCTTCGGGGGTAGAAGCACTCAACATCCTATCGACAGACAACCATTATGACCTGGTACTGACGGACATGCAAATGCCCTTTATGGACGGCATCCGGCTGTCACAGTCTATCCGTGACCACCACCCGCAATTGCCCATTATACTCTTAAGCTCGGTAGGCGACGAATACAAAAAGAATCACAGTGACCTGTTCAGCGCTGTCATGACCAAACCCATCAAGCAGCAGGTTATGTACAGACATATTCTTTCCGGTTTGCAGAATAAAGGCTGGGTAAGTCCTGAAGGAAGGCCGATACAGCCACGGTTGCCCGACGAGTTGGCAACCACCTTCCCATTGAAAATACTGATAGCCGAAGATAACCTGATCAACCAGCAGGTGATCCTCTATATCCTGCAGAAACTGGGTTATGAGCCTTCCCTCGTAGAGAATGGCCGCCAGGCGATAGAAGCGGCGACCAGCACCGCCTTCGACGTCATCCTGATGGACCTCCAGATGCCGGAAATGGATGGACTGGAAGCGACCCGCCATATCCGCCAGGCAAAACTGCCCGAGCAACCCGTGATTATCGCGCTGACCGCCAATATCATGGAAGGGGATGAAAAAGAATGCCTGGAAGCAGGGATGAACGACTATATCGGCAAGCCGGTGAAACTCGAAGAGTTACTCGGCAAGCTCAGAAAATGGGCGCTCCACCGCCGGAGGTCTTAATTCCCGAATATCTTTTTTAGCTGTTTATCCAGCACACCCGGCCCGGGATTGATCGCAAGCACTTTCCCTTCCCTATCCAGTAACAGCGTATAAGGAATAGACCCGACGCGATAACTACCCGCCACATCAGAAATATTTCCCGTCCCGCTGTAAGAATCCAGCACCTGTTTCCACGGCATCTGCTCCTGCACCATTGCCCGCCGCCAGGCTTCCGGATGCGCGTCCGCAGAAACGCTCAGGATCTCCAATCCCACAGCATGATATTTGGCATACAAGTTCTTCAGGTGTGGTATTTCCGCCCGGCAAGGTTCACACCAGGAAGCCCAGAAGTCTACCAGGACAAATTGTCCGCGAAGAGAGGAAAGCCGCAGGTTTTCCCCGGCTGGCGTCGGCAACGTAAAGTCGGCGGCTTCTTTATGTACCCTGGGCGGAGTGGCTTGCTGCGTAAAACCATTGATTGCAGTGGTGAGCAGGAAAAAAACGAATAGTAGTTTCATAATTTTACAGCAGTAAATTGCAAATTTTTTTCATAACTTTATTATTCAACCCTATTGTTCACTAAAAAAAAGGAGGTATTCATGTTATCCACAGATAAATCATGGAAACCTTCGGTTAATTTCGCTTAACCGGGTTACTCCAAAAAATAATCTGCTGACAAAGGTCAGGAAGAGGCTACTCTACGGAGCCAGCCTCTTTTTTTTATCGCCGCCGGCCTACTAATTACTCGACGTGCCCTTGGTTTTTTTCTTGCCCGTTGAACTATTCGCTAAGATATTTGTATACATTTTTCCTATAGGCTTCAAAATCGTCTAAATTCGAAAACTCATCAACTTTCCAGGACGATCCATCGCGTTGCTCACGCATCAGGGCTACAGTCCCCCCTCCTACCAGCACTCGTTTGGCCCGTTGGAACATTTCATCGAGAGAAGAGATGTCTTTGATCATCTGCCATTCCTCCACCTTCCCGACATTGATTACATAATCTTCCATAACTGATTATTACTCCGGCAAAAATAAGTATAAAACCTTCGCTCCGTTTCGATGTTATTGTTGAACTTTAAACTAAAATTGCACAGATGAAATATAGAAAACTGGGAAATACAGGAGTAGAATTGTCCGCCGTTGGCCTGGGTTGTATGAGCATGAACCATGCCTATGGCCAGCCCGACGATGACGAATCCATCGCCACCCTGGAAAAGGCCATCGAGCTGGGTATCAATTTCTGGGATACGGCAGACGTTTATGCCAATGGAAAAAACGAAGAGCTGGTTGCCAAAGTCCTGCAACCGAATCGCCAAAAAATATTCATCGCCACCAAATTCGGCTTCAGGGCCGATGCTTCGGGGAAGCTCAGCACGTTTGATGGCTCGCCTGCTTATGTTAAACAAGCCGTGGAAGCAAGCCTGCGCCGTCTCCGGACAGACGTGATCGACCTCTATTATGCCCACCGCATCGATCCGAATGTCCCGGTAGAAGAGATGGTAGGCGCCATGGCCGACCTGGTAAAAGAAGGGAAGGTCCGCTATCTCGGTCTGTCGGAAGCATCCCCCCAATCTATCCGCCGGGCACATGCCGTACATCCGATCAGCGCGCTGCAAAGTGAATATTCCATTCTGACCCGGGACGTAGAAAAAGACGTCCTGCCCGTTTGCCGGGAGCTGAAGATATCTTTCATTCCTTTTAGTCCGCTGGCCCGGGGTCTGATGACCAATGCGCTGGACATAAATCAGCTGTCCGCCAACGATTTTCGCAGGGCGCTGCCCCGTTACCAGGGCGAACATGCAGAAAACAACAAACAGCTTTCCGCCGCTTTTGCCGAACTGGCAGAGTCAAAAGGCTGCACACCCGCCCAGCTGGCCATTGCCTGGGTGCTGGCGCAAGGCGAATACATTATCCCGATACCCGGAACCAAACGCA
>Ga0209647_1002617_pt1 | contig 14443 bp, 14 predicted proteins | sample GraSoi_2013_60cm_FD_185827 | JGI IMG/M metagenome (GOLD analysis project Ga0209647, IMG submission 185827) | Grasslands soil microbial communities from the Angelo Coastal Reserve, California, USA - Sample 9_17_2013_60cm (SPAdes) (version 2) | ecosystem: Environmental > Terrestrial > Soil >...
TAGAGTTCGAAAAAATTCATCAGAGCGTTACCGGCTTAGGCGTCGCCGAGCTGCGCAGCTTCGCCCCGGTAGAAATTTTCCGCGGCGAAAAAGTTGGCGCGGCCAAGTACTCGATTCTGATGCGGGCCATGTTTCAGTCGAGCGAACGCACGCTGCGAGACGACGAAGTGGCGCAGTGGGCTGGACAGATTGCAGAGGCACTGGAAGGGTTGGGCGGGGTGCAGAGGGCGTAGGCGAACCAGCGAAGCCGGAACAGACACGATCCGCCGTCAACCTTGTGCTAGCCTAACTCTGCATGACCCCAGTTTCCGCCCATCCCAAGCACTTCCTCTCCGACAAGGTTGAGCATTTTACCGAGTCGGTGATCCGCGAGATGACTCGTCAGGCGATGCAATATGACGCCGTCAATCTGGCGCAGGGCTTCCCCGATTTCGCCGCACCCGCTGAAATCAAGCGCGCCGCGCAGGAAGCCATCGCTGCCGACGTCAATCAGTACGCGATCACCTGGGGCGCGAAGACCCTGCGGGCAGCGATTGCCCGGCAGATGCAGGAGTGGCAGGGGATCGAGGTCGATCCGGAAAAAGAAATTGTTGTATGCTGCGGCTCGACCGAGGCGATGATCGCGACGCTGCTCGCGGTTTGCAATAAGGGCGACGAGGTAGTGGTCTTCGAGCCCTACTACGAAAACTATGGGCCGGACACGATTCTCAGCGGAGCCAAGCCGCGCTTCGTCAGCTTGCGTCCGCCGCAGCCCTCCCACGGCGCGCGGGGAGGCGAATGGACGTTCGACGAACAGGAATTGCGCGAGGCGTTTCAACACAAGACCGCGCAACACCAGACCAAAGCAATCATCGTTAACACGCCAAACAACCCTACCGGCAAGGTGTTCAGCCGGAAAGAACTGGAACTGATTCGCGACCTGTGCGTTGAATACAACGTGCTCGCCATCACTGACGAAATCTACGAGCACATTCTTTACGATGGATCGGAGCATATTTCTCTCGCGCGGCTTGACGGGATGCGCGAGCGTACGATCACTATCAACGGGCTGTCAAAAAGCTACAGCGTCACGGGATGGCGTGTTGGCTGGGCGGTCGCACCTCCGGCGCTCACGAACGCGATCCGCAAGGTGCATGATTTCTTGACCGTGGGCGCGCCAGCGCCTTTGCAGGAGGCGGGAGCAGCGGCGCTAAGCCTGCCGGCCAGTTACTACCGCGAACTGGCCGATCGGTACCGCACTCGGCGCGATCATTTGATCCCAGCGCTCGAGAAAGCCGGTTTCCGGTGTTACCGTCCACGTGGGGCGTACTACGTGATGACCGAGATCAGCGCCTTCGGGTTCGCCAGCGACGTGGAGTTCGCGGCTTACCTGGTGAAGGACATCGGCATCGCATGCGTGCCCGGATCAAGTTTTTACAAGCATCCGAAAGACGGATCCCAACAGGTACGTTTCGCCTTCTGCAAGAAGCCTGAGACACTGGATGAGGCGGCGCGACGGCTGGAAAAGCTGCGAACACTTCTGTAGAGACGGGGCTTGCCCCGTCTCCGGCCTCCGATGAAGACTCGGCTAGCTGCGTGTCTACACGGTTGTACGGGGTGCGGCAAAAGTAGCGGCCCTTCCACAGCAAACTGCGCTATACTTCGCCTCAACGCTGAAATATTCCCCGAAAGCGAGTGGTGCTCATGTCCGTAAAAACCGTGGAAGAGGTATCTGCGCAGGTTCCGCCTGAAGATTTTCAGGCGCTGGAAGACAAAATTTATCGCACCATTGAGTTGTACAAGGCCGCCAAGGAAGCCCGGGCTACGGCCGAGCGCGACGTAAAGCGGCTGCGGGAGCAACTCGAGGAGCGCGAGGAACAAAACGAGACCATGCGCCGCGAACTGGTGCAGTTGCGCAAGGATCGCGAAGACATACGAACCCGGGTCGAAAAAATGTTGAGTCAGATGGAAAGCCTGACGCATGAGCAGGCGGCAAGCTGAACGATATTGGCAACTAAGAGAAGGTGGCAAATATCCACCCAGGCGTCGTCTGGCAGGGAAGTAATCTGGCGAGGAGTGACATGGCCACTGCAAGCAAAGAACCTCCGACCAAGGATGCGTTGACGAAACCTGTTGCAGCCAAAGACGTCCCGGCTGCAAATGCCGTCAGCGGCAGTAACAGTGTCCGTGTCGAAATCTTCGACCAGGTGTACAACCTGCGGGGCTCTGACGCGAACTACATCCTGAAGCTTGCCGAGTACGTGGACGCCAAGATGCGCGCGGTATCCGAGCAGACTGCAACCGTCGACTCAGTGCGGCTGGCGGTGCTTGCGGCGCTGAATATTGCGGATGAATATCATCTGCTGAAGCGGGGAGTGGAGACGCCGTCGCCGGAAGTGAAGCAACGGACCAGGAAACTGGCAAGCGCGCTTGACGAAGTTTTGCAAGATACCCGGCGCATGGGCTGAAGTCGGTAGTAACCTGAGGTTCCTCTTCTAGAAACACTCCTAACACAATCGCTAGCAAACTTCCTGCCAACTATTTTGCATTTTCCACTTGCCAATCTGTTCGCGGTTTCCTAGCATCGAATCTGAAAAGCCGATCCTACCAGGTTGGTGATGGTGGTAACCGATTTTTGAACCAATGCCGAATGAACGGGGACTCGACTCGCAAAAAGATCCGGTGTGCCATGTTCCGTCATGCGGAAAGGCCTAATGGGTCGCGGCGGGTTCCCACCGTCTGAGACGGGTTCATTCTCGGCCCACCACACGGCCCAGTGGGGTCGGCTTTTTAATTCAGGTATCAGGTCTTAGGTGTCAGGTCTCAGGAAAAACCTGAACCTACCTTCTTAGTCTCCACTCTCGCGTGTAGTCTGCACTCGGCCCGTTGTTCGACTTTGATTTTCCTGACACCTGACACCCGAGACCTGAGACCTGTTCCCCTCTGCTAGACTCTCTCTAGAACTCAACCAGCATTTGGAGCATCCAAACTAACGTGTTCCCCAGACTTTTTCAGATTGGCAGTTTCTACCTGCCTACCTACGGTGTCCTGGTCGCATCGGGCGTGCTGATCGGACTCTGGATCAGCGTCCGCAATTCCGAGAAGCAGGGTATCAATGGCGACGATGCCTGGAACCTTGGCATTCTAGTTGTCCTTGCCGGAATTATCGGGGCCAAAGTTCTTTACATCATCAACGACTGGAGCGCCTACGCCAACAACTGGCGGGAGATTTTCAGCCTCAACACGCTGCAGGCGGGAGGCGTATTTTCCGGCGGACTGATCGCCGCGCTCCTGATGGCGGTCTGGTACATGCGGCGTCATCGCATGCCGGTGCGACGCACCGCCGACGGCTTCGCTCCCGGGCTTGCGTTTGGCCACGTCCTCGGACGCTTCGGTTGTTTCTCGGCGGGCTGTTGTTACGGCAAACCAACCAATCACTTCTGGGGCGTGACCTTCACCAATCATCTGGCGAATTCCGTCAGCGGAACTCCGCTCGGCGTCAGGATCGAACCAACCCAACTGATCGAAGCTGCGGCTGAGTTCTTCAATTTCCTGCTGCTGGTCTGGCTGTTCAAGCGCAGGAGGTTCGATGGGCAGGTGTTTGGCACTTTTATGATCCTGTACGGAATCGAGCGTTACTTCATCGAGTTCCTGCGCGACGATCCGGGGCGCGGCGAAGTCTTCGGGGGCCTGATGACGGGAACGCAGTTGATTTCGATTCTGCTGGTCATCGGCGGCGGATTGATCTGGTGGCTGAAGAGCAGCACTCAGCAGTCAGCACTCAGCACTCAGAAATCGGGTTCTGCGCTCTAGGACTCTCGCCCCGTACAGATTCTCCTTGCACTTGTTGGCTGAGTGCTGAATGCTGATTGCTGAATGCCCGCCTTTCCCCTCATTCTGATCGCTCCCCGCGAAGCCGCAGGGCAGCGTCTGGACCAATATCTCGCGACGCAACTTTCAGAGGTCAATCACACAGAAGTGAGCCGCGCCCGGGTTCAACAACTCATTGAGACAGGCGAGGTGCTGGTGAACGGGACGGCGGCCAAGGCGTCGCTGCGACTGAAGGGCAATGGCGACGAGCAGATCACGGTCACCGGGCCGCCACACGCTCCACCTCTGCGCGCCATCCCAGAAGAAATTGCGCTCGACATCGTCTACGAGGACGATGACCTGGCGATCGTCAACAAGCCCGCGGGCATGATGGTGCATGCGGGAGCGGGAGCGACCGAAGATGCGCGCAACCGCGGAACGCTGGTCAATGCGCTGCTGCATCACTTTAAGAAGCTGTCCTCGGTCGGCGGCGAACTGCGGCCGGGGATCGTGCATCGCTTGGATCGGGCCACCAGCGGGCTGATGGTGGTGGCGAAGAACGACGAATCGCACCGCCGGCTGGCGAAGCAGTTCAGCGGGCGCGAGGTGCGCAAGACCTATATCGCGCTGGTCCACGGGTGGCCGACAAAGGATCGCGGCACGATTCAAAGCGCGATCAGCCGCCACTCGCAGCGGCGCACACGCATGACGACGCGGGGCTTCGGTGGCCGCGACGCGGTGACGCATTACGTGGTGCAACGAAAGATCGATGCGCCCTACGGCAAGTTTGCGCTGGTCGAACTCAAGATCGAGACCGGACGCACGCACCAGATTCGCGTCCATATGTCCTCGGTGGGACATCCAGTAGTGGGCGATGCACTCTATGGAGCGCCTGGCGAATTGCGTTCCCAGTCGAACAAACGCCGGGCGGCGGGCATGCCCGCGACGCTCGCGCTGGATCGGAATTTTCTGCACTCGGCAGTGCTGGAGTTAACGCATCCCCGGACCAAAGAGTTGCTCAAGTTCTCCCGCCCGTTGCCGGAGGAACTGGACAATTTGCTGGCTAGCCTGGAAAACGCTCCCAAGTAAGTCCAGAAAGACCCCTCTGTAGAGACGCGGCTTGCCGCATCTCCTCAGCAAGCGCTGCCTCTGTTGGTCGGAGAGTCGCGTATTTCTCTCTCGGTTCCCGCACGGGTGCGGGGGCTATAATGATGAAATCAATTCTGATCAGACTGCCCTGATGAAATCGCGTAATTTTCTGCTTCTGGTTGCTTTTCCTATACTGGCCGGCTCCCTCATCGGCCAGACGGCACCGCCTGCTCCTACTCCGCCGGCGCAGAATTCGCCCGCGAAAACGGACGCTCCATCTGACAGCAAGACGCAGGCTCCGGCGGCGGCCCCTCCAAATCCCGCGACGCCAGCGGGCCAGGCACCTGCACAGCCTGGAAATCCAGCAAAGCCTGACTCCGACGAATCCGTCGCCACCATCGTCCATGTCGTCAACGAAGTTCGCGTTGTGTTCACCGTTACCGACCGGCACGGCCGCTACATAAAGGACCTGAAGCGAGGCGATTTCAGAGTCATCGACGATCAACAACCCGCTGAACTGCGCAGCTTCCGTAGCGAAACCGATCTGCCTTTGCAGGTGGGGCTGCTGGTTGATGCGAGCAACTCAGTGCGCGACCGCTTCAAGTTTGAGCAGGAAGCAGCAATCGAGTTTCTGAATGCCATCATTCGTCCGCGCTATGACAAGGCATTCGTGATCGGTTTCGACGCCACTCCCGAAGTTACGCAGGATTTCACCGACAACACGGAGGGTCTCTCGGCCGGCGTGCGAATGTTGCGGGCGGGCGGCGGCACCGCGATGTATGACGCACTCTACTTTGCGTGCCGCGACAAGCTATTGAAGCAGGAACAGACGGGCTCGGTGCGCCGTGCCATTATTCTGCTCAGCGACGGCGAAGATAATCTGAGCCACGTAACCCGTGAAGAAGCCATCGAAATGGCGCAGCGCGCGGACGTGATCGTCTACACCATCAGCACGAACATCAGCGGCATGAAGGGCAAGGGCGACAAGGTACTGGAACGCATCGCCGACGCGACCGGCGGCCGCGCATTCTTTCCCTTCCAGATGCGCGACGTGTCGGATGCGTTTCTCTCCATTCAGGAGGAGTTGCGGAGCCAATACGCAGTAGCCTACAGACCGGCGAATTTTGCCGCGGATGGTCGGTACCGCACGATTGCAATCATGGCGCAGGATAAAGGTCTCAAGGTGCGTACCCGTAAGGGATACTACGCACCAAAGCAGTGACCGGGAATTCGAACCTCTCCGCAAAATATCAATTTCTCTTTCTCTATGCCTGGATACTCCGGAACGCCACTAGCTAAGAAGCTGGGCATCAAGGACTCCTTTCGCGCTGCCCTGTTGCATGTGCCAGACGACGTGAAGACCGAACTTCGCGACGCGCTCGCGAAATGCCGGATCCACAGTTTTGGCCGACAGACCAGCACAGACCTCGACTTCATTTTCCTGTTTGCCAAATCGCGCGCTGGACTGGAACGCGAATTGACGCCCGCCGCCAAGGCGCTGGCACCCGCGGGTATGCTGTGGATCTCGTGGCCGAAGAAAAGTTCCGGCGTAGCTACCGACCTCACGGAAAATGTGATTCGCGAGTGCGGGCTTCATGCTGGCTTGGTCGACGTGAAAGTCTGCGCGGTTACCGAAGTCTGGTCGGGATTGAAGTTCGTCGTCCCAGTCGAGAATCGGCCGAAAGAGAAACGGCGAATCATCTAGAATCGCCCTGCTGAATTCCCCTGTGATCCTCTGTGTTCGCTGTGGTAAATGTCTGCTCTTTTTCACCGAGAACACAGGGTTCATCCGGAAACCAAAGCTGCAAACTACAGGCCCCTCTTCGCCATTCTTACGGGAACAATTCAGAAAAATGGTTGCCCGCGTCAACGTAGGGTTTTGGGGACTTCGCACACCGCAACTTAGGCACGAAAGACGGGTTTGCATACTGTAGGCGCGGTTTCCGGGCAGCTGGATCCGGGGACTGAAAGGAGAATGGCGTATGAAACGCATCATAGCTGGAGTTCTTTTGCTGATTGGATTGGGTGCGGGAACGATGTTTGCCGAAGATAGCTACCGGCGCGAGCGCGACATCCGTCGCGATGAGGCGAAGATTGCGCATGACCGCTGGGAACTGCGGCGCGCTCTCTACTACGGTGATTACGCGGCTGCACGGCATGAGCGAAGAGAGTTGCAGCGCGAATATCGCGACTTGGACCGTGACTACCGCGACTTGAACCGGGAGCGCCGCGACTATTATTGGGACCGGCGGTAAGAGCCTCGGTAACTTCAATGGATCAGTAACACATCACTATCTCTGACGTTGGCCTGTGAACACCGAAGTGCGGAATTAAGCCTTATCCGCACCTCGGCGCTCCGGCTTTACGCTACTCTCCATCAGCTCTTCATTTTGTACGCTGAAGGTCGCAGTGACTGATGTTTCTCACTCGGCGCGACTAGGGGCGTGCAGGTGTCACCCGGCTGCGTCGTGTTAGTCACGTTGAAAAAAGTATTTGGAGCGGTCGTGTTGGGTATGCCCGTACCCAGAAGAATCCCCGCGCAGGCTTCGTTAATCGTATTACCCATTACAGTGTTGTTGATTCCGGTAGATGGCGGACACTCGCCATCCACGTGGATGCCGTCCTGGCTGCTGCCATAGATAACATTCGATTTGGCCGAATTCCCATCGCTGCAAAGATCGATGGCGTCGTAGAGTTGGGTTCCCCCGATATGGTTCGACGTAACGATTGTGCCGTTTGCAGTTAGGGTCGCCGACGCCGTCACGGGAACAATTCCGTACTGCGTGCTTTCCACCGTATTGCTGAGAACGTTTACGCCAGCCGAGCCATAGATCAATATCCCGGAGGCCCCATAACATGGGTTGCTCGGGCTCCCGCAATTCGGGGGGTTTATATAGATGTCGTCAGCTACATAGTTCGATTGGACCTTGCCCGTCGCGCCATAACTTATCTGAATGCCGTTCTGGGCAGTAACCGTAGTGGCCCCGAGACCGATAATGGTGTTCCCGGTGACCGTGACGTTTGGTCCCGGGCTGCCATTGCCGGGCCCGCTCGCAGTAATTCCATTCTTGTCGTAGTTCCGCACGGAATTATTTGAGATCGTGACTGCGAGGGCGCCGGTGTTACTTTCCACGTTGATCGCTAAGCCATCTTGACAACCCTGAAGACCTGCAGGTAAAAGCACATTTCGGACGGCATTGGCGGTTATCGCGCCGGAAGCGTTCTGGTAGTAGATTCCTATCGGGTCAACCGAGCAATCCGTCATTCCGTCGTTGGCGCCATCCACGGTGAGATGGGAAATAGTGACCGCCGCATTTTGGACAAAAATCTGCGCCGCTGTTGGCTGACTAGAAATGTCCGTGACGCCATTGGTAACGAGGCCGCCAGCAGGCACTGCCACCACAGCAGCATCAGACGTACCAAACGCAACGCCGATAAGCGTCAGGTTCTTGCTTATTATCGACACCTGCTCGGGGTAGTTGCCGGGGCAAACCTTGATCGTGCTTCCGGCGGGGACAGAATTTACCGCCAATTGAATGGTTGCGAAGTGGACAAGAGACGGCTGGCAGGAGGGGTTGCCGACGGCGACTACACTTGCAAAGGAATATCCGCTAAGGGCGATAAACACGACCAAAGCAAGACAACACAACGTGAGACTACGCGTAGGGTGCATTTGATGTTCCTCCGTATAAGTTATTCGTGGGTGTTGGTTGAGAGTGATGGCTCGGGAGTGACACGTGAGGGAAAAAAGTAAGAAGAGTAAAAAGTGCGGCGCTAACTATACCCCTAAGAGCCGTGTAACGCAACCCGACGTTTGGGTTTTCCCACAGGCCAGTACCAGGACACGATGTTGCAGAAACGCTGCAGAAATTTTCCTCTGGTCTGAGGGCGCTGCCGGGCGCGCCCGGCTTGGACGGGCGGGACGCCCGTCCCCGCACCAGCCCTAGTCTTCGTGCCGCGGTGTGGCGTAGTAACCGCTGCGGGCCTGAATCTTGTAGTCACCCTTCTTGGGCTTGATTTCGACTCTCCGGAAAGAGCCGTCGCGCGTGGTGTTGGTGGGGACATAACCAGCGTTGTACTGGCTCCGGAGTTCCTGGGAAATCTGGTCGAAGGCCTGGCGGAGCTTTTCGATCTTGTTGCCGACTTCGATCACGCGGCCTCCGGTTTCCTGGGTGAGCTTTTTCATGTCTGAGACTCCCGTGTAACCACCGAAGCCGTAAGCAAAGCCGCGGTCGGCGATGAGCAACACGTAGCAGATCGCATCGGCTTTCTGGGCGGCTTCGATGGCGTCGCTGATTTTGAGGCGGCTGCCTTGGTCTTCTCCATCGGTCAACAGGATCATCGCCTTCCGCCCGACTTCGTGGGCGAACTCGTCGTGCGAAGCGAGATAAACGGCGTCATAGAGCGTGGTGCCCCGTGGACCGGTCGAAGGACACGGAATTGGGCCTTGCGGGCCAATCGGACCTCCAGAACAACTGACTCCGCCGTTATTGATCTTGGCCTCGTTGAGTGCACGTTTGAGCCGGCTAACCGAACTGGTGAAATCCTGCATAAGGTTGATGTCGACGTCGAAGCTGATTACGAAGGCCTCGTCTTTGGCGCGCAGCGTACTTTCGAGGAACGAACCCCCAACAGATTTCTCCATATCGAGAACCAAATGCTGGCTATAGCTGGTATCGATGAGGATGCCGAGGGTCAGCGGGAGATCGGATTCGGCCTTGAAATACTTGATGGTCTGCTGTTGGCCGTCTTCGAACAGGTCGAAGTTGTCCTTGGTAAGATTAGGAATCAGCGCTCCATGTTTGTCCTTAGCATTGAAAAACAACTGGACGACTTCGACGTTGATCTTCAGCGTCTCGACCGACTGGTCCTGCGACTGGTCGTCCGAACTGGAACGGGGATGGGGAGCGGCATTGGTATTGGACGTCGGACCGGTCGAAGATGTGGCTGGGGGTGTCGGAGGTGGTGGAAGCGGCGCATTCTGCGCGGCTGCGGGAAGCGACAGGGTCGCCATCAGAGCAAGCGTCCCCAGCGCAAGCGTTCCCATGGCAGATGTGGCCAGAGCGGAGAAACCCATCGCCACGTGCGGTTTGCAAGGTAATTCAGGCATTAGCGTTTTTATCCCGAGATTTTGCTAGTCTATCCTGTAAAGACTGTAACGGTTAGATGCACCAAAGCGACGCGGTTAGGCATCTGAATTGATGAAAAAACAGTTAGAGAAAGAAAGAACAAAGAAAAAGAAAGAGGATTCCGGGGATGGCCACGAAAACCAGCGCAGTACTGATTCTGGGGCTGACATTATTACTGGCGGGCGCCCTGGCGGCGCAGCAGAAGCCTGAGGACATCCCGGACGCTCCGTCGGCCACGCGCCCGATACCGCCGCCCGCGACACCCAGCCCCCGTCCTGGGGCGGAGGAGGAGACCCTGCCGGATGTGCCGCCAGCCGATGCATCCGGCGCGGGGGTGACCACCGGTTCGAAGGAGATGCCCCGTAGCGCTCCGGATTCGGCGAGTGAAAAAGTAGGCGAAAAGGCGGATCAGAAGCCAGCCCCGCCGCCGATGCCACCGGTCAGGACGATACCCGCAGGCAGCGTTCCGCGGGATTCAGAAACCGGGGATGATCTCTACAAGATCACGGTAACCACAAACCTGGTGCTGGTTCCCGTCACCGTAACCGACAGCCAGGGACGGTTGGTCGGTGGCTTGCTTCCCAAAGATTTTTCAGTTCTGGAAAGCGGCCAGAAGCAGACCTTGAAGTTTTTTACCAGCGACCCGTTTCCGCTGTCGGCCGCCGTGATCTTTGATACTGGAATGCCGGATGTGGGCCTGAAAAAGGTGCAGGAAACACTCTCGGCGTTGCAGGGAGCGTTCAGCCAGTTCGATGAAGTTGGGATCTACACCTACAGCAGTACGGTGGGCCGGGTTGCAGACTTCACCGCCGTAGGCAAACAGTTGACCGCAACTCTGAACCAGGTCAAGGGATACAGCGGAGCAAACAACGGACCTCCGGTGACAAGCGGCCCGCTCGGGCCGCAGGGACCGTACATCAACGGCCATCCACTGGATATCCCCGTACAGCCGGTTTCGACGCCGCCGAAGGTCGCGCGCGTAATGAATGATGCGATCCTGTTGGCGGCGCGCGATCTTTCGAAGCGCGACCGGACGCGGCGTAAAATCATCTTTGTCATCAGCGACGGACGGGAGCAGGGCTCAACCGCCAGCTACGCTGACACCTTGAAAGTACTACTGACGCAAAACATCGCCGTGTATGCGGTTGGAGTCGAAGGCGCCGCCATCCCTATATACGACCGGTTGCAGCGGATTCACCTGCCGAAGACCGGCGCTTTGATGGGCTATAGCAACATTCTGCCGAAATACGTCAACGCCACTGGGGGTGGCACGATGTACGCCGAGTTGGCGCAGGCCGACATCGAGCGCGCTTACGCCCGGGCAATCGGAGACGCGCGCAACCAGTACACTCTGGGGTATTCGCCTAAGTCGGGCATCGGGGGCTACCGCGAGATCGAAGTACAGGTGCGGCGTCCCGACGTGAAGGTATACGCAAAGCACGGATATTATCCTCTTCCGACGGCGCGATAGCGGGCGGAGCCGCTAAGCATTTGAGCCCGTGGTGGTTTAGTAACGTGGGTAACCAGCGCCAGAGCCTTCCGGTGTGGTATAAAAACCAGCAGTAACCGATACTGTAGTCAGGTGGATTTGTAGAGAGAGGCTCGCGCGTTGAGGGAGTCGTTCGCGAGGTCTTTTTCGCAGCAGTTTCTGAGGAAACCTTTTGAGTTTCATCAACTTCGCAGCACGCGAGATCAATTGCAAAATCGTCTACTACGGCGCCGGATTGGGCGGCAAGACGACGAATCTGCAATTCATCTTCCAGAAAACAGCCGAACAGCAAAAGGGCAAGATGATCTCGCTCGCCACCGAGACCGATCGAACCCTGTTCTTCGATTTCCTGCCGCTCGATCTGGGTACGGTGCGGGGTTTCAAGACGCGCATTCACCTGTACACCGTCCCAGGACAGGTCTTTTATGACGCCAGCCGCAAGCTGATTCTGCGCGGCGTGGACGGCATCGTGTTCGTTGCCGACTCCCAACAGGAGCGCATGGACGCTAATGTCGAGGCGCTTGATAACCTGATGGCGAACCTGAAAGAACACGGCTATGACTTCAACAAGATTCCCTACGTCCTGCAACTGAACAAGCGCGACCTGCCAAATGTGCTGCCAGTGGACGCTCTCTCGAAGGAACTGCGCAAGAAAAACGAGTCGGTGGTGGAGGCTGTGGCCTTCCAGGGCGTCGGCGTGTTCGAGACGCTCAAGGAAATCGCCAAGCAAGTGCTCACCGAGCTGAAGCAAGGCGGTTAGAGCAGTTCTCAGCTCTCAGTTCTCAGTAAAATCTCTTGTGCCCGGGTGGGGACGGGCGCCCTCGCCCGTCCGATCCGAGCATAGCCCGGCAGCTGCACCCGAACCGGGACTCCGGGTTTGCCGACTGCGCTGGCCAGGCGGTCTCAAAAAACGCCGTTGCCTCCGAAGTGAAGGTCGAGTAGCCTATGACGTTCGAGAGTCATGTTGTCGGGCGGGTTGTCTCGGCATAGAGTGATGCCGTCCTGACGGGCCGCTACAGGACGGTGCTCAGTGCTCAGGAGCGATTTGGTTAGAGTCTTACCCATACTCGTTGCGTTATCTCTCGTGCCGCCTGTTTACGCGGCATCCACTTTTCCAGAATACCCTTTGAACCAGGCAAGTGAGTATGCCGCCTCAACCCAGACTGCTGGTTTGACGATTGGAGTTAAGGCGGTTGAGAACCTCAAAGAGCAGGAAACCTACTTCCACACGCAACTGACGCCCAAAGGCTTCGTTCCCGTTTTCGTTGTAATCCAAAACGGATCGAGTGGGGACAGCTTCCTGTTCGATAAGACCAAAGTTACTTATGGCCCCGCCGATTCAAGCGCATCTACTCCGAAGATGGGATCGAAAGCGGGCGAGTCACTTGCTGTCGCGGCGGTTCCTTTTGTTGGACTGTTCGCCGCCCTGAAGATAATCTCCAATGTCTCGCAGGTTCAGCAAAACTTGCTGAAGAAGGAAGTGCAGAGCACGACGCTTTCTCCGGGAACATCCGCGCACGGCTTTCTCTACATTCCGGTGCCGAAGAATACTCCCCGGAAGAAGACTCACCTTCGGGTTCCAATCACCAGGACCGGCGCGGACGAAGCCTTTGTTTTGGATTTGGTTTTTTAAGGAGGATTACGACGATTCAGACTCGCAATTCCTTTCTGGCGGCGTCGCTCGCGCTCGCACTTTTTTTCTCAGTGGCGTTCGCGACAGCCGGTGCCCAAACTGTATCGCCGTCTGACACGAGGTTGGCGCTCAGAGCGGCGTTGGTTGTCACCCCGGAGTTCTGCGCAACCAAGTTCAAGAAGGGGTCCTGGGCAACTATCAAAGAAACCTTTGAAGTCGGCAAAATTGCCTGCGCGCAACTGGAGCCAGCGCTCGAAAGCGTTTTCTCGAGCTTGACCCGCGTAACTGCAACCCCTTCGTCTGGGGATGCGCAGGTTGTGTTGATGCCAAGATTCGTTGACGTCGGCGCCACAACGGCGATGGGCGCCTTTTCCAACCGCGAAATGGATGTCTTTTTGGAGTGGACCGTGAAAGACATGTCAGGCAAAACGGTTTGGATCGAGACGGTGCAGGGATCTTCAAAACATCACATGGGCAATCTGTTCACTTACAACAAGAACCTGAAGTTGATCGTGAAGGATTCGGTTAAGGACGCCGTCGAGCAATCGGCGAGCAAGATGTCCTCCTCGCCAGAATTACGCAAACTTAGTCGGTAGGTCGGGTGGCTGATGCGGTCTAGCCCGTAGTTTCGAGCGCCCCCGATAGTTCTTCCCATTCCTTCATCAGGCTCTGCAGGTCGCTCTTCCGTCGAGCTAGTTCCTGGGTCTGCCGCAGCGTTTCTTCCGCACTCACAAAGCTCTGAAGCTCGGTCTCACACAGGACAACCGCCACCTCAGCCCGCGCAATCTCTTCTTCAATTTCATGCAACCGGTCTTCCATCTGCTGGCGCTTGATCGGATTCAGACGCTTGCCTTTGGGCTCGCCTGCCTCCACGGCGGGCGCACCATCCCCATTCACAGGGACAGTCAGAGGCACCGACAGCATAGACTGCTTCTGTGTTTCCGCGGCGACTACTCCTTTCCCCTGCTTCCGCCAGAGATAGTCTTCGTAATTTCCCGGATAGATCTCCACTCTCCCATCGCCGATTTCGAACACTCGCGTGGCCAGCTTGTCGATGAAATAGCGGTCGTGGGAAACGAAGACTACCGTGCCCGTGTACTTTATCAGCGCTTCAAGCAGGACATCTTTGGCGCGCAGGTCGAGGTGGTTGGTGGGCTCATCGAGCAGCAAGAAATTAGCGGGATGCAGCAACATTTTGAGCAGCGCGTAGCGATTACGCTCGCCTCCGGAAAGAACACCGATGCGCTTGAACACGTCGTCGCCAGAAAAAAGGAAACAGCCGAGCAGACTGCGCAGTTGGGTCTGCGTGGAGGC
>Ga0209647_1002618_pt1 | contig 14441 bp, 12 predicted proteins | sample GraSoi_2013_60cm_FD_185827 | JGI IMG/M metagenome (GOLD analysis project Ga0209647, IMG submission 185827) | Grasslands soil microbial communities from the Angelo Coastal Reserve, California, USA - Sample 9_17_2013_60cm (SPAdes) (version 2) | ecosystem: Environmental > Terrestrial > Soil >...
AGTGCGCCGCTTATTGGCCATTGCGTTGCCCTTACCTGCGCGTTCGCCTGAATTGCGGTTACTCTGGTCAACATTCCGACGCAGGAAGCGGTTCTGGGCGCGTCAAAGCCATTATCGACGTCGTGCGCTCCGCAGACGCCCTCGTCTTCGCTCCCAAGCGTCTTCATAATTACGGTTGTAGTATTAGGAGTCGATCTTCCTGTTCGTCCTGCGAAGGGACAGATTCTCGCGCTAAGACAGCCTGAGCAGCCGTTGAAACACTCACTCATGGTCGGTGCACCACAAATGCTCGTAAAGTATGGACTTGGCAGCGATCTCTTCCTCGTTCCGAAGCCCGACGGGACTATCTATGTCGGTTCGACGGTCGAGCACTTTGGCTTTGATAAACATCTCACTGTGAGAGGCATTGCTGCGCTGCTCACCGACGCAATGCAACTCGCTCCTGAACTGGAACATGCCCCCATTGTGAAGATGTGGAGCGGCCTGCGTCCCTGGTCAGCGGATGGCTATCCCATCCTGGGACGGGTTCCGAGCTGGGAGAATGTTAGCGTAGCGACTGGTCATGGGGGTATCGGCTTCGAGGCGAGTGCAGTTACCGGAAAGGTGATTGCCGAGCTGGTGACGACAGGGCAGGTACCGGAGCGTATTCGCACATTTGGGCTGGAGCGCTTTGCTTAGAGATGATATTTGTGCTCGGCTATTTTGGTTTATCCATCAATTGATCCGTTGCAGGCTGGCAGGACAGAAAAACGTGAAGAACGACGGCTCCTGAATGGGCTGTGCGCGCTGTCTACTCGGAAGTCTTCGATCGAAGCAAAACTGCATTGGTCTAGCGGAAGCTTTTAGGCCTTGCCGCCCTCTGCAAAACACCACTGCACATGCCGCATTGCTTATGTGGACACTTTGGCAAGATGTCCACATAAGCAAGGTTGATGTGGTACACATTCCTTGCCGGAAGTGTCCACATAACCTTGCAAAGCCAGAATTCACAAAAGCTGCCGAATATTTATGACACTGGGCCAAATATGTGTGACAATAAGCACACATGTCATTTTCCGTAAATATCTGGCATTAGCTCAAGCACAAACGAGCATCACCCTCACCCTTATTCCAAATACATCTGGCCATCTATTCCACAAATATTCGGGTTGACCGTTGTGCTGGCTACTTGGGTCATCCGTTCGGAAAATAAGCTCTTGAGAAAAAATTTTGTCTCCTCTCTCCATCTGCTCAGTGAACAGTTTCAGACAGGATGAAATTGAAAGCTGCTTGTTCACTTTTTCTGACACAATGCCGGTCTCCTCCTAATATTTTATCCCTTTTTCTGAACGGATGACCCAAGTAGCCAGCACAGGAGGTCGTCGGGCCAGTGCCCCCAGATGTGAGTTGGCAAGCAAAAGAGGCTCTTGGCTTTGATCACAGCCAATTCAGCATTGATTGGCAGGCGCGTTGGGTGACTTGCCCAACTTCGCAGACCAGGAAGACGCGGGGCATCATTCCCGATCGGCATGGCAAACCGGTCATGCGGGTGCGGTTTCCTCAGGCGGTCTGTCAGGCGTGTCCCGTCCATGCTCAATGGACTCACAGTCGGGGCCCGTGTGCTGATCTTCCAGCCCAATGAGCAGGCCTATCGGGCTCTTCATGAGGCCCGTACGCGTGAACTGACTCCTGAATTTCGCACGAGCTACGCCAAACGAGCCGGGGTGGAAGGCACGATTGCTCAAGCGGTGCGAACCTGCGAAATGCGCCGCGCCCGTTATATCGGCAGCAAAAAGCTCAGGCTTCAGGCATTTCTTACGGCCACTGCTATGCATGTTCTTCGGGCTTGCGCGTGGATCGCAGGAGACATCCATGCTTCGACGCCCACCTCTCGCTTCGCCAAGCTGATGGCTTCTGCGAAATCTGCGGCTGCTGCCTAGCTGGGGGCACTTCGCCAACAATATCTTAATGTGGTTGTACCACCGTACTGATTTTCCCTGATTTTACCACTTTCTTCGTTCTCGCAACGGTGACTTGTAACCCTTATCTGGAAAAGCTCCTATTGAGCGAGAGTTAAAACTTCCTCTCTTGAGAACGGACGTATTAAGTAGCCAGCACACTGGCTATGGACGCCAATCATAACCTCTGGTTTACAGGCGTTGATAAGATTGGCATGCTGTGGCCTGAGAGGCCATAATGAGCAACTCTGCCTGTAACCCTTGGCCAGGCATAGTCAAAAGAGGCCACATACCTTGCTGATCATACCCCGGTTTGATCCTTACTGCGCTCGCTTGTGCTGGTCAAAAACCGCCGGTTCCAGCGCACTCGCGACAGCCGTTTCCGCTCGCCCCGCTCTTAGTATACTCAATAGTCTGTTTATTTATCAAGTAAGTCATTGACTTGATGGGATAAATATGGTATAGAAACAGGTAGCGGTGGATCAACGGAGTGAGCTATCGTGCCGAATAACCCGGTATCAAGTGAACGAGAAGCTTTGAGGCATGGGGGAAAACAATGTTGCAAGTGTTCACAGCTTTCCAAATACAAGAGGAAGCTGTGAACACTTTTCGTTCACCTGACATTACCATGGCTAGGCCTGGCAGCCCATTACGACCCGCGAATTTCATTTTAGAATGCTGGGCTGTAACCTCTTTGCGTAATTACTCTTGGCTTGAAGGAAAGCACTAGGCAACAAGGTACGGTTTTGTCCGTGGGAAAGGAAGATAGCCAATGTCTTCAGACGTAGTGCAGGGAGTGGAGAAAAGTTGGGCCGAGACTCCACCCATGAACCCGCCGCTCAGACATGCCATTGGGAAAGTGGTTGAGCGCCAAACCTGGCTTGACAAGCTGGCCAACCCGGTTCAGAACTGGCTTCTCGCGTTGTTTGGTCAACCTGGGCAACCCAACCGCAAAATGAAAGATATGCTCAATGGCACGTGGCTTGGGCATTCGTTACACCCGGTATTGACCGACGTGCCACTTGGCGCTTGGAGCGGCACTGTGCTGCTCGACCTTGTTTGGCTCAGTGATGAAGATGAGGGTATCGCTCGTGGCTCAGACCTTTCCTTAGTGCTCGGCCTGTTGGGTGCGACTGGTGCGGCAGTGACGGGTGTGACCGATTGGAGCGATTTGGATGGTACAGACCGCCGTGTTGGTTTACTGCATGGGTTGCTCAACGGCAGCATAGCGCTCCTGAATCTCGCTTCGCTGGTGTTGCGGCTTACGGGCAAGCGCCGCGCAGGCGTTGCTCTCTCGACAACTGGCTATCTGGCATCGCTCTTCTCCGCCTACCTGGGTGGTGAACTGGTCTTCGCCAAAGGCATTGGCGTGAACCATGTGGCCTGGGAGGGGGGCTCTGACGACTTTATCGCGGTCATGAACGAGCGAGACCTGGTCGAGGGGAAGCTGACACGCGTTGATGTCTCTGGAATCCCCGCCGTGTTGCTAAAACAGGGCCAGACCATGTATACTATTGGTGCTACCTGTACGCATCTGGCGGGGCCTTTGGACGAAGGCACAGTGGAAGATGGGGTCGTACAGTGTCCCTGGCATGGTTCACGCTTCTGTATGCGTGATGGGAGCGTGCTGAATGGTCCGGCTGTCTATGCCGCGCCTACGTTCGCGATCCGTCTACGCAACGGCAAGGTTGAGCTGCGTCGCTTGGACCACGCATAACAGGCCCATAACGCCCATCTCCTCATCCTTGAAAAGACTGGTTGATCGGTCATGAGAAAGAGCCATGTTTCTTGGCCGTGTACCATGCACTGCGAGCCGATTGGCCGTGTACCTTCATCATCGTAGGCGTCGTTTCTCGTGCGAGTGTTCATTGCTAGGTGTCTTTTGGAACAGTACTTCATTATGTGGGATCATTCAGAGAGGAGTCATCCATGAGCAGTTCTTCCGTGCAGTCGTCCCTCCCCAACCGTTGGGGACTAGCTATCACCGCCTTCCTCATGCAGCTCGCTCTAGGTTCGGTCTATGCCTGGAGCGTCTTTCTCAAGCCAGTGATCGCGTTGTATCATGTGTCCAGGCTGCAGGCTAACCTCACCTTCAGTATTGTGCTACTTGCCCTAGGTGTCACTGCCGGTTTCGGCGGTTACTTGAATAACCGCTTCGGTCCTCGCGTTATCGCCACTGCCGGCGGCATTCTGTATGGACTGGGTGTCCTCCTGGCTGCATTTGCTGCGCCGAACATCTTCATCCTGTATCTCACCTTTGGTATTATTGGTGGTATCGGCATTGGCCTGGGCTATATCGTGGCGCTCGCGATGCTCATCAAGTGGTTCCCAGATCGGCGTGGCTTCATCACTGGACTGGCCGTTGCAGGCTTTGGGGCAGGCGCTCTCATCACGTCACCGGTCGCTGCGGCATTGATCACCTCCGTTGGCCTGGGAAGCACCTTCCTTTACCTGGGTATCGCCTATCTGGCGGTGATCGTTATCGTGGCACAATTTTTCCGTGCAGCGCCGGAGGGCTATGCTCCTGCCGGCTGGACGCCCTCAGCCCGACAGCAGGGAGACCGTTCTCGGCGTGAATATACCCTGCTAGAGGCGTTGCGCCTGCCAAGATGGTATGTCCTGTGGCTGATACTTGCATTGAACGTCACTGCCGGGGCTGCACTGATCTCAGTGGCCTCGCCCTTGGCACAGAAGTTCACCGGCGTCGGTGCAGTGACAGCTGCACTGCTTGTCAGCGTCATTGGCCTCTTCAATGGCGCGGGGCGCTTGTTCTGGGGCTGGCTCTCTGATGGCATTGGTCGCCCTTTCACCTTCTTGAGCCTGTTCATCATTCAGGCTATCGTCTTCGCCATCTTGCCATCGATTACCAGCTTTGCCGTGCTCCTCATTCCAGCAGCCATCATCGCCCTCTGCTACGGTGGGGGCTTTGGCACCATGCCGGCCTTTGCCGCCGACTTCTTCGGGCCCAAAAATGCTGGAACCATTTACGGTGCCATGCTCACTGCGTGGAGTGCAGGCGGTATTGTTGGCCCGATACTGATCGCAAGCTTCGGTACAACGACAAATCCTGACTATGCGACACCGCTCTACATTATCGCCGGCATCATGCTGGTGAGCGCAGCCTTGCCACTCGTCGCCCGTGTGCTCGCACGGCGTCGAGGAGACATCGTTGAGGTCGCTGCCGGGTCCCCCGGAGCTGCCAGGTAGTCTGCAATGCACGTGGGTATGATCTAGAGAGGCGGAGCAGACTCCGCCTCTCTAGATCACCAATGCTTCCCATGAACAGCCAGTGGACGAAGACGTGGTAGAGAGCCGTTGCAGGAGAAGCGAGAACAGAGATATGACAGTCTCCTGACCTCGGCAGTGTTTATCTGTTGACGAGAGGGAAATGATCTATGAAAGAACATGCATTTCTGCCGGTACTACCCGACTCAGTACAATCCGCCGTCTCCCAGGTCCTGGAGGTAGGCTCTCGGGTACAGCCATTCAGTAATGAAAGCCGGGAAAAAGCTCCACGCATTCGCGATGCAAAGGTTGTACATAGCGTCTGCCCTTACTGCGCGGTAGGATGCAGTTTGAACGTCTATGTCAAAGATGGCCGGGTGATTGACATTGAAGGGGATGCTAACAGCCCCATCAATCGCGGGACGCTGTGCCCGAAAGGGTCGGCTACGTTCCAGTATACGGTCAATCCCAGTCGTTTGACACAGGTGCTCTATCGCGCGCCCTATAGCGATCACTGGGAGGTCAAATCGCTGGATTGGACCATGGAACAGATTGCGCAGCGCATCAAGCAAACCCGCGATGAAACGTTTGTGGAACGGCTGCCCGATGGGCGCGAGGTCAATCATACGCTGGCTATTGCTTCGCTTGGCGGCGCCACGCTGGATGTTGAAGAGAATTACTTGATGAAGAAACTCTTGTCCGGCGGGTTGGGTATCGTCTCGATTGAGAACCAGGCCCGTATATGACACAGTTCCACGGTACCCGGTCTGGGTATATCGCTTGGACGTGGTGGAGCTACCACTTTTCCGCAGGACCTGGTGAATAGCGATGCTATTTTGATTATGGGCAGCAACATGGCCGAGGCTCATCCGGTGGCCTTTGCGAATGTGGTCAAGGCAAAGGAACAGGGAACCAAAGTCATGCATGTCGACCCGCACTATTCACGCACCTCGGCGCTGGCAAACCTCTACGTGCCGACTCGCGCAGGAAGCGATATCGTCTTTCTAGGGGCGATCATTCGCCATGTGCTGGAGACCAACAGCTACTTCCATGACTACGTAGTGCATTATACCAACGCGGCTACGCTGGTAGGAGAGGACTTCAAGGATACCGAAGAACTGGATGGCTTGTTCTCCGGGTACGATCCCGATTCAGAAACCTATATCGACCAGAACAGTTGGGATTACCAACGCGACAAAGGTGGTCAGCCATTGTCCGACCCGACGCTACAGCATCCGCGCTGTGTCTTGCAGATGATGCGTCGCCATTTCACACGCTACACACCGGAGATGGTGGAAAATGTGTGCGGCGTGCCGCGAGAATTGTGGCTACAGGTTGCGCAAACGCTGGTTGAAAACGCTGGACGCGAGCGCACGTCGGCTATCTGTTATGCAGTTGGTTGGACACAGCAATCGAAAGGCGTGCAGATTATCCGCGCTGCTGCCATTTTGCAACTGCTGCTCGGCAATATCGGGCGTCCGGGCGGGGGGATTATGGCGCTGCGCGGTCATGCCTCGATCCAGGGTTCCACAGACGTACCAACGCTCTATGATCTGCTGGCTGGTTACATGCCACAGCCCAGTGCTTTGCTCACACCAGTACCAGCCGCCGGACAATCCCCCGGGGCGACGACGTGGGGCGAGCAAAGAGATGCACCGAGCAATGTCCTCTCCCAACAGACGCTGCAAGAGTACATCGATTCGTCCGGGCAGAAGTTGGGCTGGTGGTCGAATACTCCTGCCTATATGCGGAGTTTGCTGCAGGCCTGGTATGGTGATGCGGCCAATGAGGAAGACGGCAATTGCTGCTATCGCTGGATTCCCAAGATTATCGGCGATCATTCGCACTTGACGACCAGCTATGTCATGCTGGATGGCACAGTCAAGGGCTACCTGCTCTTTGGACAGAATCCAGCGGCGGGCAGCACGCACGCTACGATGCAGCGTAAGGCGTTGGAACAACTGGACTGGATGGTGGTACGTGACCTCTATGAGGTCGAGTCGGCAGCGTTCTGGTATAGAAAGCCAGGATTCGGGCCAGAGACGGAGCCTGTGGATTCGAGCAAGATCAAGACGGAGATCTTCCTCTTGCCTGCTGCCGCTTCGACGGAGAAAGAGGGCAGTTTCACCAATACGCAGCGCCTGCTGCAATGGCGCGACAAAGCGGTTGATCCGCCCGGGGATGCTCGCTCAGACCTCTGGTTCGTGTATCACCTGGGGAAACGCCTGAAAGAACTCTACGCCGCTAGCAAAGAGGGGCGAGAGCAGGGCTTGCAGGCGCTCACGTGGGAGTATGACATGGAGAAACCAGAGGAAGGGTCGCGGATTACCGATGAGCCAGATGCGCTGCTGATCTTGAAAGAGATCAATGGGTACTATACTCGTGCGCCTGACCAGCAAGGCGCTGACGGCAACCAGCAACAGAGCTATACGCTGCGTAATGCTCCGCATGTGCCAAACTTCACCGTGCTCAAGGGTGATGGCAGCACGGCCTGTGGTTCGTGGATTTATAGTGGGGTCTATCCAGAGCCGGGCCGGAACCGCGCTGCCTCACGCAATCCAGAGGGGCGCTTGTTCCTGGAATGGGGCTTTGCCTGGCCTGCCAACCGGCGCATTCTGTACAATCGTGCCTCGGCTGATCCGCAGGGCCGCCCCTGGTCTGAACGCAAGAAGTACATCTGGTGGGATGAGGCCGAGAAGAAGTGGACGGGCTATGATATACCCGACTTCCCAGTGAGCAAGTCGCCTGATTTTCGGCCTGAACCCGGTGCAGTCGGTATGGATGCGCATTCCGGCACCGACCCGTTTATCATGAAGCCGGATGGGAAGGGCTGGCTCTTTGCGCCGAAAGGGCTGAAAGATGGGCCGTTACCCACGCACTACGAAGCGGCGGAATCGCCCATGCAGAATGCGTTGTACCACCAGCAGAGCAATCCGGCGGCGAAGTACTTCCGTGATCGACCTGATAACCGCCTCTCGCCGGTAGGTGATCCGAATTATCCCATTGTGATCACGACCTATCGCCTGACCGAACACCATGTCAGCGGGCCGATGACGCGCTGGATGCCCTGGCTGAATGCGCTGCAACCGTCGCTGTTCGCTGAAATCAGTCCAGAACTGGCAGCAGAGCGCAAGATTCGGCATGGGGATTGGGTGATTATCAGCACGCCGCGCGGGGAGATCGAAGCGCGGGCAATGGTCACGCGCCGCATGCGCCCGCTTTACCTTGGAAAGCGCGTGGTACACCAGATTGGCCTGCCGTTCCACTGGGGCTTCCAGGGCAAGAGCACCGGGAGTATCACCAATGATCTCGCGCACATGGTTCTGGAGCCAAACGTGAGCATTGAGGAGGCCAAAGCGTTCACCTGTAACATACGTCCTGGACGAATGCCATAAGGAGGAGTCATGGCTGTTGAACCTTCTCGATCCACGACCAATGGGCAAAGAGCATCGCTGGGTAATGTCCTATCCACGCTAGTAGGAAGTAAAACATTCCCTTTACCGCAACAGCCGGCGATGGGGTTTTTCACCGATACGAGCCTGTGTATTGGCTGCAAAGCCTGCGAGGTGGCCTGCAAGCAGTGGAACCAGCTTCCAGCGGAGGAACCAGGCTGGACAGGTTCGAGCTACGATAATACCGGGCAATTGAGCGCGATCACGTGGCGGCATGTGCAGTTCATTGAACATATCGGGCGGCGCGACAACGGACAGGACGGTCAAAATGGCTTGCGTTCGGATAGTCAAGCCCACATTGACCAGGCCAAAGGCGAGGGTCTCATTCCGCTTATTCCACCCGGGACGGCACTGCCCTTTTTCAATACGGACCGCTGGTTGATGCAGAGTGACGTTTGCAAGCATTGTGCCAATGCGCCGTGCCAGGAAGCGTGTCCGACGGGGGCAATTATTCGCACGGAGTTCGACACGGTCTATGTGCAGCAAGATATTTGCAACGGGTGCGGCTATTGCGTCGTTGCCTGTCCTTTTGGAGTGATCGCGCGTGACGAGCGTGGCGACCACAGAGCGCATAAATGCACGCTCTGTTATGATCGTTTGAAAGATGGTATGGAGCCCGCTTGCGCCAAGGCGTGCCCCACTGATTCGATCCAATTTGGCGAGGTGGAGCAACTCAAAGCGCGCGCACGCGAGCGCCTCGGCATGTTACACGAGCGAGGTGTACACGAGGCTCGCCTCTACGGCGTGGATGACAACGTCCTCGAAGGTGGCCTGCATGCGTTCTTCCTCTTGTTGGATGAACCGGAGGTGTATAACTTGCCGGAGAATCCCCAGCGACCTTCCAACACTGTTGTCCCCGCGTCGTTGTGGACGGTTGTGGCGGCACTGCTATTGGGATTGTTCGGCATTCTCTTTTTCAGGGAGTGATAGGAAAGGATTTTTCGATGAAAGAAACTCGCTTTCCAATAACAGAGACATCCCTTACAGGTGTCCAGAGGCTTCTTTCACGGTCCAACCTCTTTGAGCAGTTAGCGAGGCTCACCACAGGCTATACGCCTGCTCCCGAACGCGAGCTACAAGAACCATCCTATTACGATTATCCTGTGCTGAAAGCTCCCACCTGGCACTGGGAGATCATCTGGTATTTCTTTTTCGGCGGCCTGGCGGCAGGTTGCTATGTGATTGCCAGCATCGCCTCGCTTTTTGGTTCGCGTGAAGATCGTGCCGTAGCACGCGCAGGCTACTATCTTTCACTCCTATCTCTAGTACCCTGTCCGCTCCTGCTCATCAAAGACCTGGGGAGGCCTGAACGCTTCTTGCACATGCTGCGCATCTTCAAGGTGAAATCACCGATGTCCATGGGAACATGGGCACTAGTCGGCTTCTCGCTCTTCAGCGGAGTGACAGCGGTTATTCAGGCCGCACGAGATGGAATGCTGGGACGCTGGTGGGGCGCAAGACTGCTGGCAGCGCTGCCACAAGGCTTGCTGGCGTTGCCAGGAACCGCGCTTGGGGTGTTCCTGGGTGGCTATACCGGCGTGCTGTTAACGGCCACCAGTGTTCCGCTGTGGTCGCGCAGCAAGGTTCTGGGCGCGGTCTTCATCTCTTCAGCCATCTCTACCAGTGCAGCGTTGCTCTCATGTGTATTACGACTCGCAGGTACACCTGCTCGTGTGTTGCATAAGCTGGAGCGCCTGGAATGGGCTGCTTTGCTGGTCGAGATGACGAGTTTAGTCACATTTTTGCGCGGAGCAGGCCGTGCAGCCCGGCCATTGGTGGGAACCGCGCCGACGGAGCATGGCCGCACGTTCTGGAGCTTTGTCTTTGGCGGCGGGCTGGTCCTGCCCTGGCTACTCCAGACATACACGCTGCTGAGGCGACGATCTGGCAAGCATACTAGTGGCAGAGGATTGGTTATTTCGCTGTTAGTATTGGTTGGAGGCTATTTTCTGCGGCGCACAATGATCAAAGCCGGGCATATGTCGAGCCGGGATGCACGCACGACGTTGTGGAACGCACAAAAGCCTCACAGCAGCACGAACAGATCGACGTTTGTTTCATGAAAATAGCTCATCCGACCCCTCTTATCGGAAAGATAGCAAACCTGCAACAGAACTCCGCGCCGCAAGCTATTGAGGCAAGCCGGCCTGCTTTGCCCACTCGACATCATCATGATAAAGCTCATACGCTTTGCTGTATTCCATGGTGCGAGCAACTTCTGAGAGGAAGTGTTCATCGTATCCAGCGCGGTGCAACAGGTAGAATCCCATCTCCATCCCGGAGGCAATTCCACCAGCAGTAATAATATGTCCTGCATCAACGACACGCGCGCGGCTGATGCGACAGGTGGGGGCAATTTCAGCCAACCGATCGATCGGCACTTTCCCAAGAGGTGAAGCTTCCAGGCGATCGGGCTCCTTGCGATTCGTCGCAGGCAGTCCATCGAGCAGCCCCATTTGGGCATAGATCCAGGAACCCGTACAAACGCTCGTGAGTAGGGTTGTCTGGGGCAGCGAGCGGATAAACTCGTGGAGACGCCGATTGTACATCTCCTGGCGTGTGCCAAAACCTCCAGGGAGAAGGAACGCATCCATTGCCGGGTAATCACTGAAACTGTAGTTGGGCAGGACGGTGAAACCGGCTTGCGCTTGCACCGGTCTCATGGCGTCAGCAATCAAAAAGGCATCCAGTTCTGGATCGAAACGGCGTGCCACCGAGAAGACGCCATACGGGGCGGCAAAATCAATGATTTCGGCATCTTTGAAGACATAGATGCCTAGCCGAAATCCAGTGATACGGGTTCTTGACATAGCTCTTCTCCTTTCTAACCACTGGACCGGTACAGGAGAGTAGATAGTGTACAACACGAAGAATCGAGAGAATTTCATCCATTACCCTCGTTCTCTCCGTAGATTCTACAACTCATGGGCGGCAATCGGTTACTTTGCACGGTGAAACGACACTGCAGCTTTCCACTACGGTCACAGTGCTCATGGACTGGCAGACCCACTAACTCCGTGAGGAGGGTCTCAGTAAGGCGACAGGCCTCTGGATGGCCAGGCACCACAGCCGCAAGTGGGCAGCTATACCCGCGGATAGAATACTGACCATCGTACTCTTCAAGTGCTGTCATGCCCCCGAGTTCATTGACTATCTCGACAACCGCCTCAAGCCGCATGCGCAGATCCCCATGCGGAACATTCCACCCGGTAGCTATGCGACGACCCACCTCCCGCAGCAGGGTTTCCACAGCGTCGGAGGACATGCGCTCGCTGAGTACCTCTAGTAACCGGTCAAGCACTGGGCCGTATGCTTTCGGGAACAGCTGCTCTGCTCCTGGTGCCAATTCATAGACAGAGGAGGGTTTGCCACTGCCACGTCGCGCTCCCCGTTGTTGGACAACCCCATCCCGCTCGAGCGTGGCAAGGTGCGCGCGAACGGCATTGTCAGTGAGATCGAGCGCATGGGCCAGTTCATCCACAGTGCGACTCTCTATGCGAAGCAGCGTCACGATCCTCCCACGTGTGCTTGCAAAAAAGCGTTGCTCCCTGTGCGATAGTGGCATGCATTTCCTCCAATCCTGTTTTCAGTGTACCCAATACACGCGAATTTTGTCAAGTAAGTCAAATAAACTATTGACTTTCTGAAATAAGTATGATATAGAAACAGAGAGCGGTGGATCAATGTAGAGCCATTGTGCAGAGGAATGTATACAGGCTCGAGCTTTTTGGTTGCGTGTGCTACCCGGATTTTTCGCCGGCTCGGTCAGAAAAGCTTGAGCTGGTGCGCCTACTAACGGTAGGAGGTGTTACTCTTAGAGTCTTGCTTGAGCAATGGCAAGAGGGGCAAGCGGCATGTGTAGAGGAGCGGCACTCTTCTGGGTGTGAAGCCCGCTGACAATGGACAGGATCCGCTAGCCAGATGTGGAAACTGGACTACCCCTGTACCCTATGCTGACACAAGGAACCTGCGTAAGCATCGTTAGCCTTGAAGGGCGAAACTGGCTGAGACGCCCTGCCCAAAATGGGAAGGTGGTTGCTTCAATGAGTCGGCTCGCATTGAGGATTGCTCCAGAACTCCACCCGGTGTAAAGCAGGCAGCTACGGGGTGCTATCACATCTTCTATCCGGAATTAGGGAACTCTGACACCGCCTTGCCCGGTAACGGGTGCGAGCATGCCAGCACGCAGGACAGAGGGCGGCGGCAACATAGTAGCCAAATGCCAGTCTGTAATGGGCTGGACAAGACGAAGGTTTGCCAGGGAAAGACGCTTGACGAGAGGAACAAGGGATGAAGTGAGGAAAGCAGATGACGGTTGAAGTAATGACATCTTGTTCTCCAGCACAGTGGGGGTTGTCATGCGACGGGTTGTGCCGTGCTTCTGCCTGGTGCGCCTCACTGGGGTAACCCAAATCCCCCACTTCAAACGCAAGAACCTGAGAGGTTACGTCGAGTACTGGAACGCCGGATGCGGTGAAAGTCGCATGTCCGGTGTGGATGCGGGGAAAGAGCGTAAGCTCCTACCTATGCATACAAGGCTGTAAAGCCCTACCTATCGCTACTATACGGACTGATGCTGCCCGTCTCTCATGGCTTACTGAAATGTTCGTCGATCTAGATTGGGTGAGTTAACGAGGATCGCAAGCCTCTTGCTCGTTCAAAAGGAGAAAACACTATGTATGAAGCGTGTGGTTGCCAAGCAAGCATCTCCACCATGTCTTCCGGTGTTTCCATCTCCGAAACATCCAGGCCGTCTGAAGCGCCTTCACGCCTCAGCCTGTCGCGGAACGGCAGAGCAATGGCTCACAGCAGACGATCCAGGTGGTGTCTGGTTCCATCGTTGAAAGTGTACACCTGGCTTGGGCAGGGACAGGAATAGGAAGATAATTACGGGAGAGGAATGATGTTGTTTGACCGAGATGCAGAAGATTTTCGCATGCTTACGGTGATGGAGCTGTACCGCCGCGAGCTTTCGCGTGAGCAGATGCAGAAGTTTGAGGGCTACATGGCCGAAATCTTCGAGGCATTAGGCATGGACCTGAACACGCCAGCGACCTACGAAACGCCGCAACGTTTTGTACAAGCCATGTTTGATGCGACCGAAGGCTACGATGGCGATCCAAAATTGCTCAAGGTGTTCGAGACGGAATGTCGCGGAGGCTCAGACTGCAGTCTGAGCCAGGTAATTGAAGGCCCGATTCCGTTTTTTGCGCTCTGCGAGCACCACGCGCTACCTTTTTACGGACGTGCTTATATTGGCTATGTCGCCCACGAGCATATCATTGGGATTTCCAAGCTCACTCGGCTTGTCCGACTGTTTGCGAAACGCTTTACGGTGCAGGAACGGTTGGGACAGCAGATTGCAGACACCTTCAATACGATGCTTGAGCCGCATGCTGTGGCCGTGTATCTAGAAGCTCACCACCTGTGTATGCAGATGCGGGGAGTGAAAGAGACGGCATCGTTGACGCGCACGACGGTCTGGAGAGGTGAGTACGAGCAGAATTCGTCGCTACGAGTAGAGTTTTTGCTCGGATGCGGAGCAGACATTTGAGGGATCTTGCACCGCTAGAAACGCTGTACGACGTGGAGCGCGGGAGTGATCTGCCGCTTCCACCTGAACTGGCACTGCTCTATGGCCGACTCGCATTCCCAGCGCATCCTGGTCGTCCGTACATCATTGGCAACTTTGTCACGACGCTGGACGGGGTGGTGTCGCTGAACGAGCCTGGTCACGCGAGTGGCGGAGACATCAGTGGGTTCAACCAGCACGATCGGATGGTGATGGGGCTTTTGCGAGCGATTGCCGACGTTGTGATCGTTGGTG
>Ga0209647_1002620_pt1 | contig 14433 bp, 12 predicted proteins | sample GraSoi_2013_60cm_FD_185827 | JGI IMG/M metagenome (GOLD analysis project Ga0209647, IMG submission 185827) | Grasslands soil microbial communities from the Angelo Coastal Reserve, California, USA - Sample 9_17_2013_60cm (SPAdes) (version 2) | ecosystem: Environmental > Terrestrial > Soil >...
GTTGATTTTGTTGATCCAGGAAGATTTACCGACTTTCGCATCAACAATCGAGACTTCCAACATTCCTCAACGGTCTTTACTCGAGACGTAACCAGCGCGCTCAGACCTGTGATGGCCAGGCGATTTCCCGGTCATACGCTTGACCTGCGATACACCGATATCGATCTAGCTAGCCGTCGCACATCCGGGCCCCAGGGGATCAGAGTGGTTGCAGCTAATACGCCGCCCTGGCTCGCTTTTGATTATGTGCTGCTAAATCCATCCGGTCGGACAATAGCCACCGGTTCACAAAGACTCGTTGCTAGCGCGCCCGCGTCATCGTCCGAGAGTCGCACTCATCCGGTGCAGATCGAAGCCAATATGATGCGAAGATGGCTGCAAAACCTTAGAGTTTCGCAGTAAACGGTAGGACAAAGGTTCGAGGGCATTTTGGTTGAGCCATGCTATGTAATCCTTGCGTGGGAGACTGGCCACTTCCAGAACTCGCATACGGGTCGCACAAATCGCAAGACCATGGCTCGATACTGCTGCCTACGCCAGAGCCGATCGCAAATCTCCAAGGATTCCATGTAACTATCCAGGGAGCCGTCCGGGAGTTCTAACTCTCCGACCTTCGGTGCCAGATCCGACGAACTGGTGGTCCATCCGGTTCCCCCTCAATACTCAAAGTCTGTGTGAGCACCAACGTTTTTCCGCCATTCGTTAACATCCGTACGACGATCAGTTCCGCGCTTTTTCCATGCTTAGTTTTGAAATGACTTGTCGATATCAACTGTTTGCGATCTTTGGACCACGCCGTTCTGATTGTGTAGGCACCGGTCTGCTTTTCGTGCTTCGTTTCAGTACGCCCATCCAAATGGAAAGTTTCAACCCGCGAGAACCCTGGTGCGCGTGAAGTAACGGTCAGAACTTCCCCTGTCTGGTGATAGGTCGCTTCGAGTTTCGTCGAAGCCGCAAGTTTTCGCTGAATCAAAGGAACTCCCATTCGCTTCATCATCGGATCAGGTGAATCCGATGCTTTGAGATCAAGAGTCCAGATACCACTGAAATTGACCGCCGCCAGACACGACGCCGACAAGGCTAAAAGAAAAAGGAGGGCAGCAACAGAGTAACGCATGGAAGTGAATGAGACGGAACTCGCGTGCAATAATATCAGCGTGCACTTTTTACAGAAAACGCTCGCCTGATCAAACTCGGAAGCACAGTCGCAGATTCGAGTCGGAATCAAGAGCGCTCTCGATTTCCGGGAGGCAGTCGCGGGAGGATAAGACGGTGTAGAAGTCCGATTTGATCGATGGCGCAACGCGGGCCGCTTCAAGCCATTCGGCGCGATCAAATGGATCGCTTGCGAGGGCGCGCCAGAACCCGGTGGCATCGAAGAGGGCCGCGATGCGTCTGGAGTTCTGACCTGAGTTCTGGCCTTGGAGGAGACTAATCAAATAGGTGGCGACGCCGACTTGAAGTCCGTGCAGGCGTGGCCGTTTGCTCACATTATCCAGCGCGTGCGAAATGAGATGCTCACTTCCGCTGGCTGGGCGAGAGGAACCGCAGATCGACATGGAAATGCCGTTCAATAATAATGCAGTGCCCAGCAATGTCATGCCCTCAAGATCCCGCTTGGGCCGGGCCATAAATTGATAAACGCTCGCGTCGGAGAGCAAAGCGGCAAAATCATCGACCGGAGTTCCAGTAGCGTGAAAGGCCATTTTCCAGTCGGTCACCGCTGTGAATTTGGAAACGAGATCACCGACCCCGGAATGCCAGAGAATTTCCGGAGCGTTCAAGCACACGGCCGTGTCGAGAATCACGCCGAATGGCATGGCCGACGGCAGCGGATGGCGCCGGTCGCCGACGGTGAGGCTGGACTGCGAACTGCAAAAACCATCGTTCGAGAGCGACGTCGGTACAGAGAGATAGGGAAGCCGGGAGAGAAATGCGATGTATTTGGCAACATCCAGCGCTTTGCCACCGCCGAATCCAATGATTGCATCGGCATTCCTTGGAGATTGGCGAAAGAGTTCGGTCGCCTTTTCGAAACCGATAGATTCCACCGGCGTCTGCTGCAGAATTTGGATATATCGGGACCGCAGCGAACCGGTCAGACGCCCTATCAGCCGGTCATCGAGATCCTGACTGAAAAACAGAACGACCCGCATGAACTCATGCCGTTCCGCGTAGATGCCCATTCGATCCAAAGCTCCCGGCTTTACGCGCACCAGCGCCGGGATCGGGGTTTGTCTCGGGATCAGCATTCGGCTTTCTGCAGCTGGTCCGCGATCTGTGACCAGCGCTCAAAAGGATGGAATGGCTCGCCACGTTCGCCCAAAGCCTCGGCCAGCCACCCTCGAGCAAAGCGCAACTGAGGCGGCACCAGCAGCGCAGGCTTAAGATCCGGCCGGCCATCTCCAGCGAAGGCCACGCGATCCGACCGACTAAGCGCATCCCGCACGATCGCCACCTTGTTCACTCCCTTCGTAGGACTGAAGAAGGGCGAACGCCCGGGGAGCGACATCTCCAAACCCCGTTCGGGATCGAAGGTTCCCGGGTTGGCGTGGACCGAAACCGAGACACCGGCCTTCTTAAGCAAAAATTTAATATACCAATCGCATCCGGCCGAAGCGATCACGATTTCCCAGCCGCGATCTTGCAAAGCCCGAGCGGATTTCGCAAAACTGGTGTCCAACTCCGTCGAATCCGCCAGCTCCAGCAAATCTGCTTCGGTAGTGCGGATACATGCAAAAATTTCGGCCAGAGCTTGAAAATGGGTTATCTCACCTGCGACAAATTTTTCCCAAGGATCGTCTTGTGCGGAAAACGGCCAGCGTTTGCGGACTCGGTCGAAAAAGTCATACCGCGTCACGGTGCCGTCGAAATCGGAAATCAAAATGCTCATGGATTTGGACGATTGCCTACTCAAACCGCGCAGGTTGCCCGGTCGCTGCCAAAACGGCAGTCCACCAGAGGCTGTCGGGGTCGATGTGCTTCTTTTCACGGACCAGCATCTCGATCGGGATGTGGATAAATGAATCGTGCAGTAATCCGATGACCAGACCGGTTTTGCCCGCCATGGCCGCGTGCACCGCGTTGCGCGCATAAAGATCGCAGAGGACGGAATCAGCAGCATTGGCCGGGCTGCTCCGAATCTGGTAGCTCGGGTCAAAGTACCGCATGACGATTGGGATGTTCGCCTCCGTAAAGTATGACTCGATTCGTTCACGGAGAAACAAGCCGATGTCTTTGAGCTTAATGTTGCCGGACGCGTCCCGGTCCCTTGCGGAATCCTCGAACAACTCCTGGCCGGCCCCTTCGGCAATTACAACCACCGCGTGAGCCCGGTTTTGAATCCGATCTTTCAATGCCGGGAGAAACCCGTTCTTACCTTTCAGCCTGAAGGGTACTTCCGGGATCAAGGTGAAATTTACATCGTGGTTCGCTACCGTAGCGCCGGCCGCGATGAACCCAGCGTGCCGGCCCATGAGTTTTACCAAGGCCAAACCGTTGTGGACGCTGCGCGCTTCAGTGTGCGCACAGTCGAGGACTTTGACCGCTTCCTCAACCGCAGTGAGATAGCCGAAAGTGCGCGCTACAAACGCCACGTCGTTGTCGATCGTTTTCGGAATACCAACCACTGAAAGCGCGTGACCGCGTTGCTTGGATTGCTGAAATAGTTCGTTGCCGCCCCGCTGGGTGCCGTCGCCGCCGATCGTGAACAAGATTTGGACGTCGCGCCGGATGAGGTTATCCACAGCGGCCGCCATATCGACCGGACCGCGCGAGGTGCCCAGGATTGTCCCGCCGTGCTTGTGAATGTTATCAACGAAGGCTGGCGTCAGCACTGTCGGTTCCGGGCCGCGCGCAGGATCAAGACCTTGATAACCGCCTCGAAACCCCAGGACTTCCGCCACTTTGTACGTATGATGGAGCTCGAAAAAAAGCGCGCGGATCACGTTGTTCAGACCTGGACATAAGCCACCGCAGGTTACGATGCCGGCGCGTGTCTGCGTCGGGTCAAAGAACAGCTTTTCTCGCGGCCCGGCGAGCTCAAACAGAACTTCATCCCGTTTGGGTGCACTCGGATCGCGTATGATATCGACCGGAATCCGTGCCTGGTCACTGACCGCGTGTCGCAGAGGTGAAGGGAACCGAGCCTCGCCGAGGGAAGTTATATTCATATCTCTAAATTCATTGTTTGTGCGCTGGGAGGAAGTTCAGGACGCAACGCCGCGATTCGGGATGATTCGGCTCGTGCTTCCGTTGAGTCAAAAACGCAGAGCTCCACCTTCGTAGCATTTTCCGAGAATAGGGCAAAGTTGACGCCGATGCCGTCCCAAGTGGCTCCAAGCGAATAAGGGTGGCCGGGCCAGACGCGGCTAAACATTTAGATATGCTCCGCTCCTCGCGCCTTGCCGGCGGCGCATTTTGATCGCAACGAAAGCCATGTTATTTCGCGGACAGGACACTAACTGGACCTTAGGGTTTGATATGGGACCCTTGGCCGGTTATCAGTCAGCCGACGTGGACGTGGACCGGTTTGACGTTCCAGATCCGCTCACAATAATCGTCAATTGATCGGTCGGCGGAAAACTTGCCCATCCGCGCCACATTGAGGATCGATTTGCGAGTCCAATTTTGCTGGTCGGCCCATAGCGCGCCTATCTGGTTCTGGCAATCGACATAGGACTCGTAATCGGCCAGCAGGAAAAACGGATCGTGCGATAGGAGGTTATCCACGATTGGCCGGGAAAGTTCCTTGTCGCCGTTACTCAGTGCTCCGGAGCCCATTAAATCCAGCACCTCGCGTAACCTCGAGTTCTGCTCGTAATAGTCGCGCGGCCGGTAGCCTCGGGATCTCAGCTCCATCACTTGCTCCACCGTGAGTCCAAAGAGGAAGAAATTATCCTCGCCCACCTCCTCCCGCATCTCAACGTTGGCACCGTCAAGTGTTCCAATGGTCAATGCACCGTTCAGCGCGAACTTCATGTTGCCGGTACCCGATGCCTCTTTGCCTGCGGTCGAGATCTGCTCGGAGAGATCGGCTGCCGGGTAAATGTGCTGCGCTGATTTCACGTTGAAGCCGGGAAAGAAAACTACCTTTAGCCGGTCGCGCACCGCGGGATCGTTTTCGACGAAGGTGGAAACCGCGTTGATCAGCTTAATAATCAGCTTCGCCATGAAATATCCAGGCGCCGCTTTACCACCAATCACGAACGTGCGCGAAGGAAAATCTGCTCGCGGATCGTGTTTTAGGCGCAGATAGAGCGTGAGAATTTGTAGCACGCAAAGGTGCTGACGTTTATACTCGTGGATCCGCTTGACCAGGATATCAAAAATCGTGTGCGGATTTACCTGAATCCCGGTTCCAGCCTCAATCAACTCAGCCAATTTTTGTTTGTTGCCCAGCTTAGCCTCACGCCAGCGGTTCTGGAAGTCTGGGTCGCTGGCAAAAGGTTCCAACTTTCGCAATTCGCTTAGTTCATGCAACCATCCATCCCCAATACGTTCGGTGATCAGTTTGGTGAGCGCCGGATTACCGACGGCAACAAAGCGGCGCGGGTTAACGCCGTTCGTGACATTGCAGAATTTATCCGGGCAAAGCGCGGCGAAATCATGGAAGACGGTTTTTTTTTGCAAGTCGGAGTGGAGCTGGGCGACGCCGTTCACCCGATGACTGGCTACAGTGGCGAGGTTAGCCATTCGTACAAAGCGCGGACCGCTCTCGTCGATAAGTGACATTCGGGCGAGCCGCTCGTCATCCCCAGGGAACTTCGCCCGCACTCCTTCGAGGAAGCGATGATTGATCTCATGGACGATCTCGAGGTGGCGGGGTAGCAAGCGAGCAAAAATTTCGACTGGCCATTTCTCCAAAGCTTCGGGGAGCAAGGTATGATTGGTGTAGGCAATCGCTTGGCTCGTCACCTGCCAGGCGGTGTCCCAACCAAGCTCGTGCTCATCCACCAGCAGTCGCATCAGCTCAGCAACCGCGACCGCGGGGTGCGTATCGTTCAACTGGACTGCGTTTTTTTCGTGGAAGTTCTCCGGCCTGCCACCCCGAGCCTGGTGGACGCGGAGCAAATCCTGCAGGGAACATGAGACAAAGAAGAATTGCTGTTGGAGCCGCAGAATTTTTCCCTGCACCAGTTCATCGTTCGGATAGAGGACCTTGGTGATGTTCTCGGAACTCATCTTCTCCTCGACCGCCCGATAATAATCGCCCTGATTGTAGGCGGCGAAGTCGAAGGACTCGACTGCCTCAGCCTTCCACAGCCGAAGCAAATTCGAGGTCCCGACCCGGTAACCGAGGATGGGGGTGTCGTACGCCTCCCCTTTGACAACGTTGTCTGGCACCCATCTCACCCGGTGATGGCCCTTCTCGTCCGTCCACGGCTCAGTGTATCCGCCAAATTTCACCTCGTGGTAGATTTCGGGGCGAACAACTTCCCAGGGATTACCGTATCGCAGCCATTTGTCAGTCCTTTCAACTTGCCAACCATCCCTGATCGTCTGCTCAAAGATCCCGAATTCGTACCGAATGCCGTAACCGACCGCCGGGACCTGTAGTGACGCTAACGAATCCATGAAACAGGCCGCGAGCCGTCCAAGTCCACCGTTGCCCAAACCGGGTTCGTCCTCTTGTTCGATTAAATCATCCAGATCATATCCCAGTTGGGACAGCGCTTGCCGAGCTTGCTCGGTGATGCCGAGATTCAACAGATTGAGCCCAAGATGCGGCCCCGGAAGATATTCCGCGGAGAGGTAGGCGACCCTTCTGGCTTGTTGTTCTTCGTGCGTCTCGATCGTATGTACACTATGATGGAACACCCTGTCGCGTACGGTCAGCGCCAGTGCGGTATAGAGGTCGTTGCGCGTAGCAACGGAGGGCACTCGGCCGATACCGTAAAAGAGATTGTCAAGGAACGACTGCTTGATGTCTTCCACCTCCGGACCGGTACGCGTTCCGCGGAAGCTCGGTAAATCAGTGGTGTTGGGGGGATCATCTTTCATTTTTGGGGGGCTTTTGACTCCACTGATTTCGTGTATCGGATACCCGCCTAAATGCAAGGTCAATCGGGTCGAAATTGACCGCCGCGCATTCGTCCCCGCCTATCGAGATTTCTGTTTTTTTGCTGGCAAGCGCGAAGCAGTCTTGAGTGCCCGATTCCTTGAGTGCTTGAGTGCTCCAGCGTCCGAGTCGAGCCGACCAAAACCCGCTTGCACCTCGCCACGAGTCGCGGCGATAATTCCAACCATGATTGTGCCTACCGCCGCTCTGAATCGGCTTGCTTACTCTCAGTACGCGATTGGCGCGTATAACATCAATAATTTGGAGCAGATTCTCGGCCTCTTTAAGGGCTGCATTGATTCGCAAGCTCCGTTCATTCTTCAGATCTCCAAAGGCGCTCGTAATTATGCCGACAAGCGGATGCTGGAGGCGATGATTCGTACGGCTGAGCAACTATACCCAGATGCGGTTTTTGCCGTGCACCTGGATCATGGCGACGAAAAGACCTGCTATGACTGCATTGAATCAGGGTTCTACAGCTCGGTGATGATTGATGACAGCCATGAGCCCTTTAAGCAGAATGTCGCCACAACCAAGCGAGTCGTCGAAAAGGCACACCCCAAAGGCATCAGCGTGGAGGCGGAATTGGGTCGCCTCGGCGGCGTGGAGGAACATGTCAAAGTAGACGAAGGCAGTGCTTTTTTAACCAATCCGGATGAAGCTGTCCAATTTGTGAAGGAAACTGGCTACGATTCGCTCGCGTGTGCGATTGGAACCAGCCATGGAGCCTACAAATTCAAAGGCAGACAGAGCCTGCACTTCGAAATCATCGAAGCGATTAAAAAGAAAATTCCTGGAACCCCGATTGTCATGCACGGGAGTTCAAGCGTGCCTGAAGAGGAGGTGAGGAGAATTAACGCGGCCGGTGGCGAGCTCGATCCGAGTGCTCGCGGTGTCGACGAAGATGACTACCTAGCGGCCGCAAAACTCGGTGTGACAAAGATCAATATCGATACCGATGGCCGGCTCGTGTGGACCCGGGTCCATCGCGAATATTTTCGCGACCATCCGCAGGAATTCGACCTTCGTCCTCCTGGCAAAATCTTTGTGGAGGAATACGCCAAGTTCGTTGCGCACAAAAGCGAGAAACTTGGTTCAGCCGGGAGCTACCCGAAATTCGCCCGGTCCTGCAGAAAGCGAATGGTTGATTTCCCGGCTAGTTAGCCCCGCCTAGCTACTGGTCCGGCGTATACTGTTCGCGATTAACGCCCATGCAGACGGTGATATCTTCGCCCGTGGCCGGAGCAGCGATGATGACCTTCCGAGCGCCTGCTTCGGCGGATACGTTTGAAGCAACCCACAAACGGAAAAGCAGCATCCAGATTCGCTTCGGACTCTGACGCCGAGGGCACCTCAACGCGCCGGCCAACCACTGGCCCTAGAAGGAACGAAAGGAACTTCCTCGAAGCCGTTCTTCTACTAGGACGGAGGAAAGTTCTCCAACATTCGGCGAACCGCGTCCACGACGTTCTGCCGATTAGACCCTGTGCCGCGAACCGTTCCTGAGGCAATTCCGCGCCAAAATGCTCTGTCAGTTCTAGCATCGACAAAATCAACCACCAGAGTTCCGACGGTAGAACGATGCACGTAACTAGTGGTAATTGGATATCCGCGCCAAAGGGAATAGGAATTCCAACGGGGACCACCAGAACCCCAGCGGCCCCAGTCATGGAATGTTTGCACGGATATCTGTTCCCGGGTGGTTACGTGATATGCCACGTAAAAATCCGGCCGGGCCGATCGGCGGAGCCCTCTAGCCGCAAGTCCCTGATCAAGTGAAGACTCGATTTGGGCCCGGATACTCGGACTAAGCGCCGACACGTTCTGCGAAGGCGGACCAAAAGCATACGTTCGGTACCTGGCGAAATTTGTCCCCGGATCGTGATCGGTGCGTACCGTAACACTTGAACAGCTCGAGAACACAACCATTGCGATAGTCAGCACAAATCGCGGATTCCATTTCTTCCAACCGATGTCGCCTGATGTGAAATTTGTGGGGGGCATGCTCGCCTGAGTGTAGAGGAATCGATCAAGCAGAGTCCAGGGCGATTTCCCGGTCATACGCTAAATCTGCGATATACCAATATCGATCTAGCCAGCCATCGCACATCCGGACCCCAATTGGTGAGAGTGGTTCGACCAGCGCGGCTCACATTTGATTATGTGCTGCAAAACCGGCGCGCGCTTCTGCTGAGTCAAAAACGCAGAGCTCCACCTTCGTAGCATTTTCCGAGAATAGGGCAAAGTTGACGCCGATGCCGTTCCAGGTGGCTCCGAGCGGATAAGGGCGGCCGGGCCAGACGCGGCTAAACATTTAGATATGCTCCGCTCCTCGCGCCTTGCCGGCGGCGCATTTTGATCGCAACGAAAGCCATGTTATTTCGCGGACAGGACACTAACTGGACCTTAGGGTTTGATATGGGACCCTTGGCCGGTTATCAGTCAGCCGACGTGGACGTGGACCGGTTTGACGTTCCAGATCCGCTCACAATAATCGTCAATTGATCGGTCGGCGGAAAACTTGCCCATCCGCGCCACATTGAGGATCGATTTGCGAGTCCAATTTTGCTGGTCGGCCCATAGCGCGCCTATCTGGTTCTGGCAATCGACATAGGACTCGTAATCGGCCAGCAGGAAAAACGGATCGTGCGATAGGAGGTTATCCACGATTGGCCGGGAAAGTTCCTTGTCGCCGTTACTCAGTGCTCCGGAGCCCATTAAATCCAGCACCTCGCGTAACCTCGAGTTCTGCTCGTAATAGTCGCGCGGCCGGTAGCCTCGGGATCTCAGCTCCATCACTTGCTCCACCGTGAGTCCAAAGAGGAAGAAATTATCCTCGCCCACCTCCTCCCGCATCTCAACGTTGGCACCGTCAAGTGTTCCAATGGTCAATGCACCGTTCAGCGCGAACTTCATGTTGCCGGTACCCGATGCCTCTTTGCCTGCGGTCGAGATCTGCTCGGAGAGATCGGCTGCCGGGTAAATGTGCTGCGCTGATTTCACGTTGAAGCCGGGAAAGAAAACTACCTTTAGCCGGTCGCGCACCGCGGGATCGTTTTCGACGAAGGTGGAAACCGCGTTGATCAGCTTAATAATCAGCTTCGCCATGAAATATCCAGGCGCCGCTTTACCACCAATCACGAACGTGCGCGAAGGAAAATCTGCTCGCGGATCGCGTTTTAGGCGCAGATAGAGCGTGAGAATGTATAGCACGCAAAGGTGCTGACGTTTGTACTCGTGGATCCGCTTGACCAGTCTCTAAGCTAGTCAGCTCTCGAATGTACCGACTCGAGCGTGGTCCCAACCGGGATAAGCGGCTCGACCACGAAAGCTCCTTTGTGCGTCTCGGGCGGGGCTGCCCTGCGAGTCGATCGATACACTCCAAAAGCGGCCATGAGGACCTGCGCCGCAATGAGCGTGTATGACAGACCGTGCTCCGAAGCCGACATGGCAAGCCCCGCAAGCAAAGGGCCGGCCGCGGCGCCAACGCCCTGCATGATCAGCAGGCCGCCTGATGCGGCCACGAACTCACCCTCGCCGACGGCATCGTTCACATGGGCCATCACGACGCTGTAGGTCGGCACGATCGTCCCGCCGAAAATGGCGACGCAGAGGTAGACCAGCCAGCGCGAAGGCTCCTCCGGTAAGAGTTTTATCATGGCGAGCAGGGCCGCAGCGGAAGTAATCGCCGCCCCGATGATGACAAAGCGCCGGTCGAAGCGGTCCGACAGCCAGCCGACTGGCCAAGCCATTAAGAACCCGCCGAGGGTGCCAAACGCCATGAACGCGGCAACTCCGGCATTATCGAGCCCCCCCCGTTGCGCAAAGATTGGCCCCAGGGTGAAGAACGCGCTTGTGGTCACCCCACACAGGGAGGCGGCAACCAGTCCGAAGGGCGACTGCTGATACAGCCGTCTCAGGCTGATCCGGGTGCCCCCGCCTTCATGGGTCGGCGCCACGGCCCGAGTCAAAGCGATCGGTACCAACGCGAATGCGATTATGATCGCGACTATGCAGAACGGTCTGAAGCCCGCCGGGTTGGTCGCCGGGAGAAGGAGCTGTCCGACGATCCCGGCCAACAGCCCTGTCATGGCGTAGACGCTCAGGATCTGTCCCCGGGTTTCGTCCGTTGCGGCGCTGTTAAGCCAGCTCTCGACGACAATGAACAGCCCGGCAAAGCAGAACCCGGTCAGGGCGCGAACCGCCACCCACGCGATCGGATTCATCACAAGCAGGTGCAGGAGCGGCGCGGTTGAGGCGATCGCTCCAAGAGCCAGGAAGGCCCGGATGTGGCCGACGCCTTGGATCAGCTTTCCACAGAGGAGCGATCCAATCACGATACCGACCCAGAAGCTTGCTCCGACCGCACCAATTTGCGCCGGCAAGAAGCCCTCGATCCCGCCGCGAATGCTCAGCAGCGTACCCTGCAACGTATTGCCCATCTGCATGAGCCCGAAGCCCAAAAGGAGTGCAAGCAAAGTCGACACTGTCGCGCGCTGTACGGTTTGCATCGGTCGCTGCGGTCGTGGTGGTCGGATATCGGAGGGGGAAGCGGGAGTCCTTGCTCACTCTAGAAGTTCCATCCACCGGAAAGTCAAACCTATAATCGATCGTGGGAAGCTAACGCCAACGAAAAACAAGCTCGACAAAGATCCCGCGATAATTGACTGATAACGTTTACCCCTCTTCGCTAGGCACCCAGCCAGGCAATTCACTGTTTCCTAGTCCTGATGTCGCAAGAGTTAAATCTAGCCCCGATGATCGCACTGATCGCCGGTGGTCTTGCCCTGTTCCTCTTCGGTCTGGAATTAATGACCGCCGCCTTAAAAGCAGTGGCCGGTCCGGGACTGCAGGCAGCGCTGGCCAAACTAACTGCAGGTCGTTTTCGTGCTTTGTTGGCCGGCGCCTTTGTCACCGCTCTCCTTAATTCCTCGACAATTACCACCGTCCTTATGGTTGGTTTTGTTTCCGCAGGTCTGATGACGTTAAATCAGACCGTCCCTTTGATCATGGGCGCTAACGTCGGTTCCACGATCACCGCCCAGATTATTGCCTTCAATTTATCAGCGTTAACACCCGTCATCCTGGCGTTCGGATTCCTCCTCCGGGCCCTGGGCCGTCGTGAAGTTCTTCGCCACCTTGGCGGCATGATCCTAGGCTTTGGCCTGCTCTTTCTTGGTATTGAGTTCATGGGAGACGGCACCCGTCCCCTTCGGACCTTCCAGCCGTTTATCGACATTATGCAGGATATGCGGAATCCGTTGGTCGGGATTCTTCTAGGAGCGATTTTTACTGCGGTCGTTCAAAGCTCTGCCGCCACGTTAGCAATCGTGATTGCGATCGCAAGCCAAGGCCTGATGCCCTTGGAAGCCGGGATCGCTTTGATCTTTGGGGCAAACGTCGGTACCTGCTTGACGGCGCTGCTGGCCTCGATTGGTAAAACGGCTGAGGCGCTTCAAGTCGGCGTCGTCCATTTGCTATTCAACGTTCTGGGTGTGCTGATCTGGGTGTTTTTCATCCCGCAGTTGGCCGACCTAGTCAGACATATCTCACCGACCGCAACCGACCTGCAAGGTACTGCGCGACTGGCGGCCGAAACACCGCGCCAGGTAGCAAATGCGCATACTATTTTTAGCGTCGCAACCACGTTGGTCTTGATCTGGTTTACCGGACCGATTGCCAGACTTGCCCAGGCGATGGTCCCTGCTCGCGCCCGAAAAGCCAAAGAGGATCGTGAACCGGTTTACCTTGATGAATCAGCCTTAGCGGTGCCTTCGCTCGGACTTCAGCGAGTTCATCTGGAATTAAACCGATTGGGCGAACTTACCCTGGAAATGGTTCAGCGCGTTCGAACCGTCGTTGTGGACGGCGGGCAACAGGATCTCGATGCCCTGATAAGCCGGGACAAGCAAATCGATCAACTGGAATCTTCCATTCTTATCTATATCGGCAAATTGTCGCAGCTAGAGCATACTGATGACCAAGGCCGGGAAATGGTTGGTCTAGCGCAAATAGCTAGCACCTTGGAGGCCGTGAGCGATCTCGTCACCACCAACCTGGCCTCGCTCGGTCATCAAAGACTGGCCGAAGGGATCGATTTGGCACGCCTCAAGGACGACCGTACATCTGAATTTGCTGACGCCGTGATCCGGAATCTCGAACAAGCGATTGCCGCCGTCGGTGAAGCCAATCAGAGTCAAGCGGCGCAGGTGCTCGCGGCAAAAAAATCAATTCAAGCGTTAGCGGAGTCGGCTCGGCAAGGCGTTTTTGCTAAACTTCAGCTGTCGGAGAGGAAAGACGTAGTGAGTTTCAGTCTGGCTACAGATATGATCGGGCAGTTTAACCAAATCGCTCATTTCGCCCGGCAAATAGCCAGAATTGTGGAGGAGTGGACCCCACGAAAAATCTACCGGTTCGAAGCCGGCCGGCACATCAGCATCGAATAAAGCAGCCAGAGACCAATCGAAACAAGATTTAAAAACTCTTCGTGAAAAGCGGGAGTAATTATGAGCCAGAAGCAAAAGATCAAACTCCATGAAATCCAAGACCATGGGTCAGAACAGACCGACGCTCAAGCGAAGATCAAACGCAAGGAATACGAAGAACAAATCGCCAAGTTTCATGCAGAGTTAGTCAAACTACAGTTTTGGGTAAAGCATACCGGAGCACGGATTATTGTTCTTTTTGAAGGCAGAGACGCGGCCGGGAAAGGTGGGGCTATCAAGCGAATCACTGAGCGGGTGAGCCATCGGGTATTTCGGGTGGTTGCTCTCCCTGCTCCTTCCGAGCGGGAGCGCACCCAAATATATTTTCAACGCTATTTCGAACATTTTCCGGCGGCGGGTGAAATTGTCATTTTCGACCGGAGCTGGTATAACCGAGCCGGCGTGGAGCGAGTGATGGGATTTTGTACGGACGAAGAATATGATCGATTCCTTAAGGTATGTCCGGCCTGGGAAAAGGATATCATCGACTCGGGCCTTACCCTGATTAAGTATTGGTTTGAGGTAGGCCAGGACGAACAGACGCGCAGGTTCTCCGCGCGCATCAATGATCCGCGCAAGATCTGGAAGCTTAGCCCGATGGATCTGGAGGCGCATCGCCGCTGGTATGATTATTCGCGAGCACGTGACGCGATGTTCGCGGCGACGGACACTCCAGAATCACCATGGTATGTCGTTAAGGCGGATAACAAACGGCGTGCGCGATTGAACTGCATTGCGCATTTCCTAAGCATAATTCCGTACGAAGCGCCCCATCAGGAAAAGGTGGTTCTCCCACCCAGGGAGAAAGCGAAGGGGTACGAGGAGCCAAACTACCCGTACCGCTTTGTCCCGGAAAAATATTAGAGGCTCAGGCAGCAGAATTCTCCG
>Ga0209647_1002621_pt1 | contig 14432 bp, 15 predicted proteins | sample GraSoi_2013_60cm_FD_185827 | JGI IMG/M metagenome (GOLD analysis project Ga0209647, IMG submission 185827) | Grasslands soil microbial communities from the Angelo Coastal Reserve, California, USA - Sample 9_17_2013_60cm (SPAdes) (version 2) | ecosystem: Environmental > Terrestrial > Soil >...
CGCCGAGCCCATCCGAAATCCGCTGCAAAGCGACATTTACGATCGAGACATCGAGCAATACAACGACACAGCCGAGGCAGACTATGAATGCAGTCAATTTCGGACGGCTGCCTTCGAGCCCTTTCGCATCGACGACCGTTTCGCAACCGTCTGACATTACCAATGCTGGATCACTTTAAAGCGCAGACAAAAATCGGATCACAGATCCGGCTGCAAAATCTGTTCGTCCGAGTGGCCCAATCGTACCCGGCCAACGATTCGTGCATATTCCAAGTGAAGGAATCGACAACAATTCCCATCAAACCAGGTCGGGACCTGATCTCCGAGATTAGTTGCTGTCGCAGCAATTCCCCGAGGAGAAACCGCCGAAAAAGCTGGTCGTGTAGCACGGTGTTTGGTACGGTTTCGAAGCACAAAGCCATATGAAAGCATCTCGGAAGCCGACAAATGTTCAATTTCTGTACACTCTGAATGGGACATTCTATGCCAGGACATATTCCAACGGACGGGAGAAATGGATCAGTCTCAAGACAAAGGTCAAGTCCATCGCACGAAAGAAGCTGGCCGAGTTGCTGGCGGAACATCACGAGACACGCCACGCAAGGCAGGATGTCGAGGCAGGTAGCGCCACGGTCGGACAACTGGTGCAAGTCTACCTTGAACGGCAAAAACTTCGCACGGATCTGCGGAAGTCTTCCAAGGAGGTAAAGAGGTACGTCGTTCAATCGATCCTGAAGACTTGGCCGGAACTTGCGGAGAAGCTACCGAACCGAGTGACTGAGCACGAGGTCGCGGAATGGGCACACAGGCATCATGCCGAACACTCCGCAACGTTTCATAATGCGTGCATCGATTTTCTGCGTGGGACATTCGAGATAGCCATTGACCGTGGAATCATCGGCCGCAATCCTGCTGCAAAGCTGGTCAGAGCAAGTGTTCCGAAAACGCGCCTCGAGCTACCGACGAGCGAACAGTTTCAGAAGATTGTCGAATCGGTCAGAAGCACCGGAGCCGGTTCTGCGAAGGGTGCAGCAGATCTGATACAGTTCATGGCATTCTCCGGTTGCCGAATCAGCGAAGCTGGCAAAGTCAGGTGGAAGGATATTGACGAAGCAAACAACCGCATCTGGATCGAGCCTGGAAAGTCTGGACACGGTCGACACGTCCCAATCAATCCTGCGATGGCGGATTTGCTCAATCGGATCCGGGGCGAGAAGCGATGGGTACGATTGTCTCCGAAACGCTTCGGTCATGTTCTGGTGAACGTGAGCTGCGACGAGAGTCTTGCCAGAGCAAGTCAAGAGATAGGCGTACCGAAACTTACTCACCACAAGCTTCGTCATTATTTTGCGACCAGATGTCTTGAGAGCGGAGCGCCAGTCCCTACGGTTGCAAGCTGGTTGGGTCACTTGGACGGAGGTGCGTTATTGCTCAAGACCTATTCGCACTTGCTAGACCGTCACAGTCAGGCAATGGCGCAGAAGGTGACTTTCTAACCGTTAGTCGGGATGATAGTAGAGACTCACACGTTGACATCTCGCAATGCAAAGCAATGCATGACAAAGTGATTTTTAGTCACTTTGTCAAGGGGTTTTAGATAACAGGATTGTAATTCTCTGGCGACTTGTTCCTAGGCTTCTCTCTCGCCTTCCGTCACTTACGCAGATTCTTGCATTCTGAGGAAAAACTCGCCACGCAATTCCGTGTCCGAAAACGGCGCGTCTGATGACATGCAATCTTTATAAATACCTGAGGGAGAACGTCTAGGGTATTTTTCTGGCACTGGTGCCCACTCCCTATTTATAGAGACACGATGCGTCCGAGCAACTCGGGTGAGTGGTTCGGCAGCGAGTCTTTTTGACAAACTGTTTTTAGAAGAAAGAAAGAAATCTATGGACGAAAATTTAATTGGAGTCAGAGAAGCATCACGGATTCTCGGAATCACCATTCCGGCAGTCCACTATCACATCCTACAAGGCCGTATTTCCGTCATCGGGAAGTTTGGAAATTCGTTCATTCTGGACCGAAACGCGATCGAAGTGTTCCGAGCGAAGCGAGAGGCACGACGATGACTACCACGTACAAGAACCGGTCCATCCGAGTCACAGAGCTTCAGAGCGGTGCGCTGGGAATAGAGATCGACGGCAAGCGTATAGCGAACGTCACCGCTATTTTTCCGGCCCACGCGATCGAACGAGCGAAGGCGCACATCGACGCACGGGAGGCGACATGAGTGAGTCACCAAAGAAAAAGAGCGTCCCGGCCGGAAGGAGAAGCCGAGACACTCAGTGTGAAGCAACGTTAACCGCAGGCAGTCAAACGGAAGAGGAGGGTTGAGCTGATGGCGAAGATCAAGGCAGCGTCAACGTTAAGACCTCCGCTCGATTGCTGTCCAACTCTGGACTACTGGTTGCGCTACTACCCCTGCCCCGCGACGGGCTCAGGTCACAGGTTAGTTCACAGCTGGGTAATGTCGGCTGCGAATGCGTGCAGGCATTTTGAGTTAACTACGGAGCAGGCTGCGGAATGGATCGTTCCGCGCATGAGTCGCGACCCAGAGCGTCGAGAGATCGAGGACACGCTCGAAAAGGTCTACGGAAGTGAGTCGGGAACATTTGCCGGAAGCAAGGGAGAACCCAAACCGAAACACAACCCCTTCGACGCGGAAAAGCTTCGGGAACGGATCGCAGGCGTCGATATACCAGATCCGATTCAATTCCTGCGGGACCAATCACCGATACGCACAGATATCCGGCCTAGCGAATTCCTGCAAGCAATCACACCTCCAGGGCACTGCCGAGCAGTCCTTAACGATCCGAATTCGTTCGGAACGCAAGTCAAGATATGGCGTCGAGGCGAAAACCTCGAGCAGATCGAGATCGACAAGCGAATTGACGAACTGGCTAAGACATCGCCGCTCGGAGCGTGGTTTCTCAATGCGCCTGTTTGCGGTCAGATGATCGACGGAAGTTTGCGGACCATTCAATGCGTCACCCGATGGGAGCTTGCGCTGCTGGAGTGTGATTGCGATGAATTGGGCGTAGACCAAGCGGACTGGTTGCGCCTGCTTCTCACATTGCCGCTAGCGATCGTCTCTATCGTTCACAGCGGCAAACGCGGAGCACACGCACTGGTACGCGGACCAGTTACCACCAGCAAGGAAGAGTTCGAGGAGTGGATGGACCGCGAGCTATTGCCGCTAACCGTCTACGGCACGGACCATAACAGCCTACGTGCTCACAAATTAACTCGGTTGGCAAATGTCTACCGAGCCAAGGAGCGTCAGTGGCAGTCACTTTATTATTTAAATCCGAGCGCAGACGGAACACCAATTTGCAGCGCAACATTTGGAGCGAATAGCGCATCGCAGAATCGCGCCGAGAAAGCAACGAACATTAACGAAGGAGAAGAGAGAGTGAAGACAGAACAGAGTGAGAACAAGACGCGAGCCGGCGACGGCATTATGTCAGATGAGGAAATCAATAGACTCGCGGAAGAAGGCGCGAAGCTCCTACCATTCGAGAGATATTGCGAGCAGATTCTTTTTGGGGAGTCCCTGAAGATGGAGCAGGCCGACAAGGAGCGAGCCTGGAGAACGTATTTAGCCTATAACGTCAAAGCCAAGAAAGATGGCAGGAAAAGCGTCGAGTACTCGGAGAACTCGCTGCAAAAGGCGCACAAGATGGGAGAGCGTACTGCGGAGACATGGCAGAAGTTTCTACCGCTGAAAGCTAATCTGTTGGACCTGCTGAAAGCTTGGAAAGAGGATGGACTAAGGCTGCGAAAAACGTGGGGAGAACAGACAGAACAAACAATCCGGGGATGGCAGCAGAAGGCTGCAAGGATAGTAGAATGGATCCGCGAGCAAGTCGAAGGGGAGCGCAGGGCGTTCCCCGTCGACGCACTTCCTCCCGTGTTTAGGGACTTAGCAGTGTCGATAGCGAAGACTCACAAATCTGAGGACAAGATAGGAGTCATTGCACTTCCGATGATAGGCGTGCTGTCAGGCTCTCTTGGTCAGGGGATACGGGTACAAACCGCGAGATTCATCTCCTATCCCAACATTTTTGTGTACATGAGTGTCGGTTCAGGTGGAATCAAGTCAGTAGCCATGGAGGAAGCGTGGGCTCCGGCGAAAACGTTTCAAACAATCCAGCTAGAAGATTACGAGAATGACGTCAAGCCAGACACATTGGCGGATCTGCGCGAAATAGATGAGAAGATAAAAAACTGGTTAGAAGGTGCTCGGGATATAGGTGAGAATGAGAGTGACGGCGGATTAGGCAGGCTATATCAAGAAAAAGCCATGCTAGAAAAATTGCTGGAGTTCTGCCCAGTAAAGCTAGATGACGCAACTCCCGAATCGGTTGTGATGCACGGCATCAACCACGGCCGCGTGTTTGTATGCACTGATGAAGCATCAGTCGTCACGGACATCATTGCCGGAAGGTACTCGAAGGGGTTCACCAACGATGGACCGTTTTGCAGAATGTGGAGCAGTAGCGACCTGAGTCGGAAGCGAAAAGACGGCTACATCTACAGTCCTCGTGTGACTGGCTCAATGGTACTGATGGGACAGGAGCACATCACAGAAAAGATGTTCCAGGACGAGAACATGCTGTCGTCTGGCTTCATTCCTAGATTCCTATTCGCATCCTCCGAAACGCCGATGCTCAAAAGGAACAGAAGTAGGCTAACCGTATCCGACGAGGCTAGAGGAAATTACGCAAACGTAATCACGTACGTTTTGGAGAATCATTGGAAAAAGAATACAGAGCAACTAGCGACCACCATCGGCATGACGGACGAAGCGCAGGATGCGCTCGACGACTACCACGACAGCTACGTCGACCGAGGGAACACAACGCTATCGGACGCAAAGCGGAGTCTCCATAGGATCGCGGAACAGGCAACTCGGATCGCTCTAATCTTCCACGTCGCCAAAGTGTACGGAAGCAAGACCGGATTGGATTCGGACGTGACCGACATCAACGAACCGATCAGCATGTCTACGGTCCAGGACGCTATCAAGGTTGTAGACTGGTCGCTGAGGAACTATCTGGAGTATTCGCAACCTGCACGTGAGGATGCCATGGACGAGCTGGAAGCAGAGGTGCTGTCGAAGGCGAAGACGTTCAGTGAACCCTTCACCGTCCGCGATATTCAGCGAAAGGCGCGGTCCAAAAAGCTGACCGGATCAGCGCACATCGCCAGCATTTTGGACGGCCTTGTAACAAAGGGACAGCTCGCTTTTTCGGCCGGAAAGTACTCGATACCGACCAAAAAGGCGTGACAAACGTGACAAACGTGACAGAGTGTCACGCGCAAACGCGACACTTTAACGCGTTCATTATCAACAACTTATGCTTTAAAAGTGGCATTTGTCACGTTTGTCACGCGGTGTAAGAAAAAATCTCCGAGGGATCAAAAACTGTCACGTTTTAGGACGTGACAGTAGAGAAGCGATTTTGAACTTTTTATTATATAACATTTTTGTGTTATGATTTGCTTTTTGCACGCCTCTCTTCTTTCCGGAAAACACTAAGTGTCACGCGTGACAAACGTGACAGCAATCGTAAGTTGCTGATAATCAATTACTTAAGGTGTCACGGATGGCAAAAACGACGCGTGACAGCGCGTGACACTTGGATGCAACTCGCAGGAGATCAACGACTTAACGCGTGACAGAAAACAGCGCACAAACGTGTTATTGAGAGACGTTAGACAACAGGCCATAGGATATGGGCAGACCTATCGACATCAAATCGTTTTGATAATGGTGGTACACCCCGGAATCCGGGTCGTAATCTTGCTCGTAACCGTGATGGTGTTGATGGTGGCCGATACGCACCTGGAGATCCTGGGCTCGGAGGGTCGCTAACGACGTGATGACCGCTATAACAATGAATAGCGCTTTCATATGTGCTTAGACGTTCGTTTTCGGTGCAGAATTCGATCTCTTCGGCACCACCGACCCGAAAGCGATTTCCTGACCTGACGGAAGCCTGAGCGTTTTTACTGGTGCGGGTTGCTTTTTCTTGGTCGACTTGGTCGGCTTCTTCACCGCTCCCGTAACTGTCTTCGGTCTGGTGTCGCCGAGGATCTTGTCCAGACACGCTACAATTAGAGAAATGTACAATTCGTCGCACAATTCGGATTGACCTCCGCGAAAGATGTTTTCGATGCGGTCAAGCGCAATCGGCCCGTCAGGGAACCAGTTAGTTATCATGCGATAATGCGCCATAGTCTCCGAGGTCAATGGCGCAGAAGGATCACTAAGAACATCTGCTAACCAAAGCGCGATCGATTGGCGTTTCTTCCGTCCTCCTATAGCTTCCGCAGCGTGTCCCACACTATCACCGCGGTGTAAAACGTCTCCATGGTTGCGGTGGACTCAGCGGCAGTGATTGGATACCTCGCACTGGTGGGGAGCGAAAAACTACCAAATAAAAAAACGCTCAACTTTCTCTTCTCTTTGACTTCGGTACCGATGGCGATATGAAACCTGATTTTCAAGACAGTCGCAAGTCTCAGCTAGTTAAGGCGATGCAAACCGCCGGCGAACAACAAGTCAAGCCAGTCCAACCGAAGACCGAGGCTCAGATCGAGACCGAACGATCCGCGGCAGCAGTCGCCTTAAATTCAGTATTCCTGCGAGAACTGAAATCCCGTTACGGTAAAGTCGAACGCCAAGTCACTGCGGAAGACGTGGCTGCGGAAGCCCTGAAAGGCGCCATATTGAACGCCAGAGCCCGTCAGACGTCGCAGACGACTGAATGAGCGGCTTTGTCCGTCCGACGCGCCTCCGGTCAACGTCGTGCGATTCTGAAGCCAATAAGGAGAAGATCAAGATATGTCCGTAAAATCCGATTCATCAGCCCAACAAATTGCCGCAATTGCGGATGTCGCCACAATCGATGCCACGTTGGTCCCGGCATTAATACAATTGCTCAACCAATACCCGAACTCCACGCGGCAAGCAATCGTCGCCCTTGCAACGGCGCTCGGGACTGTCAGTCAAAGTTAGATTCCTCTGAAATCCACACACTGAGCCGGACTATTCACTGGTCTGGCTCTTTGTGTTTGTGGGGAGAAAGAAATGAGCCAGTACCGTGTTCAACCGATACTGGCTCTACATTATGACAGCAGACGAAGGAGGAACTAATTCCGCTCGCCGTCATTGCGGAGATAGTCAACCAAAGCAGACTTGGTTGACGTGCCAACCACTAGCATGGAGCACATCAAGACATGTTGCACGTGCCGCGAGACCAAGTCGGTTTCTGAGTACAATCGCGACAGTGGTCGAGCAGATGGTCTACAGCCTCGGTGCAAGGATTGTCACAGGGAAACTAGCTTGCTCTGGAAAAAATCCAACAAAGGAAAATCTGCCGGTCGGAAGTACGCGAACTCAGAGCGTGGTCGAGAGACGGCCCGATTGCGAAGAGCCAGAATCAAACTCAACAAACAACAAACAAAAGGTAACTAAACATATGGCAGACGAAATATCATCAAACCTAACAACAGCTCTAAAAGCCGCTCAATCGCGACTACCTACCATCTCATCTAATCCAGTTGGTCTCAGTGCGAACCTAACACAGCAGGCCCACGATCTCTCTTCATTCGATTACAAGGGCGAGATAAACAAGTCACTCGATTCATTGAAGGAAGCGTCGAACTACTACGACAGCAAGCGCAACGAGCCAAACGTCGAACTTATTGAAGCTCGCAACCAAGTTTTTCGACTGCGGTCAGAACTGTCGAAAGCAGAGGAACACCTTAAGAACATTGAAGCTCGCGGAACTTTCTTGGACCAGCTCGCTAACGCCGTAGCATCTGCGGAGGGAATGGTCATGGGGTTAGCTGGTAGTTTCTCGCGATTGGTCACAAACCAGTTGCTGGAGTTGAGGTACGGTCAAATCGTCAATGTTGGATCGGTCCCGAAAGAAGTCCGCAGAGACCTACAACTGCACGCCAGACTGACTAACCTCAAGAAGTTTCACATATCCCGCGACGAACGGAACGACGAACAGAGCCTTTACCGACGCGCCGAAGCCGCATACGATAAGCTCGAGGAGTTGAAGGCTCACATCGCCAAGGATAAAGCCGACAACGCGAAGAAGTAAGACTTTCCCACCAACAACAAAGCAAAGGGCCGAGTTAGTTCGGCCCTTTGTTATCTACAATCACAAAGACTGTTGCGGACACGCCTTCCATCCCCCCATTCAATCCTTTACTAGAGCGAATCATCAGGCTTGCTATGAATGCGTGAACGCACTGTACGTCTGCTCGGGAACGAGTTCTGCGCGTGGTTAGGAGTGAGTGAGTGAGTAGGTTGGTGGGTTTGCGGCGCAGATCCACCTCGGCAGTACCCTACATACAGATGATGTGCAATACGATCTACCACAACGTTGTGTTAGCGTGTTCTGATCTTTCTAGATCATGTGTAAGTGATTGCGTGTGAGGGAATTAGCTTCGAGCAGATTCAGTCGGCCTTAACTACCAAAATGATGGCGATACCACCCCAGCAGGGCGGCCCTATAATTTCACGGGTCCCGGTAACCCACCCCCTCATCACGGGTGCGTTACGATCCCATTGATCCAGCAGCTACGTCATTTCGTAATCCCATTTCCTAGCATAATGGGTGGTTTTCTCCTGGGAGATTGGAGTTTTTGGTGGAAATGAGGCCACTTTTTACTTCCGCCTAACCGACCGAGTGATCCGCTGTTAGCCGCAGCAAGCGAATGACTTGCTACCGATAATCGTCGATCATTAACTAACAAAATCAAGTACTATTATGCAATCGTCCATTTCCGCTTCCGGTATCGCGAGCACCGGAGATCGCCAGAACGTTGCAGATCTCGAGCGGGTTTCAGGGCGCACTGAGCGAAGCGGCAGCAGAAATCAAACCGTTCGATGCGGCAGACTTTAGGGTGCAGGGAAGTCCGGGAGCGCGCAAGTGAGCCGGAGGAAGTCGAGCCGGAAGAGCGGGACGCGGAAAAGTTAGCAGCTAGTTAGTCGAATGACTCTGCGCGTGGTGGCTCGACGCGCGCTGATTCAAAAGAGGTCCTCAGATTCGCTACGGCCTGCCTGTTCGGTTAATCAGGTCCATTAACTTACCAACCGCTCTATCAATAATGAGAGTCAAGTAGTATAAATGCGAATGGTTAGTATAGTGAGAATTAATTGTTAGCATCGCGACACTTGACGAGGCCCCTTTATAACCTTTCAGGGGTAAATCTTCGCTTTCGTCTTGTCTTGTGAGGCAAAAAGGTGTTCGATTCTTGCGATCTTTCTTCGTCCGACTTCCTCCTCCCTCACGCTGGTAGGGTTAAAAAGGGGCTCTCGGTCTAGGTCTTCGCTCGAGATAGATGGTCACAGACGCCCCCCGACAATCATCACCTGAATTCTTTGCTTCATATCAACAGAAGGAGCCCATGAAAAATAACACTCATCCCTGCCGAGTCGTCGTTGGTCTCGCTCTCGGTATTCTGGTCGTCTTCGGCAGCTTGTCCACGGTATCGGGTGCCGCCCAGCCTGCCTCTGTAAGCGTTACCCCGAGTTGCACCAGCTACACCATTTCCGTTTTCGTAAGAGGCTTGCCGCCAGGGCAAAGCGTCTCAGTCCAATACTCCATAACCGCCACGCCGAAACCGGGTTCTCCGATAACCATCAAGGATTCGATTGTAGGAGTAGCAATGGCAAACGGGATCTTCAGCACCACGCTGACAAAACCGCTCGGACCCCTGACCGGCGCTTTCAGTTTCTCGGGTTTTGCCGACCTGACTTTTCCGGGACTACCTATTGCCGAGGGCGAACCGATCACTTTTTCGCCCAGCAGCCTAAGTTGCGCTACGCCGTTCGCCACGTCCTCCGCTAAGCTCGACATCACGGCAGGGCCCCCGCAGGGCTTCGATCTGAATGAGTCCTTCACCCTGGGTGCGAACAGCAATGGGATTAACCCTCTCACGGAAGACGTGACCCTGCAGATTGGGCCCTTCTCAGTCACAATTCCGGCGGGCTCGTTCCAAAAGATTCCCGACGGAAGATTTGCTTTCCAGGGGGTCATCAACGGCGTGAGCATGCAGGTTCAGATTGTACCGCTCGGCAACAACATGTTCACATTCAGGGCGGAGGGTACAGGCGTGGATTTGACCGGCCTCTTCAACCCTGTCACTGTCGTACTGACCATTGGTGACGATAGCGGCAGCACCTCCGTAACCGCGCAATTGCAGTAATCCAGCAGGGCCCACCTTACGCGCCAGGACCACCGACCCCAGAGCAGATCAGTCCGACGAACACAGGGCAGCAGGAGAAGAAGAGTTTGCCGCGATGGATGACCAACCGAACGCGAGCGCGGAACCGGGAGTTTGATGCTAGGGACTTGTAAAAAGCTTCTCAGGGATTCGATTACAGCGGGTTTGATGGTCCGACCCTGCCAAATGGTATTGCCGAAACCTGCCGCGATCTCAGGCGTTGAGCTGGTGAAGCGGTTCAGCGGGATCCACCAGACTGATCGCGCTTTGCTTTGGTCACTTTGTTGATCAAAGAATTAAGAGATTCGGTAATTTCATCCGGTTTCACGCCAGAGCGATCAGCAGGGCTTGTCTCTTGTGGCGATTCTTGCTTTGGATATGCACGGCAACCACGCAATCGCTTGGTGCGGAGGTCGCAGTCGAGGACCACGATAGATCCGTGCCCGTCGTCAATGCCGATTTTCGCCGTCGATAGGGATTTCTAGATTCATATTTGTTATCTTTTTGGGTTTAGGGTTCTGGATTGCCTGTCGCCGACAGGCATACGGCAATCACGAAGAGGATTACCGCCACGACATACGCGCCGATTGCGATTAGGATTGTGGTCATGTTGGGGGGGGACAGTGATACTGGAAACATTGACACCGAGTCCTGCAAGTTGATTTTTTATTGCGCAGTGCTGTAAAGTCCGGGGTGCCACCGAAGACCCAGAGACCCGTTTCACTGTTTGTGCAGTCCTTACTTTCGGCATCGCCATTGCATTAGGCGCATTTAGCATCATTCCATGGTGGGCAGCAGGCATATTGGCAATTCTTTCCTTTATTGTGATTTTCGGCGGCGGCTCTTCTGCTTTTTGAGTCAGATCAGAGAAACATGAAGCGAAGCGGAATATCACCGGCAATGGGACCAGACCGATAGAAAGCAACATGTTGCCGATGAAAATCGACGCGCTGAAGATGCGCCAGGAACGCTCGGAGCGAGGGTGTCGGCTATCGTGACCCTACCCGGAAAGGACACGCTGCGTGGCTTCGGCTTGGGGCTTGCCTCTTATTATCACAGGACAGCAACCCACCGACCGTGAATGGCGATTTTTGTGTTCGCGTCTGCATCTGATTCTCCAGATAGCCGAAATTCCTGTTCGCCCTCTTCGCCATAGACCATTACCGAGAAGCGCCGAATGGAAGAGCCTCGTCCAGATTTACCATACCTTTCGGCACTAAAACTCCATCCACGCTTTCCATGTTTAGCTACTTGGCTGCCGGTATAAGCATAGTCATTATCCAGTCCTCTAATTCGGTTGTTTTTGATCATGGCGACCCCTTCGCTGGATGTCTGGCTTATCGTGGTTTCGAATCGGTAGATGCCTCGACGCATAACGCTCTATGTCTTCATTTCAGTCTTTGAGACGCGAGGGTAAGGCCGGTTATTCAAGGCTCGGAAAGCCATCACCGCGCCCGTCGTCTGTAGAGCCGCCGAAAATCGACGCGCTAGGATGCAGAGCCTAGAAATTGTGAATAAGCGGCGAGCGAATCGCGTCTGTTAGACAGGGTTTCGTCACAACAGAAACCACCAGCACAACGAGCCGGGAAGAGGTTCCTGAGCAAGAGGCAACTTTTTCTCGGCTCCACCCGTGATCACCTGGTGCGAAAAATCGACGCGCTAGGGATGTATGGCGATTATGCCTAGACCATCAACATGTTCAGCCGATATAAGCAGGTTGCAGGGCGAGTACCCTGCGCATCAAAAGATGCGGCTTCCAAAAAGGAGAACACCAAAAAATGAATCTGCTTCGAGCCGTTTCACTGTTTGTGCAGTCCTTACTTTCGGCATCGCCATTGCATTAGGCGCATTTAGCATCATTCCATGGTGGGCAGCAGGCATATTGGCAATTCTTTCCTTTATTGTGATTTTCGGCGGCGGCTCTTCTGCTTTTTGAGTCAGATCAGAGAAACATGAAGCGAAGCGGAATATCACCGGCAATGGGACCAGACCGATAGAAAGCAACATGTTGCCGATGAAAATCGACGCGCTAGGAATTGCCCAGGAACGCTCGGAGCGAGGTGTTCGGGTATACTGCCCTACCCGAAATCGGCAGCGCGACGAAATTAGGGAGCCGCTTTAACGCTTCACTTCTGCGTAACCGGAACCACGTTCGAGCCAGAATATGGCAGTTCAGATGATAACCACGGCAGTTGAGACAAAAAGCAACCCGGGTTCCTGAATCTCGGGGTTCATTGGGCGAAGAATGAGCGGAGAAACTCTACATCGAATCGTTCGGTTGTTTCCAGAGCTTACCGATGAGCTTCTGCGGAGTCGGCCATTGCGGTACCGATTCGGGCGATTTATTAGACGCAGGCTCGGATCAAGACAATGAACAATAGAGGAGCTATCCGAGCTTTGCCGATCCCACGGCCGACAGAAGGAGATCGCTCGGGAGATCGGCGTATCAGAGCAGGTTCTCTCGAACTGGCTGAAAGGAAGCCGGTAGCCTTCCCTGGATAGTTACTTCAAGATACAGGAGTATCTCAAAAAGCCAGAAGAGCCGGGCGAAAGTCGACGCGCTAATTACCGGGATCCGAAAGAAAAAAGCCCGGTAAAAGCCTGGATACTCCTACCGGGCAGCTCTTTTACGGCGTTTGGAAGTCGTCGCCTGCGGGAGAGTCTCGCCGGGCGGCAGCATTCACTTTCGCAGCGGATGTACCTAATCGGCGGAGTTCTGGCAAGATTAATCGAAATTATTGGCCCATGAAAAAATGTGAATAAGCGGCGACCGAACTGCGTCTGTTAAACCGGTTTTCTAATACAAATAAACAGAAATCGAGCAGGACGAGCCGGGAAGAGGTTGCGGAACTTTTTCCCGGCTCCACCCTTCAGTCACATCCTGCGAAAATCGACGCGCTAGGATTGCCCCAGGAACGCTCGGAGCGAGGGTGTCCCGCTTGCCGGACCCCGTTTGATGTTGCTTCCGATTTGGTATTCGTCTGGAATCTTCGAGACTGGTACGCAACGATTATGCCGAACTTCTCCGAGCGCTCGGGTTACGCACAACCTTCAACCCCACAGAAAGCAGGTCTCAACGAAGCGACAAGAAACCAGCTATTTAATCGACTTAGCCCAGCGATCGAAACGCAAGCGAAGGTCGTTCCGTTTACTATTGATCATGTTCACTATTCAGATGGGTATCGCGGATTTCTTAACCTTTTGCGGTCCGAGTTCTTGGGGCAAGTTCTTATGGGTCGCTTCGATCCGGCTGGCGGCAAGAATCTTATTTTTGGCTTATTCGCATCCGAGCCATTCAATCGCGTTTACGATCTGATCGAATTCATTCTCGAGAACTTCCCTTTCTTTGAAGGTCACAAGGAGCGCGTGACGGATTCATGGAATCAGCTTTTTCGGAGCGAAATCATCGCCTATCAAATCGTTGATGATCGCGTAGTACCGGTCCCAGCCGCGATTGAAGCGGAAGCAATAGAAGACGCTTTGGGCACAGAAGTTGAGCGCGCTCGGCACCATATATCACGCGCTGTTAGAGAGCTTTCGGGCAGACCTGTACCTGACACGAATGCAGTAATACGAGACGCGATCGACGCTTTAGAAGCTTTTTGCAAGCACCATTGCGGCTCTGATGAGCGCAATCTTCGGGCAGCTATCCAGCGACTTGCAGCGCGATTTGGGATACATCCGCAATTGAAAGAGGCAATGGGCAAGCTCTCCGATTTTGCCGACGCTGCGGGTATCCGCCACCCAGCACCGGATACTCAACAGCAGCCCTTAGAAGTTGCCGTTTTCGTTTTAACGATCTGCTCCGCGTTCATCAGCTTTATCGATTCCGCCAACGATCGCACGCTCTAGGCGTGTGCAACGGCTGGGGATTTCTGTAGGGAACTGAGTAGCACGGTCACTTGTTACGGGAATCGACCGTTTTCTGTGACTTTTGGTGTGGCAAGCAAGGTCCGAAAACCCTGATTTTTCCTCGTGGGCTCTATGGGATTAAGTCTATTCCAGTCCTAAGCAAGCACCTATACCAAATCTCCGAGATTGTAGCCGGCACGCAGCTTGTTTTCATCGGCCAAGCGAATCTTATCGAGCATACGGCCGAAATAAACGAGCTCACCCACTTTTGCATACGCGCTTCGCAAGCCATCCACCGCCGCCATAACAAACGCAATGACAAAAGC
>Ga0209647_1002622_pt1 | contig 14428 bp, 14 predicted proteins | sample GraSoi_2013_60cm_FD_185827 | JGI IMG/M metagenome (GOLD analysis project Ga0209647, IMG submission 185827) | Grasslands soil microbial communities from the Angelo Coastal Reserve, California, USA - Sample 9_17_2013_60cm (SPAdes) (version 2) | ecosystem: Environmental > Terrestrial > Soil >...
AGGAAAAGGCTTCGGCCACGGGGTCGGCTTGTGCCAGGCCGGCGCGCTGGCCCGGTTGAAGGCGGGCGCGAGCCCGGACCAAGTGCTCGCGCACTATTTCCCCGGCACGGCGCTGCATCGGTGACCTCCGACCTCCCACATTCACCGCGAGCGTCGGCGTAGACGGGATGACCGTGTACTCGACGAGCGAATTGAGCACATCGGCGGTGACTTTGGGGTTATAGTCCCAGTCCCCGGAGTCGTCGCGCAGCCGGACGAAGACGAGCTCGGAGGCTTTCGGCCGGCCGATCTGGGCGGCCGGAAACGGTTCCATCGATGTATCTTACGGCCCGTTCTATAATGAAAGGCACCAGGCCCGTCCGGCCCCGGCGGTAAACGCCGGAGGCCTCGCGGCGTATTCCATGTCAGGGACGTCACCGGCTCTCGTCGCCGCCCGCGAGGCGGACGCCGCTGCCGCCGCCGCCGTCAAGGCGGATCAGGCGGCGGGTGAGCTCGAGGACGCGCGCGAGCGGTACGCCGAGCTCGTCGCCCGGCACCAGCGCCGTGCGGCGCGCATCGCGTATCACTACCTGCGCGACGCGGCGGAAGCGGATGAGGCGGTGCAGGACGCCTTCGTGAAGGCGTATCAGCATCTGGCGTCGTTCCGCGAGGAGCTGCCGTTCGACGTCTGGTTCACGCGCATCCTGATCAACGGATGCCTGGACCGGATCAAGGCGCGCACGCGCCGCGAGCGCTGGCTGGTCCCCATGACCGGCACGCGCCGGACGACGGCCGCGGCCGCGGACGGCGCCGACTGGGACATGACCGACCGCGTCGCCGCCGCCGGCGCGTCGCCCGAGCAGGCGCTGCTCGGACGGGAGCGGCGCCGGCAGATTGCGACGGCGCTGGCGAAGCTGCCGGAACGCCAACGCTCGGTGTTCGTGCTGAGCCATGTGGAAGGACGGACGTCGCGGGAGGTGAGCGCGCTGACGGGGCTCAACGAGTCCACGGTCCGCGTGCACTTGTTCCGGGCCATCCGGAAGCTGAGGGCGCTGCTGGCGAACGACACCGTCGCCGCGGCCTCCGGGGATCTGAAAGGAAAACGTCGTGTCACTTCTTGAACGTCTCGGGCGTGGCCACTTGAGCGACGCGCAGCTCGCGCGCCTCTGGTCCTCCTCACAGCCGGACGGCCGGCGACACGCGCATCTTGACGCGTGCGCCGGGTGCCGCGCGCGGTTCGCCGCGTTCGACGCATGGGCCATCGACATCGGCGAGACGCTCCGCGCCGAAGCGGACGAGGCCTTCCCCGCCGAGCGCCTCGCCGCGCAGCAGGCCCAGATCGCGCGCCGGCTCGAGACCCTGGAGCGCCCCGCCCGGGTCATCGTGTTCCCGAAGGCGGCGCGCGCCGTCATCAGCGGCCACTCGCACGTCCGGCGCTGGGTCACCGTCGCCGCCGCCGCGGGCCTCATCGCCGGTGTCGGCCTCGGTCAGGTCGTCCCGCTGCGCACGGTCTTGATGACGCAACAGGCGCCCGCGCCGAAGACGAACTTCACGGCCCCGGTGACCGCCGACATCGCGAAGGCGCTCACATCCGCCGCCACGTCGATGAACGACGAGGAGCTGCTGTCGGACGCCTTCGTCAGTCCCAAGGTCAAGAACCTCAGCGCCCTGGATGACATGACGCCGCACGCGCGCGACTACATCGCGCGCTCGAAGTAGTGGCCACGCAACCCCTCATCTTCCGCAAGGGCCTCGACATGAAAGAGGCCGTCGCGGGTGAGCTGGCCGCCGCGTACCACAGCGCCCTGGTCGACGAGGTGCGCGCGGGCAACTACCGCCACGAGAAAGGTCGCCTCACCGTTCACCTGGCCCGCGAGTTCGGCTTCTGCTACGGCGTCGACCGCGCCGTGGACTATGCCTATCAGGCCGTCGCGCGGTTTCCCGGGCGCGACGTCTTCCTCACCGGCGAGATCATCCACAATCCACACGTGAACAACCGGCTCCGCGCCGCCGGCATCCGATTCCTCAGCGACCCGGCCGAACGCGCACGAGAGCTCGGCCCGGACGACGTGGTGATCGTCCCCGCGTTCGGCATCACGGTCGAGGAAATGATCGACTTCATGGCGCGCGGGTGCACGCTCGTCGACACGACCTGCGGATCGGTCCTGAACGTCTGGAAAAACGTCGTGCGCTACGCGCAGGACGGCTTCACCGCCGTCATCCACGGCAAGGTCAAGCACGAGGAGACGCGCGCGACCGCGTCACAGGCGCTGAAACATCCCCAGGGCCGCTACATCGTGGTCCTCGATCGCGACGACGCCGCGGTCGTCTGCGAGTACATCCGCCACGGCGGGGACCGGGAGGCATTCCTCGCCCGCTTCGCCGGCGCCATGTCGCCGGACTTCAACCCCGACACCGACCTCGCGCACGTCGGCTGCGCGAACCAGACCACCATGCTGATGTCGGAGTCGCTGGAGATCGGCGAGATGGTCGGCGCGGCCATGCGCGATCGCTACGGCGACGCCGTGTCAACGCACTTCCGCGCGTTCGACACCATCTGCAGCGCGACCCAGGAACGGCAGGACGCGGTCGAAGCGCTGCTCGGCGCCGAGCCGGTGGACCTGATGATCGTCGTCGGCGGCTACAACAGCAGCAACACGGTCAACCTCGCGCGGATTTGCGCGTCGCGCGTCCGGACCTACCACATCGCGGATCCCGCGTGCCTCCTGTCGGCCGGCCAGATCCGGCATCGGCCTGTCGGCGCGCCGTCCACGGTGCGAGCGGATGAAGTGGTGACGGAAGGATGGCTGCCCGCCGCCGGGCGCGTGGCTGTCGGACTGACGGCCGGGGCCTCGACACCCAACAACATCGTCGGGCAGGTCATTGAGACGATTGAGCGCTACGCGTCAGCGTGAAGACGGCTCTGAAGTTCTAAAGTTCTAAGGTCCCGAGGTTCCGCTACCGCTCGAGCCGTTCGAGCTTTGACAGCTCGGGGCCGGCGAGCGTGATCGTCACGCGGACTTTCTTGCCGTTCTCGCGGGCGAGGAAGCGCTGGAGCTCGGAGCCGGGTTTGGCCAGGATGGTCGTCTCGGGGCCGAGGGAAAAATAACCCTCCTGCGTCTCGTGCTCGGCGGAACTGACCTGGGCGGTCAGCGTCGTTTCATCGCGGTCGGCGGCCCGGCCGATGCTCAAGCCGAGCAACAGCGCCGCAAAGACCATCCAGCCGATCATCGCTCCGCTCATCGCTCGCACGGCTCGCCTCCTTCGGTTTCGCGGGCGCCCGCTGCGCCATGACGATCGTGAGGCAATCAACGTGCCAGCACAAGACTCTAGCGGCCAGTCATTTACGCCGGCTGACCCCGATTCGTGGGCATTCGGCTCCCCATCGCCGGTAAACAGCGCCCGGCGGGGGGTCGTAATTAGCCCCAGCAAGCTCCTATGAAGAGATCAACGGATGTGGCCAGGCCTGTAGTGTGGGTGGCGGCTGCCCTCCTGCTCGTCCCCGGTGTGGGGCGCGCGGCCGGGGTGGGCGACGAGACCTGCCAGCGGGAGCAGGCGGCTCAACAGCGCGGCGCGCAGCCGCCGGCCGATCCCCACAAGGGGGACAAGCCGGGCGAGAAGGGCCAGGATCACCCGCCCCGGCCCAAGTGGTGGATCGATACGAAACTGCGTGCCGAGCTGGGGATAACCGATCAACAATCCGCGGCCGTCGACAAGATCTGGCAGAAGAGCATGCCCGCGCTGGTGGAAGGGCGCCAGAAGCTCGAGAAGCTCGAGGACGCGCTGTCGCAGATGGCCGACGTCCCGGACGAGGCCGTCGTGATCGCGCAGATCGAACGTGTCGAGAACCTGCGGGCGGACCTCAGCAAGGGCCGGACGCTGATGATCTACCGCATGAACAAGGTCCTGACGGCGGATCAGCGCGCGAAGGTCAAGACGATGTACGCGCGGCCCGATCAGCCCAGGCGCGGCACAGACCCGCGGTAGACCAGGGCTTTTCATCATTCAAATCGTGGAGGCTTTCGTGAAGAAAAACGTAGTCGTGACAGCGGCTGCCATGCTGATGGTCGCGATCGCCGGGGCGCCCGCCCTCGCGCAGACAGCGGCGGCGACGCAGAAGACGGCCCCCTTCGTGACGGCCGGCCCGCGGGTCGACCTGTCGATCGAGGAAGCGGTGGCGCACGCGCGCGAGAAGAACATCGACATCGGCGTCGCGCGCATCACGCCGCGGCTGACCGACTTCACGATCGCCGGCCTCGAGGCAAACTACCGGCCGAACGCCACCTCGACCGTCGGGAACCGGAGCAACACCCAGGCGATCACGAATCAGACGCAGGGAGGCACGGGTACCAGCCAGCATACCGGCACCGTCTCGTGGCAGGGAGGCCTGGCCCAGAACATGAAGTGGCATGGCGGTTCGTGGAACGTCGGGTGGACCAATTCCCGCGTCGATACCTCGAACATTTTCGCCACGCGGAACCTATAACTCCGGGCTCACCGCGAACATCACCCAGCCGCTGATGCGCGGGTTCCGGATCGATGCGATCAGGGCGTCGCTCATGACGAACCGGATCAGCCAGCAGAACGACGAGATTTCGCTGCAGTCGACGACCCAGACGACGATGGCCAATACGCGAAACGCGTACTGGGACCTAGTGTTCGCCATCCAGGCCGTCGAGGCGGCGCAGAACTCGCTCGACATCTCGAGCAAGCTCGTGCAGGACAACCAGGCGCGCGTCGAAATCGGCACGCTGGCTCCCATCGATATCAAGTCGGCCGAAGCCGAGCAGGCGAATCGGCGCCTGACGTTGGTGCAGGCGCAGGCGACCGTTCGCACGTCAGAGCTCGCGCTGAAGCGGCTGATCGTCAGCGGCACCGACGACCCGATGTGGGGCGCGTCGATCAACCCAGTGGATCGGCCGGCCGCGACGCCGGAGCCGATCAACGTCGACGCGGCAATCACGCGCGCGTTGCGTGAGCGCACCGACCTCCAGCAGTCACTCAACAACCTGAAGATCAGCGACATCAACCTGCGCAATCAAGTGGAGTTGACCCGGCCGCAACTGGACCTTCTCGGAAGCTATGGGCTGAGCGGTGTCGGCGGCACGCAGTTCGTTCGTAGTAGCAGCCTCGGCGGCACCGTCACGGAAACGATTCCGTCAGGGTACTTGTCGGCGTTGAACACGCTTGGGCGCTTCAATCTGCCGGCGTGGAACATGCAGGTGAACCTCGCGATACCGCTGGGTCAGAGTTCCGCCCAGGCGAACGTCGCCCGCTCGAAGCTGTCGCTCGAACAGTCGAACGCGAACCTCAAAGCCCTCCAGCTGCAGATCGCGACTGACGTCGCCAACGCGGCGCTCACGGTGCAGAGCAGCCTCGAGAGCGTGCAGGCCTCGGCCAAGGCCCGCGAGCTCGCGAAGGACAAGCTCGACGCGATGCAGAGCAAATTCGACGTCGGGATGTCGACGAACTACGAGGTCGTCCAGGCGCAGCGCGATTTCGCGGATGCGCAGAACAACGAGCTCCGCTCTCTCCTCAACTACCGGAAGGCGCTCGTGAACTTCGAAACGGTCCAGACGGTCGGGACGCGCGGCGTGGGCGCCGCGGTTGGCGGCACCACCACGACCGGCGGCACCACCACGACCGGCGGCACGACCGGCGGCGGCGGACTCTAATTCAACAGCGGTTACTGATATGAAAAAGCTCATTTGGATTGTCATTCTCCTGGTCGCGGTCGGCGCGACCGGGGCCGTTTTCTACGCCAAGCGCGGCGACAAGGAGCCGACGGTCACGACACTGAAGGCCTCGCGCGGCTCCATCATCGACGCGGTGGGCGCTACCGGCACGCTGCAGGCCGTCACCACGGTCACCGTCGGCACGCAGGTGTCGGGCATCGTCCAGAGCCTGGAAAACGTCGACTTCAACTCGATCGTCAAGAAGGGTCAGGTCATCGCACGGCTCGATCCCTCGATTCTCGAGACACTGGTCGAAACGGCGAAGGCGAACCTGACCAGTGCGCAGGCGAACCTGGAGCGGCAGAAGGTTGCCGTGTCCGACGCCCAGGCCAAGCTGACGCGCGCGAAGGAGCTCGCCGCCAAACAGTTGATCAACAAGGTCGACCTCGAGAACGCGGACGTGACGCTACGAAGCGCACAGGCGCAGCTGAAGTCGACCGAATCGGCGATCGTGCAGGCGGAGGCCTCGGTCAACAAGGCCAAGGTGGACCTCGACCACACGATTATCACCGCGCCGATCGACGGCATCATCATCAAGCGCAGCGTCGACAGAGGACAGACCGTCAACGCCGGCATGCAGGCCCCGGAACTCTTCATCATCGCCGCGGACCTGACCAAGATGCAGGTCAACGCGAGCATCGACGAGTCCGACGTCGGCCGCATGCGGCCCGGGCAGGACGTCTCGTTCCGCGTCGACGCGTATCCGATGGAGACCTTCCACGGCAACGTCAAGCAGGTCCGGCTGAATCCCGTGACCGTGCAGAACGTCGTCACCTACTCGACCGTCATCGACGTGCCCAACCCGGAGCTGAAGCTGAAGCCGGGCATGACGGCCAACGTCAGCATCGAGATCGCGCGGCGCGACAACGTGCTCCGCGTGCCGAACGCGGCGCTCCGGTTCCGCCCGACCAAGGACATCTTCGACGCGCTGAACCAGACAATGCCGCCCGAGCTCGAGCGCGGCGGACGCGGCAATCGCGGCGGCGGTGGTCAGACTGCCGGCGCGCCACAGGGCCAGCCTGGCGCGCCTGCGGCGGCAGCCCCGGCGAATCAGCCAGGCGCCCCTCCGACCGGATCAGGGCAGGCGGCCCCGAAGCCGGCCGGCACGGCGACGACCGGACAGGGCGACGCCAAGGGTCAGACCCCGCAACGCCAGGCCGGCGGCCGCAACCGCCAGCAGGCGGACAACGGCAACGGCGGCGGCAATCCACAGGGCGGCGGACGGAACACCGGCGGCGGCGACCCGTCGGCAGCCCCCGGACAAGGCGGACAAGGCGGTCGCGGTGGCGGATTCGCGAACATGACGCCCGAAGAGCGGCAGAAGCGGATGGAAGAGCGGATGGCGTCCATGACGCCCGAGGAGCGCGCAGCCTTCCAGGAGCGCCAGAAGCAGCGCCAGGCGCAGGGCGGCGGTCCGGGCGGTCCCGGCGGCGGTAACTTCGGAGGCCGTGGCGGCCAGGGCGGCGGGAATTTCGGCGGACGCGGCGGCGGCCAGGGCGGCAACGGCGGGAACTTCGCCGGCGGCGGTCAGGGCGGCGGTGGGAATTCCGGGGGCCGCGGCGGCCAGGGCGGTAACAACGGGAACTTCCAGCGCAATGGCAACGGCGCCGGCCAGGGCGGCGGCGCCAACCGCGGCCAACAGCAGTCACAGGTGGCCGGCAACTCGAAGTCGGCGGCGACCACGTCCGCGACGACCATCGACGCGCTGTTCGCGCCGCTGCCGGTCGTCGAGACCCGGGGCCGCGGGTGGCTCTTCGTCAACAAGCAGCTCAAGCCGATCAGCCTGCGCCTCGGCATCAGCGACGGCACCTATACCGAAGTGCTGAACGACACGGAGCTCCCGCCCGAGGCGGAGCTCGTCACGAGCATCATCACGCCGGCGATGGCCGCCAAACCGGGCACGTCGCCGAACAACGCCAACGGCAACCCGCTCATGCCGGCTCAGCGCGGCCGCGGTCCCGGCGGCGGCGGACCTGGCGGCGGCGGCGGTGGACGGGGAGGCGGCTAGTAATGAGCGACGTCGTGATGTCCGTTCGCGACCTGACCAAGACGTATCAGGTCGGCGACATCGAAGTGCGCGCCTTGCGTGGGGCGTCCCTGGACGTCCGGAAGGGGGAGTTCGTGGCCGTCACGGGTCCTTCGGGATCCGGCAAGTCGACGTTCATGCACATCGTCGGGTGCCTCGATCGCCCGACGGGCGGCCAGTACTTCCTCGACGGTAAGGACGTGTCCAAGTTGTCGAAAGACGAGCTGGCGATCGTCCGGAACAAGAAGATCGGCTTCGTGTTCCAGGGCTTCAACCTGCTGTCGCGGACGACGGCGCTCGACAACGTCGAGCTGCCGCTGCTGTACAACAGCGGCACGTCGAAGATGAAGACGTCCGAGCGGCACCGTCGCGCCAAAGAGGTGCTCGACGTCGTCGGTCTCAGCCAGCGCATGGACCACTACCCCAACCAGCTCTCGGGCGGCCAGCAGCAGCGGGTGGCGATCGCGCGCGCGCTGATCAACGAGCCGTCGATCCTGCTCGCGGACGAGCCGACCGGCAACCTCGACACGCGGACGAGCATCGAGGTCATGGACATCTTCCAGCGCCTGAACATGGAGCGGGGGATCACCGTCGTGCTGATCACGCATGAAATGGACATCGCCGAGCACGGCACGCGCCTCGTGCGCTTCCGCGACGGCAAGATCCAGCTCGATTCGCAGATCGCGGAGCGGCGCATGGCGTCGGAGGAGCTCAAGCTCCTGCCGCCGGCCGAGGACGATTCCTCGCATCCGCCGGACGTACCGGCCGTACCGGCGGCGCAGCCCGCGGCGCACTGAAGGGATTCATGTCAATTTTCATGACCTTGCGGATCGCGCTGAAGGCGCTCAGCCGCAACAAGATGCGCACCATCCTGACGATGCTCGGGATGATCATCGGCGTCGGCGCCGTCATCACGATGGTGGCGCTCGGGACCGGCGCGCGCACCACGATCGAAGAGCGCGTGAAGTCGGCGGGCACCAACATGATCCTGGTGAACGCCGGCAACTTCTCGCAGGGCGGCGTCCGCATGGGCCAGGGCAACTCGACGACCATGACGCCCGAGGACGCGATCGCCATCAAGGCGCTGCCGGGCGTGCAGTACGCGGCGGCCGGCGCCCAGACCCGGGGCCAGATCATCGCCGGCAACCAGAACTGGTCGACCCAGGTCCAGGGGACCGACGTGGATCTGCCGCTGATTCGCAGCTGGCCGTCGAAATACGGCGCCTTCTTCACGAGCGCCGACGTATCCGGCGCGCAGAAGGTGGCCGTGCTCGGCACCGTCGTCTCCGACACGCTGTTCGGGCCTGACGTGGACCCGACCGGGCAGATCATCCGCATCCGCAGCCAGCCGTTCAAGGTGATCGGCGTGATGACGAGCAAGGGCCAGTCGTCGCAGGGGCAGGACCAGGACGACACGGTCTTCACGCCGTATACCACGGTGATGAAGAAGCTGCAGGGCCAGCACAATATCAACAACATCACGGTGTCGGCCGCCAGCGCCGATGCCATCCAGGACACGGCGGAAGCCATCCGCGTGGTCTTGCGGACGCGGCACAAGATTCAGTCCGGCGACTCGGACGATTTCATGGTGCGCACGCTCGAGGAGATGGCGAGCGTGCAGACCGAAACGACCAAGACGATGACGACGCTCCTGGCGAGCATCGCGGGCGTCTCGCTGCTCGTCGGCGGCATCGGGATCATGAACATCATGCTGGTGTCGGTCACGGAGCGGACGCGCGAGATCGGCCTCCGCATGGCGATCGGCGCGCGCGGCAAGGACGTCCTCCTGCAGTTCCTCGTCGAGGCCATCGTCATCAGCCTCATCGGGGGCATGATCGGCATCGGCCTCGGCTTCGGCCTGGCTGCGGCGGTGCAGAAATTCATGGAGTGGCCCGCCGTGATTTCCCCCAACGCGATCGCCCTGGCGTTTGGCTTCGCCGGGATGACCGGCGTATTCTTTGGTTTCTATCCGGCCCGCAAAGCTGCTGGGCTGGACCCGATTGAGGCGCTGCGCTTCGAGTAAGCGCGCCTCGATGTTCGTCGTCAGCAGTGGTACTGGTACATTCACAAGGAGTCAGAAGCATGAAGCGGAAACTCGGATTGACGGCGGCACTCGTCGTCGCGCTGGCCCTCACAGGCTACGCGCAGAAGAAGCCGGACTTCTCCGGCGCGTGGGCCCCTGACCAGGCGGCCACGGACGCAGCCAACGCGTCAACGACCACGGCAGCCCCGCCCGCGGGCGGCGGCGGTGGCGGCGGCGGCATGGGCGGACGTGGCGGCGGCGGCCCGATGACCATCAAGCAGACGGCCGACTCGCTCGCCATCGAGCGCCAGGGGCGCAACGGCGCCACGACGACGACCTACAAGCTGGACGGAACCGAGACGGAAGTCCAGATGCGTGGCGGCACGGCGAAAGCGAAGGCCAAGTGGGACGGCGACAAGATCGTCATCGAGACGACCGGCGCCGGCCAGGACGGCACGCCGGTGACGACGACGGCGACCTACTCGATCGACAAGGACGGCGTCCTCTGGATCGAGAACAAGACGGCGATGGGCAGCCGCAAGACCGCATACAAGAAGAGCACGTAGTCAGATCAGCTTTCAGCTGCCAGCTTCCAGCTGGAGGAAACGGAGGGGCCGGGGCTTACGCTCCGGCCTTCTTCATGTACCTGGCCCGCCGAAGCCGTGTAGCAACGAAGGCGGCCGGGCGCGGAGGAGCTCACGGATCGTCAGGCCGGTGATCGGATCGACCAGCTCGGGGGCAAGGGCGGCCAGCGGTTCGAGCACAAAAAGTCGTTCACGGAATCGCGGGTGCGGGATCTGAAGGCCGGGTCCGTCGACGATTTGATCCCCCGCGAGAATCAGATCCAGATCGAGCGTGCGCGGAGCCCCGGCGGTCGACCGAGTACGGCCGGCCTCTGCTTCGATGGCCAGCAACCGCGCCAACAACTCCTGCGGCGACAGCGTCGACTCCCCCACCCCGACCGCGTTCAGGTAAGGCGGATCGTTCTCGAGTCCCTCCCCGACCGGCTGCGTCTCGATGATTGGCGAAAGCCTGAACGAGTGGAGAAGGCGCGCGACCCTGGCCGCGGCCTCCCGAATGGCGGTGTGACGGTCGCCGAGATTAGACCCGAACGCGACAACAACCACGGCTGAAAGCTGGAACCTGGAACCTGGAACCTGGAACCTGGAACCTGGAAACTGGAAACTGGAAACTGGAAACTGCTAGCTGGCAGCTAGTTGACCCACCGCGTCGGCAGGACTTCGCCCTTCGTGCCGGCGCCGTCGGCCCGCCGGCCGAGGAGGTCGGTGCGGCCCGCCAGCGCCTGGTCGAAAAAGCGCTTCTGCTCGAGGGTCTCGCCGAGGACCAGGCGCAGCATGGTGCGGAGGCGCGCGTTGGTCAGGTGCTCGACGCGGTCGCGCCAGCGGTCCACGAACGCCTGCACCTGGTCACGGTCCTGCCGGAACACCACGCCCTGCGCGTCCGCCTTCTTGCCGGTCGCCTCGATGGTGGGCTCGGGCGCGTCTTCGGCCGTCCCGCCGTGATCCGTGATGGCGTCGTAGAGCCACGTCAGGTGGACGTCCTCGCGGTTGATCACGTACTGGTAGGCGTTGTTGAAGTCGTAATCGACGACGAAGCGCGCGGCGGCCACGTGCCGCTGGCGCAGCGCGGACTTCTCACGGTAGAAGTCGCGGAGCAGCTCGAGGAGCTCGGAGTGGATCACGCGCTCTGCTTTTCCTTGCAGGTGATGCAGACCCGGGTCCACGGGATGGCGTTCAGTCGGGGCGCGGCGATCTCCTCGCCGCAGTCGCGGCAGATGCCGTAGGTGCCCTTCTCGATCCGGCGGAGCGCTTCTTCGATCGCCTGCAGGATCTTGGCGTCGGTCTGCTTGAGTTTCAGCTGGATGTGGACTTCGTTGTTCCCGCTGGCCTGGTCCGCGAGATCGCCCTGGCGCGAGTTGACGTCGCCCATCGTTTCCTGGAGGGGCTTCACGCCGCCGCCCGCCGCGAGAATCTCGGCGCGCTTCTTCAGCAGCGATTCCCTGTATGTGGCAGTATCCATGCCCGCAAATCTCCCCGAGGAGCCTTCAGGCGCGGGAGACGCCCAGCCTGATAAACCACAATCTTATCACTTGTCGGCTGGATACAAAGGGGCGACACGAGGTGGTGACCCACTTCGGTGAGGTGCTAAGGGTGCTAAGGGCGCCAAGGGTGCTAACGGTGCTGGTGCTAACAGTGCTAAGGGTGCTAAGGGTGCTAACGGTGCATAGCGCACACCGTCAGCACTTCTAGCACCCTTAGCACCCTTGGCACGCTTAGCACCCTTAGCACGACACCATCGGCCTCATTCTCTGCCGATGCAGGTTGAGCCCCTCACTCCGCCCTGAGCGTTCCCAGCGGCTTCCTGCGCAGCACATCATAACTCGACGTCACGCCCACGATCGCGACGAGGGCCATCGTGACGGCCGCGCCGAGCGCGGCGAGGCCGGGCGCGGGACGCCAGGGGATGTCGAGGACGTGGCGCGAGACGCCCCAGGTGAGCGCGATGGCGCCGGCCGCGCCGACGGCGCCCGCCAGCAGCCCGAGGCCGCCGTACTCGAGCGCGAGCATCGCGCCGAGCATCCGCGTGCTCGCCCCGAGCGTCCGCAGGATCGCCGCCTCGTAAACGCGCTGGAACTTGGTCATCGCGACCGCCCCCGCCAGGATCAGCACGCCGCTCACGAGCGCGATGCCCCCGACGATCGAGATCGCCAGCGTCACGTTGTCGACTGCGCCCTTCACCGTCGCGAGGACCTCCCGCAGATCGATGGCCGACACGTTCGGAAACTCGGCGACGAGATCGCGCTGGAACCGCCCGCGCGCCGACGGATCTTCCGGCGCCTTCAGGATCCCGATCCACGTCTGCGGCGCGTGGTCGAGCGGACCCGGCCGGAAGACGAACATGAACCCGCCGCTCCGGGCGTCTTCCCACTGCACTTCGCGGACGCTCGTGACGCGCGCCTCGACGATGCGCCCGACGACGTCGAAGCGGATGGTGTCGCCCACGTTGATCCTGGAGCGCTCGGACTGGCCCTTCTCGATCGACACTTCCGCGGGGGCGTTCTGCGTCGCTAGTGCCGCCTGTCCTGAGCTCGGCGAAGAGGTCGTCGAAGGGCTCCAGAAAGCGCCGCTGACGACCTTCTCGTTCGCCTCGAGGTGGTCGCGGTAGGTGACCGTGAATTCGCGTCCCAGACCCTGCCGCCGGACGTCCTCGAACGACTCGAGGTTCGTCGCCTTGCCACGGACGCCGGTCACCCGGGCGCGCATGACCGGGATGAGCCGCGGCGCGCCGGCGGTCGCCGCCTTGCGCGCGCCCAGGAAGGCCCGGACCCGGTCCACCTGCCCCGGCAGGATCTCGATCAGGAACATGTCCGCGCCGCCCGACGAGAGCTCGAGGGAAAACTGCTGGAGCAGATTGGCCTGCAGCGAGCGGACTCCAATCACGAAGAAGCTCCCGATCCCGACGGCCAGCAGGATGACGCGCGTCTGGTTGCCCGGGCGGGCGAGGTTGAGGACGGCGTGCCGCAGCGGGAACCAGCGCGAGCGCGCCACCGGGCGCACCGCGCGGACGACCGTACTCGCGGCGATGTGCAGCAGCAGGGCCACGCCGCCGAATCCGGCGCAGACGATCAGCCCGACGCGCAGCGAGTCCGCCTGCCACCCCGCGACGGCCACCAGCGCGGCGCCGACGGCCACGGCGGCCCCGGCCTGCGTCCAGTCCATGTGGGCGAGCCGCGCGCGAACGCCCGCCACGGTCCACCACCCCGGATAGCCGGCGGGCCCCGCCAGCCCCACGGTCGTGCCGCCGCGCAGGAGCAGCAGCGGCTTCACCCGGCGCACCTCCAGAAGCGGGACGAGGGAAAACAGCAGCGACACCAGCAGGCCGACGCTGACGCCCTGCCCTACCGCGGACGCCGTCAACGTGTACCGCGACGCGCCGAGCGACGCGCCGATGTCGGCCGGAATGGCCGCGAGCCCGGCCCGCGCCAGGCCCACTCCCAGCACGCTCCCCGCCAGGCCCAGGACGACGACCTGGAGCACGTACGCCGCCAGCACCTGCCGCGTCGTCGCGCCCACGCACTTCAGGATCGCCACGCTGCGGATCTTCTGACGGACGAACACCCGGGTCACGCTCCAGACGCCGATGCCGCCGAGCACCAGGATCACGAACCCGACGAGACTGAGATAGTTCTCGGCGCGAGCGAGATCCTCGCCAATCTGATCCTCCGTCGACTTGAACGATCGCGCCGTGACGAAGCGCGCGCGGAAATCGCGGCGCACGTCCTCGACGAGCGGCTGCACGCCGGACTCGTCCATCTTGAGCAGAATCTGGTAGTTCGCGCGGCTGCCGAACGACAGGAGCCCCGTCTTCCGGAGATCGTCGAGATCCATCATCACGCGGGAGCCGAAGCTGAAGGCGCCGACGCGACGGCCGGGCTCCTGCGAAATGACGCCGCGAATAGTGAACGGCTGTCCGCCGATGAGGAGCGGGTCGCCGATCGCGAGGCTGAGCTGCGACAGGAGCTCGGGCCGCACCAGCACGCCGTGGTTCGCGAGCAGTGCGTGCGAGAGCTCGGTGCCGTCCTGGAGCAGGACCTTTCCATAGAACGGGAAGCCCGCCTCGACTCCCCGAAGCTCCACCATGCGG
>Ga0209647_1002623_pt1 | contig 14424 bp, 18 predicted proteins | sample GraSoi_2013_60cm_FD_185827 | JGI IMG/M metagenome (GOLD analysis project Ga0209647, IMG submission 185827) | Grasslands soil microbial communities from the Angelo Coastal Reserve, California, USA - Sample 9_17_2013_60cm (SPAdes) (version 2) | ecosystem: Environmental > Terrestrial > Soil >...
ACAGCCGCCACCGCCAGGTTCAAGCTGCGGACAGAAGCTTTCGGATTCTCCAGCACCACGGGAATCTGGCCGGAACGTCGCAGGTGCCAGCCCATGAACGGATAACGGAAGAGCTCTTTCTTGGCCAGTATCCGGAATTGAAAGGGAAGATCCGCGTACAAAACCGGAATGTCCAGCGCGGAGAGATGATTGACCACGTAAACCTGGGCCTTCGATGTATCAATTTTTTCCAGCCCCTCGATCTGGGGCTGCGCGCCGATGGTCCAAAGGATCACCCTGGACCAGAGCCGCGCAAAAGCGTGCTGGATGCGGCCGTCCTTATCAAAGAACGAGCAGAGCAGAGACAAAGCTCCCAGAACGATTGTGTAGAGCCAGATCAGCGGATCAAATAGGAGGTACGAGCGCAGGCGCGAGAGCCAGTGGCGCAGGCCGCGCTGCTCTTCCGGTGCTTCGATCTGAACTTGGGTTGCTTGTGGCACGCTCACGCACTCTGCCGGACTGCGTTCTGGGTAAGAATGCCCAGAGCCTCACCTACAATGTAAATGGAGCCGGTAATCACAATCACACCCTGGCTTCCCGCCAACGATCGCGCACGCTCCAGTGCCGAGCGAACTGTATCTTCCTTCAGAATTTCGGTCTGCGTGTGCGCTCCAAACCCTGCTATCTCCTGCGGCGTGGCCGCGCGTGGGTTTTCCGCATGCGTCGCGATCACACGCTCGGCCAGAGGGAACAGAATGCCGGCGATCTCACCAATGGCCTTGTCGCGCATGGCGCCGAAGATGAACGTTAGCGGCCGGTCCTCATAGAACGTGGAGAGCGCGGAACGCAATGCCCATGCGCCGGCGGGGTTGTGGGCCACGTCCAGCACGATCTCGGGAAGCCCGTCTTCAGACGGTATAACCTGCAACCTTGCCGGCCAGCGCGTGTCCCGAATGCCTTTCTCCACATGCTCCGCCGAAATGCGAAAACCGCAGTGATTGAGCTGCTCTGCGGCGGTAATGGCCAACGCGAGATTGCGTAACTGGTGGCGGCCAAGCAATGGAAAGTCAACCGCGATTTCCTGGCCCATCACCGCTAGCGGAAAACGGCTACGCCTCGACAGTTCGATGGACGAACCGTAATCTTGCGCGCCAGGCGTCAGCGATGGCATGTGCTTCACCGCGCTGATGGCGCGGGTGTCGCGCTCTATGATTTCCCTGCCCAGTGCGTCATTCACCAGCGGATGTTGCGGCAACAACACCACCGTTCCTTTCGGGCGCATAATGCCGGCTTTTTCGTGGGCAATCTCCGGCAGCGTATCACCCAGGAATTTCTGGTGATCAAAATCAATATCGGTGATGACCGAAATGCATGAATCGGCGATATTGGTGGCGTCCAGCCGGCCGCCCATGCCCACCTCAAGCACAGCCAGATCAACACCGGTACTGGCGAAATATTCAAACATTATGGCCGTGAGCATTTCGAAAAAGCTGGGATGCCACGGCAGCTCGCCGCGTGCCACCAGCTCTTGCGCTGCGGTTTCAACCCGTTCGTAGATCAGCGCGAATTCGGCATCACTGATGGGCTCCTGGTTAATCTGCATGCGCTCATTCACGCGCAGCAAATGCGGAGACGTGTAGAGGCCCGTGCGATATCCCGCCGCCTGCACAATGCTGGCCAGCGTTGCCGCGGTGGAGCCTTTGCCATTGGTCCCGGCAATGAGCACGCTTTGCAATTTGCGTTGCGGATTGCCCAGCGCGGCGGCCAAGCGGCGCATGTGGTCCAAATCAAACTTGCGGCTGGAAACCAGCTCGTGGCCAAGCGCCAGCAGATCATTTACCGCAGAGTTGTATGTAACAGGCACAGCTCAGGCAGCCTTTGGGGTCATGAAATCGAGCGCGCGGGAGATGTAAGACTTCATGTCTTTGCGATGGACCACGGCGTCCAGCATGCCGTGTTGCAGGAGGAACTCACTGGTTTGAAAGCCTTCCGGCAGCTTCTGGCGGATGGTCTGTTCGATGACGCGCGGTCCGGCAAATCCGATCAGCGCTCCAGGTTCCGCGATGTTCAGGTCGCCCAGCATGGCGTAAGAAGCCGTGACGCCGCCGGTTGTCGGATCGGTCAACACCGAGATGTAAGGCACTCGCGCTGAATCTAGCCGCGCCAGCGCGGCGGAAATCTTTGCCATCTGCATCAGGCTGACCACGCCTTCCATCATGCGCGCACCACCGGAAGCCGAGACCACAATGATGGGCTTGCGGTTATGACATGCGCGCTCAATAGCGCGGGTGATCGCCTCACCGACAACGGCGCCCATGCTGCCGCCGATAAACGAATACTCCATAGAACTCACAATCACCGGGCGGCCATGGAGGGTGCCGGTGGCGTTGATGATGGCATCCTTCAAGCCGGTTGAACTCTTGCTTTTTTCCAGGCGCGCTTTGTACGGACGCGTGTCAGAGAAGTTTAAGGGATCGGTTGACGCCAGGGTATCGTCCTGGGTCTCAATGCTGTCTTCATCCAGCAGCAGCATCAGACGCTGAGCAGAGTCAATGCGGAAGTGATAATCGCACTTGGTGCAGACGTTGAGATTGTCTTCCAGCTCTTTCTTCCAGATAATCTGGCGACAGCCGTCGCACTTTACCCACAGTCCTTCCGTGCGGACGCGCTTCTCCTCGTTCGCCTGGATCTCACTGGATTCCCGTTTAAACCACGCCAAAGTATTTACTCACCTTTCTTGCCTGCAGCGGTTCGAGCCGCGTCTCAGTATTCAATGCCCCGCTGCGCCATCACGCCTTTCTCATACGCGTGCTTTACCTGCTTCATTTCCGTGACCGTATCGGCCAGCTCAATGATTGTCGGATGTGCGTTCCTCCCCGTCAAGATTACGTGGACCCGTTCAGGTTTGTGCTTTAGAGTCTCCACCACCTTGGCCGGATCGAGCATGCCGTAGGTAATCGCATAATTGATCTCGTCCAGCACGATCAGGTCCCACTTGCCGGACATAATAGCCTCCTGCGCCTCCCGCCAGGCTTCTTCCACCAGGCGCACATCCTCAGGATCTGTTTCCGCGCCCCCGACCTTCACAAAGCCGCGCCCCATCTGCTTCATCACAAAGTTATCGCCAAACGGCTTCACTGCATCCAGCTCGCCATAGTGCCACGATCCCTTCAGGAATTGGAGCATCAGGACCTTCATGCCGTTGCCCACGGCGCGCAAGGCCGTGCCCATGGCGGCCGTGGTCTTGCCCTTGCCTGGCCCGGTGTTCACGATGATGAGACCGCGATGGACGTCGTTCATGAATCTACGCTAATGGCCAGTGTGATAAGGATGGCCCTTTAAGATTGTAAATGCCCGGTAGATTTGCTCCAGCAGGACCACCCGCGCCAGCTCGTGCGCCAGGGTCATCTTGCCGAAAGAAAGAATCAGGTCGGCCGCAGCTCGTGCCCTGTCGCTGAAGCCATCGGCCGGGCCTACGGCGAAAAACAGGTTCTGCGTTCCCCGGTCCTGCTGGTCGCGCAGAAGCTGGGCAAATTCTTCTGAAGTGAACTGGCGTCCGCGGGCATCGAGCAAGATGAGTACCGGTGCAGTGCGGCCTGTAGTGTCAGCGGCCAATTCCAGCAAGGCCGGCTCACTGTTCATCTCATGCGATTCGGCGCCGACGTAGCGCGAAATGCGTTTCAGGTATTCGTCAGTAAGCGCACGAATAGCCACTTCCTTTGTTTTGCCAATCCAGGCGATCTGAAGTTTCACCCTTGCGATTGTAAGCGAGCATGCAAAACTCTGCGCACTACAACCAACTTTAAGAGCCAAAATCTCAACCATCGTGACAATGGACCCCGTCCCTGCTATTGTGCGATTTACAAAGGGGATAACGATGCGTCTTCAAACAGCCGCAAAAGCAGCACTTCTCATGGCAGTCCTGTCAGTCAATGTCATTGCCAACGACGAGTGGACTGAAGTCAAACGGCCGGAACTAGGTTTTGTAACCATGTTTCCTCAGGCCCCCAAAGTAAGCGAGCAGACTATGAAGGAAGGCAGCGGTGCCTATACTCAGCACATGTTCTCGCTCGACCAAGGCGGCCGGGGTTACCTCATTGCAGTGTTCGAATATCAGCCGGGCGTGGTTCCCAGCAAGCCGGACGACGCATATTTCAGCAAGTTGCTAAATGCGTATCTCGATGGCAGCCACTCACGCCTGCGTGAAAAGCACCCCAAGACTATTGCTGGACACTTGGGAGTTGAGGCCATCGCCGACGACGTACAGGAAACGGCTTCTCACCTGCTTGACCTCATTGCGGTTGGAGACCGACTCTACCTCATTGTCTCTATTGGGCCAAAAGGCCATGAAACAGACACCGATGCATTACGATTTCGCGATGCCTTCCGTCTGCTGGGCGCGAAGTGACCCCGGTTGATGCGTGTTCGGACGCCCGAACACTTACTTTTTCTTCCTCGCCCCTTTAGTGGCACGCGAGCTGGACCTTCGACTGGCTTTCTTAGCAGCACCAGACGATCTTTTTATACCTTTCTTGATCTTTTTTTTCGCAGCTGGATTCCTGGTGAGGGTCCTTTTCATTAAATTTGCGGGAGCCAGCTTTCGCGCCGACTTCCACAGCCGCTCCAGGTCGTAAAATTTGCGCGCCCGCTCGGAAAAAACATGCAGAACAAAGTCAACGTAGTCCAGCAGCACCCATTCCGCCTGGCTGTAGCCTTCCACGCTGTTAGGACGCTGGCCGGCTTCGCCCAGATTTTTCTGAACGTCGTCGGCGATGGCCTGAATCTGGCGCGGGTTGGTCCCGGAGCACACCACAAAATAATCAGTAAACGCTCCGCTGCTGCGATCCATTTCCAGAATGACGACGTCTTCGCCCTTCTTGCCTTCAATGGCTTTGACTGCGAGTGCAACCTGCTGCCTGGTGGGTAAACTCATCCGTTCTTATGGCTCCTGCCGGCGTGCCCCTGGGGGCGGGCCTCTTCAAAAGATAGCATTTTGTCACTGCCAGCACCGTCTCTTTCCGCTGCGATGCTTCCTGCATATAGATGCTCTTTTTTGATGTACTCAGCCACCAGGGGAGGCACATAGCGGCTGAGCTGCTTCACCGATTTGTGGGCCGCCGCGCGAATCTGCGTGGAAGAAACTCTTTCGCGCACTTCGCCCAGCAGGTGGATAGTTGCGCCCATCAGTGCTATGGTTCCGTCAGCTTGCTGCCGGCGCATGGCACGCAGCATCAGGTCAGTAGGACGCAGCGACTTCGGCAGCCACCGCCCTACCTCCGCCAACGAGAAACCAGGGCGGCTGACTACGATGAACTCGACCTCAGAAAGCAGTTCGACGGGCTTATGCCACGTGCTGATGTCTTTAAAGGCATCAATGCCAATCAGGAAATACAGCTTGTCACTCTTCTTCAGCGTGCTTTTGAGCTGGCGAACGGTCTCAATCGAATAGTTCGGCTGGCCAGTATGAGCGTCGAGCAATGAAGGAACAAAGCGCGAGTCGTCAGCCGTGGCCAGCGCCAGCATGGCATAGCGGTGCTGGAAATGGGTGAGCCTACGCTTCTGCTTATGCGGCGGCAGATCGGCAGGAGCGAAGTAAATGCGGCCAAGGTCGAACTTTTCCGCCGCGGCGCGCGCCACTGCCAGATGGCCCAGATGCACGGGATCAAAAGTTCCGCCGAAAAGAGCTATCCTCATGCGGTTATCTGCTCTGCCTCTTCCTGAAAGCCGCCTGCTTGGAGACTCGCTTCACGCCTTCCGCTTTCTTCTTGGCTTTGCGACTGGAGACGGCTTTCTTTCGGGCGGGCCGATGCTCCTGCGCCTGCGCGCCTGCGCGAATCTCTTTGACCCGCTTGCCGAGAGCGTACTTCAGTTCAGAAACACCCTGGCCGGTCACGGCGGAGATCTCATAGAGGTCGAGCTTCAGCTTCTTGGCATGTTTGCGCAGCTTGGCGACTTTTTCTGGATTGGCCACGTCCATCTTTGACGCCACAACGATCATCGGCTTTTTCTCCAGCCCGGCGCCAAAACTCTTCAGCTCCTCCATAATGACTTTGAAGTCCGCAACTGGATCAGGACGGCCACTCGCGTCCGATACATCAATCAGGTTCGCCAACACCCGCGTGCGTTCGATGTGACGCAGAAACTGAATGCCCAGCCCCGTACCGGTATGCGCGCCTTCGATCAGCCCGGGAATATCGGCAACTACGTAGCTGTCTTCATGCGGCATCTCACCGATGCTCACAACGCCCAGGTTCGGCTGCAGGGTGGTGAAAGGATAGTCGGCGATTTTGGGCTTGGCGGCCGAGATGCGCGAGACGAGCGTGGACTTGCCCACGTTGGGATAGCCTACCAGGCCGACATCGGCCAGCAACTTCAGCTCCAGCCGCAAGACTTTTTCTTCCCCGGGAAAACCTTGTTCGTGCTCCCGGGGGGCTTGGTGCGTGCTGGTGGCAAAGTGCTGATTGCCGCGTCCGCCGCGTCCGCCGTGCGCCACAACAACGCGCTCGTCCGGCTGGGAGAAATCATGCACGCGCTCGCCGGTTTCTTTGTCATAGACAATGGTGCCGACGGGCACCTTGAGCACCACGTTTTCGCCATCGCGTCCGGTGCAGTTGGAGCCTTCGCCGTGGCGTCCGCGCTCACCTTTGTACTCCGGATTGAAGCGGAAGTGGACCAGCGTATTGTGGCGCTCGCTCGATTCCAAAATGATATCGCCGCCACGGCCGCCGTCGCCGCCGGAAGGGCCGCCGCGCGGGACAAATTTCTCCCGGCGAAAGGCCATGCATCCGTTGCCGCCGTCGCCGCCTTTGATCCTGATGATCGCTTCGTCAATAAACATGCCTGTATTTGATTGTACAGTTCATTGCGAGGATTCGTCGCGAGAGCGAAGCCCCCACACAAGCGCGGCTGAAAGGCACAGCAGGAGCGGCTATCCCGCCGATTTACTCATGGCCGCAATGCGCTTATCGACTTCTTCGCGGCTTACGACCTCAACCTGCGTGGCAATATACCAGTTGTTCCCACAGCTATCGCGCACACTAGCTGTGCGATCGCCATAGAACTGATTTGCCGGCACGACCAGCGAACTCGCGCCGGCTTTGAGAGCGCGATGATAGGCTGCATCCGCGTCGGGAACATAAACTTGTAAGGCGCATGGCATCGCAGGCCAGTCCTGGCCGCCATCGGCCAGCTCCACAACCGAGTCGCCAATTCTGAGCGCCGCATGCCCAACCGTCCCGTCAGGACGCAGGTATACCGCAATCTCCTTCGCGTCGAAGACTTCCTTCATGAAAGCAATCAATTTGGCCGCGCCGTTTGCATGGATGTACGGAATAACGCTCTGATAACCATCCGGTTTGTAAGGGGCATTACTGGTCATGAATTGGTCTCCTACTTTTTGGCGGCGGCCATGCGGCGATTCATCTCTTCCGGCGTGACGTCCTCAACATGGACCGCCACGGTCCATTTGTGTCCGAACGGATCTTCGATAGTGCCATTGCGGTCGCCGTAAAATTGGTTGGCGACGGGTTTCTTAATCGTTGCACCCATCGCGACCGCCCGCTCAACGGTCTTGTCCACGTCGTCGACGTAGAGCAAGAGTCCGACCGGCGAATTGCCCAGCGTCTTGGGACTAACAACATCCATCTCAGGAAATTCATCGGCCAGCATGACGTATGAGTCGCCGAATTTAAGTTCAGCGTGGCCAATTCTTCCGTCCGGCTGCGGCATTTGCATGACCACAACCGCGCCGAAGGCTTTCTTGTAGAACTCGATCGCGGCGGCTGCGCCTTTGATCACCAGATAAGGCGTCACGTTGTGATAGCCGTCAGGAATTGGTTTTACTTTGTTTGCCATAAGAATCCTCCTCAGAACACTGGAATTGAATCCGAATCGCGCTCACATTCTGGTCAAGCGGCAGACGGCGCCCCACGGGCGCGAACCCTGGCGTCCATTCGATTCCGGCAGCAGCGCGACCAGCCGCAGACCGAACGGAAGCCTTTTGATTTTGGCTGCCGTCTTCAACATGGAATAAACTTCTACCGGCTTCCAACCCGAAGCGGTGAAGAACCCCGGCCCTTCCTCAGGGCCAAACTTCAGCGGCGAGCCGGCTTTCTCCAGAGCGCCCAGATTCTCTTGCAACATCTTGAGCAAGCCGGGAGAACATAGGTCGATTGCCCAATCACGAAAACTGGACTGTCCGGCAAGATCACGGCCCAGCGCGGTCACCTCGTCGCGGGTCAGGTACGTCAGCAGGCCCTCGGTGAGGACAAGAACTTTGCTAGCGCTGCTACCCAGCCGCTGGAACAATTCTCGGCGCGCCGCGACGTCAGCCAGGTCGAGCCGAACGCGTTCCAGCGCACAGCGCGGCTTTTCCCCGGCAAGAATCTTCTCTTTGTAATCGATCATTCCGGGCAGGTCTACTTCAATCCACTGCAAGGTCGCGGGCAACTCCATGCGATACGGCCGCGTGTCCAAACCAGCGGCCAGGTTGATGACCATGTCCGCGCCCTGCTTGATCTGTTCGCTCACGATCTGATCAAAGCGCACAGTGCGGGCGATATACGGCCATTCATAACGCTGGCCGGCCTGCATGTCTTTGGCAATCTGCTCACCGCGTTCGCCGGCAAGCTTGCGCGCAAATGGATCGCGGAACAGCGCATCTTCCCGCTCGGTTTCCTGCGCCCGATACACGGCAACCCAGAGCGCGGTATCAGAAATATTTCGGATTAACGGTTCTGCCCGATTTGCCACTGCTTTTGACCCTCCCACCGCCAAATCTCTACAAAAAACCCCGCCATCCCTTGTAGGTTCTCCCAAAGAGAAAGCCCCGCTTTTTGCGCGGGGCGTTCTTAGCTGATTTTTGGGGGCGTTACGCTTTCGCTGCCTCAGCTGGCTCTACCAGGACGTACCGCCCGCCGCTGCCTTTGTCCACGAACTTGATGGTGCCGGTCACTTTGGCGAAGAGCGTGTCATCCTTGCCGCGGCCGACGTTTACGCCCGGCTTGATCCGTGTACCACGTTGGCGAACGATGATCGTCCCTCCGGGAACCAACTGGCCGCCGAACGCCTTCACGCCGAGCCGCTGCGCGTTCGAGTCGCGCCCATTTCTTGAACTTCCTAAACCTTTTTTGTGTGCCATAACAGTTCCTTGTCGATTTTCTCCGGGCGCAAGCCCATTCAAAATATCTTTCGTCTCAAGCCGAGTCGTCCGCGGTCTATTTCTTCTTGCCCTTGCCGGCGGACTTCTTGGCCGCGCTCTTCTTGGCTGCTTTGGGCTTACTCTTCCCTTTGGCCGACTTCGCGGGAGCCTCGCCTTCAGCTGCTACTGCCGGTTTTGCCTTCTTCGCTTTGCGGGCAGGCAGGTCAGGAGCGGTGAAGCGCTCGCCGTCGAATGCGATCTCAGTAATTCTTACCGCGGTAAACGGCTGCCGATGTCCATAAATCTTCTTGTACTGCTTCTTGCGCTTGAAATGGAAGACCAGAATCTTGTCCGCGCGGCCGCCTTCCATGACCTGGCCGCTGACCACTGCGCCTGCGCCCGGGCCGATGGTGCCTTGCTGGCTGGAAACGGCAAGAACGTCATTGAACTCAACGGTATCGCCGTCAGCGGCGGGCAGCTTCTCCATTTTTACAACGTCGCCGGGTGCGACGCGGTATTGTTTCCCCCCGGCGCGAATTACCGCGTACATAACTCTCTCCATCGCCCTTTCAAAGCGCTTGGCCGGAAAGGGCTTATATTGACTTGTAAGATTGCTTCGCAGCCATGCTCAACAGGCAGGAATATCCACCAGTGGCAAACCTTGTAATTCTAACGTGATACGAGGGGCGTGGTCAAATTCGAACATGCCCGCGCGGCCCGGTTCACCTCATGCCTGTCTCTCTTTGACGGCTCTGGTCTTACCCGGCTTCGGCAATCGACGGCGTCCCGGTTCGCCTGCCACCAGGTACAGCGCGTCTTCGTAGTCGCCGCCAAAGTTCACTCGCGTCATCTCTTTGAGCAGATATTCCTCCGGCGTGGTCTCCCAGACTGCGTCAGGGTCAACTTCCAGAATCCGCACGAGCTCCGGCGTAACCTCCAGAACGCGGCCGATCCAACACACGTCCGGATCAATCTCCTCCCGATGGATCGCCACCAGCGGGAATGCTCGCCCTGCAGTGAGCACCAGGTCCTGGATGGTCTTCAGGCTGATCCGCGGCTTCCTCGGCCGCTTCTCACCGCGCTTTTTCAGCGCTTGTTCCACGAATCGCTGATGCGGATCCAAGCGAAGCTTACTTACGTCAGAGATGCGGAAGCACTCAAAGCCGTCAAACCAGATTCGGTCACTCACCAGCGCCAGTACAAAGAACTCCGGGCCCACGTTCAGCACGTATCCACGCACCGTATGTTCCTCGAACCGGCGGCAAAATCGCACGAGACGCCGTCTGCGCATGAAATCCGTAAGTCGGGTTGAGAGCGACTTTTGCATTTTTAGAAGCCAACCACTTCCTTTATACGCCCCGGACTTGCAAATGCGTCCTCCAGAAAAAATACACTGTCATGCTGAACCCGATTGTGATCACCACATAGCGCACGGTTTTGGGGTTCATCTTTTGCGCGTACCACGCTCCCGCGTATCCGCCCAGTGCTCCGCCAAAGATCATCACCAGTGCCTGCGTCCAGAACACCGCGCCAGCAATGATGAAGACAATCACCGCCACCGCATTGCCGCATGTCGCCAGCAGCGTCTTGAGGCCGTTCATGCTGTGAATGTTTTCGACGCCCATCATCGCCAGCAGCGCCAGCATCACAATGCCCACGCCCGCGCCAAAGTATCCGATATACACCGCCGCGCATGCCTGCAAAAGCGTAACGCCAATCACACCCATGGCTGAAGGACCGCCTTCTGAGTGGTGACGCTTGATCCAACCTGTTACTTTGCCGCTGAAGGTGAACAGCAACGTCGCGCCCAGGAGCAGCCAGGGGACCATCTTGTCGAAAGTCGACTGGCGTGTCTTCAAGAGCAGCAGTGAGCCAACGATGCTCCCGAGAAACGTCATTACGATCAGCGGCGCAATGCGCTTCAGCAAATCGCCGCTCAGCGCCCTGCGATAAGCTCCGGTGGAAGCCAGCGTTCCCGGCCAGAGCGCTACCGTGCTGGTGGCGTTCGCATTGATGGAGGGCACGCCGGAAAAGAGAAGCGCAGGAAAGGCAATAAATCCGCCGCCGCCAGCCACGGAATTCACTGTTCCGCCGACGGCTGCCGCGAGAAAAAGAAGGATGAAGTTGTGTGAACTCACCTGATATTTTATCGGATTTCCCCGCCCCCTGTCAGAAGCCAAAGCTCACCCCTCTCGAAGTGCTGAACGTCAGCGCGTTCGGTAGCGCGCTTTCAAAGTCATGATCGTCAGCAGCAGCGCCAGCGTCACCGCATTCGCCACAATAATGGGCGCGGCCCGTAGCCGCACTCCGTAGGCAAGCCACAGCACCACGCCGGCGCTGAAGGTCAAGAGCATGCCCCAGGAAAGATCGTCGCACCGCTTGCTGCGCCAAGCATGCAGCACTTGCGGAACGAACGATACCGTCGTCAGGATCCCCGCGGCAAAGCCCAGCCAAGTGGTTATGCGCATCCGGATTTTTCCATTTCGCTCACTGGCGTGAATGCTTTTTGCAACCCTACCCCCATGCCCACACTCCAAAAACACGAAAGCGAGGGAGTTTCAATTCCCTCGCCTCGCGCGAATAGTTTGTCTTCGCTCACATGCCTTGCGTTACGCCGATTTCATCATAAAGAACGTATCCACGTCGGCTTCCACGGTTGGCAGGTTCGCCGCTTCGTCCTTTAAGTTCTGGAACAGCACCGTGCTCAGATACCGCTCGCCAAAGTCGGGCACCACCACCACAATCAGCTTGCCGGCGTTTTCGTCACGTTGCGCCAGCTTCACCGCTTGCGCCACCGCCGCCCCGCCGGAGATCCCAATAAAAATCCCTTCTTCCTTGGCCATCCGCCGCGCTGTATCCAGTGACTCGTCCAGTGTCGCCGTCATGACCTCATTGATCAGGTCGGTGCGGAGCACGTCGGGCACAAATCCGCCGCCGATCCCCTGTATCTTGTGCGGTCCCGGCTTGCCTCCGGAAAGCACCGGAGAATCCACCGGCTCAACCGCCACAATTTTAAAGCTCGCCTTCTTAGGCTTGATGAACTCGCCCACGCCGGTCAGCGTTCCGCCCGTGCCCACGCCGGAGACCAGAATGTCGACCTTGCCGTCCGTATCATTCCAAATCTCGGGCCCGGTTGTCTCACGATGTATCTTCGGGTTCGCCGGGTTGGCAAACTGCTGCAGGATCACCCCATTCGGCGTCTGCTTCAGCAACTCATTCGCCTTGGCGATCGCGCCCTTCATGCCCTTCGGTCCGGGCGTAAGAATAATCTCCGACCCCATCGCCAGCAGCACCACCCGGCGCTCCTGGCTCATCGTCTCCGGCATCACCAGGATCAGCCTGTAGCCTTTGGCCGCGGCGGCAAATGCCAGGCCAATGCCCGTGTTGCCGCTGGTGGGCTCAATCAGCACGGTTTTGCCCGGCTGAATGCGGCCAGACTTCTCCGCTTCGTCAATCATGCTCACGCCAATACGGTCTTTCACGCTGTGGCACGGATTGAAGCCTTCCAGCTTGGCCAGCACCGTCCCTTTGGCGCCTTTGGTGATCTTGTTGAGTTGGACCAGCGGCGTCCGCCCGATGGTCTGTGTAATGTCCTTATAAATGTTCATCTCTCCACCTTTCGTCGTTGTACGAATTCAGGCGTCCCGCGAGAGGTTTATAAGATTAACTGACCCGGCCGAAGGAAGCAAAAAAGTTACAGATGCCCCTGACCGTGTGGCACCAACGCCCTCGCCGGTGGGGTTGGATCTGCTCTTCACTTTCGGCGATTACCTTTGCAGTGTCAGGTATCCTCCCGGTCCAACCTGTCAGGAATGCTCCCGGTCTGATCTGTCAGGGATGCGCCCGGTCTGTGCCAGCCGGCACCCCACCCCCTCCCCCCTATCTCGACCCAATTCCACCCAAGGTCACCCAAGACGACCCAATGCTGAGAGGTTCGGCAGAGGGTCGCAACCCATAAAACACAAAACGCAACGGAATCTCCGTTGCGCCCGCTAACTAAATTTGCCGCGCGGCCTAATAGTCGCCGCGCTTCCGCTTGTCACGTGAGAGCGGCGACCGTCTGGGGGACCCGGGAATCGAACGACCCAGATCCCAAGCCGCTCAATATCAGCTCTCATTCCTGATCTTAACCCCGTCGCTGTCCGGAGTCACGCGCGAACTAGTTCATCAGCACCGGTCACTGCCCTCTGCGACCCTCTGCCTGACTGTGGTACATGTTTTTGGTACAGGGTCAGGACAATTGACAGCGCCGCTCAAATTTCGTTCGGTTCGATTGTCCCTCAAAACTCCCGGCGCGAACCCACACGTAACAGGGTATGACTTTTTCAGTTAGGTTATCCTTTGTGATGCGACCCCCAGATCACTAACCCTCAACCATGACTACCGACTCGACAAAACCCTCGATCTTGAACCCAGACGACTGGATTTCCAAGCCCGAGGCGTCGCGTCTCCGCGGCGTCTCCCGGCAAGCCATTTGGCACCTGGTCCATAGGGGACGATTAACAACATGCGTCGTCGGCGGCAGGATCTATGTCTCCCGCTCTGAAGTCTTGAACTTCAAGCGCATCCCGCGCGGCCCAGCCGCCAATTACCCACGCATAAAGAACAAGCCCAAAGCAGGTAAGCACAAGAAGAAAAAGCCAACCTATGATCCTTCCAAGTGGATCTCCAAAATCGAGGCGGGTCATGTCATGAGTGTCACCTACCAGGTGATAGACGATCTGATCAGAAGGCGCCGCTTAAGGACCTTGCAAGTCGAAGGCAAGACATTCGTCTTGCGCGCCGCGGTCGAAGACTTTAAGCCTCGGCCGAGCAAGCCAAAACCCAAAAAAGCGCGCGCAAAGAAATAGCCGTGAGCACCTTTAGCCTCTGAAAGCACGGAGCCGTCTTACTGCAGCAGCGTCCCGTTTGGCTCTTCTTCCTTCTCCTGCAGCACCACCGCCGACGCCACGCGATCGCCCTCTTCCAGATGCAGCAACCGCACGCCCTGGGTTGAGCGCCCGGCTTCGCGGATCGTCTTGGTATCAATGCGGATGATCTTCCCGAACTGGCTGATTAGCATGGCTTCAGAAGATTCGTCCACCAGCATGATTCCGACAACGTTGCCGTTCCGCGCCGTGGTCTTAACGTTGATTACGCCCTTGCCGCCGCGCGACTGCAGCCGGTATTCCTCCACCGGCGTGCGCTTGCCGTAGCCCTGCTCGGTCACGCTCAGGATCAGGCTGGGGACAGTCTCTTCCGTCGCCTTGCCGTCTTTATCTTTGCCGTTGGTCTTCTTGGCTTCTTTCGGCGTCACGGCCATGCCT
>Ga0209647_1002624_pt1 | contig 14423 bp, 10 predicted proteins | sample GraSoi_2013_60cm_FD_185827 | JGI IMG/M metagenome (GOLD analysis project Ga0209647, IMG submission 185827) | Grasslands soil microbial communities from the Angelo Coastal Reserve, California, USA - Sample 9_17_2013_60cm (SPAdes) (version 2) | ecosystem: Environmental > Terrestrial > Soil >...
ATGGGCGCCAGATCGGCCCGCGCAAGGGTCCCCGCCACTTTCCAGCACGACGTCCCATTGGCGCTGCCGTCGGCCGGAGCGGACGGATGCTGGAGCTTCGTGAGGAGCATGCCAAGGCCGACCTGCGCATCGAAAATGCGCTCGTAGCTGGTGAACTGCGTGGTTGGCTCGAACTTGCCGGTCAGCGGATTGGTGTACCACTGTTTGTCGCCAACGACGACGACCTTGACAGCCAGCGTGGCCAGGCCGGCATCCACGGTGGCCGTGGCGCTCACTTCGTCTGGCCGCTGGACGTCCCCCTTGGCGTCGGTCACGACGGGGGCATCTAGGCTGCCAGTGCCGGGATGGGCGACGTTCAGCACGAAGTGGAACGACTTCGTCGCGTTGAATGTGGTCTGCGCATTCTGCAGCAGCGTTTGCACGCTCGGCGGCGCTTCACCACAGCCAGCGAGGACGACCAGCGCGAGCAGGGCGAGTGTGGTGGGTGTGGCGACGAGTGAGTATCGTGCGGTCCCGCGCCTGCGGGTAAGCGTTCTCAGCACCGGACTCTCCTTCACTTGGCGGGCAGTTTGCCGCAGCCATTATCCTCGTCCGGCGAGATTACGTCAATGGCGAGCGTCAGCCGCTGGTCCGGCGTCGGCGCAGCCAGGCCTGGATCGAAGCCTCGTTGCCTTGGGCCGTCGGCTGGTAGTAGGCACGCTCGCGAAGCTGCTCCGGCAGATAGTCTTGTGGGCGCTCGGGCGGCGGGCGCAGCGGGTCCGCCGGGTCGGGCTGGCCGGCGTAATTGTCGTGCGCATAGGCGTAGCCCTTGCCGTAGTCGAGCTCTTTCATCAGGCGCGTCGGCGCGTTGCGCAGGTGCAGCGGCACGGGATCGTTCCGGGTCGCGTGCACGTCCTCCTGAGCCGCCGCGTAGGCGGTATAGACGGCGTTGCTCTTGGGCGCGACGGCGAGATGAATCACCGCCTGCGCCAGCGCCAGCGCCCCCTCCGGCATGCCAATGAAGTGGACTGCCTGCTGTGCGGCGACGCACACCAGCAGCGCCTGTGGATCGGCCATGCCCACGTCTTCACTGGCGAAGCGAATCATGCGGCGCACGACGTACAACGGGTCTTCCCCACTCTCCAGCATGCGCGCCAGCCAATACAGCGCCGCATCTGGATCGGAGCCACGCAGCGACTTGTGCAGCGCGGAGATCAGGTTGTAGTGCTCCTCGCCGCCCTTGTCATAGAGCAGCGCACGCCGCTGCACAGCATCCTCGACCGCCGCCAGGTCTATCGTCGTCTTGCCGCCAGCATCCGCCTGCGCCACGCTCGCCGCCAGCTCGAGCGCATTCAGCGCAGCGCGCGCATCGCCGTTCGCGTAGCCGGCGAGATAGCGCAGCGCCTCCTCGGAGAGCGACAACCCAGCGGCGCCGAGGCCGCGCTCCGCATCCGTGAGGGCGCGCCGCAACAGCGTCTCGATGTCTTCGTCGGTGAGGGCATGCAGCGTGAAGACGCGCGAGCGCGAGAGCAGCGCGGCGTTGACCTCGAAGGAAGGGTTCTCGGTCGTCGCGCCGATGAGGGTCACCGTGCCGCGCTCGACGTGCGGCAGGATGGCGTCTTGCTGCGACTTCGAGAAGCGGTGGATCTCGTCGATGAAGAGGATGGTGCGGCGCCCCGTGGCGCGCAGCAGCTTGGCGGCATCTTCCACTACGCGGCGCAGGTCTGCGACACCCGCGGTCACGGCGCTCAGCGCGACGAAGCGCGAGCTAGTGGTCTCGGCGATGACCGCCGCCAGCGTCGTCTTGCCGCTGCCCGGCGGCCCCCACAAGATCATCGAGGCGACGTGGTCGCTTTCGATACTGCGCCGTAGGGCGCGTCCCGGCGCGAGCAGGTGCTGCTGGCCGACGATCTGGTCCAGTGTGAGCGGGCGCATGCGCGCCGCCAGCGGCCAGGCGGATGCCGGCGTCTCGCCACCGGCAACGGAGAGGCTGCCCCCGCCGCGCGCAGACCGGCCGCGCGGGCGCGCGATTCCACCCGCGGGCGCGTCCTCACTGGCCGCGCCGATGTCGGCAAAGAGAGGAGACTGCCACTCGCCATCGCCCATGCCAAGGCTGCCTTTCGCTCGGCCGGTGTGCTCGCCCGTACAGTCCGCGCACATCGAGTATAGCACGGCCTACTCGCTGCGCGGCGGTCCTTGCCGGATGCGCGCGCGCACGTCGTCCGGGTCGTTGGAGGCCGTCCACATCGCCTCCAGCCACCAGGTCGCCCCGGCCTCCGCAAATGGCCTGATGATGTCGGCGGCGCGGGCAGGATCATCCCCGGGCGTCACCCCCTCCGTGACGATGTCGAAAGGGGTGGTGGCGGTTCTCCGCTGGGCGATGTAGTCGCGCATGGCGCCCAGGTCCGCCGGCTCGACATCGGCCTGCTTGCCCGCGTCATCGAGCTTGTTAGGCAACAGTCCGTCGTACTGCAGCACGCGGTTCATCGAGCGCTCGCGCGGCCACGCGCCGACGACCCAGATGGGGATGCGCGGCCGCTGCACCGGCGGCGGCAGAAAGGTCATCTCCGCCAGGTGGTAGTGCTTGCCCGTAAAGCTGAACGGCTCGCCGCTCCACAGCCCGGTAAGTATCGCCAGACCCTCGTCCAGGAGCTCCGCGCGGGTCTTGCGGTCCGTCGGCTCGCCCACTCCACCGAAGCCGAGGTCGTCGAGCACACCGAGGCCGACTGGCAGCACCAATCGCCCGCCGGACAGGTGATCGAGTGTCACGGTTTCGCGGGCTAGCTTCCAGGGGCGACGGCGCGCGACAGGCGTGAGCACCGCGCCGATGCGGACGCGCTGGGTGCGCATGGCGATTGCGGCGAGCGTGACCCATGGATCGTACATCTCGCCGGCACCCGGAATGCAGATGCCGTCCCAATAGAAGACGCCGTCCCATCCGGCTGCCTCGGCATCCTGCGCCAGACCAACAATGGAATGTATGTCGCCACGCGGGATAACGAAGCCATACTGCATCACAGTTTCTCCTCGCTTGCGGGTCGTCGCTCAGCACAACGCTCTCTAGTATGCCAACGTCTTCCTGACATCTCGTGTCAGGAATCGGGACGGCGGACCTGCGGGCGTCGTCGGAGATCGAGACTCGACCACCACAACGCGCGGCGCATGGGTGCCAACGCGAGCGGCCGGCGAGCAGCGGGTGGCCGGATGTAATGCCGCTGCCCTGCACAGGGTGTCGGCGCCTGCAGTCAGATGTGCCTACTGGCCGCGGCCCGCTGGCGTCAGGCTGCTCGTGTGGATCGCCACGATCTCGCCAAGATCCGGCTCCGTCAGCGCCTCCACGCGTACCACCCACTTCACCCACTGGAAGCCGCGCCGCCCCGGCGCCACCAGCCGCGCAGGTGCCCCGTGCTCATGTGACAACGCTTCCTCGCCGGCATGAGTCGCCAGGAGCGCATCCCGCGCCTCTGCCAGCGGCAGGCTCCAGCGATAGCCCGTCACCGAGACGAAGCGCACCCAGCGCGCGCCAGGCAACGGCCGCGCACGCTCCAACAGACGGCCGACACGCACTCCGCGCCAGCGCTGGGCACTGTAGAATCCCCCTGTGCAGTCGAGGATCGCGTCCAGCTCGTCGCCAATCGTCACCAGCTCGTCATACCCAAGCTCCAGCGGCGTGGCCACCGCGCCGCCCACGCGTAGCCGCCAGGAGCCAGCCACGATCACGCGGGGCGCATCTGCTACCCAGCTCGTGGCAGGGAAGGCGTTGCCGGCGTAACTGCCCGCCATACGCGAGCCGGTGAAGCGGCGACGCGCGCCGGGCGCACCCGCGAGGAGCTGGGCGGCCTGCTGCGCCGGCCACAGCGCCGCCGCGCCCACCGCCACGGCTCCGAAGCGCAGTGCCAGCCTCCGTCCGCGCACGTCGCGCACGCGCAGCCGCTTCGCCCGCGCCAGCATGTGGATGGCGATGGCAAGTGACAGCGCGAAGCCGGTGACGATGTGCCAGTTGAGCAAATTGAATCCGGCAAGGTACAGGTCGCCTCCGGCCACCCACCACACGCCCGAGCCGCCTGCCAGCGCCACCGCGAGCAGAGCAAGCACGCCGAACGCGGTGCGCCGGTCCCAGAGGCGCGGGCGCAGCAGCCGCGGCCAGACGCGCCGTAGCTTGCCCCACAGCAAGAGCAGTAGCCAGAGGCCCGCCGCGCCGTGGAACGCGAAGACCAGCCACTCATCCGGCCGCCCGCTGAAGAGACTCAGCAGCCCCGACGTGAAAGCGGCTGCGCCAGCAAGCGCCAGGCTCCAATCGGTGACGCGCGGTGACACGCGATTCGCTTCCCCTCCGCTACGAGCACGCCGGCACGCCCACTCTGCTCTACGCGAGCCAGATGCACAGGTGTCGGCACGCTCTGGTTGTAGCCCACCGCAGGGCAGTCCGTCCACTATTGCGATGGGCAATCGGCTAGCGCGAGAAGGGGCAACGCGTCAATCTGGATCAGTTCGAGCTGCTGACACGCGCAGAGCGGTGGTCCGCTTGCCGTGCGCCGGCATCAACGGGCATCTGTGGCGCGAGCACGCACAGCGGTTTAGTGGCGCGGGAAAGCAGGCGCCAAGCGGACTAGTCGCGGTCGGCGGCCCGTGGCTGCAGGCGCGGCTGGCCGGGAGCCAGCCGCGAGGGATAGGTTGGGCGGGTGGGCCGAAGGTCGCCGGCGGCGGCGAGCGATGGCCCGGGGAGTGGTGTGGCCATTTCCGGCCTCGCCGGGACCTCCGAAACCGCCGCGGAGGCAGCGGGCTGTGCGTCGGCGGCTGCACCGGGCCGGAACCAGATCCAGGCGGCGGCGAGCGCTGCCAACAGGCAGGGGATTCCCGAGATCGCGAAGCTGACGGGCACGCCCCAGTGGCCAGCAACCGCACTCACGAGCAAGTTGCCAACCGGCGTTGTGCCGATGAAGACCATCGTGTATACGCTCATGACGCGCCCGCGCAGCTCGCTCGGGCTGGAGAGCTGCACGCGCGTATTGACTGAAGCCGAAAACGTACTCATGAAAAAGCCCGTCAGGGCCATCAGCACGAGCACCAGCTGCACCGACGCCGCAATGGCGACGCTTGCCTCCAGCAGGCCGAAGGCGGCGGCCATCGTCACCAGGCGGCGGTTCGTCGGCATGCCGCCCCGCTTCGCCAGCAGCAGCGCTCCGATGAGCGCGCCGGCTCCCAGTGCCGAGCTGAGCAGTCCGAAGACTCGTGGGCCAGCATGCAGCACCCCCTTGGCCTCCAGCGGTAAGAGGATGTTGAAGTTGAAGCCGAACATGCCGCATACCGCGATGATGAGGAACGTCGTACGCAGCTTTGGTGTGGTCAGCACGAAGCGCGCGCCGTCGCCCATGGCACGCAGCCGTGCCAGGCCCTGCGCCGCCGCCGCGCGGGTCACCGGCATCAGCTCCGAAGGACGCATCAGCCACAGCCCAACAATCACGGCGAGGAAGCTAATCGCGTTCAGGAGGAAGAGCAGCGGCGTACCAAACAGCGCGATGAGGAGGCCCGCCAGCCCGGGGCCGACGATGCGCGACGCATTGAACTGCGCCGAGTTCAGCGACACGGCGTTGAGCAAGCGCTCACGCGGCACCATCTCGCTGACGAACGCCTGGCGTGTCGGCATGTCCACGGCATTGTTGACGCCCAGCAGTAGCGCCAGCACGAAAACGTGCCACAGCTGCACCATCCCAGTTACCGTCAGCAGGAAGAGTACCAGCGCCAGACTACCGGCGATTGCCTGCGTGCACATCAGCACGCTGCGCCGCGGCCAGCGGTCCGCAATCGCGCCGCCGAAGGGCACCAACATGGGCCCAAATTGCAGCGCGCCGACGATGCCCAGCGCGAGCGCGTTGCTGGAGAGCGAGAGGACGAGCCATTGCTGCGCAGTCCCTTGCATGAAGGTGCCGGTCACCGACACCAGCTGGCCGAACCAGAAGAGGCGATAGTTGCGATAGCGCAGGGCAGAAAAGATGCCGGAGGCGCCAGAGGCACTGGAGACGTTGACGACACTGGAGGCGCTAGGGACGGGGGATATACTGGCGACACTGGGGGCGCGTGGGGTAACTGCTCGTTGTGGCATCATGCCGACGATCCACGGCCATATTGAGGCCGGTCGGAAGCCTTTCCTACTCAACACGTCACAATCTCCCGCCTGTGTTTACTTTTGCTGTTCCCTTAGTATACCGTAGATTCACGTTTACGTCAATGTTTGAGCGCCATCAGGTATGATACGTATCATACCTGATGTGCATAGCAAAGGCCTCTGCCGTGTGAGCAAAGGCCTTGCCTGTGTCTGGGATTATCCTAGGGTGTAGTGGCTCTTGTGGTAGAACGTCATGCCCTGGCCAATCACCTTGACAGGAAACAAATCCTTGAGGTTGATCGGCTCACCACACTTGGCGCACACCCGGTTCGTCACATGATCCCGGTCGTCGCGCTGCGCCAACGAAGCGCGCGCTGTCTTGGAAAGCTCGCCCTTTTTTGCCATGTCTCTATGCTCCAACCTGCCGTTGTCATCGTTCGCCTGCCGCGGCGTTCGCAGCGGGCACACTCCATTATATCACATCCCGCGGCCACGCTTCTAGCGCAGCACGTCGCCCAGCAGCTCTTCCTGCGTGCGCGGCCCAATGGCGCCGATGACCAGCGGCTCTGCCGGCGGGAAGCGCCGCATCAGCCCCATGATCTGCTCGATCGTGACGTTGTCTATGGCGTCTTTCAGCTCGCCGATCGGAATCAGCCGCCGCTCGAACCACCACGAGCGCGCCAGTGCGGCCATCCGCGCCGACGAGCTCTCGCCGCGCATGACCAGCTCACTCTTGAGCTGCACCTTGGCCCGTGCAAGCTCGTCCTCGGTCACGCCCTGCTCGCGCAGAACACGGAGCTCGTCCAGCAGGACCTTGACGGTCTCGTGCGACTTTTCTGGCGTCGTGCCGGCATACAAATACTCGGCGCCGAAGATGCCATTGGGGGCGAATATGGCGGCGACAGAGTAGACGAGGCCGCGCTTCTCGCGCACCTCGCGGAACAGGCGCGAGGTCATGCCGCCGCCGAAGATTTCACTCACCACCATCGCGGCATAGTAGTCTGGATCGCCGTACTTGGGGAACGGGAACGCCATGCCAATGTGTTCCTGATTCCCTTCGATCACCTCGATGTTCACATCTGGCTTCGGTGCCGGCTGCTCCAGCGGGGTGGCCGGCGGCTCGCCGGTCCAGTCGCCAAAAAGGGCGCCCACACGCGCGACGACGGCATCCCAATCGAAATTGCCGGCAATCGAGAGCAGGGCGCCGCGAGGGAGGTAGCGCGCCTGCCAGAACGCGCGCAGGTGCTCCGGCTGCAACTGCTCGACGGTCTCGCGCAGCCCGAGCGTGCGCCGGCCGAGGTGTGTGCCGGCGTAGAACCGCTCGCGCACGAGATCGAAGATGCGGCGCATGGGCTCATCATCGCGCCGCCGGATCTCCTGCAGCTGCACGTTACGCATCGGCGCGAACTCTTCGGCCGGGAACGTGGGATAGCGTACCACGTCGGCCACCAGCTCCAAGCCGCGGTCCAACCGATTGCCGACGACCTGCGCCGAGTAGCGCGCGAACTCAGCGGCGGTTTCGCCGCCCTTGCGCGCACCGATGGCCTCGAAGTCTTCCGTGAGCTGCCGCACAGTGCGATGCTCGGTGCCCTGGAAGAGCATCTCGGCAAGCAGATTGGTCAGGCCAAGCTGCTCTTCCGGCTCGTCTTTGATCCCAGCGGCGAATTGAATGCCGAAGGTCACCGAGCCTAGGCTAGGCATCCGCTGGCCCACCACCTGTAAGCCGTTGTCGAAGGTGTGGAGAAAATAATTCGGCGCAAGCTCGCCGCTGGTCTCGGCGCGCGTCGTCGGGGTGCTCATGCGTTGCCTTCCTTCACCATTCCTCGTACTGTGTTTGCTGGTTCGCTACTCGCCTGGACGCGTCGGTAGCGTCGCACGCCAGCACAGGCGAGCGGGAGTCGTCACCGCTTCCGCTGCCGTGGACCCTTCCCAATTGGGAAGGGTCGGGCCTGGTGCATGTTTTCCGCGCGGCGAGTCAGTCGCTGGCGCTGGGCTCATCGAGCAGTGTCTCGCCCGGCGCCGCGGCGACCGCGGCGCCGTTCGACCGGTTCGCGTAGGCCGACGCCGGTTCCAGGGCGGGCAGCAGCACCGCAGTGCGCACGCCCTCCACGGGCAGCGGCATCATGAACAGGTTCTCGAACTCCGGACCTTCGAGCGCCTCCTGCTCGATCAGCTTCTCGCTGATGAAGACCAGTCGCTCTCGATGCTCGCTCAGCACCTGCGCTGCCGTGTCGTAGGCGGCGCGAATGATCGTGCGCACCTCTTCGTCGATCTCGCGGGCGGTCTGCTCGCTATAGTTGCGCTCCTCACCTAGCTCGCGCCCGAGGAAGACCATCTCCTGTCGCTTGCCCAGCGCCACCGGTCCAATACGGTCGCTCATGCCAAAGTCCGTCACCATCTTGCGCGCCATCGCCGTCACCCGCTCGATATCGTTGGACGCGCCGGTCGTCACTTCACCGAAAATCAGGCGTTCGGCAACGTGGCCGCCCAGGGCGAAGGCGAGAAAATCGTCGAACTGCGGCTTGCTCCACAGCGAGCGCTCCTCGGCGGGCAGCAGCCGCGTGTAGCCACCCATCTGCCCGCGGGCAATGATCGAGACTTTATGCACTGGATCACAGCTCGGCAGGGCGCGCGCCACCAGCGCATGGCCCACCTCGTGGTAGGCCGTCACCGCCTTCTCGCGCTCGCTGATGATACGGCTCTTGCGTTCCGGTCCAGCCGCGACGCGGTCGATCGCTTCCTCCAGCTCGCGCATGGCGATGCACTTCTGCCCACCACGCGCCGCGAGGATCGCGCCCTCGTTGAGCAAATTCTGCAGGTCCGCGCCCGAGAAGCCCGGCGTCTGCTTCGCCAGTGTCTCCAGCGAGACATCATCGTGTAGCGGCTTGCCGCGCGCATGCACGCCCAGGATTGCCAGCCGCCCACGGATGTCCGGCTTATCCAGCACCACCTGGCGGTCGAAGCGACCGGGGCGCAACAGCGCGGGGTCGAGCACGTCGGGCCGGTTGGTGGCGGCCATCACGATCACGTTGGTATTCGGATCGAAGCCATCCATCTCGACGAGCATCTGGTTGAGTGTTTGCTCGCGCTCGTCGTGCGAGCCACCCAGCCCCGCGCCGCGCTGGCGCCCTACGGCGTCGATCTCGTCCACGAAGATGATGCACGGGGCATTGCGCTTGGCCTGCTCGAACAGGTCACGCACGCGGCTGGCGCCCACCCCCACGAACATCTCGACGAACTCGGAGCCGCTGATGCTGAAGAACGGCACGCCCGCTTCGCCGGAGACGGCCCGCGCGACCAGCGTCTTGCCCGTGCCAGGCGACCCAACGAGCAGCACACCCTTGGGGATGCGCGCGCCGAGCGCGGCAAACTTGTCTGGGAACTTCAAGAACTCGACAATCTCTTGCAGCTCTTGCTTGGCCTCATCCACACCGGCAACATCGGCGAAGGTAACGGCCGGCTTATTGCTGACGAACATGCGGGCGCGGCTCTTACCGAACGAAAGCGCTTGATTGTTGCTGCCCTGTGCCTGGCGCATCATGAAGATGAAGACGCCCACAATCAGCGCGATGGGGAGCAGCGAGAGCAGGAGATTGGCCCAGAAGCTAAGCGCACCCGAGGAGGCGTAGCGGACGTGCAGCACAGCTGGGTTGGTGTAGTCGATGAAGTTGTCGCGCTTGAGCACGTCGCTCGGCATGAAGCCCGTGCCGATGGCGCTCTGCTCGACGTGTCCGCCCGCTCGCTGTAGCTGGAGGTCCGAGCTGCTAATGGTCAGCGTGTCCACCTGGTGATGCGCGACGTCAGCTTTCAGGTCGGCAATCAGTGTAGAGAGGTCCACATCACGCGGCGCGTCATGCTGCCGCAAGCCGAAGAGCAGCACCAGTAGGACCAGCATGGCGATGGAAATCACCAACATGCCGCTACGAGTGCGCAGGGGATTTGCCATGAGGAGGGGCCTCCGTTGTCTTGCCTGAGGCAGCGCCGTCCCTGCCCGCTGGTCGGCGTAGACTCGCTGATTATAGCATACCCGCCCCGGCCACACGCAGACCTACTCGGCCACCGTCGCAGCGGATAGGCCCGGCAGCAGAAAGCGCAAACACAGCCCCTGGCCCACCAACGTCACGAGCACGACGCCGTAAACGGTCAGTTGGAGGAGACTGCGCTGCGGCGTCGCCGGAGGTAAAGTCAGCGCCAGCGCCAGCGACAGCGCGCCGCGCAGCCCCGCCAGCAGCAAAAGCGGTCGCCAAACCCGCGGCACCGTGTTCAATTCACGCGCCGCGCCTCCCCGTCTGCGCGCGGCTAGCCAGCGAGCAATGGCCGACTGCGCAGACAGCGGCAGGTAAATTATCAGCGCCCGGCCAGCAAGGACACCCACAACCGCCCAGCCAATAGTGCCCAGCGCGCCCACGAATGATGCCGCGCCGATCAGGTGACCGAGCAGGAGAAACAGGAAGGAGTTGGCGATGTAGCCCGTAAACTCCCAGACATCGTCGACCGCGTACCGAGTACGCCGCGACATGCCGTAGCGCCGCCCATAACTGCCCAGCACCAGACTAGCCACCACGACTGCCAGCAGACCAGACGTGCCCAACACGATCCCAAGAAGGTAGCTGCCATAGGCGACGCCGAACGTGACGGCGGTTTCGATGAGGCGGTCGTTCAGGCCGTGCAGGGCGCGCCCTACCAATAGTCCAATCGCTCCGCCCAGCAGCGGGCCGCCGACGATGAGCCAGACTCCCTTCAGCACGATCAAGGGGAGCGAGAGCCCGGCAAGCTCACCTGGCACATGCAGCGAGGCCAGCAGCAGCCCCAGCACCAGGGTGAAGATCGCCGCGCCAATGCCATCGTTGAAGAGGCTTTCGCCTTCGACGATGGTACGCAGCCGCTCCGGCATGCCCAACTGCCGCAGCAGGCCGATCACGGCGACCGGGTCGGTTGGTGAGACGATGGCCCCAAGCAGCAACGCGATCAGCAGCGGCAGGCCCGCGCCCACATAGAGCACCAGCGCGACGACGGCGAGGGAAATCAGCAGGCCCGGCACAGCGAGCAAGAACACCGTCATCCAGTTGGCGCGAAGGGCGCTGACTTCGATTGACCAGGCGCCCTCGAAGAGCAGTGCAGGAAGAAACAAGAACAGCACGAGGTCCGGATTCAGGTTCAGATTCGGCGCCACACCGAAAATGCCCAGCGCCAGCCCCACCAGTACGAGCGCCAGCGTGTATGGGAACCGCAACCAGCGCGCAACCAGCGCGACCCCCAGCGCGATGAGCAACAGCAACACGACGAGCTCAGCGGAATCGAGGGCAGCCACTGTGATCACGCGCCGCGTCCATTTCTCGAGCCATGCTCGCGCGTGCTGAGCATGGCCACTCGCAAGTCGCGCGCGTCATCGACAAGGTCCGGCCGCGTGATGGCAAAGCCCCAGAGCGCCGCCGGCCCGACAGACTTCAGCGCGTCCGCGGCGGCATCCAGCGTGCTGCCGGTGGTCGTGACATCGTCCAGCAAGAGGATGCGCCTGCCCCTCAGCCGGGCGACAGGCGCCGTCGGCGCGAGTGTGAACGCGCCCGCCACGTTGGCGCGCCGTGCGGTCGCCGACAGCCCCACCTGCGGAGCGGTCGCACGCTGGCGCAGCAACACCTGCGCCTCGCACGGAATGTCCAGTCGGGCGGCGCGGCGCCGGGCCAGCAGGTGCGCCTGGTCGAAGCCACGTCCGCGCCGCCGCTCGATATGCAACGGCACCGGCACGATCACCTCCGGCGCCTCATTCAGCTGACGCACCGCCCTGGCCAGGACATCACCCAGTGGGGCGGCGAGCCGCCGCTGCCCACGGTATTTCAAGTCTAGTATCGCCTGGCGCACCGCGCCTTCGTGGCGAGCGGCTGAGCGAATCCAGTCAAGGGTGCGGGGGCCCTCACCGCGCGTGCACGTGGGGCAGGGACCAGCGGCGCGTGTTGTGTGATCGGCGTCCAGCGACCTGCCGCAGCGCGGACAGAGCGGCTCCGCCGGCGGGCGTATACCGTCGACACAGGCGGCGCAGAGCAGAGCGCCCGCGACTCCGCAGCCAGCGCAGCGCGGGGGGAAGAGCACATCCAGCAGAGTCTGCCCGAGGTCACGCCACATGACCGGCCGCCTTCTCTCCGCACGACATGTTACGTCCGGGTGCCCTCATGGCGCACCAGGCGACGGGCCAACGCGGTGCAACAAGATCACGCTGCCTACCCTGCCCACCTCCGCATAACTCCCCGAGGTCCGCATGGTCGCGTACATGCGGCGATCATCGTCCCGACTGCTGGGAATGGCGCTGTTGATGTCGAGCGCCACCCACTCGGCCTTGTAGGAGAGCGGATCTGGCATGAGGTAAAGATCGTAGCGGTCGCTCACATGGGGATTGAGCGAGTCCGTTGCCGCCACCGATGCGCCAGCGGGGATGCGTGCCAGCAGGGCATCCACCTGCGCCTGCTGCGGTGAGGGCGCATCGCCGGCATTCCAAAACGCCGAGACACGCAGGTCTGCCGCGGAGAGGTTCCACAACGCGCACGCGAGGAGCCAGACGACGAAGAGTGGGCCAAGCACGGCCATGGGAATCGGCACGTGACCGAGCAGATTCGACCATGCCCGCCCCACCTCCCGCGCCGCGTGCCGCACGAGTGCCGTCCAGTCACCTTCGCCTGCCTGCCCAACGACATGCTCCGCTGGGGGCAGGTTGGTCGCCGTAACGCCAGCCGTCGCCTCTGCGCCCGCGCGCGCCCGGTACCACACCCCGGCCCCATAGACACCGGCGGCCAGCAGGTAGGGCAACAGCACGGCATTATACTGGAAGAAACCGCTGTACTGCTCCTCGTGCGCGCTCAGCACGTTGACGGCAAGCTCCGGCAGCGCGCAGACCCACAACACCGGCGCTAGAAGCCCAAAGCCGCCGCCAGTGCGCAACAGCTCCGTGAGATACGCGCGCCGTGCCGGGTCGCCAAGCACGTATGCCACGGGCAGCCAGGGATGGGCCAGGATGTTGTCGAGCGCGGCAACGGGCGACGTGCCCAGCCAGGCGTAGCGATACCAATAGTTGTTGCCGCCGGATGCGCCACCATTGAAGTGCGGGAGGATGATGAAGAAGGCGCATGCCACCCAGGCCAATGACAAAACAATCACCGCGCCGCCAAACCGTGGCCTGCCGCGCCACACGGCGATATACAGGCCGAGCGGAATGAGCGACAGCGCGACATCCTCCTTCGTCAGCGCAGCGAGCAGCGCGGCCACGGCAAACCAGCCATAGCGCCGGGCATCCAGCGCCCACAGCGCCCACAGCAGCAGCGGGGTCGCGAGCGCCACCGCGTGAAAATCCCAGAGGGCCTCACCGAGTAGCTGCGGCGCGATGAGGTAGGCGACGACAAAAACGCAGCCAACAAATGGCAGCGCCGGCAGCCGGCGGCGCGCGAGCGCGAACAACGGCAGCGCGCCGAGCGCCAGCGCCACGGTCTGCAGCACAATCAGCGTCTCGGGTCCGCTGTGCAGGAGGTAGAGCGGGGCGATGAGCAGCAGCAGTGGCTCGACGTGAATGCCCAGGCGCGTCGGTGGGCCATACCAATCCAGGCCGCGGTTCGTGAAGCGGAACGGATGCCCGTGCAGGGTGTTCCAGACCGCCTGATCCATGTTGCCGAGATCAAATGCGTCGGCACGATAGGCCTGATAGCGCACGAGGGTGTGCCGACCGACGACCGCGATGTCTATCGCCACCAGGGCCAGGACGACTATCCAGGCCAGCCAGCGCTGGAACGCCGGCTCTCGCCACAGAATCCCAGCCTCGCGTAGGCGGGTCCCAAGCCGCGCCGAGGCTCGCTGCTCCGGTCGCGGTTCTTGCGCGGCCGGCTCTGGGAGCGAGAGCTTAGACTGGCTGGACACGGATCAGCGCGTCGCCTTTCTGTACGAGCTGGCCATTTTTGGGCAACACGGCGGTCACCGTGCCGCTCATCTCGCACTTGATCTCGTTGAAGACCTTCATAGCCTCCACGATGCAGACCACCTGACCGGCCTGCACCGGCTCGCCCACTTCCACAAACGCGGCGGATGAAGGCGATGGCGACAAGTAGAAGATGCCGGTTAAGGGGGCCAATACGGCGATGCCAAGGTCGGGCGCCGCCGCGACGTCGGCGGCGCCTTCCGGGCGGGCGCGGCGCGGGCGCACCATCCGCCCTCCCGCGCCGGAGCGTCCGCCCGTCGGGAGTGTCTCAGGTGCGCGGCTTCGTCGCAAGTAGAGCCGCGTGCCGCTTTCGGTCAGGTCGATCTCGGCAACATCGCTGCCCTCGAGCGCCTCGGCCAGGGCCTTGATGCGACTCACCAGGAG